>Ga0193723_1000831_pt1 | contig 12208 bp, 12 predicted proteins | sample H2m2metaG_FD_143042 | JGI IMG/M metagenome (GOLD analysis project Ga0193723, IMG submission 143042) | Soil microbial communities from a riparian zone of the East river system, Colorado, United States - H2m2 | ecosystem: Environmental > Terrestrial > Soil > Riparian zone | place: USA: East River... | reverse complement strand
CCGTTGTTCCGGCGTGGCCCCGTCCACGACGCTGAGCCTCAGAGTGTAGGATCCTGAATAGTTCTGCCGCGCCCCGTCGCGTGCCCGAGCCGCGATCCGGACCGGCACCTCGACATACCGGGACCCGGCTGCTCCCTCGACGGGACCTGGTGCGCCAACGGTTACTTCGACGCGCTCGGTTTCCGCGAAGCCGTTCCGGAATTCATCGAAGCTCTTCCCGCTCGCCTGGCCTCCTCCGACCCAGTGGGCGTACGCGTCACGATATCGATGCTCGTTGATCGCTCTGTAGTAGTCCCGGATCCACGCCACGGCGCGTGCCGGCGACAAAGATCCCTCCGGATGATCACATCCCGCAACCACGAGGAGCACCGCGGTGAGGCAGGCGAGCAAGAGCGACCGAAGGACTGCGATCAGCGCCGATTCTCGCCGCCGCCCGGTCAATCGAATCCGCCGCTCAGGCCGATGACAAGGACGAGACCGAAGACACCGGCGGCCCCCAGAAGTCCCAGGCCCGAGCCGAGCTTGGCGCCGGCGCGCCATGCAACGTCGGTCCGCTTCTCCCACTGAAATGGGGGCGTATCGTGGACGAGGTCGATGTTCCTGGCATACTCCGCGTCGACCGTCAGGGCCACGAGGTCTCCCGCGTTCAGCGTGGCCCCCAGAACGAACCCCGGCGCGTCATACTCGATTCCGGCGTCCTCTCCGCCGAGCAACACACCTGGCGAAATGTCGATGGACGTCTTGTGGGAGAGCCATCGTCGGTAGCGCGCCCGGATGCCCAGCCTCGTCGTGGGATCGGAGACCAGGGCATATCCGCTCAACCCAACCGCGCCGCGCTCGGAGATGTTCTTCATCATGCCCAGGTCGAACGAGAGTGCGATGCGCGAATCGGGGCCGATGTAGGGATAGTCGTCGATCCGCGCGAGCACGCCGAATTCCGTGATCATGAAGGATCGGGTCTCCGCGAGCGGGCGTCCCCGCCACGTCAGCGCGGGTATGCGCCGCCGGATCGGCCGATCTTCGCCCGGAGACCCGTTCGGCTCCGGATCGTAAGGAGATGGAATGGTCTCTCTGTGTTCCAGCAGCGCGGCTGTGCGATCGACGCCCCGCGAATCCAGCACGGCCCGGACCTTGTTCGACGCGAGATAGCGGATCTTGGAATCGGGCATCTCGACGGCGACCATGTCGAACGGGGCAGGGCGAACGGACGCGGCACGAAGCGTGTCGCCATCGGTGAGAACGACACGCACGACGGCCGCGTGCGAGGGCTCGGAAGCGCGGGCGGACAGGGGCAGGACCAGCAGAATGAGGAGCGTAGTGAGATTCCTTAGAATGCTCACCTGCGCTTCGTGGGCTTCTTTGCGCCGGAAGCATTGAGAGCGACGGCCGCGCGGATGAGCGCCTTGAACGCATTCGCGTCGATCTCCTCACCCTCGTGAATGTCGATGGCGCGCCTCACGTTTCCGTCTAGGCTCGAGTTGAAGAGCTTGGCAGGGTCTTTCAAGGAAGCGCCCTTGAAGAAGGTCAGCTTCACGATCGCCTTGTACGACTCGCCCGTGCAGATGCCCCCGTCGTGGGACCATATCGGTGTCCCCATCCACTTCCACTCTTCCACAACATCGGGGTCGGCCTCCCTTATGAGGGCGCGCATCCTTGCCAGCGTGTCGCCTCTCCAGTCGCCCAACTCGGCGATCCTCTCGCTGATTAGTTTGGAGGCCGCCTCGCCTGCCGCCTTTGGTTCACTCTTCATCTTCCTACCTTTCGCGTGGGGGCGGTCCATTTCGTGCCTAAGCTGGGGTCGCCTCGATGAGCGAGATGCCTGCGGGTGTGGCAATCTCGCGCTTTGGAGCGAAGCCTGCGGTGCGAAGGAGGCTCTCGTATTGACGGTAGGTCCGTTGCCTTCCGCCAAGGAGTGTGAGCATGTGAATGTCGAGGACCTTTGACCAGTGGGGTCCGGGGTCGTCCGGAATGATCTCTTCGACCAGAAGGAGAACGGCATTTGCGGGCGCGGCGCGCCGGATGGATCGGAGGATTGCTTCGGACTCCCGATCAGCCCAGTCGTGGATGACCTCCATCACGATGTAGGCGTCGCACTCCGGAAGTGGGTCTTTGAAGAAATCGCCAGCTTGGAGCGTGAGACGATCCGAGCGGGAAGAGGCCGCGTCGGCCACAACATGCGGCAGATCGAAGAGGACGCCCTTCGCGTTGGGAGCCGCCTGGAGCACGGCCTGGAGAAGGTGCCCGCGCCCTCCGCCGATGTCCGCGATTCGTCCGAACTTCGAGAACTCATAGGCCGCAACGACCGCGGGTACTTGAGCGCCCGCCTTCGCCACCATCGCAGCGTTGAAAATCGCGCTCTCCTCGGGATGCGCCGAGAAGTACCCCCAGAATCCCTCGGGTAGCGTCTTCTCGGTCGCAGGACGGCCCGTGCGAATCGTGTGCCCTATCCCCCCATAGGCGGACCAGTTCATTGGGAGACCGAACATACGCGCGAGGGGTCGGGCTGATCTTGGATCGTCGGATCGCAGGAGCCGCGACGAGGGCGAGTGGCGATACCCACCGCGCACGGCCTCGAACACGCCGTAGGACGACAGGAGGCGAAGCACGCGGTCGAGTGCGTCCGGGTCAGCTCCCACCGAATCGGCCAGGTCGACGGCCGACCGGGGTGAATCGTCCAGCGCATCGGCCACGCCCAGATCGGCGATCACATGCAGTGCCCGAGACGCTGCATAGCCCGCATAGATCTGACGCAGCGATTCGAAGGGGTTCAGTTCTGTCATCTAGAATCCTCGCGGAGGGCTGCCGCCCTCCTGCAGTAGATGTGGCCAGCCCTGGCAACTCCGAGAGGATCATAGGCCAATTTGGTATGGACTCGTGCCGCATTTTGGGGTGCTTGGTTCGGCGCGGCACGACGCCTAGGGGTGGCGCAGATCGGCGACGGGCGACGGAGGTTCCATGTCGACCACGCCGCCAACGCTCGCAAACTCGTGGGCGCCGATATCGATACCGCCTCCCTGAATGCGAGGCTTTCCATCGATGTCGGAAATGCCTGAGAGGGGCTGGCCCTGGGCGTCGTTGCCCAGGTTGATTCCCGCGCCGATGGCGGGCGAGCTCTGCTGCAGGTGCAGGTCCGTGAGCGGGCTGACCAGCTGGGGATTTACAAACCGGGCGGTGGCGTCCGGGTAGGGCCCCGGCGACGTATTGCTGGCGCCGAAGTAGACGTTGTTTCCCACCATGACGTTGGTGTTGTTGCCTCCGGCGTTGGAGATGTAGGGCTGGCCGGTCTTGGCGTAGAGGATGTTGTTCTTGATGGTGATCCCGGAGCAGTTGTACTGCAGCTCGATCTCACCGCCGGAGCCTTGATAGGTGGTGTTGTTGACCACGACCACGTTCTGCGCGTTGCCTCGGCTCGCGTCGTAACCCCCCATGAGGACGTTGCCCTGGTAGCCGCGCGAGATGAAATTGTTGCGCACGGTGATGTTGCTGGTCGTTTTGCCGAGGTGCTCGCTCGCGACCTCGATGCCGATGTCGCAGTTGTCGACCTTGTTGCGCTCGATAACGATGTCGCGGCCGCCGTCGACGTAGATGCCGTCCGCGGACCGGTCTCCCCCGTACGTTGGGTTTAAGGCGGAGCTGATGTTGTAGACCACGTTGTCGACGCAGATGCCGTTCCGGGCCTGGTCTTGGCCGGCCGGGCCCGTGGCTTCAAAGCCGATGAAGTCGATCCCGATGTTGTCATTGTCGTGGACGATGTTCCCCGCCACTCTGAACCCGTCGACGTTGCCGTTCAGCACCAGGGATTCGCTTTGGCCGAGCTTGCAGTTCCGAATCTCGTTGGCTTCCACGACGATGTTGGTCATCGGGGTGGCGGCGGTGCCGTAGAAGGCGATGCCGTGGGCGTTTCCGTTGGGGCTTTCGATGTTGTGGATGAGATTGTTGCGGAGCTCGATGAAACTCGAGCTTCCATCCACGCTGATTCCCATCGGCGTGTTGCCCGCCAGGAAGGTCTGCACCGTCATGCCGATGACTCGAATGTAATTCTTGCTGCTGATGGTGATGCCCTGTCCGGATTTTCCGGTGCCGTCGAGAATGGCCCCGGACTCGCCGCGCAGGGTGATGAAACCGGCGGCCGACCCGCTGCGACCGAACGTGACGGCTTCGTTGTAGGTCCCGGCCCGCACGGTGACCGTGTCGCCGGCCTGGGCAGCGCCGACACCGGCAGCGACCGTGGCGAAGTCCCCGCCTGAAGACGCCACGATGAAATTCCGGGCAGAGGCAATACCCGGCACGAGCAAGGCACCAAGGAGGGCCACCAGGCGGAGTCGCTTGAAGAGAACCGACATGCGGGTTAGAGGTCCCATAGAACGGCTCATCACGTGAGTGGAGACCCGAAACATGAAGAAGACGCGATCCAGAGGTTTTGTAGCAATCCCAGGGCCATTCGCGATCTCGTGTCAAATCAGCGCTCCGTGAGCGACTTACGTACCTGCCCATGGAGGGTTCCCGTGCAATCCGCGGCATCATCGCACGCAGGGAGTGAGCGCACCAGGGAACACAGGAAGGCCGCGACATGTTCCTATGTGAACAGTCGTCCGAGTGCACGTCGTGCTGGCCGTTGAGCACACCCCAAGATCAACCATTGAGCCCGCAATGAATTGAGAAATACCGCATGGGCCATGGCCAGAGTGGCATCGGTTCTGCTAGTTGGCCGAAGTCTGTCCCTCGAGGGCGACGTCCGGCCACGTTGGGAGTTAACCAAGGGCGTCGCAAGGAGGGCAGCGCAATGAAGGCAATCAGGCCGTTCCTGTGGTTCGACAACCAAGCCGAAGAAGCAGCCCGTTTCTACACGTCCATTTTCAAGAACTCCAAGATCGGGACCATCGCCCGCTATGGGGACTCGGGGGCCGCGGCCGCCGGAAGGCCGAAGGGATCGGTGATGACGGTGACATTCCAGCTCAACGGCCAGGAATTCATGGCGCTGAACGGTGGTCCGCATTTCAAGTTCTCGGAGGCGTTCTCGTTCATGGTGAGCTGCGAGAACCAGAAAGAGATCGACGAGTTCTGGGAGAAACTCTCCGACGGCGGCCAGGAGGGACCGTGCGGCTGGCTCAAGGACAAGTACGGCCTATCGTGGCAAGTCGTTCCGGCCGCCTTGGACGAGTGGATGAAGGATGCGAGTGGGGCTGAGAGAGTGATGGCGGCCGTCCTCAAGATGAAGAAGCTGGATATCAAGACTCTGAAGGAAGCCTACGAGCAGGGCGAAAAGGCTGGAGTCCGCTAACAGAGAGGAGTTCCGTCGTGGCCACGCAGGTGCAGGCTGTCACTGAGAAGGAAATCCATATCGCACATCAGGAGCTCGAGCACCCGACCACGATGCGCGTCCTGAAAGCGTACCCGCCAGCGAAGGCGTCATTCAGGCCGCACGACACGTCGATGACGGCGATGGAAACGGCCTGGATGATGGCCTGCATGCAGCTCGATCCGGACGAGGTCATGGCCGACGAGATGAAAATGACCGGGCCGCCACCGATTCCGAAGACATGGCAGGAGCTGGTTGCCGCCTACGAGAAGGCGCACACCGAGTTCGTTCGGAAGCTGCGGGCGATACCGGATGAAGCCCTGAACGGGACCATCCGCGTGCCGGTCGCGAAGGACCGGATGGAGGAGCATCGCCGGGGAGATGTGCTCTGGTATTTCCTCCACGCGCTGGTTCACCACCGCGGCCAGCTCTCCGTCTACCTGCGCATGGTCGGCGGGAAGGTGCCATCGATCTACGGGCCGTCGGGCGACGAGCCCTGGTGACTTCCTACGCCGCCCCGATTCATGGGGCGGCGGCGCCGCCGAGCGCTATTCGTACCGGGCACGGATCGACCCCCAGAGGGAGCCCACCCCCCTCACATCGGACTCGACCCCCGCGAATGAATCGAGTACATTCCCGCCTCTGTTTCATGCGCGCATTACGACCAACACCCATCTTGAGGAGGCACGAATGCTACGCGGTCTCGTGATTTTGGCGGTCGCCGCAGCCCTGCTCTTCATCCCCTTTCAAGCGGCCGACGCTGCGTGTGACGTCACCCCATTTGTCGGCGCTTTGGTCCCGACCAAGACGCTGCTGATGATCACGAGTGGGAGCACCGCGCTCATTCGCAATCGGACACACACGGTGTACGGGCTCGGCGTGGGCGCATCGTTCGGGAAGCGATTCGGGGCGGAGCTGGTCGCCGGAGCCGGCAGCGGCACGATCGAGGTCGTGGGCAGCACCTCCCTCGAGCTGGCCTCGACGCTGCTCTTGGCAGATCTGCGCGGGAAGGTGCGGATTGCAGGTGGAGATCAGGGCAACATCGGCATTCTGGGGGGAATCGGGTACACGACCCAGAAGATCGGGCTCTTCGATTTCGCGAAGAGGACCGATGCGGGTGAGTTCAAGGGTAAGCTGACCGGGGTCGTGGGCTTGAGCTTCGGCGCGGCCCTTTCCGATCGGCTTCACCTCTCCATGGAGATGGTGGATCGAATCCGCGAGCAAGGCGCTGAGCTTACGGCTACGACAACCGGACTCGTCGAGCCGACGCAGCACGACGTCATGATCACGGCCGGCCTGAGCTTCCCGCTCACGAAGTAGCGGTTCAGGCCGAGCGAAGCACGAACGCCGGCGGATGCAAAAAGGCGCCCCAGGAGTTCCTGATCTCCTGGGGCGCCAGTTCTTGCGGTGCGATCCGACCTACGTGGTCAGGATCACGACCTGCTTGATCTTCCGGAACTCCTTCGGGTCGACGATGCGGAGCTCCACCATGTCCTTTCCGACCTGCGCCAGGACGTAGCTCGAGACCGGCTGGGCGCTCAAAACTTGGACCTTCTCGGAAGGGATGCGGATCACGTTCTCCTGGTCCGTGTCCAGGGGGGTGAAGGCGGCTTCGTTGAGCGTGCCCGAGGGCTTGAGAGTCTTTCCGAGCCCGAGGACGCCGCCCTTCGACTCCACGATTCCTGACTTGGTCAGCTCTTTCTTCGTCCCAATGGTGTAGAAGACCGTGGCGAGCTCATGCTGCTTGTCCGTGACTTCCTGCGTCTTCTGCTCGACCGTGGCGGAAAGTCCCGTCACTTGGGTCTGCAAACCGTCCACCTGCGTGCTGAGCTGGGCGATGAGCTCTTCCTTCTCGGCCACCGAACTCCGGAGACCGGCCACCATCTTCTCCAGCCCTGCGATCTTGATCCCGTTCTTCTTCAGTCGGGAATCCAGCATCTGGATACGGTCCTTGGTGCGCTCGATCGCGCCCTTGAGCATCGCGATGCGCTCGAGCACCTGGTCGTGGACCGTGGGCGGCATCTGCACTTCGGCCCGGCTCTGGGCCGCGACACCACGTAACCCATTCTCGCCGAGAACGATGGCGTTCAGACTGTCCTGGATCGTCGCGATCTCGGTGAGAGCCGCTCCGTAACGACTCCGCGTGCTTTCATCTTCGGACTTTAATTGGGCGTAGCTCTCGACGGATTTCTTGTACTTCGAATAAAACGCCCCCGTGGTGCCTACGAACACCAGGCTGATGAGGGCCAACGCGATGACAACAGGTTTACGCATGATCTGAGCCCCTCCTTGTGTGTGAATGGCTTTGAGCGGCAAGCCAACGTTGAACGGTTCCTGCGCGTCCTACATAGGGTCGGACGCCTGCCCGCAACGTCATGTGGTCGCATAACAAGTGCCATCCGGCGTCCGCGGGCCCGAACACACGGGCCGGGGTGAATGTCCAAGCGATTCCGGCCCTTGCCCTTGCCAGCCGGCAAGAAGCCGGGTTTGGGACCGAATTCCCCCGGGCGCCCCGCCTCCGCGGCTGTACTCCCAGGGACGCTCAGGCGCGGGACTGGACCGCGTAGGTCAAACCCCGCATTCTCCGTCAGGTTTTTCGCCCCCAGAGCCGCTTCACAATGAAAGCCCAGCGTCGGGGTACAATTGGGGGAGGCGGTTCCATACGTTGACCCCAACAAGGAGAGTCCCATGGCCACGACACTCCAAGCTCGCAGTCTCTTTCCAGCGTTGACCGTGAATGACCTCAAGAAGAGCATTCAGTTCTACAAGGACGGGTTGGGATTTTCGATCAAGGAGGAGATGAAGGACGGAGGCGTGCTCAGGGGCGTCATTATCGAGGCTGGAGGGGTAGGCCTGGGGATCTCGCAGGACGATTTTGGGAAGGGCCGCGACCGGGTGAAAGGCGTGGGAATGCGCTTGTACCTCGAGACCGATCAGGATATCGCGGCGCTCGCGAAGCAGGCGAAGACGGCGGGGATCACCCTGAACGATGGGCCCGGACCTCTTCCCTGGGGACCGATCGGATTCACGGTGACGGACCCCGACGGATTCAAGATGACGATCTCGAATCCTGCGTGAGCGGGGACCGATCCAATTTGAGCAGACCTTTGCTTTACCTCGTGGTGCTTGCCGCGCTGGCCGTGGCGAGACCGGCCGCTGCGGACCGCGTGCAGGTATTCTCCGTTCAAGGAATCGACTGCGCGCAATGCGAGAACGAGATCCGGCCCTACCTCAAGAAGGTAAAGGGCGTGAAGAAGTGGACATTCGATCTTAGCCGGTCGGAGTTCACGATCACCCTCGCGGACAACACGCCGGACGACGCGGTGATCGCCGCCATCGAACGCGCGGGCAAATTTCGCGCACTCCCTGGAGCGGGCTACGGCACGAAGCTGGGGGCGTCTCAACACGCGCCGTATCCGGAAGGCACGGACTTTGCCGTCGTCACCGACAATGGAGGCGCGGTCAGGCCGCTCGAAGAGCTCCGAGTGCAGGGTAAATACACCGTCTTCGACTACTACGCCGATTGGTGCGGCCCATGCGCGAAGATCGACAAGCAGCTTCGCGAGATCGTTGTCACCCGTAAGGACTTGGCGGTCCGGAAGCTCAACGTCGTGAATTTCAATTCCGACTTGGCCAAGCAACTAGGGAGGAAGCTGCGCGGCCTTCCCTACGTCGTCGTCTTCTCTCCGGACGGCAAGCGGACGGAGATCATCGGAGAGAATTACAAGCAGCTCAATGCCGCCCTGGGTATACGGAAGTGAGACTCTCGCTCGCGGTCCTCGTGGCCGCGGCGGCTCTCGCCTTCACGCCCGCGACCGGTTGGACCTGACCCGGCTGAAGCAACCCTAACCTGCCGGTCGGCGGGTCCGCCCTGTTCCCACCCAAGCCCGGAATGTGGAACATGGGCGCCTCGGTCACGGGCACGAAATTCCACATCGAGCACATTGCCGACGATGAGCCGGAGAATCCGCAGCCGTACCGGCACGTCCAGGATCTCATTGTCTCCGAGCTCGAGATCACCGCGGCGCGGGGACTCGGAGCGAATCTCGGCGTCGATGCGTTTCTGCCGATTCGCGTGGTCCGCGACCGGGTCCACTACCAGGATCTGGCACGCCAGCCGTATACGCCGCCGAACCCTGGCCTCCACCACCGGAACGAGACGCTTACGGGGATCGCGGACCCGCAGATCGGCCTGAGCTACGGACGCCATTTGTTTCCGTGGACGCTCGCGGCCCGCATGGGGCTCTCGATTCCGGTGGGACGCACCGAGGCCAATCCGTTCGAGCTGGGCCGGCTTGGAAAATGGCATCAGCACATTCAATTCGGCACCGGGACGTGGGATCCGCTCCTAAGTCTGGCGGTCGGGCGCACGGCGGGTCCCCTGAATTTGCAGCTCAGCGGGCTCGCCCGCTTTCCGACGGGGGAGAACGAGCACGGGTACAGAGCCGGTCGCAGATACAGCTTTGCGTTTGGAGGATCGCCATCCCTGGGGAACGGCTGGAGCGCCAACGCCGGGCTCAAGCTCGCGAGGGAAGAACCGGAGAAGTGGAGTGGGCGGATCGAAAATGAGGGCAACCTCGGCCGCACGGATCTCTTCCTATCGCTCGGCGGCGGTCATAGCCTGCCGCCATTTGGGGGGCTCGGCGTGAGCGTAGAGGTTCCGCTCGCGAGCAAGAGCACCGGCGAGCAGACCGATATTCCAGTTATCGTTTCGCTGCAGTGGAGTCGCTGACGACCTTCTCGAAAGGCGAGGCGGAGGCAATAGAAGGCGGCGGGAGGGCCCGGCGTGCGGGCAACGCCGCCGGGCCTTCTCTATTTCCGATCGGGCCGGGCCGACTCCCCTACGGCAGCACCGCGAGCCTTCGCGAGAGGCTCATCCCGCCGGCCTCGAGGCGGTAGAAGTAGACGCCGCCGGCCAAACCGGCGGTGGGGATTGGCGCGGAGTAGGCGCCCGGGCCCAGCAACTCATCCACGGCGGTCCTTACGAGACGGCCGCTCACGTCGAAGAGGCGCATCACGACCCTGCCGCGGGAAGGAACCACGAAGCGCACGCTCGTGAGATCGGCGCCGGGATTCGGCATGCTCTGCCCCAACGAGAATTGGAGCGGGCCGCCCGAATTCTCGACCACCTCGACCCCTGATGTTCCGAGCCATCCGATGTCGGCGAAGAGCTGCATGGTGAGGTCCGGGTCCGACGAGAGCGAGGTGTTGATCGCCGGCTCCATGAGCAGGTTCGGCTCGGCGGAGACGTCCCAGTGGGATACCGATGAGCCCGCTGCATACGGGAGCGGCGCGTACATCTTGACGCGCCCGCTCACGTGAGTGCCCGCCTTCTTCGTGGGATCCTGGATCAAGGTCGCGTTCATGCCTGTCAGGTTCGCCTTGAGCAGCACGCCGTCGGATTGACTGATCCGCACGGACGGGATCGTGATCGTGGGATCGCTCCCGCCCAGCCCGGCCGGCGGACAGCCGGCGACGCTGTCCGCGACGATGACCCCGATCGCACCCGCGTTCTGTGCGTTCTTGACCTTGACCACGAAGGTGCAGCCGCCGCGATCGAGGAGCACGATCTTCCCCGCCACGACGTTGATGAGCGGCTCGCACGCGTTCGTCAGAACGCCCGTGCCGTCGTTCGCGAGGACGACGTCCCCGGTCACGCCGGTCGAGCTCAAGGGCGGCCCGAACGAGGCCGTGCCGACGTCGTAATCGCCCGCGGCCGCGGCGGGGCTGTTCACGTGCAGGTTCGGTTTCGGCCCCAGTAGCCGCGCGCCTCCGGCCGTGGTGGCGGCGCCGTCCCAGACCAGGTTTCCGCAGCTCGTGGCGGACGCGGCCCGCTGCGCCTGGTTCATCTGGTTCCAGTGAAGCCCGGTGGCCGGGTTGAAGAGGAAGAAGTCCCAGACATGCGGGAAGCTGTTCAGGTAGAGGCCCGTCTGCCCATTGGTCGTGGTGCTGAATCCGAGCCCGTGGCCGATCTCATGGAGCACGACGGGTAGCAGCTCGATTTGCGTCCCTTCGTTCCCGTCGATGCCGTAGTACCAGCCTGGGGTGAGGCAGGTCGACGTCCCGACGCTCGAGTTGAAATTGGCATTGATGTCGGCCTGTGGGTCGAGATCGGAGCCGGTCAGCTTGTTCGCCAAGGCCTGGTGATACCAGGCCCCGGCGATGAGCGCCCCCGGGAAATCGCGATGTACGGTGGTGGGGCCGGCGCTTCCCAGCACGCCGCTCGACGCGTCGCAGGGCGTCAGCGGGCCGAACTGTGCGCTCACCCGGATCTCGACGTTGCTCCGAAGAATGCTCGCCCAGATCCCCGCCGCCGTCTGGAACACATAGAGCCGCTGCGCGCCGACGGTGGTGCCGGGATTCCCCCCGACGGGCGTCGCGGGCGTAGTGTCGTTGAAACCCTCGCCGGCGCCGTCGGCATTCACGATCGTGATGGTCGCGGCGGAGGCGGCGGGCGGAGCAAGGGGACCATTCGGCAGGAGGGCGCCAAGCAAGGTCAGGACGGCCAAGACTGAGAGTGGCGCGATCGCGTTCGGGAAGATTCGGCGGGCCATCGCGCTCACCTCTCTTCCAGCGCCGGAGCGGTAGGCGCGGGGGCCGAGCTCTTGACGGCGCGCTTGGCATTCTCTTGGCCGTCGACGCACCGGAATATCAGCTTTCCGTCGGGGCCGACGCGAACCGTCGCGTACTCCTGGAACCGGCCCTGGAGATCGACGCTGACCGAGCCGTCCGCGTGATGAACCTCCAACAGTCCCGCGGCTGAATGGTCGACTTCATACTGCGGCGAGTCGGAGAGCGCCTTCAATTGCTCGGGAGTGGGCATCCCCAGCTCTCCCGTTTCCGGATCGATACCGACCACCATCCCGGCTGTGGCAGGGCGTTCCAGGGGCGCGTGGGCCTGGGCCGCGT
>Ga0193723_1000830_pt1 | contig 12215 bp, 11 predicted proteins | sample H2m2metaG_FD_143042 | JGI IMG/M metagenome (GOLD analysis project Ga0193723, IMG submission 143042) | Soil microbial communities from a riparian zone of the East river system, Colorado, United States - H2m2 | ecosystem: Environmental > Terrestrial > Soil > Riparian zone | place: USA: East River... | reverse complement strand
CTTCCAGATGCCGAATACGAGGATAACAACAATCAGCAAGAGTCCCAATAGTCCGCTGGCCGTGCGGAAGCCTGCCCGCGGCAGGGTTGGGTAGTGGACATTGCTCACCATCAGAATGGTGAGCGCGATCATCAGGAACGTGAGCGTCAGGTGCCAGGGCACGCCGTGCAGGGAGGCGTACAGGTCGGTCTGCGAGAACGGATAGTACGTGGCGAGCGTCATGCCGGCAGCCGGCGAGGGCAGACCGATGAAATAGGTCTTCGCGCGCCCCGCCTGCGTGACGTTGAACCGCGCGAGCCGGATCGCCGCCGCCATCACGTAGAAATAGCAGAAGATCCAGGAGGCCCCGCCGCTGCCCCCGGCGGCGGAGCCCGCGGCGAATTCGACCTGATACATAAGGAAAGCGGGCGCGACCCCGAAGCTCACGATATCGACGAGGCTGTCGAGCTCGGCGCCAAAGCGCGTGCCCGTGCCCGAGATGCGGGCGACCCGCCCGTCCAGCGTATCGAGGATCCCGGCGAAGACGATGAACCAGCCGGCGCGGTAGAACTCGCCGCGCGTCGCCAGCACCATCGCCCAGATGCCGAAGAACAGATTGAACAGCGTGAAGAGACTCGGCACGACGATGACGACGCGGCGGAGCGGCAGCGGTGGTGGTCTCACGCGTACTCCGCGAGGACGGTCCCGCCGACCAGTACGCGGTCCCCGGGTTTAACCTTGACGGCCGGGCGCGCCGAGAGTGGCAGAAAAACGTCGGTGCGCGAGCCGAACCGAATCAGCCCGAGTCGCGCGCCCTGGGCGACCCGGTCACCCGGTTTCGAATCGGTGACGATGCGGCGGGCGATCAAGCCGGCGATCTGCCGCACGAGCACCCGTCCATGCGGTCCACGCATGCCGACGGAGGACTGCTCGTTGTCGAGGCTCGCTTTTTCGTCGGCAGCGTGCAGGAACTTGCCCTTGTTGTAGTGGACCAGCTCGACCGTCCCCTCGACCGGATAGCGATTCACGTGCACGTCGAACACCGACAGAAAGATCGAGATGCGGACCGACCGTTCCTTCACATACATCGGCTCATCGGTCTCGATCACGTGCACCACATGGCCCTCGGCAGCGGCGACGACGAAGCGGTCACCGCGCAGACCCGGGCGAATCGGATCGCGAAAAAATGCCGCCACCCACACCGCGAGGATGGCGAGGATAATCGCCGCCGGCCACCACAGGAAGGCGGCGGCCGCCGTCAGGAGCAAGGCGATTGCGATGAAGGGCCGTCCCTCGCGCGCGATCCTCACTCCAGCTCTGACCCGGTAATGCGGCGATACGCGTCCCGGTAGCGCTCGCTCGTTGCGTTCACCACGGCGGGCGGCAGGGGCGGAGGCGGAGACTCGCCGTTCCACGCGCCTTGCTTCTTCACTCCCGCCAGGTAGTCGCGCAACGGCTGCTTGTCGAAGCTGGGCTGGCCGTGCCCGGCCTGATAGCGGTCGGCCGGCCAAAAGCGTGAGGAGTCGGGCGTCAGGATCTCGTCGATCACGATCAACTCGCCCTGGGGCGTGGTGCCGAATTCGAATTTCGTGTCGGCGATGATGATGCCACGCTTGGCCGCGTAATCGCGGCCCGCCTCGTACAAGGCCAGACTGGCGCCGCGAAGCCGCTCGGCGGTGAGTCGCCCGAGGGCATTCACGACGTCGTCGAAGGTGACGTTCTCGTCATGGCCCTGTTCGGCCTTGGTCGCGGGCGAGAAAATCGGGGGATCGAGCTGGGCGCTTTCGACGAGCCCCTGGGGCATCGGCTCGCCGGCGAGCGTTCCCGATTGCTGATACTCCGCCCACGCCGAGCCGGAGATATAGCCGCGCACCACGCACTCGAACGGCACGGTCGTGGCGCGACGCGTCAGCATCGCGCGGCCATGCAGCTCGTCACGGTGCGGGCCGAGTACGGGGACGCGCGTCACGATTTCTGCGGCCTCGGCCGTCAGCAGGTGATGCGGCATGACGGATTTGAGGCGATCGAACCAGAATGCGCTCAGCTGCGTGAGCACGGCACCCTTGTATGGCACTGCTTCGCGCATCACGACGTCGAACGCGCTCACGCGATCGCTGGCGACGAGCAGCAACGTATTCTCGTCCACCTCGTACACCTCCCGAACCTTCCCGCGACGCAGGAGCGGGAGGGGCAGCTTGCTCTGTACGAGTACTCCTCCGGTCATACCTGAACCTCCGCCGTGGCCGCTGCCGGCGCAGCCGCTTGAATGGAACGCATCAGATCGGGAAGCACTCGATCGAGGAACTCATCGACCTGCTCGGGCGCACGCCCGACGTAGGCGGCGGGATCCAGCTCTGCCGCCCTCGCGCGCACGCCGAGCTGCTTGAACTCGGGGGTGTGGGCCAGCCGGTCGAGCAAATCGTTCGAGCCCTGGAGACTCTGCGCGCGTATGACTTCGTGCAATTGCTGGCGATCGCCGCCGGCTTTCACGCCGCGCATCAGCAGCCGCTCTGTGGCCAGATACGGCATCGCCGTGGCGATGTGCTCCCCGATGGTTTCCTCGCGCACCTCGAGGCCAGCCGCCACGTTGGTCGCGAGCACGAGAATCGCGTCGGCGGCCAGGAACGCCTCGGGAATGACGAGCCGGCGGTTGGCGCTGTCGTCGAGCGTGCGCTCAAGCCACTGCGCCGCTGCGGTATGCCAGGCGTTGCCTTCCAGCTCGATGACGAACCGCGCGAGGCTCGTCATGCGCTCGGCCCGCATCGGATTGCGCTTGTAGGGCATGGCGGACGATCCGACCTGCTCGCTCTCGAACGGCTCGAGCAGCTCGCCTTCGTGTTGCAGCAGCCGCAGGTCGGTGGCGAACTTCGCCGCCGACTGCGCGATGCCCGATAGCACCGCCAGCACCTGGCCGTCGAGCTTGCGCGTGTAGGTCTGGCCGGTGATCGGGAGCACGTGATCGAACCGCATCGCGCGGGACACGCGAATGTCGAGCTCGGCGACTTTGGCGTGATCGCCGTCGAACAGCTCGAGGAAGCTCGCCTGGGTGCCCGTTGTCCCTTTCACACCGCGGAAGCGCAGCGTCGTGATCCGGTTCAGCAGCTCCTCGGCATCGAGTGCGAAATCCTGCATCCACAGCGTCATGCGCTTGCCCACGGTCGTGAGCTGCGCGGGCTGGAAATGGGTGTAGGCGAGGCAGGGCAGGGCACGATAGCGACGCGCCACTTTGCCCAGCGCGACGAGGACGGCGCCGATCCGCCCCAGGAGCAGCTGCATCGCCTCGCGCATCAGCACGAGGTCGGCGTTGTCGGTCACGAAGGCGCTCGTCGCGCCAAGATGAATGAAAGGCCGGGCGGCCGGCGCCTGATCACCGAGGTGATGGATGTGCGCCATTACGTCATGGCGGAGGCGGCGCTCGTACTCGGCTGCCTTCTCGAGATCGGCGTCGTCGAGATGCGCGCGCAGCTGCGCCAGCGCGGCATCGGGGATCGCAAGCCCGAGGTCCTTCTCGCCCTGCATCAGCGCCAGCCAGAGCCGGCGCCAGAGGCCGATGCGGCGGCGCTCGCCCCAGAGCGCCTGCATTGCAGGAGAGGCGTAGCGTGCGGAGAGCGGCGAGACCCAGCTCAAACCGCTGCCTTCGCCCGCGCGACCAGCTTGCTCCAATCGGAGAGGAACTGATCGAGGCCGCGGTCGGTGAGCGGATGGAGCAGCAGCTTTTTCAGGACCTCGGGCGGCAACGTCGCGACGTCGGCGCCGATCATCGCCGCCTCGACGACGTGACGCGGGTGGCGGATCGAGGCCGCGAGGATCTCGGTCTCGATGTTGTAGTTGTCGAAGATCACGCGGGCCTCGCGAATCACATCCATGCCTTCCTGTCCCACATCATCCAGGCGGCCGATGAACGGGCTCACGTACGACGCCCCGGCCTTGGCCGCGATGAGGCACTGCACGCTCGAGAAACAGAGCGTGACGTTGGTGCGAATGCCGGACGCCGCGAGCCGCCGGACCGCGATCATCCCGTCCTCCAGCATCGGGATCTTCACGACGATGTTGTCGGCAATTTTCGCGAGCTCGGTGCCTTCCTTGACCATGGCCTCGGCATCGACAGCGACGACTTCGGCCGACACCGGTCCCTCCACGAGCGAGCAGATTTCTTTGAGGACGTCGCGCGGATCGAGATCACCGGCTTGCTTGGACAGCAGCGACGGGTTGGTGGTGATGCCATCGATCAGACCGGCCTGTGCGGCCCAGCTGATGTCTTTCAGACTTGCGGTGTCGAGGAAAAACTTCATGTCTCGGACTCCTCGGCGTAGAGTTCCGGAGGATACTGCACCGCGTCCAGGTACAAACCCTGGGGCGGGGCAGGCGGGCTAGCCGCCAGGTTGTCAGTCGCTGCGAGCAGAGTGGAGAAATCCGCCGGCGGGCGCCGGCCGAGGGCGATATCAACCATGGTGCCCACGATGAAGCGCACCATGTGATGCAGGAATCGATCGGCCTCGACCGTGAACGCCATCCCCACTCCGTCCGCTCGCGGCGCCCATCGCGCTAGCGCCACGCGGCATCGGTAGTGGTCGGTGTTCGCGCCGGCCGCAGCCAGGCCGCGAAAGTCGTGCTCTCCCAGCAAGGCCGTCGCGGCGCGCTCCAGTGAACCGACATCGAGCGCTCGAGCGAGGGCCCATTCGTACGGCTTGCGAAACGGCGACGCCGCTGCCTCGTCGGTGCCGATCAGGTACCGGTAGCGGCGCGCCGTCGCGCTGCGCCGCGCATCGAATCCCGGCTGCATCGGACGTACCTGCTGAACCCAGATCCCGTGGGGCAACAGGGCATTGAGCGCGCGGCGCAGACCCGCCGCATCCGGCGCCCAGCGCTCCGTGCCGAGAAAACTGACCCCCTGGCCGAGCGCGTGCACGCCTGCGTCTGTGCGACCGGCTCCGGTCGCCGCGGTCTTCCGGCCCATCAGCTGCTCGAGGACTGCTTCAAACTCGGCTTGGACCGTGCGATCCGCAGGCTGGCGCTGCCACCCCGCGAAGCCCCCCCCGTCGTACTGAATCACCGCTAAGAAGGGGCGGCTTGTCACGCGGGAAAGATGCAACTCGTTGTCACTATTTGACAAGGGTGATAGCCTTAATTCCTCATGGACTCGCCGCTGCGCCGCGCCCTGAGCGCGCTCGCCAATCGTCAATCGCTTTCCGAAGACCAGACCGCTGAAGTCTTCGACGTCGTCATGAGTGGCGATGCCACGCCCGCGCAGATCGGCGGGCTGCTCCTGGGACTCCGCGCGAAAGGCGAAACGGCAGACGAGCTGGCCGGCGCCGCGCGCGCGCTGCGCCACGCGATGGTGCGCGTCACCGCGACGCACAACCACCTCGTCGACACCTGCGGCACCGGGGGCGGCAGCGTGCCCACGTTCAACATCTCGACCGTCGCTGCCCTCGTCACCGCCGGCGCGGGAGCGGCCGTCCCGAAGCACGGCAATCGATCGTTTACGTCACGCTGTGGTTCCGCTGATGTGCTCGAGGCGCTTGGCGTCCGGATCGTGCTCGATGCCGGAGCGGCGAGTCGCGTGTTGAACGAAGCCCGCGTCGTCTTCTTGTTCGCCCCAAACTTCCATCCGGCGATGAAGCACGTTGGGGCAGTGCGGCGTGAGCTCGGGACGCCGACGCTCATGAACCTGGTCGGCCCGCTCGCCAACCCGGCCGGCGTGCGGCGGCAGGTGGTCGGCGTCGCCGACCCTGATCGTGCCGCGATCGTGGCCGCAGCGCTGGCGCGGCTCGGCACCGAGCACGCGCTGGTCGTACACGGGCGCATCGGGATGGACGAGATCTCGCCGCACGGGGTGACGGATGTCTGGGAGGTGAAGGACGGCACCGTGCGGACCTGGGAAATCGATCCCGAGCGCTTCCGTCTGGGCATCAAGGACGTCGGAGAATTGCAGGGCGGAGAACCGGCCGCCAACGCCGAGCGCCTGGAGCGGATTCTGGGTAATGGCGATGCCGATCCCTCGGGGCTCGCGGCGGTGCTGCTGAACGCGGGCGCAGCGATCTACGTGGCGGGAATCGCGGCGTCTCTGGCCGAAGGCATCGGCCGCGCGCGCGAAGTTGTGGCGTCCGGCGCGGCACGCGCCGCGCTCGACCGGCTGCGCAAAGCGACGGCTAGTATTTCCTGATGACGCCGACGACCACGCCCTGCACGATGACGTCGCGCTCGTTGAGGCGCAGCGGCTGCATTTTGTCATTCGCCGGCTGCAGTCTGATCCACCCGCCGGGCTCGCGGTAAAACCGCTTTACCGTGGCGCCCTCTCCTTGGACCAGCGCAATGACGGTCTGGCCGGCCTCGGCCTGGTTACGTTCCTGAACGACGACGTAGTCGCCGTCCTTGATATGCTCGTCGATCATCGAGTCGCCGCGCACCTTCAAGACGTAGCTGCGGCCACGCCGGGGCAGGAGCTCGTCGGGTACGGCGATGGTCTCACCATCCGTCACAGCCTCGATCGGTGCGCCGGCGGCGACCAGACCGAGCAACGGCAGCTCGGTGGCCCCGGTCTGCCCTTTGGGCGGAACGACCTCGATCGCCCGACTCTCGTTGTGCGTGCGCCGGATGTACCCTTTGCGCTCGAGATTCGTGAGGTGCTCGTGAACCGTCGCCAGCGACTGAAACCCGAACTGGCGTGCAATCTCCTCGAAGCTGGGGGCGTAGCCCTTTTCTTCGATATGTTTCCCGATGAAATCGAGGATCTCGCGCTGGCGTCGCGTGACCGGCATTGTGGCTCCCGAAGATTTACCGAACCGTAATCTACCCGAATAACGACCGAACGCAAGCATGTCAGACAACCCGCACAGGACCTCGCTGGACGCTATTCTGGCCGTGACTCGGACGCGCGTCGAGGCCCTCAAAAGCTACGCCGGCGATTTAGAACGGCGGGCTGCGGCTGCTCCGCCGGTGCGGCCTTTCCGGGAGCCTTCGAGCGAGGTGGGGCTGATCGCCGAGGTGAAGCGCCGCTCGCCTTCACAGGGAGAAATCCGAGCCGATCTTGATCCTGTGCAGCACGCACGCGCTTACGTCCGAGGGGGCGCGATGGCCGTTTCGGTGCTCACTGACGAGCGGCACTTTGGAGGGTCGCTCGAGGATCTGACGCGCGTAGCAGGGGCGGTGCAGGTACCGGTGTTGCGCAAGGATTTCATTCTCGACGAGCTGCAGATAATGGAAGCGAGAGCCGCGGGCGCGAGTGCGATCCTCCTCATCGTGCGCGCGTTGACCCGCGACCAACTGCGGGCCCTCGCGCGGACGGCCGCCGCGTGGCAGATGGCGACCCTTATCGAGGTTCATTCGACCGCCGAGCTCGAGCCGGCACTGGCGGCAGGCCCAGGCGCGATCGGCGTGAACGCGCGCGATCTCGACACATTTACGGTCGATTTGCGACGGGCAGAGGCCGTGATTCGGGACATCCCCGGCAATGTTGCCGTCGTCGCCGAGAGCGGCATCGAGAGCCGGGCGGATGTGGAGCGCGTCGCGGCCGCCGGCGCCGATTTCGTGCTCGTCGGCACCAGCGTCGCACGGCAGCAGGATCCCGAACAGGCGGTGAAAGCGTTGGTGGGCGTGAAAAGACAGACAGGAATTCGATCGTGATTTCAACTGAAATCGGTCGATTCGGCCCTTACGGCGGCCGCTACGTCCCTGAGACGCTCATGCATGCGCTCGAGGAGCTGGCGCACGTGTACGATACAGCGCGGCAGGACCCGCGCTTCTGGGCCGAGCTCGAAGCGCTGCTCAAGAACTATGTTGGTCGCCCGACGCCAATCACCGCCGTGCCGCGATTCTCCGCACAGGTTGGCGCCCACGTCCTGCTCAAGCGCGAGGACCTGAACCACACCGGGGCACACAAGATCAACAACACCCTGGGACAAGTGCTGCTGGCTCAGCGCATGAGCAAGCCGCGCATCATTGCCGAGACGGGCGCCGGCCAGCACGGCGTGGCGACGGCCACGGTGTGCGCCCGGTTCGGGCTCGAGTGCGTTGTGTACATGGGTGAAGAGGACATGCGCCGGCAGCGGCTCAACGTCTACCGCATGGAGCTGATGGGCGCGAAGGTGGTGCCGGTCACGTCAGGCACGCGGACCCTCAAGGACGCAACCAATGAAGCCTTGCGCGACTGGGTCACGAACGTCACCACCACGCACTACATCATCGGCTCGGTCGTCGGACCCGACCCATTTCCCAGGCTCGTCAGGGATTTCCAATCGGTGATCGGGCGCGAGGCGCGCGCGCAAATGTTGGAGCAGGTGGGGCGCCTGCCGGACACGGTTGTCGCGTGCGTCGGCGGCGGGTCGAACGCGATGGGCATCTTCACGGCGTTTCTGGACGATAAAGCCGTGCAACTGGTGGGCGTCGAGGCCGCCGGCGAGGGCGTGGCAACTCACCGACATGCGGCCACGCTGGGTGCGGGCCGGCCCGGCGTATTCCACGGCAGCAAGAGCTACCTGCTCCAGGACGCCGACGGACAAGTCCAACCGGCGCACAGCGTTTCGGCGGGTCTCGATTACCCCGGCGTGGGCCCCGAGCACGCTTACCTGAAAGACACAGGGCGCGTATTGTATGAAGCCGTGACGGACCGGGAAGCTTTGGAGGCATTCTCCGGCCTTTCGCGCCTGGAAGGCATACTCCCGGCTCTTGAAAGCGCCCACGCCGTGGCGTGGGTGATGAGAACGCACTGGACCTCTGACGACCTCATCCTGATCAACCTGAGTGGCCGTGGCGACAAGGACGTCGCCATGGTCGCCGAGCTTACGGGAGCAGCGATCTGACGAGTCCCCAGGCTGAGATCCCCGAGCTAGCCCTCCCGCCGTCTCAGGTCGAGGAGCTGATGCAGGTCGTCAGCAAGGGGATGCGGGCGACGCAGCTCTACCTCCCGAACAATCCCGTCTATCAGCGTGCCGTCGACAACATTCGCAGCGCGTTCCGCCAGATCTGGCAAGCCACCGACGATCTGATTTTCGACATCGGCGAGACGGAGATCCGCTGGGAGGATCACGTCATCTACAGCCAGGACCAGCGCAACGAGAGCATCGCGTGGACGCTCTTCAAAGACGGCGTTCGCTCGCTCACGTTCAAGCCAGGCATCGAGGAATTGGAGATCGTGCGCTTCCTCGCGGTACTGCAACAGGCGAAGAACCTGCAGGCCGACGCGCCCGACGATCTCCTGACGCTGCTGTGGGCGGAAGACTTCCAGATGGTCACGTACACCTTCCGCGAGCTCGCCAGCGAGAACGCGGTGCCGATCGAGCGCGCGGAGAAGGACGCGCCGACGATCAGTGGCGGTGGCGGCACCCCCGGCGGCGACGCCGGCTCCGCGGATCCGACGACGGTGCGGCGCCAGGTGGAGGAGGAAGCACCTCCCAAGCGCGAAGGGCTCGTGTCGGTCGACGACTTCGACACGACGCTCTATTTCCTCGACGACAAGGAGATCGAGTATCTCCACAAGGAGGTCGAGCGCGAATACGCCCAGGATCTGCGTGGGAACGTATTGGCGATGCTGTTCGACCTGCTGGAGCTGCAGACCTACGGCACGGTCCGGGCGGAGCTGATCTCGATCGTCGAGAACTTCATCCCGTACCTGCTGGGTGCGGGCGATTTCCGCTCCGTCGCGTTCATCTTGCGGGAATGCAAGGTCATTCTGCAGCGCGCCCGCGAGCTCATTCCCGAGCACAAGCAGGTCCTCGAGGCGTTGCCAGGTCGCCTGTCCCAGGCCGACGCGCTGTCGCAGCTGCTGCAGTCGCTCGATGAAGCGACGAGCCACCCGACCGAAGACGAGCTGAGCGAGCTGTTCGGGGAGTTGGGGGCCGACGCCCTCGGCACGCTCATGGGCTGGCTTCCCAAGCTGACCAACGAGCGCGTGAAGGCCCTCGTGCAAAACTCGGCCGAGCGCCTCGCCCAGGCGCACGCATCGGAAGTGCTCAAAGCGCTCGCCAGTACCGACCCCGCCGTGCAGCTCGAGATGGTCCGGCTCGCGGGGCGCCTCAAGCTGCCGGGCGCGCCGGACGGGATGGGTCCGCTGCTCGAGCGGGGCGAACGCGAGCTGAAGCTCGCCGTGGTGGAAGCATTGACCACCATCGGCAGCCCGAGTGCGACGCGCCTGCTCGAAAAAGCCATCGATGATGCCGAGCGGGACGTGCGCATTACGGCAGTCAAGTTCCTCGGCCAGCGCGGCCATCGGAACGCGTTCCCGCGGATCGAAGCAGCCGTCGTCGGGAATAAGCTGAAAGATGCGGACCTGACCGAGAAAATGACGTTCTTCGAAGCGTACGGCGCGCTGGCCGGCGAAGCGGGGATCGCTACGCTCGAGAAGCTGCTCGTGGGGAAGGGCGGCCTGCTCGCGCGGAAGGAGGATCCCGAGACGCGCGCCTGCGCGGCGATGGCGCTCGGCAAGATCCGCACGCAGGCGGCGCGCGATATCCTCCAGAAAGTCGCGCAGGACAAGGAGCCGCTGGTGCGCAACGCCGTCAGCCGTGCGCTGCGCGAAGTTGGGGTGGCCACTCCATGACCGCACCCGGAGCAGGCGGCAAGCGGCCCTCGATGATGGAGACCGTCCAGACGACGGACGGTTTCCTGCGGCATGCCGGCCGGGACTTCCTCATCGTGCTCTACACGGCGTTCCGCTCGCTCAAGCTGTATCCGATCGAGAACACGCAGGTCCAGAAGGCGCTCGACGATCTCGCCGCGACGACCAAGCAGCTCCTGGACGTCGAACGCGAGCTCGAGATCCGGCTGCAGGGTGAATTCATCTTTGTGAATTCGACGCGGCTGCGCCTCGACCTCGACAACTACGCTTCGTTCTCCCACATCCTGAACGTCCTCCAGCAATGCGGCATCGGCGCCGTCCGCTTGGACGAAGGCGTGGACCGCCGGCAGCTCCAGGTGTTCGTCTCGCTGCTGCTCGCCTACGCGGCGAAGGAAGCCAATCCCAACAAGCTGTTCGAGGTGTCGCAGAAGCTGAGTGACGGCGGCGTCACGCACGTCAGCGTCGAGCCGCCGCTCGAGGCGGAAGAGGACGTCGAAGAGGAAGAGCGGCAGAAGGAAGCGGCCAAACGTACCTATGCGCGGTCGGTGGCCGTAACGAAGGAAGTCATCAACAGCATTCGCATGGGCCGCACCGCCAACGTGAAAAAGGTGAAGCGCGCGGTGCAGGCGATCGTGGACCAGGTGCTCAACAACGAGTCGTCCCTGGTGGGGCTGACGACGCTGCGCGACTACGACGAGTACACGTTCACGCACTCCGTGAATGTCTGCATCTTCTCGGTCGCGCTGGGCCGCAAGCTCGGGCTCACCAAACTGCAGCTCTACGACCTCGGCATGGCGGCGCTGTTCCACGACGTCGGCAAGTCGCGCGTACCGCTCGAGGTACTGAATAAGGAAGGGGGACTCACCGAGGAGGAGTGGCGCATCATGCAGGCCCATCCCTGGCTCGGCGTGCTGACGCTCTTCGGCCTGCGCGGGTACGGCGAGATCCCGTATCGCGGCATGGTGGTGGCGTACGAGCACCACATGAAGATCGACCTGACGGGGTACCCGAAGTCGATTCGCGGCCGCGCGCTGTCCATCTACTCCAAGGTCATCGCGGTCGCGGACGGCTTCGACGCGGCGACCAGCCGGCGCGTCTACCAGACCGTGCCGATCCAGCCCGACCAGGTGCTCAAGGAGATGTGGGAGAATCCGCGGCGGGGGTACGATTCGGTCGTGGTAAAAGCGTTCATCAACCTGATCGGGATCTACCCCGTCGGCACCTGCGTCATCCTCGACACCTATGAGGTGGCGCTGGTGCACAGCGCAAACCCCGACGTCGCGCACGTCCATCGCCCGGTGGTACGCCTCGTCACGACCCCCGATGGGGCGCTGTTGAATCCAGGTACGGTGGTCGATCTTTCCGAGAAGGATGCGAACGGCAACTACCCGCGCACCATCGTCAAGGTCACCGACCCGGTCAAATACGGTATCAACGTCAGCGACTACTTTGTCTGAGAATGCCCCCCCCATCGCATCGCGGTGGCGGGCACTCGGCACATCCCGGGCGCTTATCCCGTACCTGACCGCCGGTTTCCCCACGCCTGCTGTTTCGCTTGAAGCCCTGCGAACGGTCGCCGCCGCGGGAGCGGACTTCGTCGAGGTCGGCGTCCCTTTTTCCGACCCGCTCGCCGACGGCCCGACGATACAGCGCACCACCCAGACAGCCCTCGAGCAGGGGA
>Ga0193723_1000829_pt1 | contig 12215 bp, 12 predicted proteins | sample H2m2metaG_FD_143042 | JGI IMG/M metagenome (GOLD analysis project Ga0193723, IMG submission 143042) | Soil microbial communities from a riparian zone of the East river system, Colorado, United States - H2m2 | ecosystem: Environmental > Terrestrial > Soil > Riparian zone | place: USA: East River... | reverse complement strand
CGCCGCCACCGAGACGAAGTAGGTCGCCGCGTCGAGGACGAAGCCGATCCTCCACCCGGACCTCTGGATCAGCGCTCCCGCCAGGAACGACCCGGCGATCGTCGCGAGAATTCCCGCCAGGGTGGCGAGCGAATTCGCCTCGACCAGGGAGTCTTGCGGCACCAGCTCAGGAAGAATCGCCGACCGCGCCGGGAGGAAGAACGCGTTCACCAGATAGAGGAGGAAGATGAGCGCGAACGCGGCCGGGAGCCCATGCCATTCGACCGCGGGGATGATCGCGAGGACGAGGAACCCGCGCAGGGCGTCCGAGACCAATAGTGTCGTGCGCGTGTTCCAGCCGTCGACCAGCGCGCCGATCCAGGGGCCAAAGAGGATCGCGGGGAGGAAGCTCGCGACGGGGATCCACGAAAGCTCGGGTGCCGGGTTCTTCGGATCCGAGGCGCGCTCCATCACGAGGGCGAGGAGCGCCAGGTAGGTGAAGCGATCCCCGAAGATCGAGACGAGCTGCCCGATCCAGAGAGCGCGGAAGCTGGGAAGCCGGAAGAGGCGGAGCGGAACCGCTCCGCCCATCAGCGGACGGCCGCTACGAGCGGAGCGGTCTCGGGAAGCTCGGTCGGGCGAGGCCCGGGTGCTCCGCCCGCGCGCGCGGGACCTGCCAGCGTCGTATAGATCGTCTCGAGGCGATCCACGATCCGCTCCCACCCGTAGGCGCGCGCGGTCTCGATCCCGCGTTCGCCTATTCGGGCGCGCAGCGCGGGGTCCTTGAGGAGGCGGCGAAGCGCCGATGCCAGGGCCGCGGGGTCTCGCGGCGGCGCCAGGAGCCCCTCGTCTCCGTGCGTGAGCACCGTGCGGTAGCCGGCGAGGTCGGTCGCCACGATCGGCACGCCCGAGGCCATCGCTTCGAGGAGCACGAGGCCAAAGCTCTCTCCCTCTCGGGCGGGCGAGCAGAAGATGTCGGCCGACGCGTAATACCGCGGCAGCCGTTCGTGCCCGACCTTTCCCTCGAAATGGACCCTTCCCTCGAGCGGACCGTGGGCAAGCCGCTCCACTTGCCCGCGCAGCCCGCCGTCTCCCACGAGGATCAATCGGAACTCCATCCCCTCCCGCGCGAGCTCCGCGCAGGCGTGCATCAGGTCGGGGAGCCCCTTTCGGGGGTCGAAGCGACCGACGAACAGGATGTTCCGCACGCCGTCGTCGAAGCGCTCGAGCCGGGGCAGGTCCGGGCGAAACCGCGCGTGATCGACCCCGTTCGGGACGATTTCGAGCGGGCCCGGGAAATAGCGCTCAACGCACCGTCGCGCCGTCTCGGACACGGCGAGGGTTTGATCGATCCTCCGGTAGAGGGGGAGGAGCGGTCCGCGGAACATTCGAAACGGAATGTCCGAGGACACCGAGGAGTGAAACGTTCCCACGACGGGACAGCGCGCGAGTCGAAGCGTCAGGAGCGGGAGCACCGGGGAGAGCGGGCAGTGCGTGTGGATCACGTCGAAGCGACCCTGCTCGAGGATCCCCGCGAGCCGGCGCGGGAGCCCCATGCCGACCGTCATGTTGTTCTCGGCGCCGTTGTAGGGAATGACCAGGTTCCGCCCGATGCGGATCACGCCGGGCTCGTCGGGAACGCCTTGGGCGAAGCGGGAGGTCACGATCGTCACCTCGTGCCCGCGGGCGCGCAGCACGCGCACGGTGGCGTCGACGTGCTCGGTCACGCCGCCCACCGCGGGGTGATAAGCCTGGCTGACGACGGCGATCCTAAGCGGCATCGACACCCCAGATGGGGCGGAAGATGCACCACTGGGTCACGTGGGCCGCGATGTTTCGCTCCTGGGCCCGCGCGACGCCCGCCGTGAGGCGGCGCAAGTCCTCGTGGAGCGGCAGGTCAAAGTCAGGCTCATCCAGGCCGTCGAACGTGAATTCGTGATCTCCGCCTGGCCCGCGCACGGCGTGGCCGTGGAGAATCGGCACCCGGGCGCGCCGCGCGAGGATCGCGGGGCCGGCGGGGAAGGGGACGCGGCGGCCGAAGAAGTCCGCGGGGAGCGAGCGGGAATAGACGTCGCCGTCCACGAGGAGCGCCAGGACCTCGCCGCCCCGGAGCGCTTTGACGAGCGGCGCGAAGCCGTCCTCGAGCGTGGTGACCCGGATCCCCGCGCGTTCCTTGAGCGCGCGCACCTGGCGGGCCAGGAGGGGGTGGATCTGCACCCCCGTCACCGTGTGCATCCGGAGCCCGAGCCGCGTCAATCCGACGCCGACGATCTCCCAGTTGCCCAGGTGCGGCATCGCGAGGATCGCGCCCCGTCCCCGCGCGATCGCGCGGTACAGGAGCTCGGTGCCCGAGACCCGGAAGGTGGAGCCGGCCGGCAACGCGAGGGCCGTGGAGCGGCCCAGATATTCCATCCAGCCCCGATGGTGGGACTCGAACATGCTCCGCGCCAGGTTCTCCAAGACGGCCGAGCGGCGGCCGGGGCTCAGGCGATACTGGAGCGCGGCGAGCGCCCGCGCGAACGCGCGCTGGGCGAATGGAGGCAATGCCGCCGAGGTCGATTGGATGGCGTTGAGAATTAATCGCGGGAGCACGGCCGAGTCGGGTGGGTCCGCTACGCCTGAAGCCGTCAAGCGGCTGACGCTACAGCAAGCCCGATCGGGGTGTCAAGAATGCCACCGGAACGGGGTAAGTCGGGCCGAATCCGTTGACTTGCCGCGCGGCGCTGCCTAGAGTGGCGGCTGAGTTTCACCCAACGGTGGATCGATTCAGCCGCAGGCTACGGCAGCTTCTCTTCGTCCGTGGACTTCGGCTCGAAGAGCCCATCCGCGGTCTCCAGAGCGTGGAGACAGGGGCAGCTCTCTCCCTCGGCCGCGTGCGGGCAGAACGGATACACTCGATTGTCGCGCCGGCAATATACTTCGGGGGCGCGCCGCGCGAGAAACCAAGGGGCGGGTGACACGGTTGTCCGTTTCAAGGGTGATTCTCCCGGGCCCCAGGCCCTTTGAGTGAAGCAGCACCTCCCGGCCCATTCGGATCGGTCGGGCTTCAGCTAGGAAGCATTTGCAACACCCATGCCATGGATGACACGGTCGCGGTGAAGTCGTGGGGGGGACCATGCCGAGTCAGAAATTGGTGCGCTGTGAGATCCGGCGGCCAGGAAGCTCGAGAGGCGGAACCGTCAGGTACGTTCCGCTCGAGATTTTCGGCCTCTGGGAATACCTGATGCGGACGAAGCACGAGTTCGAGGTTGCCGGCAACGTCGCCTCGTTGTGGATCGACGTGGACGAGAATCCCGAGGTCGCGTACGGCGAGGAGCAGTACGAGCGCGTGACTGAGGTGATGCTCCTGCGCTACTCCGAGCGCGACGGGATGTTCGGGAAGGTGAGCCGCTATTTTCCGACCGAGGAATATCCGGAGCTCAAAAAGCTGCTCCTGAGCCACTACGAAAGCGTCCGCGAGCCCGGGGCGCCGAGCCTGCAAATGAAGGAGCGCAACGGGATCTGGATCAAGCGCGAGCCGCGCCTTACCTAGGGCAAACTGCTGTCCCCCTTGCACTCCGCACGGCGCGGCCCGCGACCGCCGGCTGGGGTCAGCCCGTCAACACTAGCCAAAATCCTAATCTGTTTATTTAGAATAAGTTAGCAGCCCACCACTCCCGCCGCGCCACCCGCAACCGCTTCTCCAGTTGGCACATATCGTGCTGGCCCACGCGATGGGCCGGCGCAGAGTCCTACCTCAAGGCTTTCCGCGCCAAATTCAAAACAGGCAGTCCACATTCAGCGAGGAGCGCCGACATGGTCGTCGTCAGCTATTCGGGACGCGAGATCAACGCGAAGATCGTCTATTACGGCCCGGGTCTGAGCGGGAAGACGACCAACCTCGAGAAGATCTACGACAGCGTCCCGGAGACGAACCGCGGCCGGATGGTCTCCATGAAGACCCAGACCGACCGGACGCTCTTCTTCGACCTGCTTCCCCTCGACCTGGGCGAGCTCCAGGGAATGAAGACCCGCTTCCTGCTCTACACCGTGCCGGGTCAGGTCTATTACAACGCCACGCGAAAGCTGGTCTTGAAGGGCGTCGACGCGCTCGTGTTCGTGGCCGACTCCTCGCCCGAGAAGATGGCGGAGAACCGCGAGAGCTTGAGCAACCTCGATACGAACCTCAAGTCGTACGGGCTCGATCTGAAGACGATCCCGTGGGTGATGCAGTTCAACAAGCGCGACCTTCCGAACGCGCTCTCCGTCGCCCAGATGAACAAGGAGCTGAATCGCAACAACGTGCCGACCTACGAAGCGCAGGCGGCATCCGGCGTCGGCGTTTTCGAGACCCTGCGGGGAGTCTCGAAGCTGCTTCTGACCAAGATTTCCAAGGATGTGATCGATCGCGATCGGGGAAGCCTTGCCGCGCCGCCTCGGGTCAAAGCCGAGGATGCGAAGCAAAAGCCTGCGGCCGTCGAGGAGGCCCCGACCCAAACTTCCGAATCCGCGTCGGGCCGCGGGAAGCTGATGCAATTCTTGAAGAGGGGAAAGGGGCAGGAGGCCCCGGAGAAGCCGGCGCGGGCTCCGGAGAAGGCGCCCGCCGAGGAGATCCCGATGCTGTCGGAGGACTCGCTGGTCGAGGAGTCGCTCTCAGGCGGCGCGTTCAAGCCCCCCGCGAGCATGCAGCCCGACGAGGGCGTGCTCACGCAGGCGGATCTCGTTCCGATCCGGGAGCCGGTGATCACCCGGCAGGACGACTCGGGCTCCGCGTTCGCGGCGGATGAGATCGAGCGGGAGGCGAGCTACGGCGGACGGTCCAGCTCCTCCCTCGTGGAGAGCTCCGGCGACACGCGACAGATCACGGTTCCGATCGAGCTGGCCTCGCTGCCGGCCTCGGGCAAGATCAAGCTCGTCTTCGAGGTGAGGATCGAGGTCATGGACTCGACCTCGGAGACCAAGAAGGGAAAGAAGTCGTCGTCACGCGGCGGCTCGATGATGCGCGACCTGGAAGTCATCCCCGACTGATCTCCGCGGCGGCACCGAAACCGCCGCCGGCCGACAAATTCGACGAGAGGCCCGAGCGATCGGGCCTTTTTTGTTGACACCGTGGGAAGGCGCTTCCTAGGCTCAGCGCGTGGATCAAGCGATTCCCATTTCGGTGAGCGAGGGGCGTCTCGCGGATGACGCGGTCAACGGCGCGGAGAGCGTCGCGACGCCAGAGCAGCTGATTCGAAGCGGCGCGGGCTGCGAGGAAATTCTCGAAGTCGCGCGGACCTTCTCCGCGCAGGGCCGGCGCGATCTCGCGATCGACGCGCTGCGCCAGGGAATCCTCGCCCACCCGCGCTCTCCCGAGCTCCTCTCGCTGCTCGGCGATCTCCTCTCTCGCGCGGGCGCGTTCGAGGAGGCGGACCTCTATTTCCGCCGGGCCCTCGAGTCCGGTCCCCAGGTCGTCGAGGCGTGGTATCGCCAAGGACTCCATCTGGCGCGGCAAGGGATCGGGAACGGCGCGCGGCTCGCGTACGAGGAGGTCGTGCGTCTTGATCCCCGGCACGTTCGCGGATGGGTCAACCTGGGCGTCGTGCGCGCCGACTTGGGTGAGCGCGAGGTGGCCCTCGAGGCGCTCCACCGCGCCGTGACGCTCGATCCGGCCTGCGCGGAGGCGCACTCCAATCTGGGGATTCTCTACGCCGAGGCGGGCATGCGCGCCGACGCGGTCGAGGAATTCCGGAGAGCGGTATCGCTCAGCCCCGAAAGCTCGGAGGCCCACTTCAATCTCGGATGGGCGCTCCTCGGCGAAGATGACGTCGAGCAGGCCGAGTCGATGCTCGTTACCTCGGTCCGGCTCGATCCGACGAAGGTCGAGAGCCTTTACGCGCTCTCGCTGCTCCACCTCCGCGTGGGGGCGTACTCGCGCGCGGTGACGGAGCTGAAGCAGGCAATCGAGCTGTCCCCGGACGATGCCCGCCTCCATTACCACCTGGGCGTGGCCTACAACAACCAAGACGCGCCCGACCAGGCGATCCTCGCCCTGGAGAGCGCGGTCCGCCTGAAGCCGGACGATCCACGCGTTCACAGGCTCCTCGGCGTCGCCTATGACAAGAAGGAGCTGCCTCTCCGAGCCCGCGAGGCCTACCGCCGCGCCGCGGCGTTGAGCGGCTGAGCATGGCCGGCCGGATCGGCCGCGCGTTCGAGGCCGCCCGGCAAACCCCGCGCGGCGCCTTCATTCCCTACCTGACCTCCGGATTTCCCGACATCGACGAATCGGACCGCCTCGCGTCTGCGCTCTGCGAAGAGGGGGCCGACGTGCTCGAGCTCGGCGTGCCGTTCAGCGACCCGCTCGCGGACGGTCCGGTGATCCAGCGCGCGACGCAGACCGCGCTCGCCGCGGGCGTCACCCTGGCCCACGTACTGGGGCAGGCCAGGCGGCTTCGCGCCCGGCACGAGACGCCGCTGGTCCTGATGACCTACCTGAATCCGGTCGTCCGATACGGGCCCTCGCGATTCGCGGAGGAAGCGCGCGACGCGGGCGTGGACGGCGTGATCCTCGTGGACCTCCCGCCGGAGGAAGAGCCCGACATCTGGGAGGGACTTCGGAAGTCCGGCCTCGACACGATCGCCCTCGTGGCCCCGACCACCGCCCCCGAGCGCGTCAAGCGGATCGCCGCCGAGGCCCGGGGATTTCTCTACGTCGTGGCGCGCCTCGGCGTCACCGGCGGCGGCGCGGCCGATCCCGCGGTCGCGGAGATGCTCCGCGTCTGCCGCGCCCACTCGCCCCTTCCGCGCTGCCTCGGTTTCGGGATCGGAAGAGGAAGCGACCTGACCGCGTGGCGGGGATTGGCAGAGGGCGTCATCGTGGGGAGCGCGCTCCTCGAGGAGCTGCTCCGCGCCAAGGACGCGGCGGCGCGCGAGGCCAAGGCGCGCGAGTTTGCCCGGCACATCCGCGGGAAGCTCCCCGACCTGTCACCGTCGTGAGCGCGCTCACGCGCCTCTCGATCGTTCGGCCGCTCAACCTGATCGCGCTGTGGGGAGCGGCCGAGGCGGGCGCGCGCCTGGCGGGCGGGCCCGCGCTCGCGCCGGCGTCGCTCGCCCCGGCCTTCGCCGCGGCGTTCGGGTACGCGCGGAACGACGCGGTCGACGCCGAGGCGGATCGGACGAACCGCCCCGACCGCCCGATTCCCTCGGGCCGGCTCACCGCGCGATCGGCCCACGCGGTTGCCTGGATCTGCCTCGCTCTGGGCGCAGCATTGACCCTCTCCCAAGCCCTAAGGGCGGCGCACGTCGCCCTCTACGCCATTGCCGCCCTCTCCCTCTACTTCTATAGCCCCTGGCTCAAGAATCGCGGCCCCTTGGGCCCTGCGGTGGTCGCGCTTCTGGGCGGGCTGGCGGTGCTCTGGGGTGGCTGGATCGGACCAGCCCCGGCCCGGTCCCTCGCCGCGGCCGCGCTCGCCTCGGCCGTCACCTTCGCGCGCGAGTGCGCGAAGGACCTCGAGGATGTGGCGGGAGACGCCCCGGCCGGAAAAGGCACCTGGCCGGTCCAGGCCGGGGAAGGACCCCCTCGCCTGGCGCTCCGCATCGCGTCCGCCGCAGGCCTCCTCCTGATTCCGATTCCGTGGCTGCTCGGGCACGCGGGGGCGTGGTACTTAGCACTCTCGCTCGGGGTCGCCGCGCCGATTCTCGCCTGGTGCATCGCGCTTCCGCCGCTCGACGCCGTCGCCGCGCGGCGCACGACGCGTGCGCTCAAGGTCGCGCTCTTGGCCGGCGTTGTAGGACTTTGGCTGGGGGCGACTCCGGCTTAATCCGAGCGCGCTCGCGCTCGCGCTGGCTCAATCCAACCTCGTGTTCAAACGCGCGCCGCTGCGCGTCCCTCCGCCCGATTCTCCGTTCAGATGGAACCTTCTCGTGCCGATTAAGGAGCCGAATGGGAAGTGGCGACGGGCGCCGGATTGCCCGGACGATCGCACTCCCGAGAGGAAACCGGCCCCTGGCAGGATGCCGGGGAGAACGAGGGCACGATGCTCCTCCTGACCCGAAAGCTTGGCGAGAACATTCGAATCGGGGACGACGTGAAAATTACGATCGTCGAGGTCAAAGGGAATCACGTGAAGCTGGGGATCGACGCGCCCCCGAGCGTGAAGGTCCATCGCGAAGAAATTTACGAGCGCATCCAGCAGGAGAACCGTCGGGCGCAAGCGCTCAAGGCGGACGGCGGGGTCGCACCGGCGGCCGGAAACTCGGGGGCAGGTCCGAGTCCCACGCCGGGGAACGGCGGAACGCCGGCCGTGGGAAATCCGGATCCCGGGGATCGCGGTCAGGAGAAGAAGCCTTGAAGACCCCCGCACTCGCGAACGACGGGCGCGCGTGAATCTGCCCCGGGGAGGGGACTCGTCGGAGATCGACCGCTGGCTGGAGCGCGGCGAGGAGGTGCTGGCCCTCTTCGATTGCGCGCTCCGCGGGTGCCGCGAGGAGAACCGCATCATCACCGAGCAAGCCGTCCTCGACCTCATGGGCCGGCTCGATCCGAAGGGAAGAGAGGCGGGCGGCAGGGTTCTCGCCCACTTCGACGCCTGTCTCTCCGATCTGGAACAAGGTGATTTCGAGGCGGCTTTCGAGGCGCTCTTGGACTTGAAGGAAAGTTGGGTCGAAGCGATGGCAACGCTTCGGAGGGATCGCAGCCGTGCCTCAAACCTCCACTAAGCAAAGTGCGGTGCCGGTTGCCGAGGCGTCCGACGTGGCGCACCTCCCGAGGGTGCAGCGCGCCCGGCGCCGCATCAGCGAGCGCTATTACGACCGCCCCGAAGTCCGCCGGACCCTGGTCTCCCTGATCCTCCGCCGGGTGCGGCGCACCGACACCAAGTAACCGCCCCGGTTTCGAATCCCCTTGACCGTCCGCGACGGTCACTGGTAAAGATGTAGCCACCTTCGGTCGGCTACACTGGGGACGGGAACGGGTATGGGGATGAAGCCGCAGGTCGGCTTGGAAGCCGAAACGCAGTTGCCGCGCCGGGATGCCGCATGAGAGCGCGTCCCGAATCCTCCCTTGCCGGTCCCCCCGAAGCCCCGCCCAGCAGCCGAGCCCTCGACGCCGCCTGGAGCTTCCTCCGTCATTCCCCGATCGGTCTTCTCGCCGTCGACCGCGATGGTCTTGTCCTCTCGATCAATCCCGCGGGATCCAAGCTGATCGGCTACGAGCAGGAGGAGGTGGAGGGGGAGGCGGCGGCCCGCGTGTTCCGCGCGCCCCGCGGAGACGGGCACGTCCCGCCCGGAGCGTGCGCCGAGCCCGAGGAGGCCCGCGAGGTGGAGGTGGTGACCCGCGCGGGGGACGTCCTCCCGGTCAGCATCAGGCTTCTCCCGCTCGAAGGGCGCGACGGAGCCCTGATCGGAACGGTCGCGCTCTTTCAGGATCTGCGCGACCAGAAGGCCAAGGAAGAGCAATGGCGGCGGCGCGACCGGCTCGCATCCCTGGGCGCTCTCGCGGCCGGCGTGGCCCACGAGATCCGTAACCCGCTGACGGGGATCGGACACTCGGCGGAGATACTGAAGCGGCGCCTCGGGAGCGGCGACCCCCGCGGTCAGTTCGCCGATGTCATCCTCGAGGAAGTATCGCGGCTCGACCGCATCGTGGAGAGCCTTCTCCAGTTTGCGAAGCCGTCGACGCCCCAGCTCTCCCGCCACTCGATCCTACCCGCCCTCGAGAAGGCGCTCACGCTCGTCCACGAGCTGGCGGTCCGCCAGAATGTGGACGTGCGGGTCGAGCGGGCCGACGAGGTCCCGGACCTCTACATCGACCACGATCAGATTCTCCAAGTGCTGCTGAACGTCCTCATGAACGCGCTTCAAGCGCTCGCGAAGGGCGGGGAGATCGTGATCTCGGTCGCCCCCGCGCGGAAGCGCGCCTCGGAGCGGGGCGGGCTCGGCCGTCGCGCGACCGACCGGCTGCTCCCTCGCCGTCAAGCCCCACTTCTCGATGTGGTCGAGGTGCGGATCGGGGATAACGGCCCTGGAATTCCGAGCGCGGCTCTGGCGCGCGTCTTCGATCCGTTTTTTACGACCCGGACCCAAGGAACGGGCCTCGGGCTGAGCATCTGCCAGAGCATCGTTCGCGAGCACGGCGGCACCATCTCCATCGGAAGCGTGGTGGGGCAGGGAACAGCCGTAACCATCGATCTACCCCTGGAGAAACGACATGGAGACAGGCGTCAGCACCCTCGCGAAGCAAACGTTCGGAATTCTCGTCGTGGACGACGAGCGGACCCTTCGGTTCACCCTTAAAGAGGGACTCTCCGAGGAAGGCTATCGCGTCGAGACCGCCGCGGACTGCGCGGAGGCCCTCGAGAAGCTGGAGCGCGACGAATTCCACCTGGCGCTCCTCGACCAAAAGCTTCCCGACGGCAACGGGATCGATCTCCTCAAGAAAATCCGGGCCAAGCGGCGGGGGATTCAGGTCGTGATGATGACGGCGTTCGGCAAGTTCGAGCAGGCCGTCGAGGCGACGAAGGCGGGCTGCTTCGAATACGTGGCCAAGCCGTTCGAGCTGGATCACATGAAGCTGATCATCCAGAACGCGCTCTCGCAGGCCCGCCTCGCGGAAGAAGTCGGCCGGCTGCGGGAGGTCGAGCGACGGCACGCGGGATCCATGCTCATCGTCGGCGGCAGCTCGAAGCTGATCCGGATCATCGAGACGATCCGGAAGATCGCGCAGACCGGGACGTCGACCGTGATGCTGCAGGGCGAAACCGGCGTCGGGAAGGAGCTACTCGCCCGGGAGATTCACGACCAGGGTCCGAGGCGCGACGGGCCGTTCGTCGAGGTGAACTGCAGCGCCTTCCCGGAGAATCTCCTTGAAATGGAGCTCTTCGGCTTCGAGCGGGGGGTGTTCACCGACGCGAAGGCGATGAAGAAGGGCCTGATGGAGCTCGCGAACAGCGGCACGCTCTTCCTCGACGAGATCGGCGAGATGAGCCTGAGTCTACAGACGAAGCTGCTCCGCGCGCTCGAGATGAAGCGATTCCGTCGCGTCGGGGGGCTGGCCGACATCCACGTCGAGACGCGGATCGTTACCGCGACCAACCGGGATCTCAGGGCGATGGTGGAGCAGGGAAAATTCCGCGAGGATCTCTTCTTCCGTCTCGACGTGATCCGGGTCGTCGTTCCGCCCCTGCGCGAGCGGCCCGACGACATCCCGCCCCTGATCGACCATTTCATCGCCCATTGGAATCAGGAGTTCGGCCGAAGCGTCAAGGGTCCGACCGACGAGGCGCTCCAGCTCCTGTTGGCCTATCGATGGCCCGGCAACGTCCGCGAGCTCCGGAACGTGCTCGAGCGCGCGATCCTCCTCGAGAGCGAAGAATGGATTCTTCCGGAGCACCTGCCGGTCGATCTCGTGAGCGCCGGCGGATCGGGGCCGCGCGTGTTGGAGACCCGACTCCACGCCGAGGGAGGGGTGACGACGCTCGCCCAGGCGGAGCGGATCGCGATCGAGATGGCGCTCGCCAAGGCGAGCGGAAACAAGACGCGCGCCGCCGAGGCGCTCGGCATCTCGCGCCAGACGCTCCGCACGAAGCTGAAGGAGTACCGGATCGAAGCTCCCGCCGTTCATGCCTCCTGAGCGCGGCCGTGACCTCCTTCGCGCTCGAGCGCGGCGGGGCGGTCGCGCCGCGGTCGGGTCTCCTCCGCACCGCGCACGGCACGGTGCGCACGCCCGCGTTCATGCCGGTGGGCACGGCCGGGAGCGTGAAGGGGCTTTCGCCGGCTGAGATCCGCGCCGCCGGCACCCAGATTCTCCTCGCGAACACCTATCACCTGATGCTCCGGCCCGGCGCGGACGTCGTGCGCGAGCTGGGCGGCCTCCATCGCATGATGGCGTGGGACGGCCCGATCCTGACCGACAGCGGCGGCTACCAGATCATGAGCCTCCGTGAGCGCGTGAAGGTCCGCGAGGAGGGCGTGGAGTTCCGGTCCCACCTCGACGGGCGGACTGAGTTTCTGACGCCCGAGAGGGCGATGGAGATCCAGGCCGACATCGGCTCCGACATCGCGGTGACCCTCGACCACGCCGTGCTCCTTCCCATCGACCCGGCCGCGGCGCGGGAGGCGGCGGAGCGCTCGCTTCGATGGGCCGAGCGCTCGCTCCGACGCGCGCGCGAGTGCTCGACGCCGACGGGCGCGGCCCAGCTTCTCTTCGCGATCGCCCAGGGGGCCGACGACCTCACGCTGCGGCGCGAGATGGCGGAGCGCACCGCATCGCTTCCGTCCGA
>Ga0193723_1000828_pt1 | contig 12220 bp, 13 predicted proteins | sample H2m2metaG_FD_143042 | JGI IMG/M metagenome (GOLD analysis project Ga0193723, IMG submission 143042) | Soil microbial communities from a riparian zone of the East river system, Colorado, United States - H2m2 | ecosystem: Environmental > Terrestrial > Soil > Riparian zone | place: USA: East River... | reverse complement strand
GGCGGCGAAGGCTGCGCCGTGGCCGCCGCGGCAATGGTGTTTAAGTCTTATGGCCTTGAGACCGATCCGCAGCAGTTAAACTGGTTTTTAACATCCGTTGACGGATACACCGAGAACGGCTGGATTTATTGGGATCGCGCGGCGTGGTTCGCACCCGACCGCGTCCGGCACGCGTACGAAGACCTGGCCTCGTATCAGCTGATCGATTCGAACCTCGCCCATGGAAACCCTGTTATCGTGCGGGTGCGTCTGCCGAGTGGTGTCACGCATTTTGTCGTCATCGCCGGCAAGGACGGGTTCGACTACCTCGTGCGCGATCCCGGCGCCGGCTCTGCGAAAGGCTTCTACCCGCTGCGTGAGCTTGGCAGCGACATCGAAGGGCTACGATTTTACGAGCCGATCACGCATGCGGATTTCCGAAATGCGAATTTCGGAAAGCGGATACCGGACACCGCAGAGCACTGAACATTAACCACGGAGAACACGGGGACGCTAACGCAATTGCGGATTTCGGAATGCGGATTGCGGATAGCGCTGTCATTTAAGCGTTTCTGTCACACGTCGCAAAATGCGACTGCTCTCCGTGGTCGGAGTCGAGAGAATTAAGCGTGCAACCTCCTCGGGCTCGTCCATCTGGACAAAATGCCGCGCGCCGGGCAGGACAAATAAATCAGAGCCGGGAAACAGCTCATGAAAGGTTTGCGCCACACCTTTATTCAGATAAGGGTCGGCTCCACCAAAAACAATTCGTACGGGCCGCGGAAACTCTTTAAGCTTGAAAGCTGTTTGCGAGCGGGATCGTATGGTTGGCAGCAAATCCTCGTTCAAGCGAAAGAAGGCGGGACGCGTGCTCGGTGTGGCATCGAACTGTTGATACAACAGCGGCACAAATTGATTTCTAATCTCAGCATCCCGGAAGAATCTACCGACCTGCCACCAGTACATGCGACGGAAAATAAAGTGATTGAACATCCTTGAGATGGGCCGTGCGACGCTCCTGATGAGAGGTGTAGAGAAAAGAAAGATCGCTTCTGGCGGTCTGAGCGTGGGCATCGCGCAGTAGTAGGTATTGAGCAAAACAAGACCTGCTACCTGCTCGGGATGATGAAGCGCCCAATCAATAGCAGGAGGACCGGAGGCGTCATGCGCCACAAGGACCACTTGTCCAAGTTTCCGCTGCTGGATCACAGCGTCCAGATCCCCCTCTTGATTCTTAGCGGTATATGGATAGTCGGGCGGCTTATCGGAAGCTCCCCACCCGAGAAAATCAAAGGTCACTACGCGCCGCGCCGGAGAGAGATAGGGAAGAAGGCGATCATAAAGATGAAGATTATCTGGGAAGCCGTGCATCAGGATGATCGCCGGCTCCTCCCCTGCATGTTCTCGGACGTAAATGCGGTGTTGACCTCGCTGCACGAACTGTTCTGTGAAATTCATCGATATCCAGCCTTTGCGACGGCTTGTGCACTCATTTGAGATGGCGGGATGAGGTCAGTCAAATGTGGGCGCCAGAACGCTTGAGATGGGATTGGGCCTAACGCAGCCGTTCGTGAGTCTGTTGATTCCGGCAGTACGGGTTTTATGTCCGCGAGCGGAGTTCCGTCGATCGCTTCCATCGGTCCAATCCTAGGCAATAGTATGCACGGTGACGCTTCGCTTCAGTTCGTCAGCGGCAGACTCAAGGGTGCGCGCGTTGCGAGCGACCAAAATCAGTTACTCCTTTTTTGTATAACCGAAAAAGCCACCTCATTCCCGACCGAGGAGCGCAAAAATCTCCGTCGGTTTTTGCTTTCCTTTCACGGCAACTTCGCCGAGCCGCCGCGTGCGATATCGCTCCTTGGCCGTAGCCAATGTCGAGCCGCTGATAATGATGCGCGTTTCGTACTGCGGTGTTTTCGTTAGCTCTTCTAATCGCGAAGCCAGATTTACTCCATCGCCGATCACGGTGTAATTGAGCCGCGTCTCCGATCCCATGTTTCCGGCGATGACGATGTCGGTGTTGATACCAATGCCAACGCCAATGGTGGACAATCCGCGCTTACGCCATTGCCGATTTAAATCGTCCAACGCCTCGGTCATTTCGAGCGCAGTCTTCATCGCGCAATCGGCATCGTCAGGATTGCCGAGCGGCGCCCCGAACAGCGCCATGAGCGCGTCGCCCATGTATTTGTCCACGACGCCGCCGTAGTTCTCGACGATTGCGCCCATGCGGGTGAAATAATGATTCAAAATCCCCAACATCTCCTGCGGTGAAAGCGCTTCGCTCATGCTGGTGAAATTGCGCAGGTCCGAAAAGAGAATGGTCACCTGGCGTTCTTCTCCACCAAGCGCGACATCTTTACGCAACAGCTCCGCCGCCACTTCTGGCGAGACCACTTTCCCTAACAAATCGCGAACACGATCGCGTTCGGCCAGACCTTCGCTCATCTGATTAAACGAAGCAGCGAGCGAACCGAGCTCGTCCTCCTGCTTTAGCTCGACGCGACGCTGATAATTCCCTGCCGTGATTTCGCGCGCGCCTTCGGCGAGTTGCAGCACAGGCCTCGAGACGCCGCGCGCGATCCAGATTCCCAGGGCAGCGGAGACCGCGAGACCAAGCAGCGCCAGACTCAAATAGATGTGCTCAAGCCGAACATACGGCGCGAGTTCCTTGTCGAGCGACCGTTGCAAAAGCGCGATCGGGTCTCCATTCTCCGCCGGCAGCAGCACCGAATAACTCAGGAAGGTCTCGCCAGCGAGGCCAAGATCGATAATCTGTTTCGCGCGTGGCGCGCTCCCGCGCAGGATCGACATCAATGCGGCGCGCCGCTTTTCGTCGAAGGTGGTGCCGAAGGAATTCTGCCCCCTCAAAAACGTGATCTCCAAATCGGTATACGCCTTGATCTCCCGCGCGAAATCATCGTCGATGCGAAATCCGGGACAAAGCCACGCGATTGGATCGGGTGCGAGCAACGGCGTGACCGCCATCGCGTAGAGTTTATTATCGAGAAGAACAAATCCGTGAGCCGATTCGGTTGTTTCCGCCTTATCGATCAATTTTGGAAAAGGAAATGGAACACCGTGCAGTTCCGGCCGGTGCATATCGAAAAGAAGTTCCTTTTCGAGGGACGCGACCAGGACCACATCTGCTTTCACCCGGCCCTGAAGACTTTCCAATGCCGATAACGTGGTCGGGCGATCCTGGTCCGCGCCGGCGAAAGCTTCCTGAAAGGCGTGATCACGCGAAAGAATCGCGGCAGCGGACGTGATCTGTTGATTGCGCTGCTCGATCAGCTTCTCGAAAATTTGCGCGCCGACCCGCAAGCTCGATTCAATCTGCCCAAGCGCATGCTGGCGGTTGGCCTGCCTGACCACGATATAAGTCGCACTTTGCAGCAGCGTTAAAAGGGCGACCAGGAAAAAGAGCAGCCGATTTCTGAACCTGCGGAATCGAAATTTCAGCGATATCCTCCAGTCGATAACCCGGGCGCGCGCCTTGCGCGAAAGTCCGGCTTCAGATTCAGAGTGAAGAGCAACTCCTTCGCGCCTTTCGCTGCAAGATCAACATGTTGCGCGAATTGTTCCGGCGCGCCTTTGAGCGACGGTTGCCAGACCTCGACAATGTATTGTCCTGGTGGCAGATCCTTTAGCAGGGCGCGGCCTTCTTTGCCCGTGACCTGAAAATGCGGCGTCGCCAGCACTGCCACGTAAGCAATCATCCAATCGTGGATATTGCATCCGAGCGTGACGAAGCCTTCCTTGTCGAAAGTGACCTGCTTGGCCGGGACGCCGGCATAAAGCGGCAGCTCGAATTTTTTCGCCGGCGACAACGAATAGACGTGATGGCGAATGTTGTCATTGTTCGGAAACAAGACCGACGTGCCGACCTGAAGCGCGGTTACGTAAGGAATGAACTGTTTGTCTCGCTGATCGATGACCGTTCGCTTTTTCGCAGGCGCGGAGGTTGCGGCCCTTCCTTTCGCGTAGACGACTGCGTCGGAAACGAGCGCGCCGTTGCCGTCTTTAACCGTAACGTCGAGTGAACCGGCGTGCAGATTGTGGCACAAACTAAAAGCCGCGAGTAGGACGCGCACGCGCAACAGGTTCATTTAATAAGCAAACGCGACCTTCGCCTCAACCAAATGGTTTTCGTATTGCAGCGGATCGTGTGAAGTCACGGCGTACTCGTAAGCCAACTGAACGGACAAATATCTAGTCAACGCGTATCCGGCGGAAACGGAAACGGCGTTTGTCTGGCCTCGAAGTCGATATGCGATGTAGAGCGGATTAGCGCCGAAAGTTGTGACGGGTCGGGATTCGGACGTAAGCAGGAGAATGTCGGGCCGCGGCGGGACCGCATAGGAAATGACGTTACCCTCGCGATAAGTGTATCCGATCGCGATTTGCAGTGAGGAAGTCAGATCGACAATCACACGCGCGTTGGCGGTGTGGCCCTGCTCATCGAAGAAATCGTCGGGCGCAGCGAAATTTCCGAATATGTAGCCGGCTTCGAGCGCGATCCGTTCCGAGATTGCGATTCCGCCGCGAAGACGAAGCGATTCGTCCCAGCCGCTGCGCACAGTTTCGTGAAAGCGATCGTAGCCAATTCTTTCCTCCAGCAAAATCCATGGAGCCTGACGGCCCAAGCCGAATCGGTAACGCAGGCCGGCCGATCCGCCGGCGCCGATTTCATTGAACGCGTCGTATTGATCCCATAGCCGGCCGCGCAAATCAGCGGCGAGATTTAGTCGAAGATCGCGCGATAGTTGGAAACCGTCTCCGATGCGAAGATCGGTTTTCCAGGCCCAATCGTGTTCCTCATCCGACGGACGATCCGAATTCGAGAGATTACTGTCATAAAAGCCGCCCGTCTCCGCATCAAAACGCCATTCTGCTCGCGCGAAATTCAAAGTCATCGCGAGTAATAGGCTCAGGACTGTTGATCTCGCCGTTTTCATATTGAATTTGGCTCTGGAGAATCACCCGCAGTTCAGCGCAAACAGTTTCGCGCAGGTGCCGATGGAAGGCGAATCGAAGAGCGTGCCACGGGTCTAAGACCGTAACGAGGTGCAATCCCAGCGGATTCGGCCTATCGGGAGGCCGGGTCGAAAAAACGCCGGTGATTGGGGAGCTTTCATCCCCGCGCGGATGCACTTTCAACGCGTCCCGCCGCGCCCATGCCGAAATCGAAAATGGAGATTCTTCAGAGAGTTACCCTTCCGCGTAGGACTTCCACGGCGTATCCGCCGACACGAACGTCGGTGACGTGCTCACCTTCCCCTCTGGCTCGCACGTACATCTCACTGGGGCGATGGATCTCGACACCCTGACGGATCACCACCTGCTCGTCGCTTTTTGCACGTCCATATCGCACCATCCAACTTGCAGCACAGCCGGCGGCCGATCCCGTGGCCGGATCCTCCCCACCGTAAAAAAACATGCGAGCTCGGGCTTCAGGCCGGCCCTGGCGTCGTTCGGGACAGAGAAAGTAAAAGAAGCGGGCCCCCGTGCCTTCGAGGAACGCAGCCGCTTGCGCGAAGGTATACTTTAGGTTGGCCAATGTTTGCGGACTGCGGACTGGCACAATCGCGTACGCCAATCCCGTCGAGATCACCTGGATCGGCCATTCCGAAGCAATCTCGCCAACGGCGATCCCAATCACGCGAGCGACCTCTTCTCGCGAGAGCGTAGTTCCAAACTCAGGATCGCGCTGACGCATCTGGCCGAAAACCTGGCCATCCACCCGCTTGCGGCCAGCGCTCTCCGAGCTAGCGGTGAAGCGCACGGGAATTTTCCCGACGCCCAAGTCGAGCGTGATCTCATTGAATGTCCCTTGGTCGGTGGCGCACTGCAATGCATGCAGGTACAGCGCGGTACCGAGTGTCGGATGCCCAGCAAATGGCAATTCCTCCTCGACCGTGAATATGCGGACCTTTTTTCCTTCCCTAGCTTCGGTGGCGCGATCACGCGGCAGGATGAAAGTCGTTTCCGAAAGATTCATCTCCCGCGCCAAGGCTTGCATTTGACTATCAATCAACCCGCGCGCGTCGGTGAATACGGCCAGCGGATTGCCCGTGAGCGGCGTCCGCGTGAATACGTCAAGCTGAACGAATTCGTAAGCGTGGTTCGGCATCAGGAAAAACTGAAAGCGAGGAAAGAAGTGGGGTCGCGTCTAACATTTGACATTCATTTCTGTAAACTCATTTCGCTGAATTTTTCGGCGGGAGTTCGCCGCTTTTCCAGGTTCGAATGAAACCAAGATAAAAGAAACTCAGGAAGAGCACGGCATGGACAATGGAGCGCACGCCGCTGACCTCAGGCGTCTCAATAAAGCTCGTGCCCAAGAGCGGCATCGAAACGCCGGCCAGGTAGAGATAGAAAAGAACCCCCGCGTTCACGAAGAAAGCGCCGGCAAGGAACTTGCACACGTCTTGCCATGGAATCCTCCTGAGCATGTTCGACTCCTTCATTCAACAGCAGGCGATGACGGCGTTCAAGTGATGGTTCTCGGCAACGCAATAGTTACATGAATTTGGTTTCGATTTCGGCAAAGAAGGCTTTAAAGAGGAGGGCGAAATCTGATTCAGTCATTTTGATTTCATCTCCGATCTGAAGCTTCAAGATAGATTTCGCTGGATTGTATTTGATCGTCTTGTCCGCAGACAGCACGCCGTGGTTTTGCAGGATTGAATTGCAAAGCATCCGAACTTCATTCAGAGGATTGCCATCCTTTCCCTCGATTTTCCTGGTTCGATGAACGAAAAAGCCATCTAAAACCACGACCAGGTTGTTGAAGAAAAGCAGCTCGAAAGAGTCAACGGCTGAGTTGATAGCCGATTTACTCGTTTTCTCGGTCGCTATGGCGACCAGGACCTTGTAAGCGGCGAGCTGCGATTCCATTCTGGAACGGCATTCGTTAATGTAGTTTTTTGTGTAGCTGTTTACGCAGAGCATGAGAGGATCATGGGAGTTCCATGATTGCCTGAAAAACACTTAGAACCATCGGCGCACCTGACTCTTGTAGCTCGCCCATTCCCCGCCAAAGTCTCGTTCCAATTGTTTTTCCTCTCGTCGAATCCAAATTTCCACAAAGAGGATGTTTACAACGGTAAGGAAAATTCCGGTTATCGATCCAAGGAATAAATCCGCTGCGAAAAAGATAAAAACATTCCCACCGAGGTAGAGCGGGTTTCTTGAGAAGCGATAAGGCCCCGAAGTAATAAGCTTCTTCTGCGGCACGAGCGAGATCACCTTCATGTGCTGCTCATAGAAATGGAACGTCGCCCACACTCGTAGGAGAAAACCGATGGCTAAAAGTAGCAAAGCCACAGTTGTTACCAACGGAGATTTAAAATCACTTATACCTAAGAGCGAATCTAATTTTGTGCCAAGAAAAGCGAGCGCGAACCCGACTATGGTAACCCCAATGTTATGGAGAAGGCTTTTAAGAAGATTTACAAACTGACCGCTCCGCAATCCGTTGATCATGCGACGCTACCTCTTCATCCTTCTGCTGTCATTTCGGAAAGCGGATACCGGAAACCGCAGAGCACTGAACATTAACCGCGGAGAACACAGAGAACACGAAGCAAATTGCCATTTCTTCTCTGCGGTCGCAGTGGTCTCTGTGGTGAAAAATCGACAAAGTTCGTTTCGGCGAGACACCGAAACCAACCCGCCAGACGCGTATGCTCCCCAGAACTATTGTTTCGAAAGTTTCGTTTCTTCCAGCAAGAGAGTTTTCACATCGGTCAGGACCAGCCGGGGATCGAGAGTCGCGGAACTGTAAATGTTTCGGATCCGGCCTTCGCGGTCGATGAGAAAGATCCGCAGAATATGATACAGCGGGCCCTGCGGGTCGGACGGGTTGCTCCTCTTGTCCACGGCCTGACCGTAGCCTTTCAGGATAAAGTCTAACTCCCCGTGCGACCTCGCCGTCGCGAAGCGCCATTCGCAGCCCAATTTTTCTTCACGCATTGCTTCGGAGTAGGCGGCGAGATGTTGAGGCGTGTCGTAATCGGGATCGAAGCTCATGCTGACGAGGCGCATGTTCTTTGCCAACCCTTTGTCGTCTGCACTGAGCGCGTGCAGTTGGCTAAAGACACCAGTCGCGTAAGGACACGCTTTCGGCGCGGCGCACCGGGTGTAGATGAAGCTCAGCACCGTGATGCGCCCATGCGTGAGGTCACGCAGGTTTAATGATCGGCCAGCCGAATCAATTATCGCGCCGTCAAGCGCTACCTTTACCACCGGCAACGCGTAGCTGCCGGGCACGGGCGGATCGTAATCGTAATCCTTGTCGTGCAAGAGGGCATTGTCGGCTGCGACAGACACAATCACGCGAGACAAATAAAGCGTAAGCGCGAGTGCCAGCCCTCGATTTCGACTGAGGTTCATCGTACCCGGGCTATTGCACTGACGCGACCACACGGTTTGCACCGATGTTTGCCGAGCCAAAGAGCATGTGATGCGGCCGGCCCAGCTTCAGCGCAGTGAAATCGAGATCGAAGCGCGGCTTCAATTCTTTGCCGTCCCAGGCGTAACCGCGAACGAACTGCTCGTTGTCGGCGCCTTTTTTGTCCCATCGCGCCAGAAGCGAGCTGGTGAAGTACACCCGTTTCCCATCCCAGCTCTCCGACACCATGTTGACCTGACGGCCAATCTGTTTCTCGTAAATCTGTTTCGGCTTTTGCGGATCCGACACATCGAACACGCGGCACTTTCCGTCACCGAATGAATCCACAAACAACGTCTTGTCGTCGGCGCTCAGGCTAATGTCGACCGGCAGGACACCGCCCTTCACGTCACCGATCGGCGCGACCTCCTTGGCCTGCCATTCTCCACGCTCGTCCTGATAGACCAGCCAAAGCTTCGATCCGAGCGCGGTCGCGGTAAAAGCGTAGTTGTGCGTAGGCCCCCAGGCCCAGCGGATTTCGAGCGGCGCGCCCGGCACTTCAAAAACTTTTTTCGGCTGACGCGCATGGAAATCCCACATCACCATTGTCCCCCCGAAATGTTTCATCGCCTCAGGATCGGCGGTCACTTTGCCGAACTCCATCATGTAATTGTTCAAACCGGTGAAAGATGAGGTAAGCAGCGCGTTCTTCCGTGGCAAGACGCGCGCGTCATACCCGTAACCGTCGGCGAACTTCGCGTCACCCGCGCCGCGCGCGTCATCCTTTGTCGGCATCCAATGGGTTGCGATGTAGTTGCCGTCGTTCCCGTACTCGACCAGCGCCGTCCGGCCGCTGTGATCTTTTGCGTTCGAAAGACAGGGAATGAGTACGCGTCCGGGTAAGGCGTAAGCGCCATGCGGACCGACCGCGCCACCGGTAGTCTCGGCGAAGTTGTCGATGGTTTTCACATACTTCGGCTTTGCCGGATCCGTGTGGACATCGAAAATAAACACGCGGCTGTTTTCGAGCCCGGCGAGCCAGAGTTGGCGGCGATCGTCGGTGAATCCGCCGTGATGCGCCTCGTTGCGTCCCTCGACAGAATAACTGTTAATGACTTTGCCATAGGTCGGCGAGCCGGGTTTGACATCCACGGTGACCAGCTTGTCCGCGCCGTCGCCCAGACCTTCAACGCCGAGCGTCCACACATAAACGAACTCCTCCTGGCCGTCGATCCGGGCAAGGTACGGTGAAGAGCAGGTTTCATCGGCGCGGGCAGCACTCAGGCCCAAAGTGAAAGTGAGCGCAAGCGCGCCTGCAAGCACGCCACGCGAAATTGTAGCGGTGTGTAACTGACTGTTAATGGGTGTTCTCATATTTGATGGGGTTGGATGGTTGAGGAGTAGTTAGTCTTGTGCCTTTGACAAAAAAAATCAACCCGACCGCTCCCGCTCATTCGGCCTCTCGGCTTGCCCATCTATGTCGCTCGATCCCCATCGGCTTCATTCCGCTGACTTTTCTTTCAGTCGTTTTGGAGCGCTTCGTTTTCGTTAATCCCTGCTCTGCCGCCGTAATCCTTGGGAAATTTTACTTGGAAGATCGGATGGGCCGGTGCTGCTTGAACAACACCAGGGTGTCGCTGAAAGGCTTTTGACGCCGATTCCGGCCAAGGTTGCAACCATGAGGCTCTCAGCCGCCACGCCTCGGTGACTCGAGTGACGGCCACACTCTCCCCTGCTGATCGACGTAGACCGTTTCCTCGTCCGTACTAATCTGCCACAAAGGATAGAGGGGAGAGCGGGAGCCGGGGGAGGATCTCCAGACTAACTGCGCACGACTTTTGCCACGAAGGCCCGCTCGTCGCCTCGCGGTTTCCGCGTCGATCAGAGTGTGCGGCGCCGTGCCCGGCAAGGTAGCCCAAGTGGTCACGTCACTGGTCGCAACGTCTATGGCGGCGACGCCCACGGCGGCCTCAGGTTCGCCGAATACGAGGAGGTAGTAGACGCCGTTGGGCGGATCGGTCCGAAGGACCGGGAACGCGCTGGCGCGTATCCCGGGTTTCAGCCCTAGGCGTCTCCGCGCCAGATCGATGGCTTCGCGCTTCGACAGGTGAGGCATGGCGCAGGTCCCGTCTCGTTCGTACGCTCTGAGTCAGATTCCGGGCATATTGATATGCAGGGAGGTGAAGATACGGCTGTCCACGCGGACATAAATCCTATCGTCGCCGACGGTCAGCATGTGGAACGGGAAGAATGGAGAGAGGGACTCAAGGCACGGGCGCCAAACCAGCGTCGGATACAAACAGTAAGCCTCCTTGCGCACCGTGAGGCGTCCTTGCCTGTCTCCCATCTGCAGGGTGCGGCCAACGATTTGGTTCAGCACGGCCTTCGAATCGAGTGCTGTCAGGATGCTAGAGCCGCGCGGGGGAAGGGCGATCGCCTGACGATAATCGCCGAACCGCGCGTCGACGGCGACCGCTGCGGTGATGCCCTTCCTCGGCCGCTTTAGCGGCACAATGAAGTAGTACGAATCGGTCTCGTCGAGACGCTGGACGAGCACCGGCGTTCCGGGTTCCGCGTTGTTGAGCGCTCCCTTCCAGTCTTTCCTGTCGGGCAGGCCGTGGCGTCGCAAGCCGGCGAGCGCATTCTTGATCGCCGTCTCAGGCCTCAGCAGCGTCTGGCCGCTCGCCCGCTTGACGCGGGGTGGCTGCGCGCCTCGGCGCTCGGGTGGCGGGTCGGGATCACAGACCGCCACATACTTCCCGTTCCAAAGGCTCCCGTACTTGTTGCCCGTCGCGTATGTCGATTGCCACGTCCCGTAGGCAATGTGTTCGTTTGCCACTCCGCGATTTCCACCGGTGCCGCAGCCATCGGTTCCGCTGTGTGGCGGAGGGGGAGCCGGCGGAGGCAAGGCAGGGGCGTAGAAACTAGGAGTTGGCGGCCACGGGTTTGTTCACGTCAAAGGCGCTGATCGTGTACGATGTGTCGCCGTAGTCTGTTGGGGCAGCGCTGGCTTCAAAGCCGCGCACCACGATCCAGTGGTCACCCTTGTAGACCATCGCGATCGCGGCGACTCCGTAGTGATGGATCGTCCAGCAGAGCTTCCTGGAGATAGCGTCCTCGGTCGCCAGCGAGTCGAGCGCGAACCACCCGCCGAAGCCTGCGGGCCGTCGATCGTTCAAGACCCACTGGAGGCCATCCGGCGGGTTGTACCAGGACGCCAGCTCGTTCGTGTGGTTTCTCTCGTCGGCATAGATGCCGTCCTGACCCTGGAGACCCGCGCCGATTGACTCCAGGACCATCTGGGCGCAGGCCGTGCCGCAGTAGACGTCGGTGTCCTGCTGGTGATAAGGAACAGTTAGAGCCTCATGGACACTCACCGGCACTCCTTTCTGCAGGAACCCCTGCTTCGGCGAGTCCAGACCGCCCTACACATCCAACTCGCCGCCGTCCGGGCAAGCCTTTGAGTTCCGGCCATCTTATTGATAGGAATTTGCTTTTTCACGGTGAACCGGAGAATAGCCGTCCAGTGGCATGGGGAACAAGGAAAAGAATTAAATATAGGTTACTCCTTTTTTTTGTAGCCGAAAAAGCCACGCTGGCGGATCATCTCCGCAACTTGCGGTGGTACCATTTCATCCCAGCTCTCGTCGCCGCTGGCGATGCGCTTGAGCACGTCACGCGAAAAGATCGGCAGATATTTCGGGTTGAAATTATCGAGCTGCACGAAGCTGCCGCGGCCTATCAGATAATTATAGAGCAACTGCAACTCGGGATTCACCTTGAGCGTGTGAATGGTTTGTAACTCCTCCCCTGCGTGACGCTGCAAAGGATAGACATAGACTTTCA
>Ga0193723_1000827_pt1 | contig 12226 bp, 5 predicted proteins | sample H2m2metaG_FD_143042 | JGI IMG/M metagenome (GOLD analysis project Ga0193723, IMG submission 143042) | Soil microbial communities from a riparian zone of the East river system, Colorado, United States - H2m2 | ecosystem: Environmental > Terrestrial > Soil > Riparian zone | place: USA: East River... | reverse complement strand
CGGTGGACCATGAGTCAGTGAAGTATTTGCGGGCTACGGGACGCAGCGAGGAGGTATGCCTTGCTTTCGAAAATTATTTTCGCGCCCAGAACATGTTTGGCATGCCGCGAAAAGGCGAAATTGATTACAGCGTTGATATCGATTTGGATCTGGCGGACGTGCAGCCGAGCGTCGCCGGACCGAAGAGGCCTCAGGACCGGATTGATTTGCCAGAGCTCGGGAGAAAGTTTCGCGAACTCCTTGAAAAACCGGTGCACGACGGCGGCTACGGAAAGAAACAAGTCGATCTTCGCGAAAAGCATGCCGTAGAATTGAATGGCAGCGCGCCGCGAAACGGCGCGATGTTTTCAACCGATACTAAGGAAGATCAGGGAATCAGCCCCGGCGAAGCGCTGAACAAGCTCGAGATGGTTGCAAACCGACCAACACCCGATCAGGGCAAAGAAATTGAAGCCGAATCGAGCCAGGTGTTCCGACATGGGCGTACTCACATTGGCCACGGCAGCGTCCTGATCGCCGCAATAACGAGCTGCACAAACACAAGCAACCCGAGCGTGATGATTGCGGCTGGATTGTTGGCGAAAAAAGCGGTCGAACGCGGTCTGCGTGTCGATCCTGGCGTGAAAACGTCGCTCGCACCCGGGTCGCGCGTTGTTTCCGATTACTTGGAAAAGACCGGACTCCAAACATATCTCGACCAACTCGGATTCAATCTCGTCGGCTATGGTTGCACGACTTGCATTGGCAACTCGGGGCCGCTGCATCCAAACATCGAGAAGACGATCCACAAATACGATCTGGTTGCGGCTTCGGTTCTTTCGGGAAATCGAAATTTTGAAGCCCGCGTGCATCAGCATATCAAAGCAAATTTTCTGATGTCGCCCCCACTGGTTGTCGCCTTTGCCCTCGCCGGCCGAGTTCACATCGATCTTTCCCGCGACCCACTTGGCAAGGACAAGGACGGCAAAGAAATTTTCCTTCGCGATCTCTGGCCGACACTTAGCGAGATCCAGGATACGACGCAGAGAGCGCTCACACCTGAAACGTTCCACAAATTTTATCGCGATTTCGCAGGGCAAAATCCGAAGTGGAACGAAATTCCATCGAGCACAGGCGACATTTACCAGTGGGACGCGAAGAGCGATTACATTCATGATCCGCCGTTCTTCGAAAACTTTTCGATGGAGCCCGGCCACATCGCCGAAATCCGGAGCGCTCGCGCGCTTGGCATTTTCGGCGACACAGTGACGACCGATCACATTTCGCCTGCGGGAGCAATCAAAGAGAGTTCCCCCGCTGGAAAATATTTGATGTCGCGCGGAATTCAGTCGCGTGATTTCAACAGTTACGGGAGCCGCCGCGGCAATGACCTGGTGATGACCCGCGGCACATTCGCAAATGTGCGAATCAAAAACCTGATGGTGCCCGGAATTGAAGGCGGCGTGACGAAATATTTCAGTCCGAGCCGGACTGGCGGTTCAAAGAATGGCGAGGGCGAACAGATGTCGATCTTCGATGCAGCGATGAAATACGCGGAAACGACGACTCCGTTGGTCATTCTCGCCGGTCACGAATACGGGACCGGTTCGTCGCGCGATTGGGCAGCGAAAGGGACGCGTTTGTTAGGCGTGAAAGCGGTGGTCGCGGCAAGCTTTGAGCGAATTCACCGTTCAAACCTGGTTGGCATGGGCGTGTTGCCATTGCAGTTTCTAGAGGGCACATCCGCGCAGTCGCTTGGCCTCGACGGCTCGGAGAAGTTTTCGATCACGGGATTGTCCGACTCGATCAAACCAGGACAACAGGTCACGCTGGAGATCGAAAGAACGAACGGGGAGAAACGCGCGTTGCCAGTGAAACTTCGGATCGATACGCCGATCGAGATCGATTATTATCGGCACGGCGGGATTTTGCCCTTCGTCCTGCGGCAATTGCTGTCAAAGTAATTCGCCGCAGAATAGATTTCTTAGAATCTCTTCTTTAGCTGGACGTACCAGAAGCGGCCTTTGATCGTGGCAAGTGATTCGTCGTAGCCGTTCTCGAAGCTCCCGGCCACAAACGGCGGATCTGCGTCTAACACGTTCTGCATCCCAAGTGTAAGTGTCGTGTTATTCAACCATGCGCGCCATCCACAGGGATTGTACTCAGCAGTGGATACAGGTATGACATTTTTCTCCTTGCCGTCCTTCATCTTCACATTTTTGCCTCCATCTTTGGCAAGGCCAGGCACCGGGGCCGGAGCAGGAGGCGGTAGGTTGAACGTATACGACGCAATTAAATCCAGCGTAACCCACTCGCGCACTTTCCGCGCGCGCCAAGAACGAAATCCACTTCTTGGCGTTTGTGGCTTGGAGAATTCCCCAGTGAACGGATTTTGCGTCAGACTGCGATTGTCATCTTCGTATTGACCGGTGTAGTGGACTACCGCCCCAGTATCCAAACCCTGCATCCACGTATCAGTTGGGCCGTCGTAAAAAAGACTCAGATTGGCGCGGCTCCATGGTAACGAGCCGGTCAGGGTGAATCCGGGTGGTATGACTTCGCCCGCGATACCAAACCGTTTTGTACTAGGCGCAATCTGAAGCTCAGCCCGGGAGAGCCACGTGCCGTTGACCGTTGCCGTTAGTCTGCCAAAATCCCCGTGGCCGAAGATCGAAGAGTCCAGAATATAAATCGCTTCGTAGTCGAGACCTTCAAAGATCGCGCCTGTAAGATTTTCGTTGGGATCAATGACCAGGATGATTGGTCCCGGTCTACCAGGAATCACAGGAGGACCACGAATCACCAGACCGGGGATATTATTCTCGATGATGAATTGCGTGCCGAGCAGGGACGCGATCGATCGCATATCAATATGCCACCAATCCGCGCTTAGCGTCAGGCCCTTGAACCATTCCGGGCTGTAAACGGCGCCGTAAGACCATTCGTAGGCCACTTCCGGTTGTAGATTGGGATTTCCTATAACGCGTGCCTCCGCGTTCACGTTCTCCTTTAGTATTGGGTCAAAACCCCCGGCGAAGCTCTCGGTAGAAGCGGGCGAAATCTCTGACAGGGCCGGCGCGTGAAACGCTTCGGTGTAACTGCCACGCAAGGTAAGAGCGCCGATATATTTTGGATCGAGCGGTTGCCAGCGGACGGAAACTTTTGGCTTCTGTGCGTTATACTGGCTGTGGGTCGCCGGCTGAAATGGGAAGGCTTCGGAAGGTAGAACTGCGGAGGTGTTCTGGCTGTACCATTCCTCGCGTTCGGCGAAGTCAACTTCGAAGCTGTAGAAACCCGGAAAGTTCCACGTCGGGCTCGTGAAAGGTACCCGCACTTCCTGGTAGATTGACCAAACATCCCGGTTCACCCGTGCGCCTTCCCCATCACTGGAGCCGATGCTTTGAAACGTGGTATTGAGCGAGTCACGATTGCGCGTCCACCTCGGAGCGTCATACTCACCACCGAGAGCAAAGGAGACAGGCCCCGCGGGAAGCTTGAACAAGTCGCCGTTAATAGTGACATAACCTATGGGCAACTCATATTCGCCTGAGTTATGCAGGGTGACGTAAACTCTTTGCCTGGCTGCCTTGGTGTTGTGAGCAGTGAAATTCAGGAACGGATCAAATGCCGTGGCTGGGTTCGTATCCAAGAGAGCTTCCCGTAACCCGGGTTGGCTGACTTCGTTGACAGACAAATCCTGCCCTTCGTTCCGGGAATAACGAAAACCCAGCTCCCAGTTCCACGGCTTGAAATAATCCCCAAATTCTCCCATTTCGCCACGTAGCCCAACATCAAACAGCGAATCCCAGTAAGTGAACTTTTCATGCCTGAGACCGGTGTCGTTAAGGCCGCGAAAATTAACCCCTGTCGTCACAGGGATACCGACTCCGTTAACAACCACAGTGTTATCGGCCACCGTGAAGGGATTAAACGGATTCTGGATTGGCACACTGATCCCGGCGGAACTAAAGGGTATATTAGTCCCTGGCATTTTGAATGGATCGGGCCCAAACGGAACAGGCGCCAGGGATGCATCGAAAAATGAGCGGACAGATTTAAAGTCAGCAAATAACACCAGGTATTTGTCACACAGATCGCGCGTAAACGAACCGTAGTAGGCCTGGCGATCAGCAGGCGCAAGATCTGGCGTTACAGCCGCGAAGTTAAAGAGGAAGTAATCGCCGCCGCCCTTATAATTAGTACCGGTTTGTGGAAAGTGTTGGATTGCATTGGGGCCGATGATACCGGGAGCGCCTGGATACGCATTGGGATTAACGACCGGTAGTCCAGCTAAAACTTGGAACGGAAAACCGGGGTTTTTATAAAATGGTGAAGTCGCCGCATTCGGTGCCGAGTGCGGAAGTGGGGTGTTCACGCCGAACTGCGGAAGACCTCCGGGGCCGAAAAACATTTTCGGGATCAAGCGGAAATCAAAACCGCCAATGTTGCCGGGGAAATTCCCGCTGCGTTCATCGAATCCTCCCCAGGGTATTTGAAAGGCGTTACTGGAAATGTCCCGGTCGGCACTGAAAAGCCCGCCGGTACGCTCCCAGAAATCGGCAATCACCACAATCTCTGTCTTATCGTCTCCGGTGCCGGCTTTGAGCCAGGCCTCCCATTCGCCCATGTCGTTAGACGCTCCCAAGTTGGTGTTTCCGTAACTGCCTCCGATCTCCAAGCCACGGAACTTGTGGACCAAAAAGAAATTGACCACGCCGGTGATCGCATCCGAACCGTACACAGCCGAGGCGCCATCCTTCAGGATGTCGATGTGATCGATCATCGGAAACGGAATCAGGTTAATGTCTACGCCACCGCTGAACCCGACGGCGTTCAACGGACCAAAGGCGACACGCATTCCATCAACCAGCACGAGGGTTTCCTTGGCCAACAAGCCGCGCAGATTGAATTGAACAGTACCGTCGCCGCCATTGGCCATGTTCAGATTTGTGGTTGCGCCCGACTGCTGTGGCAGAAAAGTTGTTAGGTCTGTTGCATTGCGGATGCCCAACTTCTCGATGTCTCCCGGCCGGTACGTGTCCACTGGATTTGGGCCGGTTTCCTCAGCTGTCGGAATGTTGGAGCCAGTCACGATGACACGTTCCACCTCGGCAACCTGCCCGAATGTGACCGAAGGCACGAGCAAATGGATTGCCGCTATGCTCCATCCGGCACAGCAAATGAATGATCGCGTAATGACAAGCCCCTTCTGTTGGTCCAGCGTCGTTTTTAACAAACTGCCCGACTAACAACAAGCGGTTCGTGTAGCCCTATTTGCTGGACACGAATTACACGAATTGCCACGAAATTTCAGACTCGTTCGGCAATCCCGGGGTTACGGCTTGAAGGCAGGGCGCGTCACTCCGTGCGCGCCGTTATGCATAGCGTGCGGCGCGCAGAGGACTGCGCGCCCTACCAATTCGCGTTACGTTTTCGTGTGAATTCGTGATCCGAGCCTGATGGGATGAGCGAGATAGAAGGTAAAGGTCGCCGCGGCGACCGAGCGAGCAGGGCAGGGAGCGAGTTTCAAATTCGTGTCTGCTATTGGTGTCAATTCGTGAAATTCGTGTCTGCTATTTGCTGGCAGCCTTGGCTGCGGCGACGATTTTGTCGAAGCGCTTATCACCGCGCAAATCATCCCAGCACGGATTCAAGAGAAGATCGCCGTATGTCGGGCCAGCCGGGATCGCCGCGACAATTTCGAGTTGCTCGAGCGCCCGATCGCGCTCGCCGGTCCACGCGTAAACCAGCGCCAGGTTGACAACTGAGTAGGTGCGTTCGAGAGGGTCCTTGGCAATCGGCGTAAGATCAACCGCGCGCTGTGCCTCACGGATCGCCTCGTCTTTTCGGCCAAGCCCGGCATCAATCTCCGACACTGCCCTCAAGTAATCGATGTCATCCTTGGGCCCCCATATCGCGTCGGTCTTCTCGCGCGCGGTTGCAAACGCCGCCAGCGCCTTCTGCTTATCACCACGCGCACGCGCAACCTGTCCCTCAGCCACGGCGGCCTCATCCGCCCACTCCCCAGGCGTCGCAGCAATCACCCGACTTGCCGCGTCGTAATCACGCAGGTAAAGGGCTGCGTCAAATCGGAGCCACCAGACCTCTCGGGCCGGACGAAAGTCGAGCGGCACTTGGTCAAGAAGAGATTGAGCCGCGACCGGATCGCCCTGCGCCAGCTTGATCTTCGCTAGCCAACACTGACTCCAAGGGTCGCCGCTCGCAGCATCCTTCCTCAGGAATTGTTCATACTCGGAGTAGCGCCGCATCTCAAAATAAGTCCTCCCGCGCCAGTATCCGGCCTCAACGTCGCGTGGATCGAGTTCGGTTGCCTTTCGAAGATTAGCCACCGCAGAGTCCCAGCGATTTTGGCACCTATCAATTTTGGCCGCGATCAAAAGCGCCTCAGAGTTGTTCGGCAATTTGCGGCGAGCGATCGTCAACTCGTCACGTGCCCGGTCGTAACCATTACGGTCCGTGAAGATGGCAGCGTAGAAGTAGTAGCGAGCCAGTTCCAGATGAGCCTCGCCCAAGTCCGGGCGGACGCGCAATGCGGCCTCCGCCGCTTTCTTTCCTAACTCGAAGTGCTTGGGATCGTGGCCGAGGTACAACTGCGTTTTCGCGAGAACGCAATAGGCCAAAGCAAAATTCGGATCGCGCTGCACCGCCTTTTCGAGCAGTTCCACTTTTTGGTTCGCGCTTTTTTCCCAGCCCTCCCAATTGCTCCAGACATCGATTTCCTGGGCCTTCGTATAGTAGGCATAGGCCACCAGATCGGTGGTCGGCCGTTCCGCGATCGCGGCTTTTTCCGCGGGAGACAGCTTGGCCTGAAGTTGCTCCGCGATTTGCTGCGCGATCTCACTCTGAATCGCAAATACGTCTGCGACATCGCGATCGTAATGCTCAGCCCAAACGTGTGTGTCGTTGCGCGCATCGATTAGCTGCGCGCTCACTCGAACTCGCTCCCCCGCGCGTTCGACACTGCCTTCCACCACATATGAAACACCTAAAGCTTTGGCGATCTCGCGAAGATTGCGTTCCGAGTCGCTTTTGTACTTCATCACGCTCGTTCGGCTAATGACTTTTAGGTCCGCAACCTTGGCGAGATCAGTCAGGATTTCGTCCTGCACGCCTCCGGCGAAAAACGCGTTTTCTTCGTCTTTGCTCAGATTTTCAAATGGCAAGACCGCGACGCTCTTATTCGACACAGGGAATATGGCTGTCGATGACTTTCTCAAAACGAGAACGAACGCGGCTGCGATGGCGGCGAATAAAAGCAGTGCAGCCGCCGCTTCGGCCCAGCGCACCCGCGTGCGTTTCCGGAGCGCCCGGAACTTTTGTGGAGCCTGTCGGTTGCCGACATCATCGGACCAGAGATTGACGACGGCTATCCGCAGACCGTGCTTCACTTCGCAGGTGCCGAGATCGTGCAGCAGTGGCCGCCATTGCTCGAACTCGCTCATATCTTCGGCTACGTGTTTCGAGAGAAGAATGTGGCCGGCGTCACCGCATTCCATGACTCGCTGTGCCAGATTTAAACCAGCGCCGGCGAGATTGGTGTGGCCGGTCACGTCGGTCACGCTGCTGACCGGGCCGCTGTGAATGCCCATGCGGATGTGCAAACGCGGATGCTGTTTGAGCGCTCCACTAATCTCCATGGCGCAGCGCACCGGCGCTTCGGGACTGGTGTAAAAGACCAGCGCCATGCCATCGCCAGTGGCGATCTTGATCAAACGATCGGCGGCCTCGGCTTTTCGAAATTGCTCCGTTGAGCGCACAATCTGCGTCAACTCAGCGATGGCTGCGTGTTGCTCGTTAATGGAGAGCTGCGAATAGCTGACGATATCGACGAACAACACGTGCCCGATCTCGAGCGCCATCTGTTTTGCCGTCTCGGCAGCCATTTGTAGTTCAGCCTGCGCCGCCGCAGTGGAGCGCTCCAACTCCGCCCCGACTTCGAGTCTGCGCCGCAGATCTTTGAGCGCCTCCAGTAACTCGTGCGCGCTGGGATAGCGTTGTCTGCGATCTTTGCGCAGCGTTTTGCCGATGATCTGCTGAAGCTCAGCGGGCACGTGCGCGACGTGACGCGTGAGCGGCGATGGCTCTTTCTCAAGAATCGAAGACATTACGTCTTGTGGCGTGTCGCCGATGAATGGCGCATTCCCGGTTACCATTTCGTAAAGGACTACGCCGAGACTCCAGATATCAGTGCTTTTATCAACTTTCGCGCCGCACGCCTGCTCGGGCGACATGTAACGAACGGTTCCCAGGATGGACCCTAGGTTGGTCTCAACCAACGAAAGCGCTTCGTCTCTCGGCGTCGTTAGCGGCACTTCCTGCTCAGCAAGCTTCGCAATACCAAAGTCGAGGACTTTCACGTATCCGTCCGGCCGGAGCATGATGTTCTCCGGTTTGATGTCGCGATGGACAATTCCCGCGTTGTGAGCGGCAGCGAGCGCACTCGCCACTTGGATGGCGACATCAACAGCTTCACCGACCTGGATTCGACCGCGCGTCAGACGCTGACGCAGCGTCTCGCCTTCGATCAGTTCACTGGCTATGTAATAAGTCGAGTGATCCTCGCCAATCTCGTAAACCGTCAGGATATTTGGATGATTGAGCGCGACTACGGCGTGCGCTTCTTGCTGAAACCGCTTCAGACGTTCCGCATCCCCCGTAAAGCGCAATGGCAAAAGTTTGAGCGCGGCTTTGCGACCCGCAGTGATGTCAGTGGCCAGATAGACTTCGCCCATCCCACCGGTACCGATCGATTCAGAAATTTTGTAGTGGCCGATGGTCCGACCGACGAGCGAATCAGCGTGCTGATTTTGAATAACCTTCGTTGCGAGACCAACACTTGATGTTTCTATAAACCGGCCTGCTCGTTGATCTGAAGCCAGAAGCGCTTCAACTTCACGCCGCAAAACCGCGTCGCCTTCGCAGGCCGTATCCACGAATGCGCTAACCTGGTCCGGCTCTTGTTGCAGCGCGGCAAGGAAGATTTTCTCAATCGTTTGGAACCGCGCCGGTGTCATTGACACGAATTACACGAGTTCGAGGACGGGACACGAATTACACGAATTGTCACAAATTGATTAGGCTTGGGAAAATTAGTGTGATTCGTGGAATTCGTGTCTGGTGTCTCACAGAACAATCCTTTTCCACTCCAGGGAATCGGCACCGAAATTGACCAACAGGCCGAGACGAAGCTTCGAGGCGGCGAGATAATTTAGCACTTGTTTGATGTGCGCATCGGTCAGCTTTTCGACCGCTTTGGCTTCAAAGAGAATCCTATCCCAGATCACAAAGTCCGCGTAGTAGTAGTGAGGGATGATGACTCCCTTGTAAGTGATTTCGTAATTTTTCTCGCGCAAAAACGGAATTCCAGCGCGATTCAGTTCTATCACGAGCGCATCCTTGTAGATGATTTCGTCGTGTCCCTTTCCCAACTCGCGATGAATCTCCATGCAAAACCTACGAGCTGAAAAACCTCTTCCCTGTAAAGTAGCTCATCCATTCGTGTGAATTAGTGAAATTCGTGTCAAGCCGTGTCGTGCAACTGCGTGTACAGCCAGGCCTTGGCAAACCTCCAGTCGCGCCTCACTGTCACAGGCGAAATCTTAAGCACTTCTGCCATCTCGTCGTAGTTGAGACCGCCAAAATATTTCAGCTCGACGACTTGAGCTTTTCTGGAGTCGAGCGTGGCCAGCGTTTCCAGTGCCTCGTGCAGATCGACGATCTGCTTTGATTCCTCAGGTGAAACCAGCGCTGCCTCGTCCAATTCCATCTTGACTGCGCCGCCACCGCGCTTTTCCGCTCGCTGACTCCTGGCGTAGCTAACCAAGATTTGGCGCATCGCGCGGGCGGCCACAGCGAAGAAGTGGGCACGGTTTTGCCAGCGTGGATTGGTTTGGTCGGCCAGGCGCAGATAAGCCTCGCTAACGAGCGCCGTCGTTTGCAGTGTGTGGTCGGGACGTTCCGCGCCCATCTGACGATGCGCAAGGCGTCGGAGTTCCTCATACACGAGCGGAGTTAATTCCGCGAGAACAGCATCGTCCCCTTCACTCCATCGCGTCAGGAGATCGGTCACTCTCTGCTGAGAGACCGAAGGCGTATCCATAAATTCTTGGTAGCCTAACGCCCACCGGAATTCTCTGCACGTGGAAGCTTTTCCGAAAAAAAATCTCAATTTAGATGATCACTTTGATCGCTCTTTCGCGCCTTACCCAGATGAAAGCCAAACAACGAAACCAAAGAAAGGAACAACAATGAATCCATTAACTCAGTTTAAAAGAGTACTAATTCTACCAATTCTCATCGCACTTATGCTCGTCACGGTCACGCGTGCGAACACCGTCACCGACTGGAATCTGATTGCGTCGAATGCAATTGTCGTTACTGCGGGGCAGCCGCCGCCAGCGTCGGCGCTGAGCTTCGCGATGGTGCAGGGTGCTGTCTATGACGCGGTCAACGCGATTGACCGTGGCTACCGGCCGTACCTCCCAGAGCCCACATCCAATCCGACGGACTCGAAGGAAGCAGCTGCGGCAACGGCTGCCTACCGTGTCCTAGTGGGCTTTCCTGATCTTCCCGGCCTCTTCCCCGCACAGCAACCAACGTTGCAACCGATATACGACACCTACATCGCGGGCCTGCCTGATAACCCGCCGGGATCGAAAGCTAATGGGGTCATTATCGGTGAGGCGACAGCGAGGACAATGCTTACCAACCGGCTGAACGACGGACGCTTCGGCCCGCCACCGACGCTGTACCCGCCGGCGCCGGGCATCTGGCGGCCGACACCGCCCAACTTCGCGAACGACCCTTCGCCGTGGGTCGGGAATGTGCGACCGTTCCTCGTCCCAAGCGCAGCGATGCTCCGCACCGATGGGCCAAACGCGCTCACCAGCGATGCGTATGCGGAGGACTTTAACGAGATCAAGGAGGTCGGATCACTCACGAGCACGACTCGCACACCAGACCAGACCGATGCTGCGATCTTTTGGCAGGACCATGCCCACGCGCTCTTTAACCGGATCTTTCGCACGCTGGCCGTCAGCCAGCAGTTGGACATCGTTGACAGCGCGCGCCTGTTTGCAATGGAGAACCTGGCTGGGGCCGATGCCTCCATTGGCTGTTGGAACGACAAGTATTACTGGCAGTTCTGGCGGGCGATCACAGCGATCCGCGAGGCCGACACTGACGGCAACCCGAACACTCAGGCCGACCCGACATGGCTGCCGCTGTTCGACCCATCGACACCAGTCTGCCACCCGCCGCCGCTCTTCACGCCGCCCTTCCCCGACCACCCATCGGGCCACGCCTCCAACACCGGTGCATTCGTACAAACGCTCCAGAACTTCTTCGGCACAGACAAGATCGCTGTCACCGCCTTCAGCAACAAATCCTGCACCACGCGGAGCTTCGACCGCTTCTCGGATATGCTGAGCGAAGTTATCGACGCGCGGGTCTGGGCCGGCATACACTTCCGCACCGCCGACGTGCAGGGAGCCGTGCTCGGCAAGAAGGTCGCCCACTACCTCGAAAAGCATTACTTCCAGCCGGTCCGACGAGCTGGCCCGAGGTAATTACCCACCTGTTACTTACTTATAAGAAAGAGCCTGGAGTAGCTCGAGTCGCCACGCATCCCCAGCGTGGCGACTTTTGTTTTTGCAGAGAGTGCGAGAACATTTCGCGCTGTTTGAATGAGAGTGGCGCTGCCGAGCACTCAAACAAAATTCAGAAGCAGAAATCCGCAGGATCGGCATTAAGGAGAACCGCGCGGTGAAAGTTGGACGTTTCGTTAAATTGACGAGCTATTCGATCCTAGCGTTACCCTGTTCGACGCGGCAGGTATAGACGCCTACAACACCTCGCGCCTCTGAACCGTAATCGGCGAGCCGTCGGCAATGAATCCGGAGCGGGGAGATTGGCCTAATGTTTCGGTGAATTGCTCGCCGTAGAGAGTTGCAATGTCTGCCTTAAGTTCGAACTGACTCGCATTCCAAATTTTCCATCGGGGATGCTCCACGCGATACTCGCTGCATCCGCTGCGCAACGCAGTGTAACCCCAGTAATGTTCAGCGATAAATTCGGCGTGCGATCCTGCTGGAATAGGTTGCGCCTCGCCAGTGGCCGTCATTTTGAGTGATTCCCATTTGCGGCCGCGGCGCCACGAGTATTCCACCTTGAGATTCTCATCGAGATGTTCGATCTCATGCTTCATCGGGACGGCAATATAATCTTC
>Ga0193723_1000825_pt1 | contig 12257 bp, 9 predicted proteins | sample H2m2metaG_FD_143042 | JGI IMG/M metagenome (GOLD analysis project Ga0193723, IMG submission 143042) | Soil microbial communities from a riparian zone of the East river system, Colorado, United States - H2m2 | ecosystem: Environmental > Terrestrial > Soil > Riparian zone | place: USA: East River... | reverse complement strand
CTGCGGGCGCTGCGCTGATGGCTGACTTCACCCGCGAGCTGCTCGATCGCCCGGCCGTCCTGGCGGCGAGCACGGTCGCCCTGGCGTATCTCGACGACGCCGTCGCCGCGGCGACGCGACTGAGCGATCGCAGCCACACTGAGGCACTGCATGACTTCCGCGTCGCGATTCGGCGGCTTCGTGTCACCGTCCGTGCCTATCCCGGTTTGCACGAGAGTGTGTCCCGCAAGCAGCGCCGTAGGTTGCGGAAGCTCGCGCGGGCGACGAATCCCGCGCGCGACGCCGAGGTTCAGCTCGCCTGGTTCGTCGAGCGCTCGCCGCGCTTTTCGACCTCTGAGCGCGCCGGCCTAGGTCCGCTGCGCGCGCGCCTGCGCGATCGCCGGCGTCGCGTCATGGCGGCGACGCGCGAGGATCTACAGGAGCGGTTCGAAAAATTGGAGCGCAAGCTGCGGCGCCGGCTGACGACGTTGCGGCCCGACGCCGGCTCGCATGCGGCGCCGTTCCGAGCGGTCGCGGCGACGACGCTCGTACAACACGCGAGCGATCTTGCCGGGCGGCTCAGCGATGCTTCCCCGTCCGCGGATCCAGCCGAGCTGCACGCCACGCGCATCGCCGCCAAGCGCCTGCGCTACTTGCTGGAGCCGGTGCAATCCGGGTTGTCTGACAGTGCCACGCTCGTGCGACGACTGAAGGATCTGCAGGATCTGTGCGGCGCGCTGACGGACGCGCATGAGCTCGAGGTCGTGCTGCGGGAGGCTGGAGAAGGCGCGGCGCCCGCCGCGAACCTGCTGCAAGCCGAAGTGGCGGCGCTCTCCATCAAGTTGCGGGATGAGTGGTCCACGGCCGGCCCAGATCTCGAGCGACAGATCGGTGCTGCTGCGCGGCAGCTGCGTCCGGCGAGGAGACGCCGCTGGCTACGTCGAGCTGTCGTCGGGGACTTTACGGGCGGATGAGCCCTTGGCGCCGCGGCGCACGCGCGGCGCTGTGGCGCTCCGACGCGTCTCTCCCTTCCCCTTCTTGCCGTTGCGTCGGAGGACCGGCACGAACAGCCTTCGACCGCCGTGTTCGGTGACTGCCGACCCGCGCGCCAGACTATGCAGCACGGTCTGAGACCGGATCGTTGCCTGGCCTTCCTCGGGAACCAGCCGTCGATAGGACCCATCGGGATTCTGCAACCGCGCCTTGACGTTATCGCCGAGGATCGTGGGCAGGATGCGGTCCACGATGCGCGCCTTGAGGGCGGCAGCCTCGACCGGGAACATCACCTCGATCCGCCGGAAGAAGTTGCGCGGCATCCAGTCGGCGCTGGCGAGGAAGACCTCAGGGTCGCCGCCGTTGCTGAAGTAGAACACCCGGCTGTGCTCGAGGAACCGGTCGACGATACTGACGACCCGGATGCGTTCCGACACGGCCGGCAGGCCGGCCCGCAGGCAGCAGGTGCCCCGAATGACGAGATCGATTTCGACGCCGGCCTGGGAGGCGCGGTACAGCGCGTCGATCACCGACACTTCGACGAGCGCGTTCATCTTCACTGCGCGAGCGCGTCATCGCGCTCATCGACCGCGTGACGCCGCTCGCGGTCGATGAGCGCGATGACGCGCTCGCGCAGCTCCACCGGCGCCACCACGAGCTTGCGCCACCGCCGGGTTTGTGAGTACCCGGTCAGCAGGTTGAACATCTCGCTGACGTCCTCACCGAACGCTGGATCGGCCGTAAACAGTCCGATGTCGGTGTAGATGCGAGCCGTGGTCGGGTTGTAGTTCCCCGTCGAGAGATGGACGTAGCGACGCAGGCCCGAGCGCTCGCGCCGCACGACCAGCGCGGCCTTGCAGTGGGTCTTCAGACCGACGATGCCGTACACGACGTGCACCCCGGCCTGCTCCAGCTCCCGTGCCCAGACGATGTTGTTCTCTTCGTCGTAGCGCGCTTTGAGCTCGACGAGTGCGGTGACCTGTTTGCCGTTCTGCGCGGCCCGCGCGAGTGCGGAAATGATCGGGCTGCCGCCGCTCGTGCGGTACAGGGTCTGCTTGATCGCGAGGACCTGAGGGTCGTCGGCCGCGCGATCGATGAAATCGACCACGGCACCGAACGACTCGTACGGGTGATGCACCAGGACATCCTCCGCCCGTATCACGTCGAACGGGTTCTCCCCGCTCGCAAACGCCGGCGCGGGCCGGGGCACGAGCGCCTCGTCGCGCAGCGTTCGGAACCCCTCACCGCGGTGCAGCGCCATCAACGGCGTCAGGTCCACCGGCCCGTTCACGCGATACACGTCGCTCTCGCGCAGGTCGAGCGCCCCCATCAGCATCTGCGCGAAGCGGGCGTCGCCCGACGCCAGAATCTCGAGCCGCACGGCGTCGCCGAGGATGCGCTGCCGCAGTGTTTCCTCGATCGTCTGGAGCAGGTCTTCGGCATCGTCCTCGTTGATGGCGAGGTCCGTATTTCGGGTCACGCGGAATACGGTGTGCGCCAGCACCTTGAAGCCGCCGAACAGGTCGCCGAGGTGAGCCGCGATGATGTCCTCGAGCAGGACAAACCGCAGCCGCTCCGTCGGGTCGCCGCCCGGCAGCGCCACGACGCGATCCAGCACCGCCGGCACTTGCACCACACCGTACAGCTGCTGGCCTGATTCGGCGTTTTCCGCCAGGAGCACGATGTTCAAGCTCTTGTTGTGCACGTGCGGGAACGGATGGCCGGGATCGATGGCGAGCGGCGTCAGCACGGGATAGATCTCGCGCGCGAACAGTTTGTCGAGATGGTCGCGCTCCGCCGCGTCGAGCGTATCGAGGGCGACCCGCTGAATTCCCCCCGCCGCGAGACCCGGCATGATCTCGGTATCGAGCAGCCGGTGCTGCTCCGCGACGAGCGCGTGGACACGCGTCTCGATGAGCGACAGCTGCTCCGCCGGATCCAACCCGTCGGCGCCGTAGTCTTGCGGCTCGATGCCGGCGTAGAGCTGTTGCTGCAGACCGGCGACACGCACCTCGAAGAACTCGTCGAGGTTGGAGCTGAAGATGGCCGCGAACTTCAGACGCTCCAGCAGCGGGTTCGTCTTGTCCGCCGCTTCTTCTAAGACGCGCGCGTTGAATTCGAGCCAGCTCAGCTCGCGATTGAGGTAGTGATCCGGCGGAAACGCCGGCTGGTAGGGCGTTGCCATGGTTACCCGGCGGCGAGGCGCAGCCGCGGACGCCGCTCAGCGCCACGCACCCACAAAAAGCGTGGCTCCAAATCGAAGGCACGCTGAAACAGTCCCGACTTGCGTTCGGCGTCCCAGATCTCGACTCGGGGATCGGTCCGCGCTTGCAGCGTCAATTCCACGAAGCCGCGATGCGTTCCGCACGTGACAGCGCTGATTCGCTGTGTATGCGTGCGATCGAGCCCGTCCGCAACGCGCAGCATGCCGGCGAGCGCGCGCACCAGGCGCCGATCGGCCCGCTCGAGCCGGGCGAACGCCGTATGACGCTTTTTCGGAAAGGCCTTGCGATGATAGCGAGCCACGCATGCGACGATCTCGAGCTCGCGCTGTGTGAAGCCCTGCAAGTCGCCGTTGAGAATGAGGTGATAGGCGTGCTTGTGGTGCTTCGCATGATTGATCACGTACCCGATGTCGTGCAGCAGCGCCGCGGCCTCAAGCAGCTCGCGCGCGTCGGCCGGCACTCCGAACCGCTCGGCCAGTCCGTCGAACAGCTGCGTCGCGAGATGGGCGACGTGCTCGCAGTGCCGCTCACTCGAGCGGCATTGCCGCGCGAATGCTCGCGCGGAATCGAGCCGGCTGACCGGCCCTGCCGACTTGCGCGCCTCGGAGGGGAAACGCTCCTCGATCATCGTGAGCAGCAAGCCGTCGCGCAGCCCGCCGCTGTTGACCAGGATTTGCTGCGTGCCGAGGCGCTTGGCGAGACGCGACACCGCCGCGGCGCCGGCCACGATGATGTCGGCCCGGCGCGGGTTGAGCCCCGGCGTCTCGCGCCGTTCCGCGAGCGGCGTCGCGCGCAGGCGATGGAGCAGGTGCACGACTTCGGCGCGCGACATGGGATAACCCTGTACGCTGCGCGCCGAGCCCTCGCGGTCGAACTGCGCCATGGCCGCCAGGTTCGTGAACGTGCCGCCGCTGCCGATCATGATTTCCGGATGGAATGGCGGCTTGCGCAGCTTTTCGTCGAGCGCGCGGTCGATGGCCCGGCGGAATTTGCGCCAGCGCTTGGGCGACAGCGTGCCGTCCGTCCCGTAGCGCTCGGTCAGCCGCACGGCGCCGAGCGGCAGAGTCAGCACCTCGTCCACCACCGATCCGGCCGTGAGAGTGACCTCGACGCTGCCACCGCCGATGTCTACGACGGCGACCGACCGGCCGGCGAGATCGAAATGGTGCAGCGCGCTGCGCAGCGCGAGCTGGGCTTCCTCTTCACCGGAGATGACGTCTACGCGCAGACCGCAGCGCCGCCGGACCTCCTGACAGAATGCGCGGCCATTGGCGGCCTCACGCACGGCGCTGGTCGCCACGACGCGCAGCTCCACGACCTCGAACCCCTTGGCGATGGTGTGTATTTTCGCGAGCGCGGCGAGGGAACGCTCCATCGGCTCGTTGAGCAAGCGACCGCGTGCGAACAATCCGTGCCCGAGCCGGGTCATCTCGCGCTCTTCGTCGAGCACCCGATACCGGCCGTCGGGTTCGACCTCGGCGACCACCAGGCGAATCGAGTTGGTGCCGATGTCGATGGCGCCCAACCGGGTAGCAGTCGTAGTGCGGGAAGTGGCAGGCATAGCGGATCAAAAAGTTACCCCAGAATTCAGCACCGCGTCGGAACGCCGTTTGTCACGAACCGGCTACATTCATGTAACCACGTGGCGATGAGCAGGGTTAGCCAATTGCGAGGGGCGCGCGCGACGGTAGTTTCCCCCCGTCGCGCGGCGCCCTTCCGCGCGGCTACGCTTCAGACGTCAAAGGAGACGACGTGACGACGCGCCCGGTCGCCGATTCATGAATGCCTCCTGAGACCGCGGAACCACACCGCATTCTCGTCGTCGACGACGAGCCCGACATCACGGCGCTCGTCGCGTACCACCTCGCAAAAGAGGGTTACCGCGTCACTACCGCCGGCACGGGCGCCGACGCCTTGCGCTCGGCGCGCGAAGAACGGCCCGATCTGGTGGTCCTGGACCTGATGCTTCCCGGCCACTCGGGCTTCGAGGTGCTCGCGGAGCTACGGCGCCGAGACGAGACGCGCGACGTCGGCGTCCTGCTCCTGACGGCGCGGAAGGATGAGCCCGATCGCATCAAAGGCCTGTCCCTCGGCGCGGACGACTATCTCGCGAAGCCGTTTTCCCCCAAGGAGCTCGTGTTGCGCGTGGGCGCGATCCTGAGACGCCTGGCGGCGCCTCCCGTGGCGGCCGGCGGCCGCCTCGTCGGCGGTCCGATCGTCCTCGATCGTACCGCCCATCGGGTGACCGCGGAGGGGAAGGAAGTCGAGCTCACCGCCACGGAGTTCAAGCTGCTCGAGCGCTTGATCGAGCGCCGTGACCGCGTGCAATCGCGGTCCCAACTCCTCGAATCAGTGTGGCAGGCACAGCCGGACATTCAGACACGCACCGTGGACATGCACGTGCAGCGACTGCGCACCAAACTCGGCGACGCAGGTGACTGGATCGAGACGGTGCGTGCCGTCGGCTATCGGTTCCGTGAGCCGGCTGCCTCTCCAAAGAGACCTACGCCCGCCGCTCGCCGCCGTCGCACATGAAACTCGTCACGCGGCTCTTCGCGAGCATTGGTTTGCTCGTGGCTGCCGCGGTCGCCGGTTCGATCATCGCCGCCGACGTCTTGCTGCGCCGGCACCTCGAACAGGAAATCGCGACGGAGCTGGAGCGAGAGGCGCGGCTCGTGGCGGCGTTCGCGCCGGTCGACTCGACGAAGTGGCCGGAGTTTGCGGCGCTGGCGGGCGCGCGCCTCGGTCGTCGCGTCACGCTCATCGACCCTGACGGCCACGTCCGCGGCGACACCGAGTTCGATCGTGCCTCGCTCACTCAACTCCAGAATCACCGCGACCGCCCCGAAGTGCGCGCGGCGCTCGATTCCGCCCCGGGCGTCGGGATGAACGAACGCCTCAGCGCGTCCACCAACGAACGCCAGATGTACGTCGCGATCCGGGGCGGGCCGCCCGGGCTCGCCGTCGTCCGCGTCTCCGCCACACTCGCGATCGTGGACGCGCAGGTTCATGCCGTCCAGCGCGCCGTCGCCTTAGCGGGATTGGTCATGCTGCTCGCGGCCTGGCTCGTCGCCTGGATGCTCGCGCGCGCCCTGGCCTGGCCGCTGCTCCGCATCGCCGACGCGGCCACGGACATCGCCGCCGGCCGCCCGGCGGAATTCCCCGACGTGCGCGTCCCCGAGCTCGCCCATCAAGTCGACGCGCTCCGCGCGATGCATCACGAGCTCGAGCGGCGCTTCGAAGACCTACGCCGGGAGCGCGAGGAGTCCCGCACCCTGCTCGAAGCGCTGTCGGACGGCGTCCTCGCCGCCGACAAGCGGGGCATCGTCGTCGAGACGAACGCGGCCGCCCGCCGGCTGCTCGGCTACGGAGAAACGGAGCCGTTGCCTCCGCTCGGCGAGCTGTTCCATGACCGCGCCCATCGCGCGTTGATGCGCGAGGTCCTGACCGGCGCGGTGGTCGAGGGACGCGAGCTGGATCTCGGCGACCGCACCGTCGTCTTCTCCGCCCGGCCGCTTGCGGAAGGCGGGACGCTGCTCGTGCTGAGCGATGTCACCGACGTGCGACGACTGGAAACGATCCGGCGCGACTTCGTGGCGAACGTGTCGCACGAGTTGAAGACTCCGCTCACGGCGATCGCCGGGTACGCCGAAACGCTCGCAGCCGAGTCGTCAGACTCCCAGACCACCGGCTTCTCGCGGACGATCGTCGACAATGCCCGCCGCATGCAGCGTCTGGTCGATGATCTCCTGGACTTGTCGCGCATCGAGTCGGGCGGATGGCAGCCGGAACCGCGCAAGATCGCGATCGACGCCGCTGCCCGTGAAGCGTGGCGTCCGTTCGCCGAGCGTGCGTCCACTCGGGACGTGCAGCTCGAAACCGACTCGGGGTCCGTGAACAGCGACCCGGAGGCGCTCCGCCAGATCTTCACCAACTTGTTCGACAACGCGCTGCGGCACACGCCAACCGGCGGTCGTATCTGCGTCTCCGTGCAACGCGTGGGACATGACACTGTCGTGCGAGTCAGCGACACCGGCTCCGGCATCGGGGCGGATCACCTGCCCCGCATCTTCGAGCGCTTCTACCGCGTGGACCCCGGTCGCTCGCGCCAGGAAGGCGGCACAGGGCTCGGTCTCGCCATCGTGAAGCATCTGGTCGAGGCCCATGGCGGCCGCGTGGAGGCCGAGAGCGAGCTCGGCCGCGGCACCACAATCCTTTTGTACTTCCCGACTTAGCCCTTGTTACACAGCCGTAACGCGTACGTCACCGACTGTTGACCGCCCACGCGCAACGTTGGCTCGTGCGAATTGCGCTCGTAACAGACACTTACACCCCGCAGGTCAACGGCGTCACGACCGTGGTCGTCCGGATCGCGAATGTGCTGCGCGAATTCGGCCACGAGGTCGTGGTCGTCGCACCACGGTATCCCGGCCACTCGCCTGTGAACCCGGGTGAGCTTCGCATTCCGTCGGTGTCGTTTCCGCCGTATCCGGCCATCCGGTTGTCGTTGCCGCAGTTCGGGGTCGTGTCGCGGTTCCTCGACTCCTTTGCACCTGACATCGTGCACGTCGCGACGGAAGGACCGCTCGGGCTGACGGGTCGGCGCTACGCGGTGCAACGTCGCATTCCGCTGGTCACGTCGTATCACACGAACTTCCCGCAGTACGCGCGGCATTACGGTGCCGGCTTCATCGAGCCGCTCGTCTGGAAATGGCTGCGTTGGTTCCATCGCCCCGCGGTGTTGACGCAGACGCCGGGCGAGGCGGTGGCGAGTGAGCTGGAACGCCGCGGCATTGGGCGCCCGATCGTTTGGGGACGCGGCGTGGACACCCTGCATTTCAACCCGTCACGACGCAGCGCAGGCTGGCGCCGCTGGCTCGCGGGTGGTGACGACACCGCCATCGTCCTGCATGTCGGCCGGCTGGCTCCCGAGAAAAACATCGATGTGCTCGCCGAGGCTTGGATCGCTGCCCGCGAGCGCGTCGGCCAGCGCGCGACGTTCGTCATTGCCGGTGAGGGGCCTGACAGGCGCCGTCTGCTCACCCACCTGCCATGGATCCGTCACCTCGGCTTCCTCGATCGCGGCAAGCTCGCGGACGTCTACGCGAGCGCCGACATCTGCGTGCTTCCATCTCGGACCGAAACGTGCGGCCTCGTTGCGCTCGAAGCCATGGCTTCCGGTCTGGCGGTCGTAGCCGCCGATGCGGGCGGATTTCGCGAGAGCATCGCGCACCGACGCAGCGGTCTCCTCGTGGCACCGGACGACGCGATCGGATTCGCATCCGACATTCTATCGCTCGTGATCGCGCCACAGCGGCGTGCCGAGATTGCCACGGCCGCGCGGGCCGCGGCAGTCGCGCGCGATGTCGCCCCTGAGAACCTCGAGCTGCTCAAGCAGTACGCGAGCGCGGCCGGTCTTGCAGACGCGGGAGCCGCCCCATTCGCCGCGTAGTCACTCTGTTTCTGCACTGACGCCTTGACGTGCCCGGCAGCGGAATTGCACGGCCGACTGTCCGGGTGCCAGGTAGCGGAGGCCAGTATGGCTCCGCTATCTGCGTATTAATCCCCCTCGTTACCAAACCGTGACATTGCCGACTAATCGTGGTGATGCCCGTCGGCCAGTTTGCAGCCGTTGGAGCAGTCCACCAATCCACCTGAGTCTTGAGGAGTGACCGTGCACGCAAGACTGTCGTATCCGCTCATCGCGGCAGCCATGTTGGGCGGGTTCGCCGTCCGCGCCGCAGCTCAGCAGCAAGCCGCTCCGGCGCCGCAACTCACCGTCTCCGGCGTTGCTTACCTCCAATACGCGTACATCGACGCTCCGGTGCACACCAACAACTTCGACGTCACGCGGGCTTACGTGAACGTGCTCGGCCGGTTCGCAAACGGTATCAGCACCCGCGTCACCACCGACGTCTACCGGCTGGCACCGGACAACTCGCTCCAGATCCGTCTCAAATACGCGTACGTCGCGTGGACGCCGACCGGGAGCAGCCTGACGTACAAGTTGGGCCTAATCCACACCCCCTTCGTGGACTGGGAGGAGGCCCTGTGGGACTACCGTATGCAGGGCACAGGCGCGCTTGACCGCAACGGCTATCTCACCTCCGCGGACTTTGGCGCCGGCGTCGACGGGAAGTGAACGGCCAGCTCACCGTCGTGAACGGCGAGGGTTACGGCGGCGGGACCGGCGATTTCCGCAAGGACGTCCAATTGCGCGTTTCGGTGCGCGTTAAGCCCACCAACGACGCCAGCCGTGTGGGTGGCCTCCGGGCGACGGGGTATGCCGGCATCGGGAAGGCTACGGGCGGCGCCGACCGGAATCGGTACGTGGGCGTGCTGTCCTACCGCTCGCAGCAGTTCACGCTCGCGGGCGAATTCGCCGGCACGAAGACCGGCGCGGTTGACGGCAGCGTCATCAGCGCCTTCGGCGTCTATCACCTGACCAGAGGGAAAGTCGCCGCGATCGGCCGCGTGGATCTCCACGACCCCGACACCAACACCCCGAACGATCGCAACACACGGATCATCGGCGGCCTGTCGTATCAGCTGTCGCCCAACGTCCGGTTGCTCGCCGATATCGATCACCTGTCGTTCCAAAACGGCGCTACGTCCATCAACGCTGCGCTGTTGCAGGCGCAGTTCACGTTCTAACGCATTCACCGGAGAACATCACTCATGAAGCTCACGCGATTCCTCGCCACCGCCGCCCTGCTCGGCACCGCCCTCCCGGCGGCCGCGCAGGTCACGCTGAACGGCGCCGGGGCGACGTTCCCAAACATCATCTACCAAAACTGGATGCTGACGTACAATCAGACGCATCCCGACGTCAAGCTGAACTACCAGTCGATCGGCTCGGGCGGCGGTATTCGGCAGTTCTCCGACGGCACCGTCGATTTCGGCGCCACTGACGCCCCGATGACCGACTCGGCCATCACCGCAATCAACGGCAACGTGCTCCATATCCCGACGGTGCTCGGCGCAGTCGTCGCCGCGTACACGCTGCCGGATGTGTCGCAGCCGGTTCGCATCACGCCGGACGTCCTCGCCGACATCTTCCTCGGCAAGGTCACGAAGTGGAATGACGCCCGGTTGGCGAGCATCAATCCCGGCGTTACCCTGCCGAACCAGGACATCATCGTCGTGCACCGCTCCGACGGCTCGGGCACGTCGTTCGTCTGGACCGACTACCTCTCCAAGGTCAGCCCGGAGTGGGCGCAGAAAGTTGGCAAGGGTCCGTCGGTCAACTGGCCGGTGGGTCTCGGTGGGCGGGGCAATGAGGGCGTCGCCGCCACCGTCCGTCAGACGCCGGGAGCGATCGGCTACATCGAGCTGGGGTATGCCTTGATCAACAAGATGCCGTTCGCCGTGCTGAAGAATCAGGCGGGTAACTGGATCACTGCCTCGCTGGAATCGGTGACCGCCGCCGCCGCCGGTGGAATGAAGGACATGGGCCCGAACACGGACTTCCGGGTGTCCATTACGAACTCGCCCGGCGCCCAGGCCTATCCCGCCGCGAGCTTCACCTGGCTCCTGGTCCACAAGACCTACAGCGACACGGCCAAGGCCCGGGCGCTCGTGCAGTTCGTCTGGTGGGCGGAAACCGACGGCCAGGCGAAGGCGCCGGAGGTCGGCTACGCGCCGCTGCCGCAGGCGCTGCGTCCCTGGATTCAAGCCCGCCTGAAGGCCGTCACGGCTGGCGGGCGGCCGGTCTGGAAGACGGCAGAGTAAGTCGCTCGCGTAGGCCAGTTTCGGAGTGACAATTCCGTTACACCGCTGTGACGGACAGTCCATGAGTCACCGGTAGGTTTCCGGCGCGATGACCAGCGCTCCCCCCCCAAGTCTCCTCGGCAGAGATCGCAGCGATCGCATCTATCGGCAGGTGCTGACCACGTTTGCACTCGCGCTGCCGCTGCTGATCGTCATCATCCTCGGCGTACTGTTCGTGGAAGCCTGGCCGGCCCTCAAGCGGTTCGGGCCGTCGTTCCTGTGGACGTCCACTTGGGATCCTGTCGCCGAGGTATACGGCGCGGCCCCGATGATCTTCGGGACGCTCGCGTCGTCGCTGCTGGCACTGCTGATCGCCGTGCCGCTGGCGCTCAGCGTCGCGATTTTCCTGACCGAGTTCTCGCCGCGCTGGCTGCGCCAGCCGGTGGCGTTTCTGGTCGAGCTGCTCGCCGCGATCCCCAGCGTCGTGTACGGGATGTGGGGCATCTTCGTCCTGATCCCCTTCTTGCGGAGCTACGTGGTCCCTCCGCTGAAGGCGGTGTTCGGATGGACGCCGTTTCTCCAGGGCGTGTTCTACGGCAATTCGCTGCTCGCGGGCGGCGTCATTCTCGCGATCATGATCGTGCCGTACATCGCCGCCGTGTCGCGCGAGGTGCTGCTTGCGGTACCCACGAGCCAGCGCGAAGCAGCGCTCGCGATGGGCGCCACGCGCTGGGAAGCGGTCCGCTCTGCGGTGCTGCCGTACGGCCGGGCCGGTCTGATCGGCGCGATCATCCTCGGGCTCGGCCGGGCGCTCGGGGAAACGATGGCGGTCACGATGGTCATCGGGAATCGCCACGACATCGGGGTGTCGGTGCTGCAGCCGGCGTACACGATGGCCGCGGCGATCGCGAACGAGTTCAGTGAAGCGACGACCGCCACGTACCAGTCCGCCCTCATGGAAGTCGGCCTGATTCTCTTTGTGCTCACGGTGGCGGTCAACGCCATCGCGCGCATTCTGATCTGGCGTGTCGCCAAGGGAGCGGCAGTGGGAAGTCGGGCGCTGTGAGCGCGAGCGCGTTTCGGCGCCACCTGACGAGCCGAGTGATGACGGCGCTCGTCGTCATCCTGTCATTCACCGCCGTGCTCGCCCTCGTGCTCATCCTCGGCAACCTGATCGCGAAGGGCGCGTCGTCGATCGATTGGGCGTTCTTCACCAGGAGTCCCGTCCCGGCCGGACAGTCCGGTGGCGGCGTCGCCAATGCGATCGCGGGGACCGGGATCATCGTCGGTGTCGCCGCATTGATCGGCGTCCCGATCGGCGTTGGCGCGGGGCTGTACCTGGCCGAGTAC
>Ga0193723_1000824_pt1 | contig 12258 bp, 12 predicted proteins | sample H2m2metaG_FD_143042 | JGI IMG/M metagenome (GOLD analysis project Ga0193723, IMG submission 143042) | Soil microbial communities from a riparian zone of the East river system, Colorado, United States - H2m2 | ecosystem: Environmental > Terrestrial > Soil > Riparian zone | place: USA: East River... | reverse complement strand
TTTATATAAAATACTTCCATTAGAATCACTAATGAATACGAGTAGTAAAATTGTGATAGGCGTGGTAGCAGCATTGGCATTAGTATTGACACTAGGAATAGTTGCTTCTGCCAGCTTTGTCGCTCCAGCATCAGCACAAGGAAATATGACCGGCGGCGGAATGGCCGGCAAAGCAGCAAATATGACCAATGCGACCGGCGGAATGGCCGCTAATATGACAAAGTAAGGTACTGACACTCCGCGTGAAAAGTAATTGCAAAGTGTCAGCCTTCCATACTTTTCTTTTTTTTAATTAAACGTTACTACGGTCAGCCTAAAATAAATTAATAAGGTAATGAAACAAAAGAAATTAAGAATCAACTGAATCACATTAGACATCACAGGTAAAGACTTCAAAAAAGTCAATGGTTTGAATCACAGACATTCAATTTCCAGTTTCCTTTATGGATTATGGATTATGGATTATGTCGACTTATGCAACTTTGATCATAATTCTCTAAGTGGGTCGTGAAACTTCTGCGTAATAGGTTTAACCTTCTAATATAAAATTTCGTGATCAATTCTGCGGCCCTGAAAATGAGCATTAGTTTACTACATGTCGGAATATATTATAAGTACAGATAGGAAATTTCAATTTTATCTATTAACCACAGAACAGAACGAACGTGTCAGATTATTTTAAAATCAATATCCTATCCAATTAACATCGATTCCATCATAAATGCAATAGTTAAATCATATCATACATATTAAGAAATGTAACTTTGTTAAATGTGAATCCACTTGCATTGCTATTGTGGATCCTTAGACGGAATGAACAGGATGTGGTTGATTTCTATAATTTTATGACGCCATTCGTATTTCGCGCTACACATAGCAATATGCTCAATTTCGGATATTGGAATGATAATACTAACAATCCATCGCAGGCACAATATGCGTTATGCTCCTTGATTGGAGAATTTGCAAGACTAGAGTCTGCAAAAAAGGTACTTGATGTTGGCAGCGGATTTTCTGGACCGGCCCTACATTGGAAATCAACTTATGATCTACTAGACATTGTATGTATAAACACTAACCTTCATCAATTAACTACAAGCTTAAAGCTAATTCCTGCCATTCTAAATCCTGCGGCTAGATCTTATATGGGAAGTGCTAGCGGAACCCTCTCATTACTAAACTCTACTGCAGCCGTATTACCTATAGCAGATCACAGTGTCGATAGAGTAATTGCGTTAGAATCAGCACAGCATTTTAAATCCTTGAGGCACTTCGTCAGAGAATCTAGAAGGGTTTTAAAAGATGGAGGATTATTTATCATCGCAATTCCAGTAATAGGAACGGACGTGGTTCGAAATCCCTTTACACAATTTTTGAAGCTTGGGGTTCTTTCATTTACTTGGGCTTCAGAACATTATCATCTGGCACATGTCCAATCGATTATGAAAGAAGAGGGATTCATAATAGAAGAAACTAGACACATAGGATCTAAGGTATTTGAACCGCTGACTGACTATTGTATTAAAAATAGGAGAGAACTAAAGCATATGATTCTGAACCACCAAACACCTTATCTGGAAAGCATTCTCTATAATTGTGTTGAAAGCATCGTCTACAAGTCGGCTTTAAAAATGAAAGAGCTATCCAAAAAAAGGATTATCGACTACGCCATGATAAAGGGCAGGATATAATTGGGATCGCTTTATGTTCTGCATTTGTGGGACATCGTTTCATAAACTTAATTGTTAACGTACAAAGTTCTAATGGCCTGCAAATGGATACCTCGCCACCATAGTTGATGCCTACAAATGTAGTTCAGTGGTCTTCTTTATAATCTGGTAACATTGAAAATGAAAATAGCTCATCGAAAGCGTAATCACTAATAATTCTGTCTGGCCTCATTCGTGCATGCTCATAATAAAATGTTTTTCACCTCTTTTGCGATCATATCTATACAGGCCTTAGCAAAGCGATGCCATGTAAAAATAATACGTCTTTTTTTATCTCCCTAACTTTAATAACCGTGATTGCATGACTTGACCTATTTCAGAGTGAACTCTCAAACGAAGTAAAGAGACATGATAGAAAGTATTCCGAACTAAGGCTAACAATCGAGCATACGGCTAGCGGAATTAAAAAGTTTGGAATAAGAGTACTGAATTGAGATTTGATCATGCTTCTGATATAGTATCAGGATTGCTAAAATTCAGTCAGATAATTGTCAGACAACCGTCATTGTCTAGTCAAATGCTCGTCAAATAGTGGTCAAACCACCGTCAAATGCTTCTCACATGTCATTTTACGCTCATTTCTACGACCCAATCTTTACAAGCCAGTTAACAAATAATAATTTAATTGCTCCGATTCATTTTATTAGTAGATATGCAATTTAGGTACTGATCTAGAAATCGGGTACTAAGACACCACGAATAATAAAAATTGAGGTCATAAGAAAATGGCTAGAGGGCAAATCTAGAGACCAAATAACAAAAGAACTACAGGTGGCTACTGGTACAATAAGCGGCATAATCAAAGAATGCAGACATAACGATCCAGAGTTTGATCTATTGAGAGAAGTTGCTGTAAAACTAAGAAATCAAGGAACCGAGATAGAATCATTTGCTCCTTTAGCTAGACTACGAGAAATAGTTAAGGAAGCTGGAGGATTGGATATAATATCAGAAGGCCATGAACAAGGAACTGTAGAAAAATTTGAATCTTTATTAGTAAACTTGGAAGTCTTTTGTTTTAAACAGAATCGATCTCTAAACGAGTTTGTTAATCTTGTTCATAATATATCTGGGGTGGCTGAGATCCATGCCGTTCCCCTTGACAAGTTCCCCAGTTATATTAAACAATTAGAAAGTGATCTGCATAGGCTAACAAAAGAAATAGAACATAAAAAGTTGGAAAAGCAAGATGCGTTTCAAGATTACGGTGTAACATCAAATTTACTTGAAGAATTTAATAGAAATAGACCATCCTATGAAGAATATCGAGAACAAAAACTAGAATTAGAAAAAGTAAAACGAGATCGAGAGTCATACAAGCAAGACCTAGAAAATGAAAGGTTCTGGAGAGCAAAAGAAGAAAAACAAATGTGGGCGATAGCTGAACCAGAGCTAGACAAAGCCAACAGAGAGCTTGGTCTTAAAGCTGGTAGTTATGTGGTTGGAATATTAAACCCCAGAAATCTAAATAATATGGTTATGGACCTTTATTACCATCCAAGTAAATACGTCGAAGTAATTAGGCGATTGATGGATATTTATGATTTAGAACATAGAGGAGGAGGCGAACGAGGATCTAAACTAAACTAGGTCAACCATCATTTGATTAAACAATAAAGACCACGCAAAATAACCATAGGTCCGAATCTGGTATTTCTAGCCCGGTAGCAGCTGCACCATAAAGTTAGGCCCGCTTTGTTACGAATAAATGGCACTATTTGAATATTGTAAGGAACTCATACTTATCCCAAATTTCTGTTTCTGGATATGGGCTCAATCACTTCGATGGCAGGGGTTCCCACTTTGGCTGTGAGGGATGCCTATTGATGTGCTTTACCTCTGCAATTGTATAACCACCTTAGAAAAAGCTTAATATGTATTAGATAATGGTTCTGTGGGCAATCCATTTTTTTGTCAGGACATGTGCGTATCAAAATAGACCGTGATTTGCTCCCTTCGGTGTATATTGGAGAAAGACATGCCAGGTCCTAGATGATTAGAAAAAGCAATAACGGCTTTCATACAATTATTTTGATGACGCCCCGATACTCCATCGATGATGAGGCGCTGGCTGAATTCCCTAACTAAAGAGGAATTGACGGAATTAGGAATAAGAGATCTAATATTATAATGGGGCCAGTGGGATTTGAACCCACGACCGCCAGCGCCCCAGGCTTCTACCTCATCATGATGAGATGGTATCCTGGACCAAGCTAGACGATAGCCCCTTGTAAAGGAGCATTCGGAATACCTCTTTTAAATGTACAGGCTTCCTTCTTCGAAATTATAATTCCTCTCAGATGTGTTTCTAATGCGATTGTTACCAAAAGTATTTTGCTATTATCTCGTCAAGCCGGCCTTTTCTATACTGTACGTAAAGTCGAAGGTTTTCATATCCATCTTGGCTCAGCTTGACAAGCCTATTTTTCCTAGGCTTGTCATTTTTCTATTAAATTCCGCTAGACCAATAATTGCCTTGGTAAAGCTATTTACCAAGAGGAAAAAAAGATAAAATATTGATCTTGTCAATTTTATAGTCAATCTTTTTCATTGGAAAAGACATTATCTCAGCATCCACTTGGATCCTTTGCACATTCTGTAAACTGTCAGTTTTGCCCATTGTGTTATATATGGAGTGACACTTTGCTAAAATTCCGTCATATCGTATTGCCATACGCGACTTGCAATAAATGAGTAAAGATCTCATGTCTGTTACCTCGTCTTTTTTTGGATCTTGTGTGGTTAATGTGGTATGATTAATGAGGAAAGAGAATCTAGACACATAAAATACGTTTATCACGATTTACTTATCTCCTCCACCCTCTTCCCTTTTGCTGTCGGAATGATTCTAAGTGCTGCCGACGCGAAATGCTTTCTGAATTGCCTACCCTTAAATATCCTATCTAAAAGGATTGCTAAAGCAGCTATTTCTGAGTGGGGCTGGTTACCGATCGCAATATTATAATCAGCGAGATCATATACTTCGCGAGGCACTTTTTCTGCGCCAACAACTACGAGAAGTTTGGTCTCTTTTCTCAGTTCATGTATGGAGTTATCAATATTGACTCCATACATAGTTAGATGTACAACCTTACCATGGTCTTTTTTCCAGTTACTTATTAAATTTTTCCATTGATCGATAATTTCGATTTCAAACTCAGGCGCTCCTCCTCCCCATCTTTTGCAAACCACATCTATAGTTCTCATTATAGAATCATCGACATCGGTCATGTACAACTTTTGACTACCGAAGGCTCTAGCCACAAGTGCTACATGAGTTGTGGTACGGTCGTCACGTACCAATCTATGTCCTATTCTAAGAACTGCTACTTTCACAGATACTCACATATATTAGATTTTAATCGGCTTTAGGTTTTCTTGGGGAATAACAAAATATGTTATCATGTCTCTTAATCGGTCAATACCATATCCTGTCTTAGCAGAGACCATTACTACTCGCTCTCCAGAGTCAACGATGCCTAGCCGAGTGGACTTTTCAAAGGCATCCTTAGGATTAGTCAAATCTACTTTATTTACAACATAGATAACCTTTGTCATCAGTACCCCTAGGTCGTTCATCACTTTGATTGAGCTGTCCAATTTTATCAGTACCTCTTCAATAGGTTCGCTTATATCCAATACGAGTAGAATTAGTGCAGAATGGGTTAACTCTTGAAGTGTGGACTTGAATGCGTCTATCATATACGCCGGTAGCCTACTGATGAATCCTACAGTATCTGATATTAGAAATCTACCATATTTCGAGTTTATGGACCTAGTGAACGTGGATAGGGTAGTGAACATTCCTCCCCCAACTATCTTAGCTTCACCTGTTAGAATATTGAAGAGCGAAGTCTTTCCTGCAGATGTATAACCCGCTATGGAAACAGTAGGTAGACCTGCTTTTGCTCTTTGGTTTCTGTATAGTCTTCTTCTTACCTCTTCCTTTGCCAATTTTTTATTCAGAACTACTGCCCGTCGTTTAATATCGAGAAAATGAACATCAGCATCATATTTACCTAGTCCATAAAATCCTGGCTGCTCTCCAGCTTTTGCCAATCTAACCTTTTGTTTGGCTCTTATCATTTCATAGCGAAGTTGAGCTAATCTAATCTGAATCCTCGATTCCGCAGTACTTGCACGACGTTCAAAAATTTCTAAAATTAGCCGTTCTCTATCGATAATTTCAACCTTGCAGAGTTTTGCTAGATTATATTGCTGACTTGGTTTTAGTATTTCGTCAAATATGATAACTTCTGGCCTCAACTGTTCAGCTAATTTTTTTACTTCCTCTGCCTTTCCCTCGCCGATTCCATATCTTGATCTTGTAATATGATGCTGACTAATGGTTTTTTTAATAGAATATCCTGCAGCATCTGCTAGAGAAGTTGCTTCTTTCATTGCCCCTTCAAAAGTATATGTAATTAAAAGAGCACTTGGTATAGTTGACATCTAATTAATTTTCCTCGTCCTCGATTTTTTCATATAATTTAATTCCTAAGAATCTTCCTAGCTTTTTTGCTGATAACTCATCTGGTTTTAATGTTCCCGTCTCAAATTTTCTTAGCAGTGTCGCCTTTTCATTCATTATTTTTCCTAATTGTTCGTGTGTCCAACCTTTTTTCATGCGCGCTTCTCTAATCAAATTTCCGAAATTGCGATTAAGTAGTGTCTCGTCAGCCATTTGGATTTTACTGGTACGTTGCAAGTTACTCTTCGGACTTGATGCTCTACGATTACTACTTGCTTTTCCCGGCATAGAGGGTACATATGGTTTTCCACGTTTTGAGCACGATATACAGACATTAAATATGGAGCCGTCTATTAATACAGTTTTTTTTCCATCTGTTATGCGTCTTCCGCAGAGTTCGCAAAACGATGAAGATGATGACATCTGATCTATTTATGCTACGATTGCAATTTAGCCTTTTCCTCCCACTGAATAGAAGCTCTGTCTCATTTTACCTTAAATAAAGGATTGAATCACGCTTAATACGTGTATTACCTCTGTTAACTCTGCTCACGTTCGCTTACGTTTCATTTTCCATATGCCGATAATTAATACCACATATCTAAACATACACAAGATTTTATTTATGTAACTCTGTAATGCGTTTAATTGAAGCCACTACCTTTGAACTCCAAAGAAAAAATTTGTCATCATGTTGACGCCCTTTTTGGAATTGGCGTTTCCGATGCTATTCCAGAAGACCTAGAATTTGAATACTCTAGGAAAACTGGAAGGCTGAAAAATTTCGGCATTCGAAATCAACTCGTTGCAACTCTGAGGACGGATGGGGGACTAGCTTTAACGATATTTGGCGCAAGAATATTGATAAGGAATAAAAAATTTATAGATAATTGTGTCATACCATGTAGCGAAGCAATCCCTTTTGTTAGTGAGGGAAGATCTCTATTCTGTAAGCATGTCGAATGGTGTGGTTCGAATGTTAAGGTTGGATCAGATGTAGCGGTAATTGACAACCACGGTGATGTTCTTGCTATAGGCAGGTCTGTACTCGGATATGAAGTAATGAAAAGATATCGAAAGGGTGTTGCCGTCAAGGTTAGAGAAGGAATAAAAAGCAGAGTTACTAACTAGGGTTTGCTATGATGCGTGGAGGCAACAGAGAGATGCGGAGAATGTTGGATAAGATGGGGCTTGAAATGAAAGAGATGGACAGTGTTGAAGAGGTTATTATCAAGACGGATACGAAAGAGCTCTATCTGATTAAACCTCAAGTAGTGGAAATGAAAGGAAAGGATAGCACAATTTTTCAAGTCGTAGCAAGCGATATTGAAGAGAGGAAAAAGGAGATCCCTAGTTTTAAGGAAGAAGATGTTGTCCTAGTAATGCAACAGGCGAACGTTACAAAAGAAAAAGCAATTCAATCATTAATTGACTCAAAGGGAGACATTGCGCAGGCGATCTTGGGGCTTACTTCCTAGAAGAATCAAATCCCATAATTCGTAGTCTGTAATTGTTCAATAACTGGTATACCGCATTTCCTCACTTTTAACCCATACAAAAAAAATGGCAGTTTTTGAAAGCGTTATAGAACTTTTTATCTTTATTATAAAAACAGATAATAAATAAACGATTGTCGTTCCTTGCGCTCTGTACGTCTCCCCGAGTAACATCCATTTTCATTTGACTGAATTAAGAATCGATATCAAATGATCCAACGTAACCCATCAGGGATATTATAGCGATAGGACTAGAGATTGTTACTAAATGGTGCTCTCGTGAATCATATCCCCAACAATAGGGTAGGGAAGAGTGAAAACAGCAGTTTACTTGCCTATCCTAAACATCTTAGTTCCACACACGGTACAAATTCCTTGAGTTGCGGGCTTGCCATTCTTCATAGTGACTTTTTTGTCGTCTCTCATCAATCTTTTCGCCTTACATTTAACGCAATATGCTTCCATGCCAAAGCAAGAAGTAAGCAAAATAAAAGATGCGGTGTATAAAATGATTGTCATAATGCTCGGTTGTACTTGTACCAGCATTAGGATGCGTAGATACAAGTTTACATTAAATCTTGCATATTTTTGTGAATTTGTAGGTATTATTCTAATCTCGTTATAAATAATAAGATTCTATTATTGCTAATAGAAAATTCTTATCAAAAAAGTGTCATAGCGACGCCAGTACGCAAGTACACGAGATATTCTGCCAAGCCATTTTGAAGAATGGCTAACCCACTCATCCAGACATCCACATCATTCTAGTTGTAGCAATAAGACAGTGTAAATTTATTGCTCTCATTGGGTCAGGGTATTTTAGTTATTATTTTTTCTTTGCACTGTCTTCTCTTGGTCTTGCACTTGTAGTTACATGCAAGCTTTAGAAGGAATCAGGACAATCCGAGGCTTTGTGTCATGGGGGCAGGAAATAGCTCCTTTGGAGTAGACTTAATAGTTCCTTGCATTTACATTAGGTCTAGGTAAGTTTGGAGCGTACTCTTATTATCAGAAGGCCGTATGATTAAATATGTAAGTGACTTGGAGGCTTCCCCTTAAATTAATCAATCAAAGCCTTAATTGACCGCGATTAATCTAGATAAAAAATAAGATTACAGAATAAAACGTCATTCCAATGGATTACCGTTTACGATTTCGCTCAAACATTTGATAATATCCTGCTTAGTAACAGGAATAGGGTTGTTGTCTAAATGTCCCCGATCAGGCATAATTACATCAGCTGCTTGATCAAGTGGCTGCTTTAATTTGAGCGGCTCAAATTTTAACTTCTGACAGATCCTTTTGAACCGTTCATAATATATGGACCTATTGAACTTATGTGCCACGGTAGTACATGATGATAAGGCATATCCATGTGGAACTCCTTCGTTTGAAAAGACATATGACAGAGCATGTCCAAGTGTAGTAGATGAGTTCCCAAATCCAATACCTGAAAGCATTGCACCATAAGGCAACAGATTTGGTTTATCGTTTACTATAGCATCCTCCAATATCTCAAAGGCTTCCCTGCAAAAAAGTTTCGTAAGCGGGTTAGCAAGCTTGCTATCATAACCCTCTGATGCCTGGGAAGCAGCATCACATGCCGTATTTCTCATTATATTAAACGGGGTGCCAGGTAGGAAGTACGGATCGACAATAGCTGCATCGGCTAGGAATGCTTCGTCTTGTAATAACTTCTTCCTATGTTCAAAACTTATAACTGCGTATGTAGTCATTTCTGCTCCCGTTCCAAAGGTCGTAGGGATGAGAATTTTAGGAATTCCAGTCAGCTTACCTAGATATTTGCAAACGTCCATAGAACTTCCTCCTCCAAGGCCTATATATGCAGAAATATTTTTTCCTTCATACTCTTTTTTTATAGCCTCTACAGCTTCAATTGCCGGATCAGGGGTAACCTTATCGTATATTTCATAATTGGTTATTCCCATATACTCTAACCACTTGCCGTAGATCTCATGAGTGGTGGTAGTAATAATTAAGGAATTTTTTGGGTAATTGAACTCCTTTGCGGCATTATCTCCAAAGACTATTTTCTTCGGCATCATTACCTTCCACATGAAAAACTGAGTAATGGCTTAGAGCTATTATGTCTTACTGAAAGTAAACAAATAACATTTGGCCATCACACCTCGAAGCTGATTCTGTACTTCTTTAGCTAGCGTTGTTTTTGTAACTCCTTTGCGACATTTTTACTTTTATCCGATGGTATCTTATAAGAGTATAATGCAGTCATTAAAGTCATCGAAAAAAGTACAAGACCTAGTCCAAGATGGACAGTAACTAGTACAGCATGTAAGCGCTCTGCTATTACAATCGCACCCAGCGTTATCTGGCCAACTGCCGCTGCAGCAGCAATCAATGACGATATCTTCATTCCGTTCGGAGTTATATTCCTTAACTTCAGAGTAAAAGCCATTGTAACGATAATTAGTATACTGGTGGTTACAGCCACCGATCTATGAAAATATTCAATTATAAACTCGTCCATGGGTACAAGCCCTGCAGGACAGAGAGGCCATTTAGGGCATGTCAAACCAACTCCAGAAGCGCTAACATATCCTCCTATAAAGATTAAAATAAAAAGACAAAAAACACTAGCAAAAGAAAGAATTTTGAGAAGCATCATTATTTCTTTTATATTTTACTGTACCTTTAGTGTCCCAGTCATATAAGGATGGATCGTACAATGATAGGGGTATTCGCCCGCAGTCAACTTGGTTGTAGGAACTTTAGCTGATTCTCCGCCATTTATTATGCTTGTATCAAATAACTTTCCTGAGTTCGGATCGTCTGGACCTTTACCATTGGTAACTGTATGTGGAACGTTATCTTTGTTTGTTACCTGTATATTGTCACCTTTCTTTACTGTCAAGGTGGCCGGATCATAAGCTGGATTTCCTTGAGTCGCTGCGCCTTGCATAATAGTTAGTGACGCGCCTACAGGACCGCCCGCAGTGGGAGTGGTAGCAGCGCCTCCGGTAGCATTGCTATTATTTCCTGTGGTAGACGTTGCGGTCGTTGCATTCTTGTCCGTTTGAGTTGGTAAGGAAGTTCCAGCTGATTTAGTGTTAGGAGTTGATGTCTGAGGCTCTACGAATAGTTTTGCCCTCATGTTGTAATGAAGTAATCCGCAATATTCTCTACATTGAATAAGATACTGTCCTGGTACATCGAACAAATTCCATAATGTATTAACTCTACCTGGCACTGCGTCCAACAAAACGGCAAAGTCAGGTATATTATATGAATGAATTACATCCTTTGAAACAATTTCAAACTTATAAGGCACATTTTGTTTCAGATGGAGTTCACCGACTTCTTTTGTTCCGTCTGAATGTTCAAAAGTCCAGAACCATTGCTGTCCAATAACTTTAACAGTTTCAGCATTCGGAGGAATAGCTTCTAATTGATGTTCTACATTCCACGAATCCGCGCCGACCCATGTAAGAAGACAGACCACAACACCTACATAAATCCATTCTGAAGTAGCATGACCCAATTAACGTTCTACACCTTCCATAGACTCTCGAGGCATATTTTTTTTATTTGATTCTCTGAAACGCCAGCATACGTAAATGATGCTGCCTTGTACAAGGGCACCGACAACAAATGCAGCTGTCATTCCCCGATAAAAAAGAGACCATATTTCGACCCTTCTAATTATATAATTTTGTGATGCCTCTTGAGCAAACGCTTGACCCATGATAATACTGAGAAAACAGATCGCAATAATAGGAATAACCAATGAGAAAAGTAACTCCCGTCCAAATATTATGTTTGATCTCATATTAGGCTCACCTCTTTCTGTCGTCATAAGTTTTCATTTCTAATTTAAGGTTTTTGATAATGTGCAACATTTAAAGTATATATCGGTATATAATCATAATAAATAAATATATCCATATATTCTTTCCACAGAAATACTTATTCTACAGAAATCAGTTGGCTTCGCAATCTTCTTTTTTCCCACACCATCAAGTAAACTATGCCTATAACTAGAAGAAATTCAAAAGACTTATCTAAGATTCCGCCAAAGTCAACATTTTCAGGGCGATTATTAGGCGAGAGAGGAGGTGGCAATACAACAGAATATATATACAACACAATGAGTAGCATGCTCCCAATCAAACCAAAGAGGTTCAGGATAACCGTTTTTCGATAATAGTTCAATGTGTATGTTCTGCTCTGACTAGTTTTTGATTCATCTGTTAGGATCAGAAGAACATACAGTATACCATATCCTACTTGAGAGCCTGCAGCGGCCAACAAGAAAATACTATACTCAATTCGAACTGAGCCGTGTTCGGAATAGACTGCAAGATGTACACAACCTGCTCCTATCGCAAAAAGCAGCACTAAATATTTTACACCTTCCTTATTATTTGTCAGATTCATGTAGAGATGACTTTTCATTCTGCTTCTGTAAATCCATCCTAGCACGACACCCAATACGACAATTATTCCTAGAACTCCTGCAAGTATTGCTATGCCATAGATATTACCAAAATTCTTAGTTACCGATATGTTAAATACACCTCTG
>Ga0193723_1000823_pt1 | contig 12268 bp, 13 predicted proteins | sample H2m2metaG_FD_143042 | JGI IMG/M metagenome (GOLD analysis project Ga0193723, IMG submission 143042) | Soil microbial communities from a riparian zone of the East river system, Colorado, United States - H2m2 | ecosystem: Environmental > Terrestrial > Soil > Riparian zone | place: USA: East River... | reverse complement strand
CAGTGGGGTAGTTGCCGGCTCGGAGCCGACTGCGGGTGCCAAGCCCTCGTCACCGTCGGCCCCCCAACGGGAAGGTACGCCCGCACCTGCTCAGCCACGTCAGCCGACGCCCGCGCCCGCCATCGCCGCCTCGCACACCGGCAACGGCAACTCCTTCGAGGATCGCGTACGAACCAAATCCTCCCCGCTGGTGCGGAAAATCGCCGCCGAGCATGGGGTGAACATTTCCTCGCTGCATGGATCGGGGGTGGCGGGGCGAGTGACGAAGCGCGACATACTCGGGTTCATCGAGTCGGGCGCGCCGATGCCCGCCACCGCACCAGGTGCGCGCCCCGGCGGTCCGCCTGGTGGACACGTGCTGCCGATGCCGGAGCCGTGGGCCGGCGACGTGGTCGAGCCGATGTCCAAGATGCGCGCGCTCATCAGCGAGCACATGGTGGCGTCACGACACACCTCGGCGCACGTCACATCCTTCATAGAGATCGATTTCACCCGGGTCGCCCGGATTCGCGCTAAGAAGCGAGCTGAGTTCGAGGCCGCGACCGGTCAGAAGCTCACCTACATGCCGTTCATCATCAAAGCGGTTACGCAGGGGCTTCAGGCTTTCCCGGTGATGAACTCGTCCGTCGCCGGCACGAACGTCATCTACCGCAAGCAGATCAACATCGGCGTTGCCGTCGCTCTGGAATGGGGACTGATCGTTCCCGTAATCAAACACGCGGATGATCTCTCGCTGTCGGGGATCACGCGCGCGCTCAATGATCTGGCAGCGCGTGCCCGCGCGAAAAAGCTGTCTCCCGAGGAAGTGCAGGAGGGGACCTTCACGATCACCAATCCCGGCGTGTTCGGGTCGCTGATGGGAACGCCCATCATCAACCAGCCCCAGGTTGCCATCCTGGGCGTCGGCGCGATCGAGAAGCGTCCCAAGGTTCTGCCGGGTGTGGATGGAGAGGATACGATTGCGATTCGTACCTGCGCTTACTTTTCAATCTCCTTCGACCACCGCGTGATCGACGGTGCTGTCGCGGACCAGTTTCTCGCGTTCGTCAAGAAAACCATCGAATCATTTCCGGAGACCGGACTCTAAGATGCCACGCGCTCTCACGATACAGCGTTCGACCGTCCCTTCCGCAGAGCGAGCCAACTACACGAAGCGCCTCAAGGCGCTTCGCTCGCACTATGCGGCGGCGAATTGCAAGTTCTGGGTGTTCGAGGAAACTTCGCTTCCCGGCGCCTTCGTCGAGTTCACGGAAGCTGACAGCGAGGAGACTCTCACCGCCGCCCACGCCAACGCGCCGCACAAGACGCTGGATCCTTCGCGGGTCTATCAGGAAGTCGAGCTTTAGGATGCCGGCACGAACGATCGAGGTCGACGGCCAGAAGTGGGAGGTCTATCCGTCTGGCTACATCACCCAGTACACCCAGGACGAGTACGGGTTGATCTACTCGCACGGATCGGGAATCGATCGCGAGGTTCGCGTAACCCGTTATTCGCCGCAGGGAAGCCGCTCGCGCGAGCAGGCGTTCGCCGAGCTTTCCGACGCCCAGCTGAACGAGCTTTTTGAGCAGTCGCAGCCCAGCTTCACATCGCCTGAGGCCGGTTACACGAAGTGAGCGATGCGGCGGGTGCGTCGACGTTCGTAGACCTTCACACTCACTCGACCGCGTCCGATGGCACCCTTCCACCGGGGCAGGTAATCGAAGCCGCCGCACGTTGCGGCCTCAAGGCGCTGGCCCTCACTGACCACGACACGGTCGGCGGAATCGCGGGAGCGCGAGAAGCAGGCGAGCGGCTGGGAATCCGCGTCATTGCTGGAGTGGAGCTCAGCGCCTTCCAGGACGATCACGAAGTTCACGTTCTGGCGCTTCACCTCTCGCAGGTGGAGACCCTCGAGAAGCGACTGCTGGAGTTGCGCGCCCAGCGCTACACCCGGGCGGAAAAGATCGTCGAGAAGCTCAATACGCTTGGGATTCCGCTCACACTCGACGAGGTGCTGTTGCAGTCGAACGGCGGCGCCGTCGGACGGCCGCACGTCGCCCGTGCGTTGATTGCGCGCGGGGTGGTGCACGATTTCCGTGATGCGTTCATGCGGTATCTCGGCGGCAACGGCAGCGCGTTCGTGCCGAAGGACAAGCTCTCGATCGAGGATGCAATTGTCATCGCGCACGAAGCGGGGGCGCTGGCAATCTGGGCGCACCCTGGCGATGGCGGACGACGCGACAGGCTCGAGCCGCTCGTGGCCGCCGGGCTCGACGGGATCGAGATCAGACACCCGAGCCACTCCGGCGAAGACATCAAGCGACTGCAGGCGCTCACCGATTTCTTTGGCCTCGTGCCGAGCGGCGGGTCAGACTGGCACGGCGCGATGGACGGCCCGCGCCGTCTCGGAATGATGAACGTCCCCTCGGAGTGGCTGGACCGACAGGACGAACGAGTCGCGTCGCTCTCTTCCTCGCCGGCGACATGACCAGGAGCCGCTAATGGACATCGAGGGACGTGTAGCTCTCGTCACCGGAGCAGGGACGCGGGTCGGACGCGTGATTGCGCTCGCTCTCGGCAGGGCGGGGATGCGTGTCGGAGTTCACTACGCCGGCTCGGAGAAAGGCGCGCGCGACACCGCCGAGGAGATCATTGGCGCGGGCAGCGACGCTCGCACACTGCCCGGTGATCTGATGGATCCCGCTACCGCACCAAGGCTGGTCGAGCACACCGCCAAGGTATTTGGATCGCTCGACGTACTGGTGAATTCAGCTGCGGTGATGCTCCGAACGCCGGTGGGCGAAGTGCTCGTTGAGGATTGGGATGCGATGTTCGCGCTCAACCTGCGTGCTCCATTCTTTCTGGCTCAGGCGGCAGCGCGAGTGATGCCTGAGGCGGGCGGCGTGATCGTCAACATCGCCGATCTCGCTGCGTTCGAGACCTGGCGCGGATACGTCCCCCACTCGATTACCAAGGCTGGAATCGTCCAGATGACGCGCGGCCTCGCCCACGCACTGGCGCCCAGGATCCGCGTCAACGCGGTGGCGCCAGGCCCGGTGCTCCTACCGGAAGGGTGGACCCAGGAGCAGGCGGACAAGCTCATTGCGACGACGCCGCTCAGTCGCCTTGGCACGCCGGAAGACGTAGCGCAGGCGGTACTCTATCTCCTGAGCGCCGACTACGTCACCGGCGAGACGATAATCGTTGACGGGGGCCGTCACGTTCGCTGTTGAACGCCGCGCCTGCGCGCCGGTGATTGGGTAGCGCGGGTTATATTTCAACGATGACGAAAGTGCGCGACTACGATGTTGTCATCGTCGGTGCGGGACCGGCAGGTATGACCGCCGCGCTCTACACCGGCCGCGCGATGCTGCGGACGGCGGTGCTCGAGCGCGGTTTCCCGGGCGGAGAGCTGCTCAACACCGAGTATCTCGACGACGTCATCGGCTTCCCGAAGATCCTCGGCTACGAATTGGCCGAAAAATTCGCCGCGCACGCCAAGCAATTCGGCGCCGAATTCTTCGAGACCATGAGCGTCATATCGGTGACCAAGATGCCCGACGGCTATTTCCATACGGAAGCCGAGAACGGTGACATCTTCCGTTCGCCGGCAGTGATCGTTACGGCTGGTGGAACGCCGATCAAGCTCGGGATTCCCGGCGAGCTCGAGTACGCCGGCAAGGGCGTGTCATACTGCGCGATCTGCGACGCCGCGTTCTTCAAGCAGCAGATCGTGGCAGTGGTAGGCGGCGGCGATGCGGCGGTGGAGGAGGCTGATTTCCTCACCCGCTACGCGAGCAAGGTCTACCTGATTCACCGGCGGAACGAGTTCAGAGCGTCCAAGATCCTCCAGAAGCACGTGTTCGACAATCCAAAGATCGAAATCATCTGGGATACGCTGGTCGAGAAGGTCGAGGGCGATTCCGAGCAGGGAATGACCGGGCTTCGCATGCACAACCTCGTGACCGGCGAGCGCAAGTTCCTGAACGCGACCGGACTTTTCATCTTCATCGGGTTCCGCCCGAACACCGGTGTGATCAACGGGCATTTCGATCACGATGTGATGGGATACGTTGTCACGGACAACGCGATGATGACCTCTATTCCCGGGCTCTTCGTCGCGGGCGACCTGAGGGCTCAGCTCACGCGGCAGGTTACCACCGCGTCCGGTGATGCGACGACCGCTGCAATCGCGGCCGACAAGTACATCACGCGCTTCAAGGAGATGGAGATTGACGGCACGGCCGATGCCACGCGCGAGGCGCTGGAGAGCTCGCACATAAGCGCGGGGGGATACACGTGATGAAAGTTCAGACTTTCACCGTCGGCGCATTCCAGGAGAACTGCTATCTGCTCGTGGATGACAACACGAACCGCGCGGTGATCGTCGATCCTGGCAGCGAGGGAAGTCGACTGGTGGAAGCTATCGATGACTCAGGGGCCACACTCGATGCGATCTGGATCACGCACGCCCACGTCGATCACGTCGGCGCGATAGCGTCGATAAAGCAGCGTTGGGATGTTCCGGTGTATCTGCATCCGCTCGACCGCAGGCTTTATGAAGCGGCGGGCCGGCAGGCGCAGGTGTACAATGTCCCCTTCGAGGAGCCGCCTCCGCCCGATCGCGAATTCTCGGAGGGAGAGCACCTCAGGGTTGGCGATGTCGAACTGGAGGTAATGCACGCGCCCGGCCATTCGCCGGGACACGTCGTAATCCACGGCGACGGGATCGCGCTGGTGGGAGACTGCCTGTTCGCGGGATCGATCGGCAGAACCGATCTGCCGTTCTCGAATCCGCCACAGCTGGCCGCCACGCTCGAGAGGATATCCGCGCTGCCGCCGGAGACCGTCGTATATCCGGGACACGGAATGGACACGACGATTGGTGAAGAGCGGGTCTCGAACCCGTTCCTCAACGGGAGCGCCCGCATTGTCGGCCGCTGATCTCCGCACTCACACGCAAGCACGATGAGCGACAAAACACGCGCCGAGAAAGATCCACTCGGCACACTCCAGGTTCCGGCAGACGCGCTGTACGGAGTTCAGACGTTGCGCGCCGTTCAGAACTTCCCGATCAGCGGCATACGTCCCCTCCCCGCCTTCGTCGAGGCGACTGTAATGATCAAGCGCGCGGCGGCGCTTACCCATAAGGAGACGGGACGCCTCGAGCCCAAGATTGCGGATGCCATCGTCAAGGCAGCCGATGAAGTCCTGGCTGGCAAGCACCGCGAGGATTTCGTGGTCGATGTCTATCAGGCCGGCGCTGGCACCTCGCACAACATGAATTGCAACGAGGTGCTCGCGAATCGCGCCAACGAGATACTCGGCGGAAAACGCGGCGCGTACACCCCCGTTCATCCGAACGATCACGTCAACATGGCGCAGTCGACGAATGACGTGATTCCGACGGCGATCCGGCTCGCTTGCCTGATCGAGCTGGGCGGCTTCGAGAAGGCGTTCGAGGGACTCTCGAAATCGTTCGAGAAAAAGGGAAAGGAATTCGACGATGTTCTCAAGTCGGGCCGCACGCATCTCCAGGATGCGATGCCGATCCGGCTCGGGCAGGAGCTCGAAGCGTACGCCGTCTCTCTGCAGAGGGGACTCAAGCGAGTCGTGGAAGCAGCGGACTATTTGCGCGATCTGGGGATCGGAGGCAGCGCCGTCGGAACGGGCGTGAACGTCGAGCCCGAGTACCCGAAGCTCATGGTCAAGCACCTGCGCAAATCGGCGAATGTGGATTTGCGGGAAGGGAAGGACCGCATTCAGCTGATGCAGAGCATGGGAGACGTGGCGGGCTTCAGCGCTCAGATCAAGGTTCTCGCGCTGGATCTCAGCAAGATCGCCAGCGATTTACGCCTCCTCGCGAGCGGTCCGCGCACTGGTTTCGACGAGATCCGCTTGCCCGCGGTTCAGCCCGGCTCCTCGATCATGCCGGGCAAAGTGAACCCGTCGATTCCGGAGATGGTGAACCAGGTCTGCTTCCAGGTGGTCGGCAACGACGCATGTGTGAGCGTAGCGGCCGAGCACGGGCAGCTGGAACTGAACGTGATGATGCCGGTGATCGCGTACAATGTCCTGCTCTCGATGATGATCCTTCGGAATTCTGCCCAGGTACTTGCCGAGAAGACCGTAAAGGGCATCGAGGCGAACGAAGCACAGTGTGAGTACTGGCTCGAGCGCTCGGCCGCGTTGGCGACGGCTCTCGCGCCCCAGATCGGCTATGCTCGGGCGGCCGAGCTGAGCAAGCAATCGGTCAAGGAGAATGTGCTCATTCGCGATCTCGTGAAGCGCGAGAAGGTGCTCCCGGCGAAGGAGATCGACGAGGTGCTCGATCTAAGGAAGATGACGGAGATCGGGGTGCCCGGCGGGAAGCATGGTGGGACATCCGTGGGTTAAGAACTACAACTGAAGACTACCGGGTGAGGGCTGTCGGCGGGCCGGCGGGTGGCTGCAGGCTGCAATTAGATGCGTTCGAGACTAGCACGCAGCCATCAGCGGGCCAGCCGGCAGCAGACACCCGGTAGTCATCAGTTGCAGTTTCCAACCCTTGGACCCTTGTTTCACCCCACCCAAAACCCTATCGTGAAGTCATGCGGATAACGACATGGGCAGAGTATGGCGTCATATGCGCGCTCAACCTCGCCAAGCGGAGCGATCTGAGTCCGGTCAACGGTCGCGAGATTGCCAGGCAGGAACGCCTGCCGGCCGACTATGTCGAGCAGATTCTTCTGAGGCTTCGCAGAGCGGGTGTGATTGCAAGTACGCGTGGGGCGCGCGGCGGATACGTGCTGGCGAAGCCGCCGGAGCAGATTTCCATCCGCGATGTCATCCACGCCTCCGAGCTCGAGACCTTCGACCTCCACTGCGTCAGTCATCCCGTCGAGGAGGAGCGCTGCTCGGCCTCGCACAATTGCAGCATCCGGCCCGTGTGGGTGATGTTGCAGCAGCGGATCGACGATGTGCTTCAGGGCGTGAGTCTCGCCGATCTGTTGCACGACGAGCCAACCGTGCGCGAGCGGGTCGGATTGCCGAGCGTCCAGCGTAGCAGTCCCGAGAAAGCAGGCCTCCCGATTCTCGAAACGGTCTAGACCAAGGACGAGATGCAAAAGCGGCGCGCCGTTGAACCGGACGCGCCGCTTTTTTTTTTAGCGCCGCGCGATCATCTCACCGCCGCGAGCAAACCTCTCTCGCGATCGAACGCCAGCGCCACTCCGGCGACGGACCGGCCGAGATTCTGACCCGCCGTGATGTCGAACCGGTAATGGATCCCACCAATGATGCGTGACAGCCCCGCTTCGGCGACCTGTGCGTCCAACGTAGCCGCGTGCTCGGGGAAGAACGATTTGATCACTTCTGCCGCCGCCGCCGACACACACGAGTGCCCTGACGGATACGATGGGTGGTTTGGTTGGCCGATCGGAGTCGTGATCGGATAGCTGATCCCGTTAAACGCGATCACCTGGTACGGGCGGATGTAGTAGTAACTGAACTTTGCCTCCCAGCATCCGATTATCGCGTCCATCCCCGCCGCGCTCGTCAGGGCGAAAACGTGCGCCGCGCCCCGCTCGTCGAGGTGGTGGTCGACAATGTATTGGCTCGCGAGCGCGTCCCAGTAACCGAGCGCGGAGATCGTCCCCGGGGGAAGATTCCAGAAGACCGCGGTAGCGAGCTGCGCGGGCGTGCGATTGACCGAGATGGTGCTCACTTCAGCGAGGTCGGTAACGAAGGCCGCTGAGCCAAACGCCGGCGGCAACGGGGAATGGAATTGACCGGGACTAGTTAGGAAATACGGCTTCATCGCGCCGAACTGCGGACCCGCGATCGGGGCAAGTACCCCCGACGCATCGGGGGGGTTGCGCGTCCAGTAGCCCGGGCCGGTGGGAATCGCTCCGGGCAAACACGACGGCGACCGTGGCGCAGTCAGACAAGCTGGTGTCGAGAATCCGTCAGCCCTCGCCCACGCGATCATCACATCTCCAAACGCGCGCCCGATGAGAACACCTCGCGTGAAGAACGGATGCACTCCACCCGGACCAGCCTTTCCCTCGTCGGTAAGGCGCTGCTCCAACGCTACTGCGGCGTCGGGAAACAGGTACGCCAGGATTTGCGTGGACGCGGCCGCGATCGCACCGCGCTGGGCTTCGAATCTCCGACGGCCGCCGTCGCCGAAGCCATCACCCGGAAGAGTCCCGTCGGCGTCGAGTCGCTTGTCGGCATCGACGACGGCGCCGTATTGGGCGACCCCGAGGAGGGCGTAGATTCGCGTGGCGACGATGGGAGACACAGCGGTGTGGCTAGCCACGAGCGAGCGCCCTTGCGCCTGCCAGCCGACGGTCGCCAGCCCAGTTGGGAAAGATCGGTCGGCGCTGCCCGAGGACGCCGAGAACGTCAGCGTACTCGTCGGGTCGGTCACTCGGTCCGCGCAGGCGGAGAGGATTGGCACGGCCAGGATCAAGAGGATTTGGAAAGAGCGGCGCGCACTGGGGAGGCTAGGCGAGGCAGGCGGAAGCGTCTCGCGCGCGTGCGGCCGGTTGCTGCGGGTGGTGAGTGACATCGTCACTCCTGGGCGATGGAGGCTGCTATCTTGCCCCCACCGGGCGACCATCGCAAGAGCGTTACAGTGCCGAAGGGGGGACTCGAACCCCCACGAGCTTGCGCCCACTGGCTCCTGAAGCCAGCGCGTCTACCAGTTCCACCACTTCGGCAACTTCAACTCCGAAGATAGAAACACGGAATAGTGAAGTCAAACGCAAACGCCTTTCACAGTTTGTGTGTTGCGTCTAACTTGAGCACGAAGTCAAATGGCAGAGACCGTCGAGAAAGATGCGAAACAGTCGATCGCGCGGAACAAACGCGCCAGACACGACTACCATATCCTCGACACCTGGGAAGCGGGAGTCGTCCTGACCGGCAGCGAAGTCAAATCACTCCGGGACGGAAAGGCCAACATCGCTGATTCCTACGCGATCGTCAAAGATGGTGAGGTTTTTCTGCTCAACTTGCATATATCGCCCTATGAAAAGGCGAGCTACTTCAATCACGAGCCAACCAGAACCCGGAAGCTCCTGCTGCATCGAAAGGAGATCCGGAAGATGATCGGCGCGGTCGAGCGTCAGGGACTGACGCTCATTCCGCTCGAGCTCTACTTCAAGCGCGGAAAGGCGAAGGTGGCGCTTGCCCTGGGCAAAGGGAAAAAGCTCTACGACAAGCGCGCCGACGAAAAAAAGCGCGACGACGAGCGCGACATGCAACGCGCGGTTCGGACACGATGATGGCGCTCATTCTGGCACTCCAGATCGCCGCTGCCGCGGCTTCGGCACCCATCCCCGCCTTTGTGGTCGTGCGCGATGGCGCAGTCGTCACGATGGTGCCGATTACGATCAGCGGCGGCGAGGCTAGCGTGCGCGCCGATGCGCTGATGAAGGCGATGCACGGCATCGTGATAACCGGGACCAACCTTCACTACACCCTCGCTCTTCCGCGAGCGCGACTCGACCTGATCGATGGAATCCCGTTCGCCAAGCGCGACAGTCTGACAATCCCGCTCAACCGTGCTCCGCAGGTGCGGGGCGGCCAGCTGTACCTGCCCTTCCAATTCGTGAGCGACGTGATTCCGCGCTTCGGTGGAGGCGGCTATGTCTACGACGTGGCGCAGGCTGAGCTGCGCACCGTCACCGCGACTGCAGCGGATCGCACAGCTCCGCCGCCACGAACGGCCAGCACCACACCTCGATCGACGGTCGTCTCACAGCCACCGCCGGCCCCCAAGCCGTACACCCGCAAGGTCGTCGTGATCGATGCGGGACACGGGGGCCCCGACAATGGAATGACCGGCCCCATTGGCACGCCTATGTGGTTCGTCGAGAAGGACGTCACGCTTTCCGTCGCGAAGCTGCTCGCTTCGGTGCTCCGTGCGCGCGGCATGGATGTCCTGATGACCCGAACGACGGATACGCTCATCGCGCTTTCCGATCGTGGGCGCATTGCCAACAGCAATCACGGCGATGTGTTCATCTCGATCCACGTCAATGCTCCAGGAGCGAGAACCGCGGCCGCCGCGCGCGAGCGCGGATTCGAGACGTATTTTCTGGCCGAGGCGAAGACGGAAGACGAGCGGCGCGTGCAGGACATGGAAAACGAATCAGTGAAGTTTGAAACCGGAGCGAACGCGCCAAAAGGCGATCCGCTCAGCTTCATCATCACTGACATGGCTCAGAATGAGCACTTGCGTGAGTCGAGCGATCTCGCGCAGACGATTCAGCAGGGTTTGATCGACGTGCATCCCGGGCCAAATCGCGGAGTTCAGCAGGCGAATTTCGCCGTTCTGCGCGGGTCGTACATGCCTGCGGTCCTGGTGGAGCTGGGCTTCGGCAGCAATCAGTCTGAGGCGACTTTTCTGAGCGACCCGGACAATCAGCGTGCGCTGGCGAGGAATATCGCCGAGTCGGTGACCGCGTATCTCGCGCACTATCAGTCACGCGTCGGAGGCACCCGGTAGCGGTGACCCCATCCGCGCTCGCAGTCACCGCCGCGGGAATCGATTTTCAAAATCCAGTGTTGCTCGCTGCCGGAACGGCCGCCTATGGCCGCGAGCTCTCCAGTGTCATCAACCTCGATGCGCTTGGGGGACTAGTCACCAAAGCGGTGAGTGTCGAGCGCCGTCACGGAGCGCGCGCTCCGCGGGTCGCTGAATTCGAGGGCGGGATGATCAACGCCGTCGGGCTGGCCAACCCCGGTGTCGACGAAGTGCTCGCGGAGCACCTGCCCTGGCTGGCGCGCAACGTTCACAATGCCAAGGTGCTCGTGAATGTCGTGGGCAATCGAACCGAGGAATTTGCAAGCGTGGTCTCGCTGCTCGATGATTCGCCAGCGGTCACGGGGTACGAGCTCAACGTGAGCTGCCCCAACGTGCGGGCCGGCGGAATGGAGTTCGGTGCAGATCCATCGACGTTGACGGACGTGGTAGCTCGCTCGCGCGCGGCCACCAAAAAACCGATCTTCGTCAAACTCTCACCCACTCTCCAGGATATCGGTGCGAGCGCCAGGACTGCGGCAGACGCCGGAGCCGACGGAATCTCGGTCGTGAACACGCTGCCCGGTCTGGTAATCGACGTCGAGTCGCGGAAGCCGGTTCTTGGGTTTGGGACGGGCGGCGTCAGCGGCCCCGGACTTCTGCCGGTGGGAGTGCTCGCGACCTACAAGGTCGCGAAGGCTGTCCGACTGCCAGTGATAGGAGTCGGCGGGATATCCAAGGCGTCCGACATCGTGCAGTATGTCCTCGCGGGGGCGTCTCTGGTCGCGGTCGGCACGGCGGCGATGCAGCAGCCGAAGCTGCCCGAGAAGCTCGTCGACGATCTGGAGAAGTGGTGCCGGAAGAACGGGGTGCGCGCGTTGAGTGAGCTCCGCGGATCACTCAACTGGGAGAGCTGAGATGACTCCACACTCGCGGCCAGCGGGGACAAGGACCAAGATGGCGAGCAAGACCCCGCCTGTACCGCGCTCGACGCGGCCGATTCCAATCGTGGCGCTCGACTTCCCGAGCGCAGATCTCGCGCTGAAGATGGTCGATCGGATCGGCGACGCCTGCAAATTCTACAAAGTGGGGGGTGAACTCTTTACTGCGGCCGGACCGCAGGTCGTGCAGGCCTTGCGCGCCCTTGGAAACGAGGTCTTCCTCGACCTCAAGCTGCACGACATTCCGAACACGGTTCGCGGGGCCGCACGGAGCGCGGCTGAAATCGGGGCGAAGCTGTTGACCGTTCACGCCACCGGAGGCCGCGAGATGATCGCCGCTGCCGTTGAGGGCGCCGGGTCCCGCTGCGGAATCCTCGGCGTCACGATTCTGACGTCGCTCGATGCAGCGATGCTGCGCAGCGCGTGGGGCCGAAAGACGCTCGAGGTCTACGGAGAAGTGTTGCGGCTGGCGGGAGACTGCGCGGCCGAGGGCGCGCATGGGGTGGTTTGCAGCGGTCTCGAGGCGAGTAAGATCGGAGCCAAGTACGGCGACAAGTTGAAGCTTCTGGTACCCGGAATAAGGGCTGCAGGCGCGAGGGTGGACGACCAGAAGCGTTCGGTGACAGCGGCTGAGGCGGCCAAGGCGGGAGCCAACTACATCGTGCTGGGACGGATGATCACCGAGGCCAAGGAGCCACGGTCGGAACTCATGGCTGTAATGAGATCCATATAGGGCGCACGGGGTCGAGTGCGGGGCGCTTCGACCTGCATCCACAAAACCGAAGCAGGGAGCTTTAAGCGTCGCAGCTATTTCGCTCGGAGCTGTTTTGTGTG
>Ga0193723_1000822_pt1 | contig 12270 bp, 14 predicted proteins | sample H2m2metaG_FD_143042 | JGI IMG/M metagenome (GOLD analysis project Ga0193723, IMG submission 143042) | Soil microbial communities from a riparian zone of the East river system, Colorado, United States - H2m2 | ecosystem: Environmental > Terrestrial > Soil > Riparian zone | place: USA: East River... | reverse complement strand
GACCGGGTGGCCAGCTCCATCCACGGGGTCACGCGATCGAATGCCGGATCACGGCGGAGGATCCGTTCAACGACTTTCTCCCGCAGACGGGTGTGCTGCAGTACCTCCGGGTGCCGAGCGGGCCGGGGATTCGCTGGGACGCCGGGATCGAGGCGGGGAACGAGGTCACGCTGTTCTACGACCCGCTGCTCGCGAAGCTGATCGCCTGGGGTGAGACCCGCGAGATCGCCATCCAGCGCATGAAGCGCGCGTTGAGCGAGCTGGTGATCGTCGGCTTGCCGACGAGCCAGCCGTTCCATCTGCGCGTCATGGATGACGCCGAGTTTCTCAAGGGCGAGCTCGATATCCGATATCTCGAGCGCGCCGGAGCGCGCGTCCTTGCCGCGCCGCCGCGTCCGGGGCTGGAGCGCGCGCTCGCTGTCGCCGCGGCGATCGTTGCGGACGAACGCAGGGCGGCCGGACGGCCTGACGGCCCGACGGCCCAACGGCCCGTCGGACCGTCGCCATGGGTCATTGAGAGCCGCCGCATGAACCTGCGAGATGGCCTCGAGTGACCGACATCGTGACCATCACCGGCATTGCAGTGGGAGGGGATGGGGTCGGCAGGCTGAGTGACGGCCGAGTGGTCTTCGTGCCGCGGACCGCGCCCGGCGACCGCATTCGACTGCGTGAAGACTCGCTCCAGCGCCACCGCAGCTACGCGCGCGCGGAGCTCGGCGAGATCGTCGCTGCCGGCCCCGGGAGAGTCACGCCGCCCTGCCCGCACTACGACAACGACCACTGCGGCGGCTGCCAGCTGCAGCACCTCGCGTACGATGAGCAGCTCAAGGCAAAGCGGGCGATCGTCGGTGAGACACTGCGGCGGCTCGGCAAACTTGAGATCGAGGACCCCGAAATCGTGGAGGCTCTGGACGAATGGCGGTATCGCTCGAAGATCTCCATGGAGGCGAAAACGACGGCCGGACGGCCGGACGGTCTGACGGTCGGACTACACCCGTACGATCGCGCCAACTTTGTCTTTCCCCTCGCGGATTGTCACATCACCGATTTCAAGTTGATGGCGCTCTGGCGGGAGCTGCGCAGCCGGCTTGCCCTGCTGCCGCAGCCACTGACGCGGCTGACGGTGCGGCTCGATCGCGATCAGCGCCGGCACATTATCGCCGAATCGGCGGGAGAGCCGTGGCTCAATGCGGACGAGCTGCGCCGCGCCCTGGCTGGCACCGTCGATGGCGAGATCGTGTGCTGGTGGCAGCCCGTCGACGGCGCCGCGCGCGTCATGGCAGGACCGGCGACGGGATTCCCCGCGACCGCGTTCGAGCAGGTCAATCCGGGGATGGGCATGATCACGCGGCGCTGGGCCGTCGAGCAGCTCGGCGATGTGCGCAGCCAGACGGTGTGGGATCTGTACGGGGGCATCGGGGATACGGCCGCACTGCTCGTGGAGCGCGGCGCCAATGTCGTCAGCGTGGACGCCGATGAAAAAGCGGTGAGCTGGGGACGGGCCCGGCTGCCGGGCGCGCGCTTCATCGCGGCCAAGGCGGAGGACGTCTTGCCGAGCCTGCCGCCGCCCCACGCGGTCGTGCTGAATCCGCCGCGGGCCGGACTCCACTGGGACGTGTCACTCCGGCTGACGTCAGAGCCGGTTCCCAAGGTTGTCTACATGTCGTGCGATCCGGCGACGCTCGCGCGCGATCTCCAGCGCCTCAACGTCAACTACATCGTGAAAGAAGTACGCGCCTTCGACCTGTTTCCGCAGACGGCGCACGTCGAAACCGTCGCAGTATTGGAAGCCGCATGACTAAACGACGGTCTGACGGCCTGACGGCCCGACGGCCTCAGCAGCAAGCGGCCGTCCGGCCGTTCGGCCGTCCGGCCGTCGTATGAAGTACCACGTCACTCTCCGTTCCCGCACCTACGTCATCGACGTCGATGGCGGCTCGGTTACGGTCGATGGGGAGAAGTTCGAGGCGCACGCGGCCGCCATCCCCGGCACCCCGCTGCTGCACTTGCTGCTCGGCAAAGAGTCCTGGACGGTGGCCTGCCAGCAGCTCGAAGGCCGGCGCTGGGCCCTCGGCGCGGCGGGCGAGCGCGTGGAAGTGGAGGTCCAGGACGACCGGTCGAAGCAGATCGAGGCCCTGACCGGGCAGGGGCGCAAACCGGCTGTCGGCGGCGTCGTGAAGGCGCCCATGCCGGGGCTCGTGGTGCGGGTCGAGGTGACGGAAGGCCAGGCGGTGGAGGCTGGCGAGGGGCTGGTAGTCGTCGAGGCAATGAAGATGGAGAACGAGTTGCGCGCATCCCATAAGGCGATCGTCGAACAGATCCATGTGAAAGCAGGGGATCGCGTCGAAAAGGGGGCTCAGCTGGTCACGTTGAGAATCCCGGAACCCTAGAGTTGACACATCGTTACGGCCCGGTTAGAGTTCGCGTCTGCCTAAAACCAGATAGGGCAATGAAGACTTTTTCGCTTCGTAAAGAGGACATCGAGCGTCGGTGGTGGCTGGTTGATGCGGCGGAGCAGCCGCTCGGCCGGCTCGCCAGTCGCGTCGCGCAAATCCTGCGCGGCAAGCACAAACCGACGTTCACGCCGCACGTCAACGGCGGCGATTTCGTCATCGTGATCAACGCTGAGAAGGTGCAGCTGACGGGCCGCAAGGTCGAGCAGAAGCGCTACTTCCGGCACACCGGCTACATGGGGCACGAGCGCTTCACCCCGGTCAGCAAGCTTACAGCCAAGTTTCCCGAGCGAGTGATCGAGAAAGCGGTGTGGGGGATGTTGCCGAAGACAACGTTGTCGCGTCAGCACGTGAAGCAGATGCTGAAGGTGTACGCCGGGCCCGAGCATCCGCATGCGGCGCAGCAGCCGACGCCCCTGGTCGCGGTGGAGGCCAAGTGAGCTCAGGAATCACACCGGAGCTGCGGTGGCACGCGATCGGCCGCCGGAAGCTCGGCATCGCGCGCGTGTATCTGACGCCGGGCTCAGGCAAATGGACGGTCAACGGGCGCACACTGGGGGATTATTTTCCGCGGCCCTCGCTCGTGTCGCACATTCAGCAGCCGTTCACTGCTACCGACACGCTCGGCGCCTTCGACGTGAAGGCGCGCGTCAACGGCGGCGGGATGACCGGCCAGGCTGGTGCGCTGCGTCTCGGCATCGCGCGGGCGCTCGTTATGGCCGACGATCGTCATCGCAAGAAGCTCAGAGAGCAAGGCCTCCTGACGCGCGATCCGCGCGCCGTGGAGCGGAAGAAGCCGGGCCGCGCGGGTGCGCGGAAACGGTTCCAGTTCAGCAAGCGGTAGACATTCAAATACTCACGCCGCTTGATCTCGCCCTGGGTCCCCTCGGGGTTGGGCGAGAAGTGAGAGCGGCGGCGGAAACAACCCAAGGAAAGGGATAGCGTGGCTCAGCCTCAGTTGCAGGAATTGTTGGAAGCAGGTGTCCATTTCGGCCATCAGACCCGCCGCTGGAATCCAAAGATGCGGCGGTTCATCTTCGCCGAACGCTCCGGCATCTATATCATCGATCTGCAGAAGACACTGCGTCAGCTCGAGGCCGCACAGGAGCTGCTGCGCAATGTCGTGTTGAAGGGTGAAGGCGTGCTGTTCGTGTGCACCAAGAAGCAGCTCAAGGGCATCCTGGAAGCCGAAGCCAAGCGCTGCAGCTCGTTCTACGTGACGGAGCGCTGGCTCGGCGGCACGTTGACGAACTTCCAGACGATCAAGAAGCAGATCAAGCGGCTGAAGGACTTGGAGCAGGGCGCGGCGGACGGCGACTTCACGAATTACACCAAGAAGGAGCAGCTGCTGTTCGACCGCGAGCGCGTCAAGCTCGACAAGAACCTCGCGGGTATCAAGAACCTCGGCCGGCTGCCGGGCGCACTGTTCATCGTGGACGCGAAGAAGGAGCGCATCGCGGTCGCCGAGGCGAACAAGCTCGGGATTCCGGTGGTGGCGATCGTCGATACGAACGCCGACCCCGATCTGATCACGGTGCCGATTCCCGGGAACGACGACGCGATTCGCGCCGTCTCGCTGATTACGAATTCGATCTCGGATGTGATCGCCGAAGCGCGGCGTCAGATGCCGCTGCGCGAGGCGGGCACGGCCGAAGAGGGTGAAGGCACGACCTATTCGACCGAGACGGGTGAAGCGGACGTGGATGGCGACCGCAAGAAGGGGCCGGCGCGGCGTCGCAAGCGGCGTCCGAAGCCGGAAGCGATCGCCGCCCGGATGAAAACGGAAGAAGCGCCCGCCCCGGCGGAACCCGTCAGCGGGGGCGAGGGGGGGGCGTAACAACTCTGGTCGCTGGACAACCGACCGCCGCCCCCGGGCTACACGGCGCGAGGGCGGCGTTTTTATGAGGGAGTGAAAGGAAGCATGGCAACTGTGAAAGAGATTCCGGCAAAGCTAGTAGCCGAGCTGCGCGCCAAGACCGGCGCGGGCATGATGGATTGCAAAAGCGCGCTGCAGGAAACCGGCGGCGACATGGACAAGGCCATCGATCTGCTCCGCAAGAAGGGCGCGGCCAAGGCCGAGAAACGCGCCGGGCGCGAGGCGTCTGAGGGGTGGATCGGATCGTACGTGCACCACGACGGCTCGGTGGCCGTGCTCGTGGAGCTGAACAGCGAGACGGACTTCGTCGCGCGCACTGACGACTTCAAGGCTCTCGCCAAGGAGATCGCGGTCCACATCGCGGCCACCAAGCCGCTGGCGGTTCGCATCGAGGACTTGCCGCCCGAGCTGATCCAGCGCGAACGGCAGGTCTACGAGTCGCAGGTGGCCGACCAGAAGAAGCCGGAGAACATCCGTGCCAAGATCGTGGACGGCATGCTGAAGAAGTTCTATGAAGACAACGTCCTGCTCGAGCAGAAATTCGTGAAGGATGACAAGGTGACGGTCGGCGACATGGTGAAGGCGCTCTCGGGAAAAACCGGGGAGAAGGTAGAAGTTCGGAGATTTGCAAGACTTGAATTAGGGGGCAATTAGGTGCCGAAGCTCGCCTACAAGCGTGCGCTGCTCAAGTTGTCGGGTGAGGCGTTCGCGGGTGGGCGAGCTTCGGGCATCGATTTCGCCGTCATCGAACGGGTGTCGGATGAACTGAAGTCGGTCGCCGCCACCGGCGTGCAGCTCGGCCTCGTCATCGGCGGCGGCAACATCCTGCGCGGGACGGCCGCGAGCGAGCAGGGGATGGACCGCGTGTCCGCCGATTACATGGGGATGCTCGCGACCGTGATCAACGCGCTCGCGCTGCAGGACATCCTCGAGAAAAAAGGCGTCGATACGCGGGTCATGACGGCGATCCGGATGGAAGAACTCGCCGAACCCTACATCCGGCGCCGGGCGGTGCGGCACCTCGACAAAGGCCGGATGGTGATCTTCGCCGGCGGTACCGGCAATCCGTATTTCTCCACCGACACCGCGGCGGTGCTGCGCGCGCTCGAGCTGGAAGCGCAGGTCATTCTCAAAGCGACCAATGTCGACGGCGTGTACACGGCCGATCCGAAGAAGGACCCCAAGGCCACGTTCTTGCCCACGCTGACGTTTCAGGAAGCGCTGGTGAAGGGCTATGCGGTGATGGACGCCAACGCCTTCGGGTTGTGCAAGGAGAACAAGCTCCCCATCGTGGTATTCAACATCAACCAGCCCGGTGCGACGGCCAGGGTCCTGGCCGGAGAACGCGTCGGCACGATCGTCCAATGACCCCTGCACCAGCTGGTTCTCTCACAGACCACGTCAAACACGCGAAGCAGCTCATGGACAAGGCGGTGGAAGCCGTCAAACGCGAGTTCACGACGGTGCGCACCGGCAAGGCCACGACGGCGTTGCTCGATCTCGTCCGCGTCGAGGCGTACGGGAACGCAATGCCGCTGACCCAGGTCGCGAACGTCGCGGCGCCGGAGCCGAAGCTGCTGACCGTGCAGCCGTGGGACAAAGGACTGCTCAAGGCGGTGGAAAAGGGCATCCTGGCTTCCGACCTCGGACTCACGCCGTCGAACGACGGCAACCTCATCCGCATTCCGATTCCGCCGCTGACGGAAGAGCGCCGCAAAGAGCTGGTCAAGGTCGTGCACAAGTTCGCCGAAGAGGGCCGCGTCGCCATCCGGCACGCCCGGACCGAAACGATGAACCGGATCAAGAAGACCGAGCACGTATCCTCCGACGACCAGAAGCACGCCGAGAAGGAAGTGCAAAAGACGCACGACGACCACCTCAAGGCGGTGGACGCGGCGGTGAAGGGCAAAGAAGCGGAGATCATGGAAGTCTGATGCTCACCGGACCGATTCCGCGTCACGTCGCGATCATCATGGACGGCAACGGCCGTTGGGCGAGCGAGCGCCGGCTGCCGCGGCCGTTCGGCCATCGCGCCGGCATGAAGGCGGTCCGCGAGGCGGTCGAAGGGGCGATCGACGCGGGCGTCGCAGTCTTGACGCTGTTCGCGTTCTCCGAGGAGAACTGGAACCGCCCCGCCACCGAGATCTCGGCGTTGATGGACCTCCTCGAAGAGTACATCGCGCAAGAAGTCGCCGAACTGAAGGGCCAGGGCGTGCGCGTGCACGTGCTCGGCGACCGCGCTCGGCTGACGGCGGGGGGTCGCGCGGCGGTCGAGCGGGTCGAGCGCGAGACAGCCGGCGGGCAAAAGCTTTCCCTCAATCTCTGCATTTCGTATTCGTCGCGCGGCGAGATCGCGCGCGCGGCGCGGCTGCTGGCGGAAGAAGTGCTCAAGGGGACGAAGAAGCTCGAGGACATCGATGAAGAGGCGATCCGCGCCAAGTTGTACACGGCGCCCTGGGGCGACCCCGATCTCCTGATTCGCACCTCCGGCGAGCAACGGCTCTCGAACTTTCTGCTGTGGCAGCTCGCCTATACGGAGCTGTACATCACACCGGTGCTGTGGCCGGATTTCAACCGTCGGACCCTGCTCGACGCCATCCTCGATTATCAGCGCCGCGAACGGCGCTTTGGGAAAGTCACAGCGTCCTGATCGTGCCCGCCAACAATTTGGTGCAGCGCATCGCCGTGGCCGTCGTGGCCATTCCAGTCGTCGTGGGCATCATCTGGCTGGGCGGCTGGGCGCTCGCGGCGACACTGGCATTGCTGGGTGTCCTGGGTGCGCGCGAGATCTATGACTTCGGCCGCCGCCAGGGGATCGAGCCGCTCGAGCGCACCGGGTGGCTCGCGGCGGCCGGCATCCCGCTGCTCGCCTACTGGGCCAAAGGCTCGGAGATACATTGGGCCGAGCCCGCGCTCTATCTCGGAGCCGTGTGGTTGATGGTGACGATGGCGATCGCGATGGCGCGGCGCGGGCCGTCGGGCCGGCCGCTCACGAGCGTGTCGATCACGATGTTCGGCTGCGTCTACGCGTCGGGATTGCTCGCGTTTCTCATCGCGATTCGGCACGCCAGCGGCGCCGCCACACGCCCGCTCCCGTACGTCCTGCTCACCCTGTTCCCGCTCGTCATCACCTGGATTTGCGACACCGCTGCGATGGCGGTGGGAACCGTGGTCGGGGGGCCCAGGCTCGCCCCGACCCTGTCGCCCAAGAAGACCAACGCCGGCGCGGTCGGCGGGACGCTGGCCGGCGTGATCACGGCACTCGTACTCGGCAAATTCGTCCTGAATCGTCAGGAGTGGAGCTTCACCCCCGGACAGCTGTTGCTGTTTGGTCTCGTCGTCTCCATTGTCGGACAGATCGGCGATGTGGCCGAATCGCTGTTCAAACGGGAAGCGGGCCTGAAGGACTCCTCGACGCTCATTCCGGGCCATGGCGGCGTGCTCGATCGACTTGATTCCTTGTACTTCGTGATTCCCACGGCGGCGGGATTGTATCGCATGTTTGGGGTGATATGACGATCGGCGTCGCGGTTCTGGGATCGACCGGCTCGATCGGCCGCTCAACGCTCCAAGTGCTGGCGAGACAGCGTGAGCGGTTCCGCGTGGTCGCCATCACCGGACACTCGAATAAGGATCTGCTCGCGCAGCAGGCGGCAGAGTGGAAACCTGCATTTGTGGGGCTGGTGAATGGCGTGGGGAAGGGGGAGGAGGGACGGGGGAAGGGTACTGCGTGCCTCGTCGAAGCCGCGACTCATCCCGATGTAAAGATCGTGGTCAACGGCATCGTCGGTTCGGCGGGGCTCGAGGCGACGCTCGCGGCGCTGCGAGCCGGCAAGCGCGTCGCGTTGGCGAACAAAGAGACGTTGGTGATGGCGGGCGAGCTGGTGGCGCAGGCGGCGCGCGACGGCGGCGGCGAAATCGTCCCCGTGGACTCCGAGCACAGCGCGGTGTTGCAATGCGTGGCAGGGCGCCGGCCCACCGAGCTCGCGCGGCTGATTCTCACCGCATCGGGTGGGCCGTTCCGCACCTGGGACCCCGAGCGCGTCGCGCGGGCGACGGTCGCCGAGGCGCTCAAGCATCCGACGTGGACGATGGGCAAGAAGATCACGGTCGATTCGGCGACGCTCGTCAACAAGGCGCTGGAAGTGATTGAAGCGCACTTCCTATTCGATGTCGATTATGACCAGGTGGAGGTTGTCATCCACCCGCAGTCGGTGATTCACGGTTTCGCCGAGTTCGTGGACGGTTCTGTGCTCGCCCAGGTGGGCTTCCCGACGATGGAGTTGCCGATTCTGTATGCGCTGACCTATCCCGACCGCGTGCCCGATCAGGGCGTACGGCGCTTCGATCCCGTCGCCGCCGGCACGCTAACGTTCGAGGCGCTGCAGCCCGCGCGGTTCCCGGCCTACGTCGTGGGCCGAGAGGCGGCGCGGCAGGGCGGCACCGCGCCGGCGCGGTTCAACGCGGCGAACGAAGTGGCTGTACAGCTCTTCCTGGAGCAGCGCATCGCGTTCGGACGGATCGCCGAGATCATCGAGCACGTCGTGGGACGCGGGACGGGGGACGGGGGACGGGGCTCCTCGCTCGAAGAGGTATTGGCCGCCGACGCCGAGGCGCGCAGGCAGGCCCAGGAGGTCGCATGCTCCTGACGATCGCGCTGTTCATTGTCGTCATCGGCGTACTGATCTTCGTCCACGAGCTGGGGCATTTCATGGTCGCCAAGGCCGTGGGCGTGCAGGTTCTGCGGTTCTCACTCGGCTTCGGGCGGCCGATCGTGCAATTCGTTCGCGGGGAAACCGAGTACTGGATCTCCTGGATCCCCCTCGGCGGCTACGTGAAGATGGCGGGGCTCGAAGACGAGGGAATGGCGGGCGACCTGGAGGGCGGCAAGAGCGCGACGCCCGTGGATCCGGCGCGGGCATTTGACAAGAAACCGTTGCCGGCGCGGATCGCAGTGATCCTCGCGGGCGTCACGATGAATTTCCTCTTCGCCGTGGCGGTTTACGCCGGCCTCGCGTTCACCGGTACGCTCGACTCCGAATTGATCGCCACGACGCGGGTCGACACGGTGCGCGCCGCAGACCTCCCGGCTGCTGTCGCGCCCGTTGCGGCATTGCGTCGAGGGGACCGGGTCACGAGGGTCAACGGCGATAGCGTGCGCACCTGGACCGACCTATTGGAGGCGCTCATCACCGCACCGAGCCCGGTCCGGATCGACGTCGAGGGCCGGAGCGAAGCGATCGTCCTGACGCTCCCGCCGCCGCCGAGCGACACCGTGGATCGGTACGCTCTGGTGCGCGCCCTGACGGTTTATCTGCCGCCCGTGCTCGCGACAGTCGCTCCAGGGCAGCCCGCCGCTCAGGCCGGACTGCAGCCGGGGGATCGCCTGGTGCGCGTCGGAAACGATACGATTGCCTCCTGGAACGACTTTGCGCGCATCGCTCGGGCGAGTCCCGATCAACCCATCCAGGTGTCGGTAGCACGCGGTGACTCCGTGTTCACCGTCTCGATGACGCCGGCGCGGCGCGAGGAACAGGATCCGGTCTCCAAGGAAACTCGTGTGTACGGCGTGATCGGTGTCGGCGCCGTCCGACCCACGGCGCAGGGCCACGGCGTGTTCAGTGCCTTGAGCGTGGGATGGCACGAGAGCACGCAGCGCCTCGGGCAGGTACTCAGGTCCGTGAAGCGACTGCTGGTGGGCCAGGCGTCGCCGCGGGAACTCGGGGGCCCCATCACGATCGCGCAGATGTCCGGACAAGCGGCACGCATCGGGATCAACGTGTTACTCGGATTCATTGCCTTCCTCTCAATCAATCTGGCCGTGCTGAACCTGTTGCCGATCCCCGTTCTCGACGGGGGGCAACTGATGTTCCTCGTGGCCGAGGGAATTCGCCGACGGCCACTCTCACTCCAGCTGCGCCTGCGCCTGACGCAGTTCGGATTCGCGGTCATCGCGGCGCTGATGCTGTTCGTGATTGGAAACGAGGTCCTCCGGTGGCTGCAGCGTGCCCTCGGTTAGGGAGGAGCTGGAGGGCTTCGTCGCGGGACGAGTGACGGCGGAGCAGCTCGTCGCGGCGGTGACGGCTGCTTACTACGGGGAGGGGGGACGGGGGACGAGGGACGGGTTGAAGCCCCTCATGGAAGTTATTGAGCGGGCGCATCCAGGTATTGTGGAACTTGCTGGTGCATCGGATAAGCCGGGTTTCTCAGTGCGCCTTGCAGAACGGCCATTCCCAAAGCGATTGGTAGCTGAGCTACGGCAAGCTGTCGCGTCGGTCGTTACCCGTCCCCCGTCCCCCGTCCCTCCTCCCGGTCTGTTCACCAGGATTATCAGCGCGATCCGTAAAGTTTTCAGCGCATAAGCTTCACAACCAACCCGATCAACAACAGCAGTCCCACTCCCGCGCCAGCGATCAGCAGCCATTTCCTGCGATCGGCCGGCGGGTCGGCGAGCGCCTCGCGCTGGGTGGTCGCCAGCGGCGCCACACCCAGGTCGGCTGTCGGACGGCGCTTCTGGTCGACCTCGTCGAGATCGGCGCGCAGCTCTGCGGCGTTGGCGTAGCGATCGTCGGGATGCTTCTCGAGGCACTTCATCACGACGCGCTCGAACCGTTTCGAGAGCTCCGCGCGCTTGCGGCGCAAGGAGGGCGGGGGATCCTCCACGTGCATCCGCGCCAGCTCGAACCAGTCATTTGAGCTGAACGGCACCTCGCCTGTTGCGGCCTTGTACAGCGTGATGCCGAGCGCATAGAAGTCCGCGCGCTGGTCGAGTGGCCGGCCCTGGGCCTGCTCCGGCGACAGGTAGTGCGGCGTCCCGATCGTCATGTTCACGCCGGTCGATGCGACATAGCCGGACACGGCGCGCGCGATCCCGAAGTCCGTCAGCACCGCCGTACCGTCCGACCGGATGAGCACGTTATCGGGCTTCAAGTCCCGATGGATGACGCCCTGCTGGTGCGCGAACGCGAGCGCCGCCGCGATGTCGCGCGCCAGCCGCAGGATGTCCTCCTCGGCGAGCGGCCCCTCGCGGGCGATGCGGGCCCCGAGGCTGTCGGCGCAGAGGTCCATGGCGAAGTAGACGTGCTCGCCGGTCTTCGCGACCGAGCGGATCCGGATGATGTTGGGGTGCTCGAGCTTGGCGGCGGTCTCGCTCTCGTTGCGAAACCGGCTCTCGAACTGGGAGTCGCCGGCATAGCGGGGCTTCAGGACCTTGATTGCGACCGGGGTGCCGTCCGACGCCCGGCCCACGAACGCCCAGGCGAACCCCCCCTGGCCAAGGAGGCGCTCCAGGGTGTAGGGGCCAAGGGTCTGGCCGACGAGGTCGGTCGGGGCGTTGATCGCAGTCACTTTACAAAGGGGTCGGAGCCGGTTAACCTACGGCGCTTCCAACGATTAGGGAACTGGGACGATGTACGACAAGACGACGCCGGTCAGGAAACACGGGCTGCACGAGCGGGACACCGGCTCCAGCCGGGTTCAGGTCGCGCTGCTCACCGAGCGCATCAACAGCCTCACCGAGCACTTCCGGGTCCACGCCAAGGACTACCACGGGCAACGCGGCCTGTTGCGTATGGTCAACCGCCGCCGCCGCCTGCTGGAGTACTTGAAGCGCACCGATCTCGCGAAGTATCGGCAGCTCATCGACGAACTCGGTCTCCGACACTAAGTGCGGAAGGCGTCGGGCTGGGCCGCCCCGGGAAGAGCACCCGGGGCTTGGCGCTCAGCACATTTAACGTGCTCTAGACAGGCAACGCAGTGAAGCGAGTAGAAACGACGTTCGCCGGCCGCACCCTGATAATCGAATCGGGGCGGCTCGCCAAGCAGTCCGCAGGCTCGTGTCTCGTGCAGTTCGGTGAAACGGTCGTACTGGCCGCCGTCACCGTCTCCGAGAACCTCTCGAACCTCCCGTATTTTCCGCTGACCGTCGAATACCGCGAGAAG
>Ga0193723_1000821_pt1 | contig 12274 bp, 12 predicted proteins | sample H2m2metaG_FD_143042 | JGI IMG/M metagenome (GOLD analysis project Ga0193723, IMG submission 143042) | Soil microbial communities from a riparian zone of the East river system, Colorado, United States - H2m2 | ecosystem: Environmental > Terrestrial > Soil > Riparian zone | place: USA: East River... | reverse complement strand
GGGGACTTCGCTCGAGGAAACGGATCGCCTTCTTCGCCAGGTCGAATCGGTGCTGCAAGAAACGCCGGAAGTGCAGACCTACTCGCGCCGCACCGGCTTGCAGCTCGGTGGCGGCGTCACTGAGGCGAATACGGGCGACTTTTTCGTTCGCTTAAAGCCGTTCCCGCGCCGCGGAATTGAAGAGGTGATGGACGATGTTCGCGGTGAAATCGAAAAACATACTCCCGGTCTTCAGGTCGAGCTGCTGCAATTGATGGAAGATTTGATCGGCGATCTCACCAGCGTGCCACAGCCGATTGAGATCAAGCTTTATTCCGATGACGAACAACTGCTGCGCACGCTTCCGTCGCGAGTGGCCGAGACGATTTCGAAAGTTCGCGGCGTAGTCGAGGTTAAGAACGGAATCGTGCCGGCAGGCGACGCGGTCAACATTCAGGTCGATCGCGTAAAGGTCGGCCTCGAAGGCATGGACCCGGAGGCGATCACCAAAGCGCTTGACGATTTCTTGACCGGCAACGTGACCACCCACATTCAACAGGGGCCGAAGTTGATCGGCGTCCGCGTTTGGATTCCGCGGGATGCGCGCGAAACCATGCGCAACATCCACAATCTCCTCTTGCGCGCGCCCGACGGCCATTTGTTCCCGCTCAAACGCGTCGCCACGCTCGTTCCTGTCAGCGGCGAGCCCGAGATCATGCGCGACGATCTCAAACGCATGGTCGCAGTGACCGCACGCATCAGCGGCCGCGATCTCGGCTCGACGGTAAGCGATGTGAAACGGACGCTCGCCAGATCCGGCGTCATTCCCAACAACGTGCTCTACACTTTCGGCGGCCTTTACGAACAACAACAAATCGCCTTCCGTGGCCTAACGATCATTTTGATCGCCGCAATCGTCCTCGTTTTTCTGCTCCTGCTATTTCTCTACGAAAATTTCCGGGTCGCCATCGCAATGTTGCTCATCCCTCTGTTCGCCGTCGCCGGAGTCTTCATCGGCCTCTGGGCCACCGGCACCGAATTCAACATCACCTCGCGGATGGGCATGACCATGATCGTCGGCATCGTCACCGAGATTGCGATTTTCTATTACTCTGAATTTCTTTCGTTGCCTGCCAGCGGCGACCGCTTCATCCTCGCCGGAATCAATCGGATGCGCGCGATTTTGATGACCACTTTCGCGGCGATCCTGGCGCTATCGCCGTTAGCGCTCGGCATCGGTCACGGTTCCGCCATGCAGCAACCGTTGGCGATTGCCATTATCTCGGGACTGATCTTTTCGTTGCCGCTCGTGTTAATCGTGCTGCCTGCACTGCTCGCCATTTTCGAGCCAGAAGCGGCCGGTAAGCGACCAGAATGACGCTCGTTAGGGTTTCGCCGACTCGGCCTGGCCGTAAACCAAAAGCTTCAACGTGTTCGGCACAATCATCGGCCGGCCTGGAGATGCACCGGGCGCTGGCGAAGGCGGCGGATGAAATTGCGCCGTGGGCAAATAGATCCGATGCGTCTGCGGATCGAGCGCGATCGTTCGCGCGCCGCGCTCAGTTTTGAGCGTTTGAATGGTTGTAAGCTTCTGCGACGTTTCTTCTTTCGCGATCGTCGTGGTCCCATCGCCGCATGATGCAAATGCAAGTTGCGTCGCGTCGTCGAACGCGCAGCCATCAACGCCGGCGCCGATCGGCACCGTGGCAACAACTTTTCCAGTTTCAGTGTCGAGCATCGCCATCACTTTGTTATGACAGCCGACGAACAACCGGTGATGCGTCGCGTCGAACGCCATTCCAGTTGGCTCCGTGCCCGGCGCGAGTGACCAGCGCGCCACCACTTCGTGCTTTGCCGTGTCGATGACTGCGACTTCGCTCTTGTCTTCCACATTACAGTAAATGCGGTCCGCCGCACTATCGGCCGCCGCGAACTCCGGGTTGCCATCTAGCGCGATCGTGTTGACTACGCCTGCCGCTTTCGCGTTGATCACCGTGGCCGAATTCCCGGTGTGATTGAAAACGTAAACCTCGCCGTGACGCGGTTCGTAAACGAGCGCGTCGGGATTCGCGCCGGTCTCTATTTTCGAAATCGTGCGAAGCGTCTTTAGATCGACAACGCTCACTTTCGATTCCTTGCCATTCGACGAGAAACCTCGCTCAAGATCCGGCACGACGATAAGCCCGTGAACGCCGGGCGTGTCGCCGATCTCCCCGGTCACGGCGTTCTTCGCAAGATCGACAACAACAACTTTCGTCGCGTGCGAGAGATAGAGACGACGCGCCGCCGCATCGACCGTCACATAATCCCAGCCGCCCTCGCCGCCGATCGGGATTTCATTGAGAAATTTGTACGCCTCTTCAGCGGCAGCAGTCTCCCATAACAACACAACCGAAAACCCTAACGCCACCAGAGCCTTCAGACGCATCAGACGTCAGAGTCTGCGTTTTTGCCTCGGCGTTGCCGTGGGACTTGTCGCTGTCGCGACCGGCGCCGCAGTTGGCGAAACGGCAGCCGGCGATGACGAGCTCACTGGACTTGCACTCCCCGGAGGCAAAACGCCAGCTCCGGAATCGGGGGCTGGAGAAGAGCCCGGCGATGCTGTCGTGGCTGGTGATGCGGGAGATGTTTGCGGGGCAGCTTGTGTTTTCATCAGCTCGCGCCGGAACGCGCTATCGGCCGTGCTCTTATGGGCATAAAGGATCGACAATGCGAAGGTGAGCGCGAAAAAGATACCCGCCAGCCATGCTGTGAACTTCACCAAAACGTTGGTGGTTTGCGCACCAAAAATGTTTTCCGTGACCCCGCCGCCAAAGGCCGCGCCGAGGCCTTCGCTCTTCGGACGTTGCATCAGAATTACGAGTATCATGAGCAACGCCACGAGCACGTAAACGACTAAGAGCAGATTGATGAGCAGGTTCATCGGGACGGGGAATATCACCAAAGAGGAAGCAGAAGCAAACGCCCAACTCGCCTTCGCGAGGCTACGGCGCGGCAGGTGTTCAACGTCCGACATTCAACATCGAATTCAGAAAGCTTCAGCGTTGGGGCGTTTGCTTAATCTCATTCCAAATCGCGTCCAGCTCAGCAAGATCGGCATCTCCCAACTTCTTGCCGCGCAATTTCAATTCGTCCTCCAATTGATTGAATCGCGCGACGAACTTATCCGTTGCAGATTGGAGCGCGCCTTCCGCGTCGAGCTTGCATTTTCGCGCCAAATTGACGACGGCGAATAACAGATCGCCGCTTTCGTCTTTAATCGCTTGTCGATCTTGCGAGGAAATCGCCGATTTGGCTTCGGCGACTTCTTCTTCGATTTTTGCGATGACGTCTCTCAATTCCGTCCAATCGAAGTTGACCCGGGCCGCTTTAGATTGCGCTTTTTGCGCGCGCATCAAGGCAGGCAAGGCTGTTGGCAAACCGTCGAGATAATGTTTGCCCGTTTTCTCCGCGCGCTTGATTGACTCCCATTGTTTCAGGACCGCGCCGCTATCGCGTGCATCGCTTTTGCCAAACACATGCGGGTGACGGCGGATGAGTTTCTCCGTCACGTCAGCAATGACGTTGTCGATTTTGAATCGGTCAGCTTCCCGCGCGATTTCCGCATGCATGACAATGAGCAGAAGGAGATCGCCTAATTCTTCGCGAAAATTTGCATCGTCTTTCGCGCGCACCGCATCGGCTACTTCGTAAGCTTCTTCAATCAACGCCGGCAGCAGTGATTCGTGAGTCTGCTCCTGATCCCACGGGCAACCGCCCGGCGCACGCAGTTGCGCGACGATCTCGCAGAGTTTGCTGAACGAATCTTCTGGCATCGTTGGAGCAGTTTTAAGCTTTAAGTGTTAAGAATCCTGATGAGCCCTCTTCGCTTAAAAGCTTCAAACTTAAAGCTTAAAGCTTCTTCAAATCCGCCAGAGCGAACGGTGGGTGCCGAACTCTGAAATTTCGCCGGAGGTTTTCTTGCTCACGTAAATCGTGATCGTAATCACGCTCACGAGAGTGCCGACAAAGATAAACGCCACCAGCCAGGAGGGAATGGTTCCCACGCGTAAGGATCGATAAAATCCGCCCACACTGTCCATGGCATGTTCGCCGTGCAGAAAAATCTTCGTGACCCAAGCCACCATGATCAGGATGAAAATAAAAATGTAGTTGCGTTTCAACCGGCGCCCGATCGCCTCCAGTTTGCTGATCTTAAAGCAGGGCAAAATCAAATCTTCGCAGACCAGCTTCTTCCATTCACCCTGAAGCAAGTCCCGATTTTCCATGACCATGGGCACGAGGAAATGCGCTTCGAGCATGCGGAGACGCGCGCGGAAGGCATCATAGAACCGATAGCGGCGCGCTTCGATCCAGAGCATCACCCAGACGATGGCGAGATTGAAAAAGAAGATGATGTGCGGCACTCCGCGCGTGGAAAATGCGATGGTAATGATGGCGGTGCTGCTGGTGATGGCCCAATTGGTCGTAATGTCGAGCCGCTGCCGCCAGACCATGATGCGGCCCATCTCGCCGCGATAAAAATGCGACATCGCATTGACGTAGCCCGGATCATAAATGCTGCGCTGCAACGAGACCGTCGCCTCGTCGGTCGACCCGCTTGGTATCTTTTCAGTTGCCACGGCTATAAGATTAACTGGATAACTGGCTTTGCCCGGATAATCCAATAAATCTCACTGCCGCCAATGGGTATCGCGCTGGCCGACCTTCTCGATGAAAAGCACGTAATGCTGCAATTGCGCTCCCGCAAAGCAGCGAACGCGCTGCGCGAGATCGTCCAATTGCTCGCCGCTAACGGGAAGATCGACAATGCGGAAAAGTTTCTCAAACAACTGCTAGCGCGCGAGCAGGCACATCCCAGTGTGGTGGAATACAGCGTTGCCTTTCCGCATGCGCGCACGGATTTGGTCGATCAAATCGTTATTGGCATCGGACGGAGCCGCGCTGGCATTCCGTTTGGCGAAAGTGGAGCGCGCGCCCGCTTCATTTTCGTGATTGGCGTGCCAGAACGATTAGTGAATGACTACTTGATTTGCGTCGGCGCGCTCGCGCGACTGGTAAAAGATGATGCGACCCGGTCGGCGCTGCTTCACGCCCAAACTCCACGCGAATTTTCGGACGTGCTTACCACGGAATAATTGTTGTGGCCGCGGTCGACGACCGCGGATCAACCGGGGACAACGTCCCCGGCTACAACCACCGTGCGTTTGCTCGCGCGATATCGCCAGATCGCGAACGCGACAAATAAAAGATCAGCAATCACAAACGTCGCAACGTACGTCTCGCCACCGATGCCGAACCCGTAGCTGTGCAAACCTTTGCCGAGAACAAAATTCACGCCATACCACGCCATCAATACCGCGAGAAAACAGACCACGCTCGCCACGACGAGACCAAACTCCGTCCACCAACCGGCAAGCCGTCCATGCAAAGTGAGGATATAGCAAAGCAGCGCGATTAACGCCCATGTCTCCTTCGGATCCCAGCCCCAGAACCTGCCCCAGGAATAATTCGCCCACACTCCGCCGAGAATCGTGCCTGCGGCGAGCAAGAGCACCCCAAGCTGGAGCACGCGATAAAGCCAGAAATGCATCGGCGCATCCGCACTCGCCGCTGCCGGATCGCGCGCGTAACGCCAGAGCAGAATGTGTCCAAGGCCCATCGCGAGTGCGAAGGCTGCATAGCTCAGTGTGATTGTGAGCACATGGATGGTGAGCCAGAAATTGTCCCGCAACACGGGCACCAGCGGATCGATGCTCGACGGCATCGCGATCGGCATTTGATGCACGAGTAGCAGGGCGATCAGCGTTACTGGCAAAGCCGCCAGCAAATACACTGGTGTGCGATAACGCGCGAAAAAGATCATCCCGAAAAACGACACCGCGAATGATACCCAGATAATCGATTCGTACATGTTCGTCACCGGCGGTCGTCCGGCGATCAGGCAGCGCATCACGATTCCGCTTGCCTGAAAGGCGAGACCGAGGATCGCAGCCGCTACGCCGATGTTCCGTAAAGCAGTTCCCCGTTTGCGGAGGTGCGCTGCGATTAAAATTACAAACGCAATCCCGTAGCACCAGATCGCGCGATAAAAGCTTTCGAAATGATTATAGAAATATTCGAGACGCAATTGTCGCTCCTGCGGGTAAATCGACGGACTCAGCCCGCGCAAATTTTCCCGAAGCTGGCGTGCGGCCGAACTGAAGTTGAACGTGTCGCCTTGCGCATAAGCGCCCGTCATTTTCGTCACTTGGGAGAAAGCTGGCGCGAACTGCGCCTCATTATAATAAGAAGCGACTGCCGCCGGATCGGGCACGGCCCACGGATCGGTTTCGCTTCGCGGCGCCGGAACGATCAATAAAGCGTTTCCCGTCATCACATTTCCCAAAAGCGCCAGCCGATCGCTTACGCTGAGTGCTTCTTGCTGGACCCGGTCGAGCGATTGTTCCGCGCGCTTGTGTGCGCGCGCCTCATTCGTGATTCGTTGCAACTCCGACGAGCCGGTCAATTGCGCGGACGAAAATCGCCGCTGTGTTTTATCGAATCCGAGCTGTTCTTTCAGTTTGCCGAACGAGACCAGCACCATCGGCTCGCTTTTCCAGTCGTGTGTCTCGAGCAGCGCCGACAAAATGAAGTCATTCGGCTGCCATGTCCGGCCCGTTTTGTCTCTATATGTCGATCTTCCCGTAACGCGGATCAGCGTTTCCCTGGCAAATGTATCCACTGGTTTGCGCCGGCCGCCGTCCTGAATTGCGGTGAGTCCCCATTGTTTAAAATCCAGGGCACTACTGTCCGAATTCGGAAGATCTGATTGAGCGCAAGCAGTGGCTCTAAAAAGCACGCTGGCCGCTGCGATGAAAATGAAGATGCGCGTTCTCAAGTGGCGCGAATGTAATTCTGCCACTGCGCCATGTCGAGGAAAGCGGAACGACCTCGAATCGATTGCTGGCCAAGCGGCAAATCATAATCGCGCGGTGATTTATTCGTTTCCGTTTGCCTAACATCAATCGACTCGGCTAATCTAGGATCCGTGTTCAGCTTGAAGATGCTCGGCAGCGGCAGCGCCGGGAACAGCGCATTGGTCGCGACCGAGCATTGCAAGATTCTTGTCGACGGCGGCCTCAGCGCGCGGCAACTGGTGTTGCGCCTGGCGGAATGTTGCGTCACACCCGACCAGCTCGACGGCGTCCTTCTCACCCACGAGCACGGCGATCACGTTTGCGGACTCGAAGTTCTCTGCCGTAAATTTGACGTGCCGATTTATTGCAACGCGCTCACGGCAGAGGCAATTCGGTGCGATGGGTTATTTGAACAACATCGGAACTGGCGAATTTTCCGGACGGGCGCGGAGTTTTCCGTTTGCGACGTTACGGTACAAACTTTTCCCGTGCCACATGACGCGGTCGATCCGCTTGGGTTTGCCTTTTATGCGGGATCGGGCGGCCTTGGTTTCATCACCGATCTGGGATACGCGACGAAAATGATTGTGGAACGCTTGCGCGAAGTCCAGACCCTCGTGATCGAAACGAACCACGACGAAAAACTTTTGCAGAACGATTCGCATCGGCCGTGGCCAGTGAAACAGAGGATTCAATCGCGGCATGGACATTTGTCGAACACGTCAGCCGCGAACGTGATCGAGGAATTGCTCTCGGGAAAAATTGAGCGCGTGGTGCTCGGGCATCTCAGCCGCGATTGCAATACTCCTGAGCTCGCTTTAGGCGCAGTGCGCGCGTCGCTCGCAAAGTGCGGCAAGATCGACATGGAGCTTTATTGCGCCACGCAATCGCAAATCAGTCCGCGTTTTCGCATCGGCGAAACGACGCCGGGGCCGTTTCAGCCGACGTTTGAAAATGCGTTTTTCCAAACAGCAGCCGCCCTGTAGCGGCGCTTGGAGCCTGCACTGAGCGGACTCGAAGTGAGAGCCGTCGTGCCAGCGAACAACCGGCGGTCCGAGACCGCCGCTACAGAAATGAAAATTCGCGACGCCATTGAAGCGGACCTGCCGGCGATCATCGAGATCTATAACGCGACTGTGTCGACGCGCATTGTGACGGCCGAGCTTGAGCCGACCACGGTTGAAGCGCGTTTGCCGTGGTTCCGCGAACATTCACCCGACGAACATCCATTCTGGGTAGCGGAAAGCGACGCCCGCGTAATTGGCTGGCTGGATTTCAAAAAATTCCTGCCACGCTGCGCATATCGCGGCACGGCTGAAATCAGCGTTTACGTGGATGAAAAATTCGGGCGTCGTGGTGTGGCGCGGCGTTTGTTGGAAGAAGCAATCGCTCGTGCACCATCGCTCGGGATTTCGGCAATGGTTGGCCTGATCTTCGCGCATAACGAACCGAGCCTCAGATTATTTGAGCGGCTCGGCTTTGAGCGCTGGGGATTGTTTCCACGAATTGCGCGTCTGGATGACGTGCAGCGCGATTTAATTATTGTGGGGCGGCACATCACGCTCGGTTGAGCGATTGTTCCAAGTTGCGAGCTAGAGGCTGGTTTCGTTGCTCCGTGGAAGGAAAATGACCTGGTTACGGCTGATCATCTTTTAAAAAAGCCGCTGATCTGGCCAAAAAGATCGGATATTTATAGTGGCAGGAGGCGGATTTATGACACTTGTCGTTGGTGCTACTGGTTTGCTCGGCACAGAAATTTGCCGGCGTCTCGCTACTGCGGGCAAATCTTTTCGGGCTATGGTCCGGAAAACTTCCGACCCAGCGAAAAAAGATACCTTGAAGCAACTTGGTGCAGAGCTTGTCGAAGCTGACTTAAAAGATCGAGCTTCACTTGATCGTGCTTGTCAGGGCGTCAGCGCGGTCATCACAACTCCGACAGCAATTGGCTCAAGACAGGAAGGCGATACATTCCAGACAGTTGATCTGGATGGCCAGAAATCTCTCGTTGATGCTGCCCGTACGGCAAAGGTCGAGCATTACGTTTTCGTCTCCGTCTCAGGCAACCTTGGCAAACAGGGCGGCAATCCGCTTATCGATGCGAAGCGCGCCGTCGAGAACCATCTTCGGCGGAGCGGTCTCAGTCACACTATCCTGCGAACGACCTTCTTTACGGAAATCTGGCTGAGTCCGCACCTCGGTTTCGATTTCGAAAATGCCAAGGCAACAATCTATGGGTCGGGAAAAAACAAGATCAGCTACATTTCTCTGCATAACGTGGCGGACTTTGCCGTGGCAGCTTTATCAAATCCAGCCGCCCGCAACGCTGTGATTGAACTCGGCGGCCCGGACACGCTCAGTCCGTTAGAGGTCGTCCGCATGTTTGAAAAACTTTCCGGCCGCAGATTTGAAACGCAGTTTGTTCCGGAAGAACAGCTCCAGGCTCGGAAAATGGCTGCCACGAATCCAGTCGAGCAAACTTTTGCCGACTTGATGTTGTCTGCCGCCCATGACGATTCAATCGATATGAGCGACACGTTTACAAAATTTCAGGTCCGTCCAAAATCGGTCCATGAATATGCGGAAATGGTCGCGAGCGGCAAAGCCGGGCACTAAGATCGACAATGAACGCTTGGTGCGGTCGTCAAAAAGGCTTCACGCTTCTTCGTGACCGATGACGAGATGAATGACGCCGTTTGGCGCGGACACGAAGAACCCATCGAAATCTTCTCGCAACTGTTCGATTTCATCCCGCCGCACGATGCCGTTTACTTTGAGAAATGACGCGGCTGCTTCTGTGTCGTTCGTCTCCAATTCCAGCCAGATATCCGGATGACTCAGATTCGGCACCTTGTCGATCCAGAGCCGGTTCGGACCGAATTGGAAAATGCAGCCGTCCGCCTCTTCCTCAATCAGAGGCAGCCCGAGCGTATCGCGATAAAACACGACCGTTTGCTCGTAAATATGGCTCGGACATTTAATCGCGATGTTCGCTCCACCCGAAAATTGCGGCCCATCAAGTTTGGCAACCATGGTGTCGATCTATAATCGTGTCTCGCCGCTCTCAATGCCGCGCGAGAATTTTATGTTTGTCATCCTGAGCGAAGTTTGCTCTGCAAAACGAAGTCGAAGGACCTGACTTATTCAATCGCAATTTAAAACCAATCAGCGGCCAAGTCTTTCCAGTGCGGTTATCCCGTTCGACGAGCGCATTCCTCTTCGAGCGGTCGCCAGCCTTTCAATTGCTTTTCCCAGGCGATGGCGTCACGAATATCACGAAAATGCGAGCAATACACGAGGTTCGTACAGTGATAGTCACGCGTGAAACCAGGAATCTCTCCTCGTCGATGCTGTGCAACTCGAACGAGTAAATCGTTCGTCACGCCAACGTAGAGTGTCGAACGTGTCTTATTGCTCATCATGTAAACCCAGTAATCATGATCTCTTGACAAGTTGTCAGATCCTTCGACTCCGCTCAGGATGACAAGAAGAAAAGGCGCGCTCCGGTCATAGACCGAAGAAAGACAATTCACCCGCTGAGCTATGCTTCTTTGCCGCCCGGTTTGGTCATCGCGACCGGGTCAAGTGCGCGCGCCAATTCTTTTTCTGGCAGGACCTCTTGTTCCCGAGCAATTTCACGAACTGTGCGCCCGGTTTTCGCGCTCTCTTTAGCGATCTCAGCCGCGCGATCGTAACCGATTTTCGGCGCCAGACTGGTCACCATGGCCATGGAAAGCTCGACCAATTCGCGGCAGCGCTCTTCGTTCGCGAGAATCCCAGTCACGCATTTGTCGCAGAAGACCTCGACCACATTGGCAAGCAGCCGGATCGATTCGAGCAAATCATGCGCCATAACCGGCATCATTACGTTGAGCTCGAAGTTTCCGTTTGCACCAGCCCACGTGATGCACGCGTCGTTGCCGATCACCTGAGCGCAAACCATCATGACCGATTCGCACATCACCGGGTTCACCTTGCCCGGCATGATCGAGCTGCCCGGTTGCGTGGCGGGAAGTTGAATCTCGCCAATACCGCAGCGCGGACCGCTCCCGAGCCAGCGGATGTCGTTCGCGATCTTGAATAAACTGACGGCGATGGTTTTTAGATGGCCGCTCGCTTCGACCACCGCGTCTTTTCCGCCTTGCGCTTCGAAATGATTTTTCGCCTCGTAAAAGGCAATGCCGGTGCGCTGCTCCAAATGTCGCAGTATTTTGCCCGGAAGATGGACATGGCGATTTAAACCCGTGCCAACCGCGGTGCCACCGAGCGCAAGCTCACGCAGAGCCTCGATCGCTTTCTGTGCGCGTTCTTTGGCATAAGCAACTTGCTGAGCGTAGCCGGAGAATTCCTGGCCGAGCCGCACGGGCGTCGCGTCCATCAAGTGAGTACGGCCAATCTTAATGATTTCCCAAAATTCCTTCGCTTTAGCTTCGAGCGCGGCGTGTAATTTTTCCAAAGCCGGGATGAGACAGTTTTTTAACTGTTCGGCTGCGCTGATATGGATCGCGGAAGGAATCACATCGTTGCTCGACTGGCCCATGTTGACGTGATCATTGGGATGAACCAGTTCGCGCAACCCGATCGTTTTGCCAGCGAGCTGGGCGCAACGATTCGCGATCACTTCGTTTGCGTTGGTGTTTGTGCTCGTGCCTGAACCGGTCTGAAAAATATCGAGCGGAAAATGGTCATCCAGTTTTCCGTCAGCCACTTCTTCGGCTGCCTGAACGATGAGGGCCGACCGCTCCGCATCTAGCAGACCGAGATCGTGATTGGCCTGTGCCGCGGCCCACTTGATTAAACCCAAAGCGCGAATAAACGGCCGCGAAAATCGATAACCGCTAACCGGAAAATTAAGCACCGCGCGATGCGTGGACGCGCCATGGAGCGCGGATGCCGGGAGGGTCATCTTGCCCATCGAATCTTTTTCTATGCGCGTCGGCCGGTCAGTCATGCCGAGCGATGCGCGCCGACCGCTGTTCGCTGTGGCGTAGAATACCTGCGGCCATACGGCAACCGCGCCTTTTGAAAAACGGTGATGAACATCGGCGGTATGTTTTGCAAAAAATATTCCGACTCAGCGTCCTCAAATAGCGTGGCATGTTGCTTCAGTTCATTTGTCACCTGATAAATGATGAAGCTGCCGCCCGGCGCCAATGCGTCGTGTGTTTTTTGGAGGAGCGAACGTTTCTTATCGATCTTGAGAATGCTGAACGGAATGCCCGAAAGAATATAATCGCATTCGGCGATGCCTCGCCGCTCCAGTTCGTGCGGCAAGCGAGCCGCGTCCCCATGGATAACGTGCACGCGCCGATCCCGGGCAAATTGTCGTTCCAGATCGCGAGCGAAAGCTTGATCCAGCTCAAACAAGAGCAAATGCGAATCTGGACTCATGCGCCTAG
>Ga0193723_1000820_pt1 | contig 12274 bp, 10 predicted proteins | sample H2m2metaG_FD_143042 | JGI IMG/M metagenome (GOLD analysis project Ga0193723, IMG submission 143042) | Soil microbial communities from a riparian zone of the East river system, Colorado, United States - H2m2 | ecosystem: Environmental > Terrestrial > Soil > Riparian zone | place: USA: East River... | reverse complement strand
CGTCAGAGTTGTTCAGGTTTGCCAGAATCGAATGCGGTCCGTCACCGATGATGAGGAACGGCGTATTGCTCGCGTCGAGCATGTACCTTCCGTTCGCGCTTGGATGGAGCGGATACACCGATGACGTTGGAAGCGTCCCTGGGAGAACGGCATTCCATAGACCAGCAACGACGAGTAAAAAAATGGAAAGTGAGTGTTTCATAAATTCGTGATTCTCCTTAACTTGCGTTCGCTATTCTGGCCAAGGCTCGAACCCGCGTACGAAAATTCCGGTTACCAACGCTGCCTTACGTTCCTGTCAAGTGCCGTGCGAATTACTTTCGAAGATGCCACGATTTCGAAACCGTCATTCGTTGCCCAAAGCACGCCAAACAGGGACACCGACTTTAAGCTCTTCCGCCACGAGCCATCTTCGTTTAGCGCGATCTGTGAGGACCGATCGTACGCGAACCTGTCGCCGCACTCGCCACGTCTGAGTATTCGCTCGGGTTCCTCGCGGCATTCATTGCCCGGACCCGGTAACTGTAGGTCCTCCCCGGCGGCTAATCCCGTGTCGTTGTAGCTCGTCCCACGTGCACAAAACTCGTGCTCCCGGGGTCCTGCCGCTCCACTTCGTACTTTATCACACCGACGTTGTCCGCTGGCGCCGTCCAACTCAGCTTGACCTGGCTCACCTAATGGCGTCGCCCACAAGAGTCGGCGTACTTGGCGCCTGCGTGTCCGGCACCAGAGTCCCCAGACTCCTTAGAATCCCCAAAGTCCCCAGATTCCCGCCTTCCCAGTCGTAATTGCCAGATGATACCCGGACGGCGAATAGATCCCGATCCCCGGACTGCCTCCAAAGAGGTTCTCTGTCGTATCCGTGTAGGTCAAAACCGGATTCCCATTCCGCAGCAACGTCAGTTGCACCGGGTTCAACCCCGCTGCCTCCAACCCGATAATGTCGCCGGCCGCCCACGTCTCCGTAGTGCCGGTGATCAGCTCATAATAAAGCCCGTCCTTTCGCAGATAGATGCGGTAGTCGTTGGCCCCAAACACAAAGGCCAGATAGAATCGGTCGATGATGAGCTGCGCCCGGACAATCACCCCGTTCCACGGCCCCACATTGCTGATCCGCACCTGGGAATACTGGTCCTCACTGAAGCTATTAGCCGACCAAAAGGCATAATTGTGGGTGTCCTCGACATCCACCCCTACCCGGTTGTTAACGATGACCAGGTTGTTTTGCGACGCCGGCGGCTTCGTCCAATTGGCTCCTAGGAACCCATCTGCCCGGTTAAAATCATCACTGGCCGCAATACCCGCCAGCGTCGTCGCGCTCGCCACCCCCGAATATTCGCTCAGGTTCTGTGCCGCGTCCGTTGCCCTGACCCGATAACTATAGCTACTGCCCGCGGCCAATCCGGTGTCGTTGTAGCTCGTCCCTGTGCTCGTGCCCACTTGCACAAAACTCTGGCTTCCGGGGTCCTGCCGCTCCACGAGATAGCCCGTTACCCCCACGTTGTCCGTTGACGCCGTCCAACTCAGGTGGACCTGGCTCACGCCTGTTGCCGTCGCCACAAGATTCCCCGGCGTACTGGGTGGTTGCGTGTCCGGTGGTATGTTTCCACCCTCCCAGTTATCCAGCGTCAATGCCTGGCCAAGTGGTGAAAAAATTCCAATCCCGGGGCTTCCTCCATTTTTCACCTCCGCCTGCGAACTGCTCGTCCAACTTAGGACCGCATTCCCGTTATGGTAGAGGGTCACCGTCACCGGATTGGCGCTCCCAATTACCCCCAACGTTAACACATCGCCCACCTGCCATGTCTCCGCGGTGCCCCTCGCCACCAGGTAGTAAACTCCATCCCACCGACGATAAATCGAATAGTCGTTTGGCCCCGATAAAAGTCCAAGGTAAAACCGATCCTGAACTCCATCCGCCCGAACGATTACGCCCGGCCAATTGCCCATTTTCGTGATTGTAATCTGCGAGTACTGATCCTCACTGAAGCTATCAGCCGACCAAAAGGCATAATTGTTGCTGTTCTCGACATCTACCCCTACCTGGTTGTTGACGATGACCAGGTTGTTTTCCGACGCCAGCGGCCTCGTCCAATTGGCTCCCAAGCCCCCATCTGCGCGATTGAAGTCGTCCGCGGCTAATAGAGGTGTTGGTGTCGCGGTTGGAGTTGGTGTTGGAGTCGGAGTTGGCGTAGCCGTCGCTGTCGCGGTTGCTGTAGCCGTCGCCGTTGGGGTCGCCGTAGGTTCAGGAGTAGGTGTAAATGTTGCTGTCGCTGTAGCTGTCGCCGTCGGTGTCGGCGTAAATGTAGCCGTTGCCGTTGCCGTCGCGGTAGCTGTTGGTGTTGCAGTTGCAGTTGCTGTAGCTGTCGCCGTGGCTGTAGGCGTGGGCGTCGGCGAGGATGTGTCTACCGTAATGACGTTTGAATTAGGGCTTACTCCTGTACCATTATAGGCTCGCACTCGGTAGTAATATCTGGTGCTAGGGTTCAACCCGGTGACGGGGAAGCTGTTGACATTAAAGACGTTTAAATTCTGAATTATGTCGTTCGCAAAAGAACGCGACTTAGCAACGTCGAGACGGTAACCGGTCGCGTTGGTCACAGTGCCCCAGTTCGCTGTGAAACTCGTCATAGTTACGTTAGTGGCGGCATTGGCAACCGGTGCAGAGGGCGCGGGTGACGGAGTCGGCGTCGGCGTAAACGTAGCCGTTGCCGTTGGTGTAGCCGTCGGGCTCGCTGTGGGCGCCGGCGTAGCTGTTGGAGTCGGGGTAGGCCGTGGTTTAGGTGCTGCCGAGAGATTGCCCTCCACGATAAGACCCCACGCCCCAGCGGCGAAACATGCGATCGCGATGAGTCGGCTCATTCCCAGAAAAAAAGGCTTGGGGGTCATGCTCGAGGAGCTCGTGTCATTGAGCTACTACGGAAGCGGCGAGAGCAAGTTCCGGAAATTTTAGACTTTTTTTGACTCCCGGCGCTTCAAAAACTGTCCAGCCATTTCGAAATGGTCTGATTTCGATGATTGTCATCGCAATTCGGCTTATTTTCTTCAAAAACCAGCATAAAGCGTTCATTTGAACATGAGCGAGCGTGAAAACGGCCAACTGACACTAGTGAAGCGAACAGTGCGCAACGGAATTGCCCCAGATGTTTTGGGAGCGATTAAGACCTTGAACAGGAAGGAAACATCTCACGCTGTTATACCGCCAGAAATCGGCAGGCGGCGCGAACGTCTATCTTTAGACGATTTTTCGGGAACTTGGGGTTTGCAATCCCGTAGTCATCAATGTGACACAGTCGTCCGCTTTGCTCGCGCTGCTCGATGAACCGGTTTGGTTCTGTCTAAAGGCGCAGCCGAAGCGGGAGCATCTGGCTGCCATCGCTCTCCGGCGTCAGTTCGGCATCGAGTGTTTCTCGCCTCGATTGCGCTTCCGCAAGATGACCAACAGGGGGCCAGTCTGGTTCGTAGAAGCGATGTTTCCCGGTTATCTGTTCGCGAAATTTGTGTATTCTAAACAACATCGCGCTGTCGAAGCCTCTCACGGCATCCGGGGAATCGTCCACTTTGGCGATCACCTGGCGACCCTGCCGGAAAACATTGTAGTCGGGCTTCAATCGAGCGTAGGTGCAGAAGAAGTCGTGACCATCGATTCTTCCATCAAAATTGGCCAGGCGGTTCAAATTATTGATGGGCCTTTCCTGGGACTGGAGGTCGTGGTTACTTGCCTGCTCCCTGCGAAAGAACGGGTTCGGGTCCTCTTCGACTTTCTTGGGCGATCCATTGAAATGGAGGTTTCGACGACCAAAGTGCTCGCCGCCTAAAGCTGCTGGAGCGAGTGGCATAATGGCTTCTCGGCTGTTCAGGATCTGACAACACTGTTCAAAAATCTGACGGATTGTGCTGACAGAGACTCGGCGTGGCACAGTCTGCTGAAAGAATTCGCCGGCTGGGTGCATTCGGTTGCACTGCGCGTTCCCCTGGTAACTTCGCGGATTAGCAAAACGCGGAATCGTAGCTTGGCACGAAAGACGTCGAACCATCGATAATGGCGCAGGATCATGCTCAAGTTTGGTCATGATCGTAGCCGCAGCCTTTCTCCTCGCCGGAGCGGGCTCTCTGGCGCTCATTGCCCGGGAACTGCGCAAAGCGCCGGAAGGCTATGAGGACGACCACGGCTTCCACGCCGTCCACCAGGATACGGGCGGCAAGAGAGGTTGGGCGAAAACTGCCAGCACAACCGCAAATCACGCACCGCTCCAAATCCGCCACGTCTTCCTATGATTCGACGGGGTAGATCTGGAAATGTTTGCATTTTGCATTGGAAAGACGGTTTCGCGAGCAGCAGCTCCGTTTGGTGAAGCAGGCATTTCGGAATATTTTTCCAGGCCGGCCCCGGAAAGCATTATCGATCTTATCCGTGGAGCTCTCTGTGGCTGGACTATCTCGTATGTAAATTCTCAGTAGGTATAGCTCAGTCCAGCGGAATAGCTGTTTCGCGAGTAACCCGGTGTCGATCCTAACGAACTCTGGGAGGTGTAGTTGTAGTTAACATGCAGGGCAAGACGCTTATTGATCGTATAGCTGAAGCCGAGCAAGAGATCGAGAGAATCCTGCGACCCGGCCGAGCTGGTTCCGGATGAACCCGAGCCTTGATTTTCATCGTGGTGATAATAGACCGCGGTCGTCGAGCTGAGCCGCGACGTAAGATTGTACGTTAGGACCAGGCCGGTTCGGAATGTCTTGCGGGTCGACACGTTTGCCTCATTGGGTGCTTCGAACCCGTAGCTTGTCGTCCAGCTCAGCGAGTGGTTGCTGCTCGTGTAGTCGAGTGAACCTTCAAAATAAGGGGTGACCGAATCCCCATCGTTCGCGAGAGACCGAAATGATGGACCCCCGCCTGCGCGAACGACTAGGTGCTCGGTCAGATGATGATCGACACCACCGAGGAGATAGTGAGTGGTGGAATCGTTCGGAGCGGTGTCGTAATTTATTAATTCGTAACGATAGTCAGCGCCCAGATTCGTCCGCCTCGTCAGGCTAAATTGAAGCGTCTCGCCGAACGTGTTGTAGACCCGGTCCTGAGACATTCCAATTGACGAATCAGCGTACTTAACGCGCTGGAACGTGTAACTGGTTACCGTACTAAATCGCGGAAGCCATCGATAAGTGACGGCAAAAATATCGATCGTGTTGAAATGGTTTGCGCGCACATTCTCCGGACCGACATCGGATTTGAAATCCGGCTCCGTTTCGTAGGCGGCGTAAACGTTGGTGTAGAAGGATAGCCGTGTCGAGCTGTTATGCGTAATCGACAATGTGACGTTTCCGTTCTTATCGTCCGTCCCCAGATCGAAAAACTGTTCAAAGCGTCCGACCCCAATCAAACTAACTTGTGTGCGCTCCGTGGGGCGCACATAAGTGAGGACCAAGTTTTCTCTCGCGAAAAATGAGCTTTGACCGCTTGAGCTCGTGGTAGCGGTGCTCCCAGTCACGTGGTCGTCGTAGCCGATGCCCACGCCGGCTGTGATTTGAATTGGAACAGCTGGCAACCAGCTGACTCCAGCCCCTTCTGATGTAGAACCCACGGTGCCTTGACTCATCGCTTCGCCGACCGTGGCCAGTAAGTAAGCAGCGAACAGGAGCGCGAGAGACAGCGAATCAACGCGGTTACGGTTACGAGCCCGGTGAATTCGACATGGCAAGATCATGTTTGCAAGTCGCGCCCTGCCGGCCCGCGAACTCAAAACAAGCTGCGCGAGATGTAGATCACGTCCCCGTCCTGGACATATTTTGGGTTGATAGGCTCGCCCCGAATAGCTGGCCGAAGGTTAATGGTCTCGGTGCGCTGTACTCCGTTGATTATGCGAGTCAGATGAATATTGCTGGCGCTGCCATAGTCACTTACTCCACCCGCTTGCATAATCGCCTGATACACAGTCGTCGGGCGATCGAAAGGATATACGCCCGCTTTATTGGCAAATCCGGACACGGTCACGGTTGCCGTGCCGTTCTCCAATGTGACCAGCACTTCGCTGTTTTCGAGCTCCCCTTCATAGCGGCGGACGAGTTCATGTTGAAAATCGATAACTCTCTTGCCGGCAGCCGTGACTTCGCCGATGAGCGGCAGACTCACTTTGCCGTCTCTGCGAATTTTCTGCGTTTGATCCGGGATAGTCTCATCAGCATAGGAAACCTTGATTACATCTCCGGGAGAAAGCCTTACGGCCGTATGAGGCCCTGGCGGATTCGGCAAAGGCGGTAGCGGACTCTGGCAGCCGCCCAACGCGAGGGCGGCAAAAACCAGGAAAGCGAAAAGGCAAGAAGACGCGCTCAGCGTACGTCTGCGACAAACTGTATCAGTGCCCGGCAATTGTCGATCGCACGACATCTGTCTTCTGTCCTGTGTCATGCAACCTTGTTTACTCTACGAATTTGCTGGTAGGCAAGATAAATGCGATGAGATCGGGGACAGGAGTTTCCGGTCCTACGCTTTCCAAATTTTTCCCGGCGCAACATGCACGTCAGCCATCGCATCTCGAGTATCCACTATGCACCGCGCCCAATTGTCAGGTTCCCGATAATTCACCGATCAATGGGTATAACCGCCGACCACTTTCGGAATTAGCTGGAAAGCTCACCTCCGGGCGAGCTGACCTCAGGGAAGTTGCTTCGCAATACAGCGTCCGATTTCAAGTGAGGCCGTCGCTGCCGGCGAGGGCGCGTTGCACACGTGAATTGAATTCTTCCCGTTCACTATCAGGAAGTCGTCCACCAGTTTCCCATCGCGCATCAACGCTTGCGCTCGGACTCCGGAGTGGGTCGGAACAAGGTCGTCTCCGGTAATTTCAGGGATGAGTTGCTGGAGACTCTTCACGAACGCCCGTTTGCTCAAGGAGCGCACCATCTCCATCGTGCCATCTCGGTAATACTTCCGCGCCAGCTTCCAGAAACCCGGGAACGTTAGGGTCTCAAACAAATCCGCACAGTTGATGTCCGTCCTGCGATAGCCTTCCCGTTTGAAGGCGAGCACGGCATTGGGCCCGGCGTGGACAGAGTCGTCGATCATGCGCGTAAAATGAACCCCGAGGAATGGAAAATCGGGATCGGGCACTGGGTAAATCAAGCTCTTTACGAGATGCCGCCTTTCGGGCACCAACTCGTAGTACTCGCCACGGAACGGGACGATTTTCGCACCCGGGTCGAGGCCACTAAAGCGGGCCACGCGATCGCTAAACAGGCCGGCGCAATTAATAACGAATCCGGCCTCAAACTCTCCGTGAGGTGTTTCGATGACTTGAATCCCATTCACGTTGCGCAAGCGGTCAACGCGCGTGCCGGTTCGCACCGTTCCACCCTGCGCCTGGATCAGTTCAACATACTTCGCAGAAACCTCGCGGTAGTTGACGATTCCCGTTGACGGAACTTTGATGCCGGCGAGGCAGCGCACATGCGGTTCAATTTCCTGCACTTGTTCGGGCGCGAGCCGCGCAACGGCGAGCCCGTGGTCGAGGCCGCGTTGAAACAAACTGTCGAGCAGCGGAAGTTCCGACGCTTTGGTGGCAACGATCACCTTTCCGCAGACTTCATGCTTGATGCCGTGCTCGCGGCAAAACTCGACCATTGAGCGGTTGCCTTCCCGGGCGAACCTGGCCTTCAGACTTCCGGGCTTGTAATAAATACCTGAATGAATGACACCACTGTTTCGACCACTCTGGTGTTGCGCAAGAGCCTGCTCTTTTTCCAGGACAAGGATGCTCGCCTTGGGATGCTTGTTGCCCACAGCCATGGCCGTCGCCAGTCCGACGATTCCACCTCCGATGATTACATAGTCGTGCACGGATAGAATCTGGGCTGGCGAATTTTTCGCAGGCGCCTGGCCCGCGGCTCAATTCGCCGTTGCGAGGAGCACCTTCCGGCAATAAAACGCTTCCGCATGGCCGCTAGGTGCGTTGCATTCCATTCCCCGCAGGCGCATCAGGGAGAAGAACGTGTCTTCTTCAAACCAACGTTTACAGCGCTGCGACTGAAAAGCCTCCATGAGGTAACTAACTTTCCTTTTGCTCGCCTCAGCGTTGAGATGCACAAATACGTTTGGCTGTCCCATATCACCGTCGTATTTCGGGACCTCGTATTCCAGTATCAAGTGATCGCGGAAGGTATTCCAGGTTAACTCGGCGATCTGGCGATGGTCCTGATGAGCATCCTTTCTGTTATGGGTAAGAATCACATCCGGTGACGTCTTCTTTAGCTCATCTTCAAATACCGTCTTGATGTTTTTCCCGTCGAAAGGAAAGAAACCGTCGCGGAAATCTCTAATCATTACCTCTTTCTTCTTCGCTTGTTCCAGAAACAATTCCGCGCTTGCCCGGGCTTCTTTCTCTCGCTCGCTTCCTCCGGAACTGAAAACCACCCAAACAATTTCCAGATCCTTATGAGAAGAAAGCCACTGCAAAATTGTTCCGCCACAACCAATCTCGATGTCGTCTGAATGGCACCCGAGGCAGAGGACTTTGAACCGGGACGCTCCGTTCTGTGGCAAATTTAGAGTCAACATAGCTATTGGCTAGGCTATATGCTACCGTTGTTTTTCCACACCTCCCACGGAGCGAGACCGCTGCTGGCCAGACTTTCAAGATGTTGGCGGTCCTTGAACGTATCCATGCTCTCCCAAAACCCATCGTACGTATAGCCGATTAGTTGCTTCTCTTTCAGCAATCGGTGGAACGGTTCGATGACCAGTTCCTCCTTCTCACGTATGTAATCGAAGATTTGCTTTTTGAAGATAAAAAAGCCGCCATTAATGCGCAGATCACCGTTGTTAATAGGATGAATGTCGTGCACCAAGCTGCCATTCCCTTGAACAATGGATACCGTGTGATAACTCAGATTAGGACGGACGCACAAGAAGCTGGCGATCTTGTTCTGCTGATGAAAGTGGTCGATCTGTTCGTCAAGCCGCAGGTCGCTGAGGCCGTCGCTATAGTTCGCGAGAAATTCCTCTTCGCCTTCAAGGTACTTTTGCACGGCCTTCAGCCTCATGCCGATATTGGAGGCGATTCCAGTATCGGCAAAAGTAATTCGCCAATCATGAATGTCGCTGTTGATGAGCTCGAGATTCTTGCCGCCGCGCGATAAGACAAAATCATTCGAAGTGCATTCGTTGTAATTCAGGAAATAATTCTTGATTGTTTCCGCTTTGTAACCCAAGCATAAAACAAAATCCTTGTACCCGTAGTGAGCGTAGTATTTCATCACGTGCCAAAGGATTGGCCGCTGACCGATATGCACCATTGGCTTCGGAACGTCTTCCGAATCGCGGATGCGCATTCCCAAACCGCCGCAGAATAGAACAACTTTCATAATCTGTTTTCTCGTTGTTGAGGCATTGAGGGTCCGTTGAAACAAGCCAGAAGTCAGTTGCGACTCTTGAGCCTTTCCTCCAGCCAGCTCTCGCCGCGAAAATGGCGATATTGTTCGGCGCGCAACTGATCCGCGAGCCTGCCCGGCGGCAATTCCACGTCGTCGTACGTGAGGACCGCATCCTTTGCAATATCGCGCTTGAGTTTACAGGCTTCGACTAATCCTTCGGGCAGGTACCGCCTGTTACTCATCTCGTCCGCGTTCACCGCCTCACCATACGTCATGTACATTCCGTAATCGTCGAGCACCTCGCCCGCTTTCAAATCACGTTTGGCGACCGCACAAACCTCAACCACTGGCCCACCGAGCGGCCTGGCAACTGGATCCCGCAGCAACGCAACCCGGGCGATAGCATTCGGCACCTCGAAATGGACCAGATGATACGGCAGAAAGAACGAGTAGAGCGGGCCTTCGCCCATCTTATAAAGACTCAGGTAATGTTGCTGCTTCGGATCGGGATGCTCGGCGAGGCAATAGATCTTCGTCAAAGGCGTACCGACGAGATAATCCACAATCCCACCGAGCCTCCGAAGCTCTTCAATATCATAGAGCTTTCCGATTTTCATGACGTCGCCTTTGTACTCGGCGCCCCGCGACATGCCGCGCGATTTCACAACCATGCCGGTCGCATTTGCCACGATCGCCTGCTCGAAGCTGATTTTCGACCCGTCGGCAAAGCTGGTCACCATTGCAGGATTCTGCCCCCACTTCTCGGCGAAACCCTTTTGCGTACTCGGATTGCGGTACGGATCCTGCAGCCCCTTGATGTTACCCATGACGCGCGGCGTGAGGCCGAGGCCCTTCACCCAGCGATAGAGATTCATCTGCAAGCCCGGTTCGTCACCATCGCACGCTGAGAGAATGACTCGATGTTTATCAGCGTAAGTCTGGAGAATCGGGCCGATGGTCGCGTCTAGTTCTGCATTCAGCAGCACAACGTCTTTGCCGTGTTTGAATGCCTCGAGCAAGACGTGCGCGCCGAACTCGACTGAGCCGGTCGTGTCTACTATTAGATCCACATGCTCCGAGCGGGCGATCAACATCACATCCTGGGTAAAGACTGGCTTCTTATCACCGATTGCATCGTCCAACTGGGTCTGCGTAACAGCTTCGATCGGATTCTCCAGACCGGAATAATTCAGAAGATGGATCGCCTTTTGCGGTTTGCGGCTGTAGATGGCCACCATGCTCATCCCGGGGACGCTGTTCACAATCTGGTTTGTCAGCCCTTGCGCCATGAACCCACCGCCCAGAATCGCAACCTTGATCGGGTTGCCTTGCTCCGCCCGTGCTTGCAACGCCTTATCGACGACAATCATGAATCGCTTGCTCCCTGATCTTTCATTTTAGATGGTCATGCGCCGCCTTAGCTCTGGCTCGATCTGATCCAGCAACTTGAACTTTTGATCCTTGTCCGAAATTACCGCTACCGGCAGCGGCCACTGGAGGCCTAGGCGCGGATCGTTATGCATGAGACCGCTCTCACAATCAGGCGCGTAGAACTCGCCGACCTGGTAGCTCGTCTCCGTGCTGTCGCGCAACGCCTGATAACCATGCGCAAAGCGCTCTGGCACGTAGAGGGCGCGGCCGTTCTCCTCGGTCAACTCGACGGCAATGTTCTGGAGGTAGGTCGGGCTTTCCGGCCGCAGATCTACGATGATGTCGAGAATCGCGCCGCGTGTGCAGCGCACTAGCTTGGTTTCCGCCGCTGGGGGAAATTGGAAATGCATTCCGCGCAGCGTCCCCTTCTTAAAGTTGTACGCGACATTTGCCTGCGCGATGATCGGCTTGAGTCCCTGAGCGGCGAATTCTTTCTGGCAGAAGGCGCGTGCGAAAAAGCCTCGTGAGTCTTCCCTCCGTTCAAGCTCAATGATGTAGGCTCCCTGGAGTTTCGTTTCAGTGAATTGCATGAGATATTCTAGATCTTGTTATCCGCTCGCACGATCACGCCCCCCGCTTCGTTATCGTGATCACCGAGGGACGATTGTTCGTGAAGCTGTTGTCACGCTCGCCACCCCGGAATACTGTTTTAAACGCCCGGTCGCATCCCTTACCAGGACCCGATAACTGTAGCCGGTCCCCTCTGCCAATCCTGTGTCATTGTAGCTCGTCCGCGTGGTCGTCCCCACGTGCACAAAACTCGTACTTCCAGGGTCCTGCCGCTGCACTTCGTACTTTGTCACACCGACGTTGTCCGTTGACGCCGTCCAACTCAGCTTGACCTGGCTCACACCTGCCGCAGTCGCCACAAGATTCCCCGGCGTGCTTGGCGCCTGCGTGTCCGTTACCAGAGTCCCCAGACTCCTTAGAATCCCCAGAGTCCCCAGATTCCCGCCCTCCCAGTCGTCAATTGCCAGATGATCCCCGGGCGGTGAAAAGATCCCGATCCCCGGGCTCCCTCCAACGAGGTTCTCTGTCGCGTCCATGTAGGTCAAAACCGGATTCCCGTTTCGCAGCAACGTCAGTTGCACCGGGTTCGACCCCGCTGCCTCCAACCCGATAATGTCGCCAGCCAACCACGTCTCCGTAGTGCCGGTGATCAGGGAAAAATAAAGGCCGTTCTTTCGCAGATAGATGCGGTAGTCGTTGGCCCCAAACACAAAGGCGATATAGAATCGGTCAATGGCGGACTGCGCCCGGGCAATCACCCCGTTCCACGCCCCCACATTGCTCATCCGGACCTGGGAATACTGATCTTGGCTAAACGTGTCCCTCGTCCAATATGCGTAACAGTGCGCGTTCTCGATGTCGGGGGTCACCTGGTTGTTGACGATCACCAGCGTCTGTTCCGACGCCGGCACCGGCTTGGCCCAGTTCACACCCAGTCCCCCATTCGCACGATTGAAATTGTCAATGG
>Ga0193723_1000819_pt1 | contig 12282 bp, 12 predicted proteins | sample H2m2metaG_FD_143042 | JGI IMG/M metagenome (GOLD analysis project Ga0193723, IMG submission 143042) | Soil microbial communities from a riparian zone of the East river system, Colorado, United States - H2m2 | ecosystem: Environmental > Terrestrial > Soil > Riparian zone | place: USA: East River... | reverse complement strand
CATCCGCCTAACGCTTAGTTCAGCTGCAAGCACACTATCACCATTGCGGCGAAGCCGCATCCGAAAAGTGCTTGTCTGCTGCAACGTTCGTTAGGCCACTGGCGCATTGAAGACCGCAGTGCGTCAGCCGAAGATATGTTGGGCCGCAGCGTCCGCACGATCGCGGAGCGACTCAAAGGTTGCGGGCGGCACCTCCGAGGCGTGAATGGCGCCGAGGGCCACAAGGTCGTCAGCTTGCCGTTGGAGCTCAGCCTGCACCAGCGGGTGGCCAAGGAGAGCCGCCTCGGAGTCCGGCGAGCCTACCTCTAAGCCCTGATCTTGGAGGAATGCGTCAAGCGCGTTGTAGACGCGTTCGGCGGCCCACGCCGCATCCTTGGGATCACCGCCAGATGCCGCCCGGAGGGCGTACGTTAGCGCGGCGAGAGCGTCATGGTCGTCCTCGGGGATTAGCGATAGAGCACGCTCAGCCGCGGCGGTGAGTTCGGGCTGGGTCCGAGTGTCGGTTACCGCCGCCCAGAGCTGAGCGTGAAGGTCGGCGAACGCCCGCGACTCTATGCCGGTTTCGAGGATGCCGGGCGCCCGCGCCAAGCGACGAGCGCAGAGGGCGGCGAACGCACCGCGCAGCCGTGGAGGCAGGGCCGAGAGTTCGGACCGTAGGCGCACAGAGTCGAACTGAAGGACTATGCTCAACGGAGATGTGTGTAGTGGCCTAACGCCTTAGTTCAGCTGCAAGCACACTACCACCATTGCGGCGAAGCCGCATCCGAAAAGTGCTTGTCAGCTGCAACGTTCGTTGGGCCGGCGGGGCACGGGGGCTCGCCCCGCGGTCAAGTGGGACGCAGACGTTGTCACCGTGCATCACTGGACGCCGCTGCTCGGATCTCCACTCGCCGTCGCGGTAAGAGACTCGGAGATGCTCGATATTGCCAGAGCCCGTGCGACACGCCCGCGCACCGGTGCCGAGTACCGTTGTCCAGGACGAGTGAATTTCAAGAATCACTCGTCTGGAATCCGGATCTGATTGCCAGCGTGTGATCTGAAAGACCACCGTGTCATCGCCAGCCTGTCGGCGTGGGACTACCGATATCCCTCCGCGAACTAGATCATCGATGATAGTCCGCGACAACAAAACGATTCGTACCGTGTCGCGAGCAAGCGGTGACCAAAGTCGTACAGCTCGGCGCGAAGCGTGCCTGGCCGTCACCGTTCGCCACGCCGCGCGCACAATCGCAACGCTGTCTTGCGATGTAACCTGTGACGATGCACGAACAGGCGCGCTCTGTGCCCCCGCTACTGACCAGGCACCGCCAACAGACATCGTAGCGCAAATCGCCAGCATTCTCATCGTCACTCTATGCGCGGCCTAACGCCAATTAGGTAGCGCGCCGAGAGCGTCAGGTGCTAGGCTGGAGCAGCGCTGTGACACTGGCGGGGTTGACATGACACTCATTAGCGGTGATCCGAACGCTGCTTCGTGACCATGGAAGGTAGCCTGGCTTCGAAACGGAGATTTGATAGGTCCCTGCGCGCTCTCCGGCGGTGAGTAGCGGAAATGCATTCAATTCAGGTCTGCCACTTGGATGGCTCACAGAGTCTTTGAAAGCTCCGTCACGCACAACGAGACTGGCGCCGGACGCAATGGCAGCGCCCGTTAGCGAGTCCTTGACGTACACGGAAAGGCCATAGCGAAACTCCATCGTGCAAACAGGAGATGTGGATCCCGGGGATCCTGAACAGCCCACCGCCGCGAGGAGAGTCAAACACAAGGCTGGGCTGGCGTTCCGTTTCATAATTCCCTCCGTCTGGCTACCTAACGCCTTAGTTCAGCTGCAAGCACGGTGCAACCATTGCGGCGAAGCCGCATCCGAAAAGTGCTTGTCTGCTGCAACGTTCGTTAGGCAGTTGGGTGCGCCGAAGCTCGCGGTTTGCCTGACACGCGGTCGCCAATGAGTAAGGCTACGGCAGTCCCGATTCCTACCGCGATCCACAAATAGCCAATTGCATCGACAACACGCGCCCAACAGACTGGTAAAGCTTTTGAGAATCCATTCTCTAGAAATGCGCGCGACAGCACGAGATTGAGACCTGTGAGTCCGAGTAGCCCGAGAGCTAGGACGAAGAATATGTAAGGAGCGATGTGCCAGGAGATCGGACGGCGCAACCAGAGATGCGCGCGGGACCGGACGGTCACATCGGACAGAAACTCACTCTCCTTGTCTCGGTAGCTCGCGTGCCATCGTACATAGATTGCTCGAGCATGCTCTGCTAGCAAATGGCCGAAGGCAACGGCACCGATAAAGCACGCAAGTAGGGGAAAAATGATCGTCAGCCATCCGAACGAATTTCTGAGTTGTTCGCTCGAGTACGGCAATCCCGCGATGGCAAGAACTGCCACGATCCATCTCGTGGTGGCCGCCCAGAAGAACTCGTGCCGGTGTAGCGCCATTCATCCCATGCCAAATCCGGCGGATTTCTCTGTACTTTCAGGCATGTCGACCTTAGAGAAGGTGCCCATCTGCCTAACGCCAAAGTTCAGCTGCCAGCACACTATCACCATTGCGGCGAAGCCGCATCCGAAAAGTGCTTGTCTGCTGCAACGTTCGTTAGGCGGCGAGTCACGATGAAGGTTGACTAAGCGCTCGCGCCTGGCCCATCACCCCGAGCTTCACCAAGCGGCAAGGAATTCCTCTTCCCACAAGCCACCGAGACATTATCGGAACCATCTCGGGGGTTTCGACTCCGAAAAAAAGTCGACCTTCAAGAGCGTCAATCGCCCACGCGGTGACATTCAACCCGTCAGCTTTGCCCGGTCGACCGAGAAATTCCATCCAATCGTACAACTCGGCATAATCCCACCGTACTTGGTACGGCAGGACCGAATCCGGATAGGTGGCTGGATAGCTGGACACAAAAAGAGGACCGTGTGGCGCGAGCGTATCCAGTGCAGCGAGCGCTGCTCGCTTCTGACTCGTGTCACGCATCCACAGCAGTGTCCTATGTCGGATTGAATCCACCATTGGCCCGAAAGTCCACCCTCCCGGGACTCGGCGCGCTAACCACACACTGAGTTTCTCCGAATCATATCTGCCGCGTGGATCGGACACAGTATCTGAAGCCCTGATCTTAGGAAGGAATCTCGGTGACGTTGCACTGCAGTCAGCTGACGGATTTACCCACACTCTTGTGTCCTGGTATGGAGCGGGCGCCTGCTTTGAGCGGCGCGGTCCGCAGCCTATTGCAGCCCAAAGCATTGCCGATACACCGATTACGCGCATCGTCACTCGTATCTGTCTTCGCATCAAGGCTAATTCTCGCCGCCTAACGCCTTCAGCTAAGCTGCAAGCACATTACCACCATCGCGGCGAAGCCGCATCCGTAAAGTGCTTGTCTGCTGCAACGTTCGTTAGACATCACGGTGCAACAAGTCGGTGAAAGCGCTCGCCTAGATCATCTGGGATGCTAAATCGCCGCTTAATCGATGCAAGTGCATGATCCATCCAAACCGCCGCATCATGCTGACAGATCAGGAGGAGGCGGGAATCGAGGATCGTCAGCCCCGGGTCGAGTGCTTCCTGCAATTCAGCGAATGTTATCTCGTTTCGGGGGCGGAGCTCGAGTCGTGCGACACTGCTTCGTAACTGTTCCAGGACGATATCGTCGGTTGGTTGAGCGCCATGCTTTGTAACGCGTGCATAGAATTCGGGACCTGACCCGTGCACCCTGGCTTGTTCACGACGAAACCATTCGTGGAACGCGGTAACATTCGCGTGATACCGAGAAACGATGTCCGCGATATCGATCGATTCACCGGCGCCCGCAAGGAATTGTCTGGCATGCGGTCCCCATCTGCCGAATTCAAGCAAGTCGTCGACTCGTAACCGAAGAGACGCACTCAAAGCCGCACCGCCGACCTCATTCTTGATGGAAGTGGTAATGCCGATACTTGGCAGCCGGTAGTGCTGAGCCATTTCACGCAGGTCCTCGACAAATTGGCTCAACGGATCGTTCGTGAACCGAGCTTTAACTTGGGATGGGTGATCGGGGATCAGGCCGGCGGGTTTGTAGAGTTTGTTGTACACTCGCCGTGAGTGATCCACAAGCGACTTTGCAGCGGCGACATAGTTGTGCAGGAGAAACAGCACTTCCCCCATCGCCTCATGGCGACGCCATCGCTCTTCCGCGCCAGCCATCGCGTGGATCACGCGGGCTGAGGACAGATACCGAAGGAATAAATCAAGCTCCGCAAAATTCCGCTCCAAGAGCTCAATTGAAAAGCGGAGGCGCAGTAATTGTTGTGCTGCGTCGTGTCCGGTCGGATCAGAGGCGAAGCTGTCCAAAAAGAGTCCGGTGTGATGTCTAACGCCAAAGTTCAGCTGCAAGCACACTACCACCATCGCGGCGAAGCCGCATCCGAAAAGTGCTTGTCTGCTGCAACGTTCGTTAGGCCTCAAGCGCGCGATGGCTGCGGCAACAATTCAGCGAGAGTAACCACTTGGTCGTGAACGATGATAATACGCGGCGCGTGATTGCGAGGATCCACTTGCCTCATTAGCTCGCGACATCGTCCGCAGGAGACTAGGATTCCGAACATGGGCCTGGAGGGTTCATGTTGACGGAGACGGAGCGGGCGCAGCCACGCCTCGTGCGGAGCCTCGGGCAGCTCGACGCCACGATGATCGTGGTCGGCGTCCTGATCGGGTCCGGCATATTTATCGTCTCGGCCGAGTCAGCGCGGCTTGTGGGCGCGCCGGGCTGGCTCCTCGTCGCTTGGGTCCTGGCCGGCGTCATGACCGTCACCGGCTCGCAGTGCGGCGCAGAGCTCGCAGGGATGCTGCCGCAGGCCGGCGGACAGTACGTCTACCTACGCGAGGCGTACGGTTCGGCCGTCGGCTTCCTGTTCGGGTGGACGCTGTTCGTCGTCCTCCAAACGGGGAAGATCGCCGCGGTCGCGGTCGCGTTCGCGACCTTCGCAGGGGTGCTGGTGGACTGGGTCTCGCCCAACGCCTTCATCGTCGAGCCCATCGTGCTCGGGCGCTATGCGATCACGCTCTCGACCCAGCAGCTCGTCGCTGTGTTGTCGATTCTCGTGTTGACCATCGTGAATGCGCGCGGCCTCGAGGCCGGCAAACTGGTGCAGAACTCGCTCACGGTGATAAAGGCCGCGGCGCTGCTTGGCCTCGTCGCGCTCGGGCTCACGCTCGGATGGAACCGGGGGAGCGCCGCGTTCACGTCGTCGTGGTGGAACCCGTGGGCGAACGGTTGGACTCCCGTGCAGGCGCAGCCGGGCCTAGCCGCAGGTGGGGCGCTGGCCCTCGTCCTCCTTTTTGGTCGGGCGATGGTCGGCCCGCTCTTTTCGCAGTCGGGCTGGAACAACGTCACGTTCACAGGCGGCGAGGTGCGCGAGCCCGGCCGCAACCTCCCCGCGGCCCTGCTCAAGGGAACCTCTATCGTCATCCTACTTTACCTCCTCGCGAATCTCGCCTACGTCGTCACTCTGCCGCTGGAAGAAATCCAGCACACACCGCAGAACCGCGTGGGCACGGCGCTGATGCAGGCTGTTCTCGGGGCGCGCGGCAGCGCCGTCATGGCGGCCGCGATCATGATCTCGACTTTCGGATGTAACAACGGACTGATCCTGGCTGGCGCGAGGGTCTTCTACGCCATGGCGTGCGATCGGCTTTTTTTCGCCGGCGCCGGCCGCGTCAGCGGGCGACACGTCCCCGCCGTTGCGCTCGGCGTGCAGTGCGTTTGGGCGTCACTGCTCACCCTTCCGCGCACGGTCACGACCGACCCTGCCAGCGGGGCGGTGAGGTACGGCAACGTGTACACGCAGCTGCTCGAGTACATCATCCCTGCCGACCTGGTGTTCTACGGTCTCCTGGCGGGAGCCGTGATCGTGCTCCGCCGGAAAGCCCCACTCGCCGAGCGACCGTACCGGACGATCGGCTACCCTGTCACTCCTCTGGTCTACATCTCCATCGCGGCCTTCCTGGTCGCAGATCTCGCGTATCTGGCACCCGCCACGGCGGGGATGGGTTGCCTACTCGTCATGTCCGGCATCCCGGTTTACCTCCTCTGGCGCAAGCGTGCAGTCCGGCGTCGCTCGTGGATTGCCTCGTCGAGTCGTTGAGGCCTAACGCCTTCAGCTAAGCTGCAAGCGAACCCTACAAAATGCGAGCGAAGCGAGCTTCGTTAAATCGCTTGTCAGCTTCAGCGAGTGTTATGCGGCTTTCCAGGAAGACCATCTTCGCATTCAACTCGCTTCGCTACAACGGTTGCTTTCGGCGTTGTTGCTTCGGGTCCCATATAGTCCGACAACATCCGAACGATGCCGAAATATCCGTCGTGACTCTTGTACAATCGCATATCCGCGCCGGTGAATCCGTCTGCCCAACGTATATGGAATCCTGATGATTCGAGAGGAGTCCACAGTGCCTGCTCTCGCCCGTTAGGATAAGCATGGTGAATCGGTGGAGCGGCCCGCTTCCATCCTGGTTGAGGATGCGAATAGGTCGAATCCGCAAAAAGCTTTACGGTGTCTGGCGGAGTGCTGAACTGCGCCGCCCCGGCGAGCGGCGGAGTCCAAGGGCCAACTCTTAATTCATAGCAACCGGGCACCGCTAACTCGTTCGACGTTTGCGCGATAGCGGATTGTGCGAGGACCACTAAGAGCACCCGCAGGACGCACACGATGATTGAATTAGGATTCATAATGCCTGAACGGTTGTTGCATTAATTGACCTGCTTCGGTCCGCATAACTAGTAATTATACTGCGCGCTTTATGCTGCGGAGAGAATGGGAACCTTGCGAGATCTTGCGCGATAAACTGCCGGAGAGATCTTGCGCGCGACTCGTAACTAGCGTCTCTCGCAACTCTTAGTACACACTCCGATGACCGAGCAGTCTTCTTACACTGCAAGGGTTCGCAGTATAAGCAACGCAAAAACAGAGGTAGAACGGTAGCATCGCCCGAGACACTCAGCACTCGGAGGCGAGCTCGCGACTTACACTCTGCCAGCTAAAGGTGGCTGCACCGCCCTCGACCGTCTCAGCATCCACCCGTACAACCACACAATCGAACCTACAAAGCCGATCACCCCAAGCCAGGGCGCAAGCGCAAAGTCCTCCGGCACGAGCGCGATCGGCGCGTCCTTCGAGAAGCCGACGATCAGCCCGGCGTTGATCACTCCCCAGATGCTCTCGCCGACAATCAACCCCGACGCCACGAGCGTACCGAGTCTCTGAGCGCGGTCAGGATTCGGCATCGAGCGGCTACGTCCGTCATACCAGTGAGAAATCACCGCACCGACAATCACGGCGAAGGTCGCCGACATCGGCAGATAGATGCCAATACCAACCGCCAAAGGTGGGATGCGGAGTTTCTTCATAGCGCCGAGCGCCGCGTCTAGAATAACAAGCCCAACGCCAACCGCCGCGCCAATGCCTAGCATCTTCCATTCGAGGCTGCCACCGATCACGCCTTGCGCGAGGGCGGAGATAAGTGTCGCCTGCGGCGCAGGCAGCGGATTTGCCGCCACGACGTCGACGTTCGGCGCGCCCGCGAAGCCATAAGCCTTCGCCAGTAAATTCAAAACGAACGGAATCACTGACGCGCCTGCTGCAACACCGACGATGAGCGCGATCTGCTGACGCATCGGTGAAGCCCCCACGAGCTGGCCGGTTTTCAGATCCTGCAAGTTGTCGTTCGAGATCGTCGCGCACGCAAAGACGATTGCCGTGACGAACAGCGCAAATGCCACGAGGGCCTGACGGTTGTCCGCTGTCGGCGATACGGCGAGCATGATCACCGACGCGCAAATCACGATCGACAGAATGCCGACGCCGGAGATCGGGCTGTTCGACGCGCCAATGAGGCCGGCCATGTACCCGCAGACGCCCGCGATGATGAAGCCGACGATCAGCACGAAAGGAACGGATATCAACGTCAGACTCAATGCGCTGGGCGCGAGCACCGTCGATTTCGCGAAGGTGTACGCCAGCCACGCCGAGATCGCGAGACACAGGGCCGTCAGCACGTAGATCCACATGGGCGGGATATCGCGGTCCGTATCGTCCGCCGTGGCAACCGCGCGCGAAGCGACGAGGGTGCTCACGAGTCCGCCCATCACCGGCTTCGCCAGCCTTATCAACGTATAGACTGCGGCGACCGCGATCGTGCCGGCGCCGATGAAACGAACTTGCGTACGCCAAATCACAGTCGTGTGTGCCGCCAAGGTCTGACCGACGTCCGCGGGCTGCATCGACGTCAGCCACGGCACCGCGATGACCCACGAAATCACCTGGCCGACAAGCATCGCCATTCCTACCGACAGTCCAACGAGATGACCCGCGCCGAGCAGCGCGAGCGACCACGCGAAGTTGTAACCGGTCGACGCGTTCTCGCCGACGCGGAAGAAGCCATTCATCTCAGCGGCGGCAATGCGTGTCGCCGTGATAATAGCGAGTCCCGCCGAGGCGACCGAGCCGATGATGACGGCCCTGAGCCCTTCTCTCGCTTCGCCCGTCTCGTCTTTCGTTTCGCCGCGCGTGCCCGAGCCAACCTTCAACACCTCGGCCGCCGCCACGCCTTCGGGGTAGGGGAGGTCGGATGTCGTCACCAGCGCTCGTCGAAGCGGTATCGTGAACACCACACCGAGCACGCCTCCGCTCAGGCAGATCAGGAACGACTGCCAGAAGGGAAATCCCGTCCAATAGCCGACGATCACGAGTCCCGGCAGAACAAAGATGATCGCCGAGAGCGTGCCCGCTGCAGAGGCGACGGTCTGGACGATGTTGTTCTCGAGGATGGACGAATCCTTAAACGCGCTCAGGATCGCCATCGAGATCACCGCCGCGGGGATCGACGACGCGAAGGTGAGGCCGACCTTGAGGCCGAGATAGACGTTGGCCGCCGTGAAGACCGTCGTGATGAGGGCGCCGAGAATCAGCGCGCGGAGGGTAAGCTCTTTGGGTTTCATGGGCTAAAATCTTACACCCAAAGCCCCGTGCGTGACGAGTACCGGCGCGGCAACAGCGCTAGAACAATCGAACCCGCACAGGTACCTGACTCGGTGTTAGCGATCTGGTACCGAGCTCTCCCATATCGTTACCACCCCAGCACCATGCGTTGCCGTCGGTCGTGACGCCACACGTGTGATCATGGGAGCTCGAGAGTTGGGTGAATGCATGTCCCCCGCTCACAGCGGTGGGCACGGAGGCGTTAGTGGTCGTCCCGTTACCCAGACGACCATTCGGATTAAATCCCCAGCAATAGGCAGCGCCGCCAACCACGATGCCGCACTGAGCGCCGTCCCCGGCAATCCCCAACGATGTGAACGACAAGCCCCCGCTCACGGCCACCGGTGCAGATGCGTCGGTCGACCCGTCGCCGACAAAGCCGCTCCCCCAACAGTAAGCCCGATCATCCATACCGATCGCACATGCCACCTCGCCGTCGACAGACACGATGGGGCGAAAGAGACGCCCACCTGAGACTGCGAACGGCGTTTTCGCGCAAGGAACGGCTGCTGCGCAGGAGTCAGGCGCCGACGCGCCTCCCAACCCGAGCACCGCCGATTTGCCCCAACAGTACGCGCTTCCCGCGACAATCCCGCACGTCCCAGTGTAGCTCGTGGCCACCGCATCGAACGAAAGTCCGCCGCTAACCGCGACGGGTACCGGGGAGAGGGTTTCGGTCCCATTTCCAAGCCTGCCGTCGACGTTCGCCCCCCAGCACATGGCCGCTTTCGTCAGCGTGATTGCGCAGGCGCCACCCAGGATTCCGATCGAGATTGAGCCAAAGGTGCCGGTGCCGGATATTTGAGTCGGAATCGCCACATTGTCTGCGCTCCCGTGGCCAAAGTTCCCGTTTCCGAGCTGGCCTGAATCTCCACTGCCCCAGCAAAACACGCTGCCACCGCTGGCGACGGCGCACACATAGTACATGCCGGTCGCGACCTCGGTCCACTGGTGACCTCCGGCGACGAGCGTCGGCGTGGGGCCGGGGATATAGTTCCCGAACGAGCCGTTACCCAGGACGCCAAACCAGGAAATTCCCCAGCAATACATCTCGCCCGTTGTGATGATGCCGCACGTATAGCCAGCAGTGGTCGTCACGGCGCCAGACTGGGTGGTGCCGGCCGCGCGGAGCCGCGTGAAACCGACAACTCGCATCGTTGGCAAAGTGGTGGTTACGGGCGCGCCATCGATGCTCGCCGTGATCGTGAGAGGGGTTCCAAGGCTCACACCTGCGAAGTCGGCCGAGTACGTGCCGTTCTGATTATCTACAACGGGCCGGAATATTCCGACGCTGCTTCCTCCCTGCGAGGAGAAGACAATTGCGGCGCCGCCGAACGCGAGAGGATGGTTGAGCGCGTCGCGCGTCTGGAGCGTGGCGCGGACAGTGTCGTCGACGAACAGCAGCGGGCGAACCACGCTAATCGTCGACTTCGTTGGATCGATCCGTTGGTGGACGGCGAGCGGCAAGGAGTCCACAACGCTACCGGATCTCGCCTGAACATAGACGGCGCCGTTGGAGACCGCCGTCGCCACGCCCTGAGCGATGTCGACCGTCACGACGGCGGGATTCGTGGAGGTCCAGGTTACGACTGGCGCGGCGATCGTCGATCCCCCCGCGTCCTTGACGACGGCCGTGTACTGGCCGGTCTGGCCCAGCGATCGAAGTGTGTCGAGCGGCTGGACGAGGGTAATGGAGGCGGGAGCCTGTAGAACGACAGCTTTGGTCGAGCTCGTTGTGTTGGCGGCACGAGCGGTAATCGTGGCCGATCCATTTGCTACGGCGGTCACGAGACCCGTCGTGGCTATCACGGTCGCAATAGTGGGGTTGGAGCTCTCCCACGACACGGCGACGCCCGGCATCACTTCGTGACGCACGTTCCTGACGACGGCAGTCAACGTGGCGGTAGCACCGACGCTGCGGAGCGTGTCTACAGCGGTGATGACGATTTCTGCGGGACCGTCATTGGGCGCGGTCGAATCGCCGCAGCCGCTGGAAAGCGCGACGACGACAAGAGACAGGAATGCGGTTCTTCGGAAGGCGGATTTCGGGTGCATTCGACTCCTGAGGACTACTGCTAACGATTGTGCGGTGAGTTGTGACGCTTGTGGTGGGGCGGCAAATATTGCATGGAGCGCAGGGTTTTGCTCACTTTTTTTGGCGTTACACTTCAGGTTGCTTTGCGACACGCCTTACCTTGTTCCTGCGGGATCATCCGCCGTAACTCGCTGTCGCAGTACCCACGCGTACCAATTCCCGGGGCGGCTGCGCGTCCGCTCCCCCGAACAGAATAGGAGTCTCGAATGGCACTCTTCAAAGAACAAACCGTCCCCCGCAAGGATCCGTCGCTGGTGTCTCCGGAGCTTCCTCCGAGAAAGGATGGAGACTCGTTTTCGACCCCAACGCCAAGTTACGAGCCGGCGCCGAGGCCGAGGTCGAAGGAGGCCAAGGAGTCGGTGATCGCTGCCGGTCTCACAATCGACGGCAAGATCGAAGGCGCGGGCCACGTTCGCATGGCCGGCCGCTTCAAGGGCGATGTGAATGTCGATGGCGACCTGACCATCGAGGCCGGCGCCAAGATCACCGGATCTGTGCGTGCCGACACGGTCACCGTTGGTGGTGAGCTCGAAGGAAACATCGAGGGCGCGACACGTGTCGAGCTGCTCGCGACTGGCGTTCTCAACGGAGATCTGAAGGCGGGTTCTCTCACCGTCGCGAGCGGGTCGCGCATGCGAGGCAACGTCTCGTTCGGCTGGGATGACGTCGTTGCTCCGCAGCCGCGACTCAGAATGGAGACCGACACCGCATCGTGAGTACGACGAGTGTCGACTCGCCGGGGAAGGCGCGCCTTTGTCCGCACTGCAAAGCGACCATTCTGCAGAGCGCGACGATCTGTCCCGCTTGTGATCACAGCCTGAGGTTTGACTCACACCGGAAGCGGAGAGCGCCACCGAGCTTCTCTCCGCTCCGCGTGGAGGGGACGATCAAGCATCCAGTCGCGGGCGAGGCCTGGGAGTATTCGATAGCGGTCTCGATACTCGACGGCGAGGGAAAGGAGATCACCCGCCAGATCGTGAGCGTCGGCGCCCTAAATCCGGAGGAGCAGCGGACGTTCAAGCTGGCAGTGGATGTATTTACGCCGTCGGGCGAAGAAGCGGCGAAGGAGCGCGACTAGCCCTCCTTCTCCCATCTCCAGACCAGGCCATCCTCCGGGTCGATCACCTCGCCAACGCGGCGGAAACCGCATTTGGTTAGGACCCGTCCG
>Ga0193723_1000818_pt1 | contig 12283 bp, 9 predicted proteins | sample H2m2metaG_FD_143042 | JGI IMG/M metagenome (GOLD analysis project Ga0193723, IMG submission 143042) | Soil microbial communities from a riparian zone of the East river system, Colorado, United States - H2m2 | ecosystem: Environmental > Terrestrial > Soil > Riparian zone | place: USA: East River... | reverse complement strand
ATTCAACGATGTTTTTAATACATTTTTTAACTTCTAATCGTGCGTGGGTAGATGGAAAAACAATAAGACTAATTACCACTTCATGACCCTTTTTTTCCAAATTACTTTTTAATTCAAACAATAGCGATGGTATTCCAGAGGTTCCAAAGGTAAATATAGTCGACTGTGTGTCACAATCAATGTTTTGTGATACCCATGAAAAAACATTATCGTATATCATCATACCATCATAATTTTTTATTGTGCATGTATATTTTTTGGTTATAGGAAGACATTGATCAGATTTTTCTATAGGGTTCAAATCATTATTAACAATTTCATTTTTATATTCAACGATGGGTTTATTTCCACCGCTATATATGTAATCATATACGTCCTTTGATATCAGATAAATAAATAAAGAACAATATAATGGTATAAGCACAAACAATGGATTTATAGAAATGTATAATATATTTATAACCGCATTAATAACGCAATTAACAAGGTTTAGGGATATTGTTAATAAGAAGCAGTTACTTGTATCATTTAATAAAGGAAAGGCATCATAATACGGTGCAGATTCTCCGATATATATTAATGTATATATAATCAAATATATCAGCTTAACCGATATGTATGGAATTATTGAAGTCCATATCATCACTAAAAGATGCGATTTTGTCGTAAACGAGAATGGTAATTTATCACAGATGAAGCCGCTTATCATTGAAAAAAGAAAATTACCATATTTAGGTTTTTTTCTTTCATAACTAAGTAAGTAAGTAAGTAAGTAAGTAAGTAAGTAAGTAAGTAAGTAAACAAAAAAGGAATATCAATTTATTTTATGTAATGTAATTTAAAACGTAATACAAATAAAATATTGTTTTACAACAGGTTTGTGATTTCAATATTGATAATTTAACCTAATATAAAGCTAAATGGATACAAAAATAGTATATATTATTAAGCTTAATAAAAATCAATTCTTTCATTCCTATTTGAACTGTAGACATTTAATAAAATTACTACATCTTTTATATAATGATTGTTCTTTATCAATAAAATTATATGTACACATTTTTGTAAACCATACCATAAATGATTCGAAAAAGAAGAAGCTTTTAAAGATTTTAACTTCTCCGTTATCCTCGTTATTGTCTATTACCCAATTCCATTTCATAATATTAACCAACAAAGGAATTTCATATTTCTTTTTGTTGTTGTTGTTACGGTGGTTGTTTGTATGTATATTATTCTTTTTTATATATAAAAAAGAAAGTATTTCTTCCATTTTACTTAAAGGTGTTAGATATTCTGATAAGAATACATTATATAAATTAAAATCAGTTGAACTTAAAACTAACCATTTTTCCATACATATATAGGTCATTAAAATAACTTCTCTTTCACATGCGGCTTGAGGGAAAAAACTATATTTTTCAAATTCATCACCACCACTATTATGTTCTACCTTATTTGAAGAATTTAATGTATCTTTCAATTCGTTATTTATTATATAGTCATGATATTCTGTAAGAATTTGTTTCAATGTTTTCGTTTTTTGTGCATTTATTCTAATATAATCACCCGGTCTAAGTTTATTAATAATTTCGTCTTCATGAACAGTATGCATTCTATGACTATTATATCTTATAAACCGTTCTTTTTCACCATGATTGACATAAATTTTTGATAGTGAATCAACAAATTTATTATATATATCCTTTCTTACAAAGCCATTTTCTATAATAAATATTATCGATTCGTAGAATATTGTTAACATTACATTTATTATCACTGATGAATCTACATTGTCATTAATATGATGATTACTATTACTATTGGTATTGGTAATGGTAGTGGTCCTTTTAGATGATTCAAGGTTTTTATTATAATTATAATATGTTTTATATTTATTATATACACCATTAAGTTCTCTTATCATTGTAATACGTCTTAATTGAAAAATAAATATATTTTCACCATCTAATATATAAGAAGATTTGATATCAACTTCTGTATTATCAGATAAAGGTATTGTTATAGGTATTGTATCTGTATCTAAAATTGATTCTCTTGTCTTTGTATCAATTTCAGTCATTTCATCTTCTTCTTTTTCAAAATCTTCACTCTTTTTGGGTGTGTTAATATCTAACCCTTCACCATCTACTACTACAATCGTACGTTCACGTACAGCAGAAGAGAAAATAGGATAATCAAAAAAAGAATCATCACGTGATTCTTCAAAGGTTAAAATATAAGTATAAGAAAAATATAATACAGTAAAATATTCAAACATAGATTCAGAATAACAATATTTATAAAGACATGGCCATAATAAAACAATACTCCACCATAATATGGTTAGAGGATATTCTGATATAGGTAGATTTGACATTATTATTTTAGTATTACTCAAAATTTTACTACAGAATTGAAAATCACTTGCTTTTCTTTGTAAAAACACTTTTAACATTTCTATTTTTTTAAGACGCATTGAAAAGTGATATAAACGACATATATTTGACCATGATAATATATAACTATATAAAAATGGTTCATTATGTATAAATTCTGTACTACGTACCATTAAATTTTTATGCCAACACCATGATACCATTGTCACATTATCAATAAGATTGATTTCATTTTCCATTAAATTTTGTCCTCCTCTTATGGAGGACCGGTAACCTCCACCGTCTTCACTTTCTTTTTTAATTAAAATGTATTTCATTAATTTATCTATAACACATGTTGCATCTGTCATTAATCTAAGTAAACATATATGATCCATTGGTATTATAGTGTTTACAGAAAAAATTTTATTCACATAGAGTGTTAATTTTTTTAATGTAATATTATCATTATCCTTATCCCTATCAATACCATTTAGCAATGATTTTGATTTATTATCTTTATTTAATGTTAAACGATTGTTTTTATGTAAGGACATTGATAATTTAATTTTGTTAGCATATATCTATATTTTTAATAAATATATGGATATTATATGATTAAATATTTAAATAATCATAAATAGAGTACTCAATTCTTGATTATTGATATAAATAACACCCAAATAATAGTAAAAAAGAATGTCCTTTAATAAAATTAACAATAAAAATAACAAAACATTAAGTAATCTATTAAAAGAATTAGAGCCTAGTGAAAATACTAAAAATTTTTTTAAAGACTCTACACAAAGAACAAGAAAAAGAAAATTTTCAACAATGAATAATGATGATGGAAGATTAGATTTTGATGTAGATAATATGGATAGTATTACATCAAATAAAATAGACATGTCCAATTTATTGAATAATAATGCTGCAGCATCATCATTACACCCAACAATAACTACACACGCAGATAAGGCTCTAGTAATGAGTTACCATGTACATAAAAAACCTAGACAAGATCAATTACCTATAATACCAATTCAACAACCAACACCATCTTATATTGGATGTGAAGATTTATTTGACAAAAACAACATTTTAGATATGTCTCGATATAAAGATAATTGTGAAACCGAAGAAAGCTCATCTAATTCAGATTTATCACCATCTTGTGATGATATAAATAGTGATAGTATTAATGAAGAGGAAGAGGAGACATCTAGATCAGATTCTATTAGTACAAATTCTAAAGAATTTGATGATTTTAATGAAAATGATGGTGAAGGTGAAGATAATACATTAGCACGTTTTATAAAAGATACTGAATCAGAAGAAACAACAGAATTTTCTTCGTCATCATCAACATCTTACCCTCCTACTTCTATTATCAAGAAGAAGAAGAAAAAAAAGAAATTGAAAAACAAATTGTTAAAATATCAAGAAAATCATTGTTTCTTATGTTCATGGGGTAATAATGTTCATGATGCAATATACGCTTTTCATGTCAATCATTTACAAAAAATATATATAGAATCACGTCCATATTCATGTGATGAAGAGGTAGCGAATAGTATGTATTTATATTATAGTAAAAACATAAGAAATGAAAATTCAAAAGAGAATAAACATCTACCTCAAATGACACCATTATCAGTATTAAATCATATTAGAAATAAAGGTAAAAAACATACATTAAACGCATCGGAACATGTGATTCAATCTATTAGATTATGGTCAATGATTATTGATAATATTAGTGCTGTATCATTTAATGAAGACGGTACTCCTAATACAAAATATATATCAATTTTAGAGAAATCTCAAAAAATGATTGATAGTCTTTATGCTAGAGATACCAACAAAATGAATTTTAACGATCCTCAATGTAATATTGACACCAAAAGAGGTGCTATATTTAAATTAGAACCCCTCGACGAAAAGAAGGCACTTGTTATAAAAAGTAATGCCAATATTCGTAAAGATATAGAAAATGGTAGAGGGCTTAATGTAATATAGTTATTGGTTATTAAGTATAGACAATAAGATAAATATTTATATAATTGTATACATGTATAATTGTAAATTAACAAATAAAGTTTTGTGAATGTACATTATTCATTCATTCATTCAATGATAATAATCAATATCAAAGAAATAAGCACCCCAGCATCCTGCTTTGTATATCGGATATCTTTCAATAAATTCGTGCATCCTTTTCGTAATAAGATTAAATGTTTCTGTATCACCTTTTTTATGTGCCTCTATTCTAATTGCCTTCAAATCATAATACTCTTTGTCTTTTTTACTCTTCACTACATGAACTGGAGGAGGACGCATTTCATGATCGATATACCATTGACGCTTTTCCCTATATATTTTGTCTCGTTGATAGAAATATTTAGGTTTTTGGCCGTAATTATCAAGATTCCATACTTCAATATCAGGAAGTATTTCTATTCTATGATCTATACACCATTGAATATTATCTTCTTTTGATTTTTCTTTTATTTTAGCATCTATAAACAAATCGTCGTAATAAGACTTGCGTCTTTTATCCCCCCATTCCTTTATTGAGTCTGACTGTCTTTTTACTATATCATTATAAGATTCAACTGTATCAACCATCTGATTATCTATTACCTTGTATAGGCTATAAATATAATTTATTGGATACTATTAACGACCAATTTAGCTGATCACGAAGATTATTTAGGAAATAGTAAATTTCCTTTTACATTTATAAAAAAGACTGTACAAATTAGGTAATACTTTACATATGGTTATACTAATAAGGGTATTTACATACTAAAGATATACAATGGAATCAATTGCGTTTATGTTCGATGAAGAAAATCCAGACGGTCTCTTTAAAGAAAAATCTTTGTCATTATCGGTGTTGGGTTTTCTATATATTTCATTAAATATTATTTTTTCGTTCATTTTTTCGTTCAATTGTCTTACATATTTACATAAGGAATATTGTGAGGTAGAGCATTCATTAGGATTACAAACTCGATATAAATGTATAGAAAAACCTTTCCCACCTGGTATCTATGGAATATTTTATTTTATATTTATGGGTACAGTTATTGTATGCCACGTGTTAGTAGGGTTATTAATTTCCATCATTAAATCTGTCAAAAAGTCAATAAAATCTCATTCAGAAATACAAGAAATAAAATCCAAATTAATTAAAGAAATCAAAACCTAAATGAATAGAATTGTGTGTATATATATATATAATTAACTTTGTTTAATTGAATAAATTTTTTTAGTTCAATTATGGTATTGTTTTCCATTATATAATATCCTTATTTGGGTACAATAAGACTTATTGTATGAGAAGCCATAAACGAAAGATTGATGATGATACAAACCATGCACATAAAACCAAAAAACCGAGATTATCTAAACTAGCTATTGATAAATACCCACAAACATCATTCAATTACGAAGAATGTATTAAATATCTTATCATTTTGTATGCTTTCGAAGGAAATAAAGATGTATCTTTAAAAATAATGACAGAGTTGTTACTTATAAATGTTAATGTATACCTAGAGACAAGAATTTATTATAAACCAAATACTAGGACAGTAGTATCGATGTCACCATCATCACAGATAATAATAAAAAATGTTAATATTAATAGGACTCTTAGTTATTTCTTAATAAACCATGGCAATAACGAAAATTATTCAAAATGTATTAATCATTCATTAAAAACGAAATGTAATCCCATTTTACAAATATCTAATATCAGTTATAGATTTGATAAAGATGATGATAGATTTGATATAATTGATAAAGAAGGTTTTCCTAAACCTTTACGGGAATTTATGTATAGTAAAGGATCCGATACTATATTAATTAGAACAGCTTTTGTATTCAATGTAAAAAAAAATAAAAAATAGTTAATTGTTATGTTCCGGTTATGGTAATTGTTTCAATATAAGATTTCTTTTACCTATATATGTACTTTTTTTAATCCATTATTAATCAACACAATGCCTCAATGTGACGACAACCATAATGAAAATTTTGAAAAGTTATTTTCGTCAAAATATGAGGTACAACAATTCACTTCGAAAGTCCTGTCATGCTCAAGTGACATCGTAAATGAAAGAGCAATAAAATTAAATAAATTAATATTTTATATGGGTCATAGGTTGCCTATATTTATATGTATAATGTGTATATATATATGTGCTATTTACATTAATGAATACAGATATGAATATGGTATTTACATATATGTAATATTATTATCTTTATGTGGATGGTTAATAACAATAGTAATAATGATATTGATGCATATATTAGCTGTTTTATACACTAAAATACAAATAAAGTATATGGCAAATTTTTCTAATCCAAAAAATATGGTAATACTATCTTTTATTTTAAGGAATCCTATTAAACTAAACGATGAATTCTTTACATGTTATGATAATGTTTTATACGCTTTTCGTCTTTTAGATGAGAGAGGAGAATTAAAAGATTTAGAAAAAAATGAATTAGGATTCATATTAACTTTAGAATTAGTGCGCCTATGGGAATGGGACTTTTTAAATACAAATATAAAATTGTTTAATAAAATAAAAATTATTAGTTAGTTATGTAGTGTTCAATTATGGTAGTTGTTGGTTGGTTTCATATAAGACTTAAATATCCAAAAAAGGATATTTTTGAAGGCGTTGTACCGTGAGTAAGATATTCCTGTTTTGATTGTAATATGGGGATTGACGCAAATTTTATGGGGTTTCTTATAACATTATTCCCTGAATGTTTTTCATCGACAATACCAAAAGATAGTAATGAATTTGATACACTTGTAATTGAATCAGCTCATTTTTTGGTAGGAGCATTAATGGGTTATCAAAATAGTAGGGAAAAGGGTGCCAATCTTACAATAGAAGGTATTGCATTAAAATTTGGTAAATATTTACAATCAATATTAAATGATAAAAACAAACTATTCAAAATTAAAAAGGGTATTATAGTTACAATGGATCAGCCATTTTCCACACCTCATAATAAAGGAATTGAACAAATATCAAGAGATAAAAAATCATCTACTCAATCTCATCCATTACAGACTTCGACATCACAACAACAACAACAACAACAACAACAACAACAACAGCAAGAAGATTCGGATACATCATCATCATCTTTCCTTAATAAAGAAGAATATGATAAATTACGTAAAAAAAAATCACTTAAAGATGGTGATGTATTTTTCTTTAATCCAAAGGAAGTGATAACATTAGATCAGAAAATACTACGACGTGACTCAAAATTGAGATGGCTTTTAGATAAGACATTTGCTACACAATTATTTCGAATGAGTGTACCATTAGATAAATTTGTTCTTATTGATGAAGCAGTATTTATAACAGATGAAGCCTATAAAGAGGAGAGAAATCGAAAAGTTGCGGAATTTTTCTTACAACATGAATCTGATTATATAAAGGATTCATTCATGTCTCTACAGATACATAATTATTATACAAAAGCTCTTCTCACTTATAATACTCCTTCACAAAGTCAAGTAACTTTTCTTCCTGGTACAACAATAGGTGAATCTGATATAAAAATAATGTCCTATCTTAAACGTGGAGAAGATATTTTGATAGCATCTCCTGATTCTGATGTAATTGTAGCAACATTATTACATCTTAAAGGATTATTGAATCCAGAAACTTTTGAATTTGATAATAAAATTTTTATCGATACTCAAACTAGAGTTGATTTTTCTAGTAATATTTCAAGACCCTATAGATTTGTCAATATTATAATGTTGTTTGAAAAAATTATATATTTTTTTCGTAAAGAAGAATTTACTAATATAGCATTTCCAATAGAGACTCTATGTTTTTTATTTCATTCATATCATTCTGATTATGTTCAAAGTATGAATAATTCATGTGGTCCTGCTATGATTTGGAATTATTTTTCAATGATACATTCTACTAATAAAGATGGTAGTTATATCACATTTCCTACTGTTGAACAAATGAAGAAAAATAGAGAGATATTATGTTCTGGTGGAAAACCTCAACGTAAACAAATTCCTGTATCATATAAAATTTCAAATATATTAGGAATATTAAATAAAGCAATTTATATAGATCCATCAAATATTGAATTCAATAAATCATATTCACATTCACAATCACAATCACAATCAGCGTCAGTGTCAGCATCACCTTCACCATCTACTTCTCCTTTGAGTCCTGAAAATCAGTCTATAAATAAGATTAATCATTTTATAGAACAAAAGAATGGATTTTTTTGTTGTAATTTCTATATTGATATCGATTTGGATGCTTTCACAACTTTTTATTATATTATTTATCAACAAAAATGTATAAAGCTATTACAACAAGAAAAAATTATTACAACCAAAGTAGATTTTATTATAAATCTATCTGAATTGTTTATTAATATTCGTAATTTATCATCTATGTCTGTATCTGACCCACCACGTACTACATCTAAACCAATAAATTACACAAACAACAATAAATCATACCATAAAACCCATAACATAACTTTTATTATAGATGATAATAAAAATAAAAAAGAAACTCTTATAGAATCTATTACTCCTTCCACTGCTACTACTACTACTACCGCAAAAAAACAAAAAAATAGTAATAATAATGATATATTGCCTTCTATAAAAGAAGTACAAGCGAGATTACAAAGGATAACATGGACTCTTAATTACTACCAAAATGGATGGAAAGATAGTTATAAATGTGTACATGATTTTGCTGAACATAATCAAAATGGAAGTAATCTTTCAATTCATGGATGGAAACAGATAGAAATGCAATATGAAAATGATTTAAATACACCTTTTACATCAATGTACTATTGCCCAATTTTAAACTCAAGATGGAAACAAACTATGCATAATAAAAACAGTAGCAACAACAACAACAATAATGGCAGCGCACTTAAAAAAGATTCATCATCATCTCCATTGATACACCCAACAAATACTCTATCGAATATATATAAAATGTACACCATAGAAACAACAGATAACATATACAATAAATCTTACTTTAAAAATATAATGGATTCTATGTAAAAAAAATAAATTTTTTCATTGTACAAATTATACCTCATGACCGGATCCCATGTCACGTTTTTCGGTAAATCGGTAACCCGAAAAATTTTTCCGAAATTCCGAAAATTTAACGGTTTTTCAGTAGTTGACTTTTAAGAAAAAAAGTTTCAGTAGTCGTCCAGTAATTCGAAATGCGTAACTCTGGCCATGACACCTGTCAAAAACCAGGATTTCCGAAAATTTTTTTTCGTACTTAGAAAGATTTTCAAAAAAAATTTTTTTTCAAAGGAAAATTTGACCAAGATACTAGTATCTCTTTTTACAATGAAAAATGTCAAATTTCATTGTAAAAAGAGATAACAGCTTCTATTTTACAACGGGGTTGATATTTTTATTGTAAAAACACTATGGTCTAATCTCTTTAAAATATGTAAAAAAGGTCCTATTATTTTATGTTTTACTAAAAAAGGAAAATAATAAGTATATATATATATATATATACTTATATACAATCAATTGATTCATAATGAAAAGGAGCATAAGAGTATATGGAAGTGATATCGATGATAATAACACAAATGTATCTATTTTTAATATTATTATCGAAGGTCTAAATGACATTATTTTCTCTAATTTTTTCGAATCCAAAGAATCATTTGAATCGAAATACAAAAGACAAGATATTATAGGAATTAGAGTATTATATAGATTATCAATGACATGTAAAAGGATGCATGGTTTAATAGGAAGGTACTTACATGCATTTAAAACCATAACATGTACTCTTCATGAAACGCCTCAATATTCAACTAAAATACAAATGTGTATGAGAGATGAAAAGATTTGTTATGGTAATCTAACATATAAAAATGATTGCAAATGTGGTGAACATGAAACAACAGGTATATGTTTTAATGAGTTAGTAGAATGTAATATATGTAAAAGATTAGAACATCCAGAAGAAATGGAGGAATTATGTGAAGATAGTAATTGTATATATGGCTTATGTAAATTTTGTAAAAACGATGATGGTTTGTTGTATACGGTAACATATGGTTATAATAATCGAGAACATTGGGCATGCCAATATCATTATATATCATATGATACTTATTCTGATGATAATGAGGAGCCATCAGAAGACTCATGTAGTACCAGTAGTAACACTGATTAGAATATTTTGAAATTTATAAATTATTTTTCATTGTACAAATTATACCTCATGACCGGATCCCATGTCACGTTTTTCGGTAAAGCGGTTACCCGAAAAAATTTTCCGAAATTCCGAAAATTTAACGGTTTTTCAGTAGTTGACTTTTAAGAAAAAAAGTTTCAGTAGTTGACTTTTAAGAAAGTCCATTCAAAATGACTGTGAAAAAAAGGTATTTTTTTTTCAGTAGTTGACTTTTAAGAAAAAAAGTTTCAGTAGTCGCCCAGTAATTCGAAATGCGTAACTCTGGCCATGACACCTGTCAAAAACCTGGATTTCCGAAAATTTTTTTTCGTACTTAGAAAGATTTTCAAAAAAAAAATTTTTTCAATGAAAAATTTTTTCGAGATACGTCCATATAATTTACAATGAAAAATGTATCAAGATACCAGTATCTATCTCTTTTACAATGAAAAATTCAATATATATACCCTAATATCCTCTCCATTGTAAATACATTATATTACATTGATTATACAATATGATATTATTATTATATGGTTAAAACCTTTTTATATAGTATGACTACATAAAACCGTTTTATATAGTATATATACACCAATGAAGATATAAAATGGTTCTTTCAAACAATCAATCAATAAACCAATTGTAAGATGAACTACTCTTCAACTAATAGCATCGTAACATGGGTAATGACATCAAGAAAAATTATTACAGATTATCATCTAAAAGGAGGTGAAGAAATCGAAATCATTTTGGAAAGAATAGGGTCATCTAAAACAAAAATGGATCCCAATCTCCAAAGATATGACTTTGATCAAGTAGAGAATTATATTACAAGTTTAAATGGAAGTAAAAAAAAGCTTGATAACGAAGATAGATTCCATACATGGATAACCGTCACAAGGGAAATGCTTTCGGAACGCATTAGTGAATCAGCAGGTCCTTTTTATAACAAATCAGTGGAAAGACACTTAGAATTTATTGTAAATGAAAAAAAAATAACAGATCCCGAGTTTGAAAGATATGACTTTAACATGGTTGAATGTTATATATATAATCACTTTACAACAATGAATAGAGATCTTGTAGAATATTCTAGGTTTATACTATCAGGAATGTTTAAATATCCAACTGAAGAATCCCTTGAAGAAAATGTTCAATTTATTGTATTGAAAATATTAGATGAAGATCCTTTTTTATTTTCTATTCAATTAAACAATTTACCTGGATATATTAGCAATCATTTTGGAATCATTTTGGAATCAACGATAGCAATGTTATCACTGATTCTATATAATTTGTAATAAATAAATATTTATTTTGTATTTGATTTTATTGTTTTGTTTGTTTGTTTGTTTGTTTGTTTGTTTGTTTGTTTGTTATAACCTCATTGGCTTCATAAGAACGTTGACTGATTGTAAAAAATTATACCTCATGACCCTATCCCATGTCACGTTTTTCGGTAAGCGGTGACCCGAAAAATTTTTCCGAATTTCCGAAAATTTAACGGTTTTTCAGTAGTCGACTTTTAAGAAAAAAAGTTTCAGTAGTTCACTTTTAAGAAACTCCATTCAAAATGACTGTGAAAAAAAGGTATTTTTTTTTCAGTAGTTGACTTTTAAGAAAAAAAGTTTCAGTAGTCGT
>Ga0193723_1000817_pt1 | contig 12292 bp, 9 predicted proteins | sample H2m2metaG_FD_143042 | JGI IMG/M metagenome (GOLD analysis project Ga0193723, IMG submission 143042) | Soil microbial communities from a riparian zone of the East river system, Colorado, United States - H2m2 | ecosystem: Environmental > Terrestrial > Soil > Riparian zone | place: USA: East River... | reverse complement strand
TGCCCCTCCCGAACTGAAGATGAAGAGATCGGAGAGCTTGTCCCGAAGGTGCTGGGCATGGAGCGGTTGACCGGCCAGGAGGGCCAACGCGGCGGTCACCAGAAGGCGGCGCATGCGAGCTCCAGGGAGTGATCGGAAAGAGTGGGCGGCATCGGCCCGTTACATCCTTAGTACACGCGCCCGATTCATTCCGCAATTGGGCCAAACCGGCGACTCGTGACCGAGGTCACGGCCCCCAGGATGGTCCGAAGCGTACCGTTCAGGTCCCCGAGTCACGCCACCGATCCCTTACACGCCTTGTAAAGCTTGGAGACCAGTCTGCCTCTCTTCGGACGCACATCACCGGAACAAAAGGATGCCTATCTGGATGCGGCCCGGCTCGCGGCCATCGTCCAGTCATCCGACGACGCGATCGTGAGCAAGACCTTGGAGGGTGTGGTACTGACCTGGAACCCGGCCGCCGAGCGCATTTTCGGCTACTCAGCCGAGGAGATGGTGGGGTCCTCCATCTATAAGCTGGTTCCGCCGGAGCTGTACGACGACGAGCGGATGGTTCTCGAGCGTATCGCCCAGGGCGAGTCGGTGGCTCACTTCGAGACCGTGCGGGTCAAGAAGGACGGGACTCTCTTCCCAATCGATCTCACCGTCTCCCCCATCCGCGACCCGGAGGGCGTTGTCGTCGGCGCGTCCTCGGTCAAGCGGGACATCACCGAGCGCCGGCGGGCAGTGGAGATCTCCTCCCGGCTCGCCGCCATCGTGCAATCCTCCGATGACGCCATCGTGAGTAAGACTCTGGACGGCGTCGTGATGGACTGGAACGCGGCTGCCGAGCGGATGTATGGTCTCACCTCCGCGGAGATAATCGGCCGCTCGATCTACGCGGTGGTGCCGGACGAGCTGCAGCTCGAAGAACGGGCCATCCTGGATCGGGTGGCGCGGGGCGAGCACGTGGCCCACTACGAGACCGTCCGAGTCCGGAAGGACGGGAGCCGGATCGAGGTGGCGCTCACCCTCTCTCCCATTCGCGACGCTGACGGCGGCATCATTGGAGCCTCGTCCATTCAGCGCGACATCACCGTGAGCAAGCGCTCCGAGGAGGCGCTGCGGCAGGCGACGAAGATGGAGGCGATCGGCGCCCTCGCCGGCGGATTGGCTCACGACTTCAATAACCAGCTTTATGCAGTCAGTGGGTTCGCCCACTTCATTGCCCGTGACCCCGGCCTCAGTCCGTCCGCCCGTGCTGATTTGATCGAGCTGCAGAAGACGACCGAGCGGATGGCGAGCCTCACCCGCCAGCTGCTCGCCTTCGCCCGCCAGCAGGTGTTGATCCCGGAGACGCTCGATCTCAACGTGGCGGTGCAGGACACCCACGCCATGCTCCAGCGGCTGGTCGGCAGCAGCACTCCGATTGAATTGGCGCTGGCGCCCGGACCCAAGTGGGTGCGGGTGGATCGCGCCCAGCTGGTGCAGGTGCTGCTCAACCTGGTGATCAACGCTCGGGACTCAATGCCGGGCGGCAGGGCGATCGAGCTGCGGACCCAGACCCTGGAAGTGAGTCCCGGTCACCTGCTGGACAAGAGCCAGTCAGCGGTGGAGCCGGGAGCCTACGCGGAGCTGGCCGTGATCGACTCGGGTCAGGGAATTCCGCCGGAGCAACTGCCCCATATCTTCGAGCCGTTTTATACCACCAAGGCTGTCGGGGCCGGCACCGGCCTCGGACTCGCCACGGTCGAGGGGATCGTTTCCCAGAGTGACGGACACATACAGGTGCAGAGCGCCGTGGGAAAGGGCACCACCATCAAGATTCTGCTACCGCTCGCCGGAGAACCGGCGCCGGCGTCGCCGACTGGACCGCCGGACCAGAGCCGCGGACGATCGCGGGGCCGGATTCTGGTGGTGGATGACGAAGACTCGGTCCGCGCCATCGTCGGCCGGACCCTCCAGGCCGAAGGCTACGAAGTTCTCAGCGCGCGGGAAGGCAGGGAAGCGCTGCGGGAGTTGGAGGAAATAGGCGGTGCGGTGGATCTGGTTGTCACCGACCTGGTGATGCCGGGCATGGGCGGACTGCAACTGAGGGGGGAGCTGGCACGGAGATACCCGGACCTTCCTCTGGTCTGGATCTCGGGCCATCCGATGGAACCCGAGTTCACCCGCGGGACGCCGGGCAAGAATCAGCCGTTCCTGATGAAGCCGGTGGAGCCCGATGCTCTACTCGATACTGTCGCCCAAGTACTGGAGAGAGCGACGAGGTCCGAGGATTAACCAGCCTCTCGCCGCGGCGACCCAGCCGACTATCCGCTGCGGAGATGCATAACCGCATCCGCGGCTCCTTTCGGGGCCGCGGATGCGGTTATCTCGGTACCAGGTCGATTACACGTTTAAGGCGCGGGAGCTGCTCCGATGGGGAAGCTGACCGGTAGGTCGGCCGCGACCGCTGACTCCGTTGTCGGGTCCAGGCAATGCGGTTGGCCGAAGCCACTGGCGCTCACCCCATTCGCATCGAGGTCGTAGATGATGTTGTCGTCTGCGCCGCCGTCTGCCACACCGCCTGGGACAAGGTCGAGGTTGAGATAGAAGCGGGTCTTCCAGCCAATCGCATGGTCAGCGCACGAGGTATCACCACTTACGCCCACTGCTCCAACCAGCGTGCCGTTGGCGTCGTAGAGCGCAAATCCCCCGCCGAACACATTGGTCCCACCGATGCGTTTACCGACCATGTAGTCCGCGGTGGTGCCATAGCTCGCCAGGTCCCCGCCGTAGGCGACGTCCGTATTGATCGGGTTGGCTTCCTGCAGACCGAACAGGCTACCCCCCGGCTGCGTTGCCGCGTACAGATTTGCGGTGGAGAGCGCCAGGCCGGTGAAGCTCGGCGCACCCAGAATGTCGGCGTCCAGGCTGAAGTTCTTCGCGGTATTGGCCTTCTGGGCTGAGATGATACGACTCCCCTGCCACTGATCCCCTTCCTTCGTACCGGTGTAGACCACCGCGACCACGACCCCGGCGGTGTCCACCACCGTCGCCCACATATTCAAGTTCAGTCCGCCGTTCCCGACAGGGGGATCGCCGACGGCACGTATGAGCGCGGCCTTCAGCAGGTCGAAGGTCACTATGGGGGCAGGGGTGAACGTCGGTGGTCCGGTGATGCTGTTGTCATCGCTACACCCGCTCAGTCCCACGACGAGGCCATACCCGAGAACGAGGCCGCTTGATATTAGCGGCCGGGACCTCCTCCAGTGCATCGGTGCGCTCCTTTCTGCCGGATTGGCCGAGTGTGCCTGTAGCAAACGATGGTCGGTCCCCAGACTCTATACGGGTGAGTACACGCTCCGTCAAGAACTGACCCTGCCGGGGCCGAGGAGGGTCCTTGCAGCGAAGAACAGGTGGCTGGCGGACGCGAACGGGTCCCTTTCAAACTCGCAGAGGTCCCGTTCAAGCTCGACCACGTCCCCAACAAACACGCACAGGTCCCGTGCACGCTCGCCCAGGTGGCGTGCAAGCCGGACCAAGTCCGATGCAAGCTGGACCAAGCCCGATACAAACTCGCACAGGCCCCGTGCAAGCTGGCCTGGATCCCGTTCAAGCTGGACCAGATCTAAGCAAACTCGCACAGGTTCCGTGCAAACCGGCACATGTCCCGTGCAAACTCGGCCACGTGCCAGACACGCTGGCCCGGGTCCCATTCAAGCTGGACCAGGTCCCAGACAAACTCGCACAGATCCCGTTCGAACCCGCACAAGTTTCGTTCGCACTCGACCAGGTCCTGTTGACGCTCGACCACGTCCCAAACTGACTCGCACAGGTCCCGCTTGAACCCGCACAGGTCCCGTTCACACTCGACCAGGTCCTTTTCGCACTCGACCAAGTCCTGTTTAGACTCGACCAAGTCCCGTTCAGACTCGACCAGATCGCGTTCACGCTCGACCGAGTCCGATGCCAAGACGTCCAACTGCCGTTCAAACCGGACCGACTCCCGGTCAGACCCTAGCAACTCGCTGTCGAGCGCGATTATGCCCTATGAGAAGAACGATATCCTAAGCGGGTGTCAGCGTGTCCATAATAACCCGCAATCAGTGACCGGCGGCTGCGATCAATCCCCTGTACCAGGCGAGCATGACCTCGGGAGGCGCGACTATCCCCACTCGACCGCCGCATTGACAAGGTGCATCTTGAGAGACATCGCGGGTTCCTCTGGTCACAGGCCGCACATACATGGAGTGCCGCAGCCTGTCCAGAATCTGAATAGATATTCGCCGTGTGACACCCACCGACTTGCCCAGAGACCGGGTGCGCCAACTTCGTGGAGTGACAACAACGGCTCCGCTCGCGGCTAACACAGCAGAGACCACCGCCAGCGATCAACTACCGCGGCGGCTGGGGCTCTGGGCCACGACCGCCGTCGTCGTCGGGACGATCATCGGGAGCGGGATCTTCCGGGTGCCGGCCTCCGTTGCCGCCGAGGTGGGCTCATCCACCGCAATTGTGCTCGTGTGGGTCCTGGGTGGGGTGATTTCACTCTGCGGCGCGCTGGCGCTCGCCGAGCTGGCGGCGGCACTGCCGCAATCGGGCGGCGTGTTCGTCTACCTGCGGCAGGCGTACGGCCCGCTGATCGCCTTCCTCTTCGGCTGGATCCAGCTGTTCCTCGCCCCCGCATCGGTGGCCGGAATCTCCCTCGTCTTTGCCGAGTATCTCAGCACCGTGGTCCCGCTCTCGCCGACCGGCGTGCGCGCGGTGGCCGCGCTGGTGCTCCTGCTGGTGGGCGCGGCCGGGTACCGCTCGGTTCGCGGTCTGGGCGCGTTCATCGGCGCCGCCGCGGTGGCGAAGGTAGCCGCGATCGCGACGCTCGTGCTGGCCGCGTTTCTCCTGGGCGACGGCGACGCCGGATCACTGGGCCGCGGGGCACCGGCCGCGGGCCAGGCGCACTGGGGCGGCATAGGCCTGGCGCTGGTTGCGGCCCTCTGGGCCTACAACGGAATCCACGACATGATCTGCGTCGCCGGCGAGGTGAAAGACCCCGGCCGAGTGCTGCCCCGTGCACTGGTGGCCGGCGTCGGGACCGTCGTCGTGGTGTACCTGGCCGCCAACGCCGCCTACCTGTACGTGCTGCCGTTCGACACCCTGAAGACCTCGCCGCTGGTGGCATCGGACACGATGGTGCGGGTGCTGGGCTCCACCGGCGCCGCCGCGGTAGCCATTATGGTGATGGTCTCGACCCTCGGCGCGACTTCCGGCCTTGGTCTCGCCGTGCCGCGAATCTTCTACGCCATGGCCCGGGAGGGGCTCCTCTTTGCGCCGCTGGCCCGGGTGCACCCCCGCTTCCAGACGCCGCACGTGGCGGTCGCCTTCCACACCGGCGTCGCGCTCGTGTGCGTCTGGTCCCGCAGCTTCGAGCAGCTCACCGAAGCCTTCGTGCTCGGCACCTGGCCGTTCCTCGCGCTCGCCGCGGCCGGCGTGATGGTGCTCCGCCGCAACCAGCCATCCCTGCCCCGCCCCTACCTCACCCCCGGGTATCCGGCTGTCCCGATCATCTTTATTGCAGGGACCCTCTGGGTGGTCGGGAGCGCACTCGTAGCCCGACCAGTCTCCACGCTCGCCGGGATTGGCTTGACGCTGCTCGGTATTCCGATCTTCCTGATTTGGAAGAGAGTGACTCGGCGGGGGATTCGCTGAACAATTCCGGGCAGACCGGAGGCCAAGTCCGGAGCACTTCTCGTGTCGTAATCGGGACCATTCCACGTTCGGACGAGACAGCAGGCCGCAGACTCTGTCGCCTTTGAGCTGGAATGCGCACCAGACGCGCCGAGCTTCTTCCGAAGCGCGTTTCCCAGCGGCGCTTTGTCCCTCTTGACGGTCTCCGTCCTATCTCATAGTGTGACTCGCTCCTGCCGCACGCAATGAGAATTCGCCCGGTCACGGGACCGCACAGCAGACGTCCTCGCCTCCTTCGCGACGCCGAACCTAAGACGCCCCCAGGACCCACGATCGCCATCGGCTCAGCGGCCGTGAGTGATGCGGTCGAGGGAGCGCTATCTCTGAGGAGGACGTATGGCAATCGAGAGCGGAACGGGAACGAAAGGCGCAGCCGGCATCCAGAAACACGACGTGGAGCGCCTCACGGTTCAGGCCCAGGAGCTGAGCAAGAGCCTTTCGTCTCTGACGGCGGAAAAGGAGTTCAAGGAGTTCATCCTCTCCATTCACCGGGACGGATACACCAGACCGGCTGAATGGACGTTCCTGACCGGCATTATCGGAGCCATGCAAGCCCAGGTACAGGTCTTAGGTGACCTGAAGCAGACTCTCTTCGAGGGCGACCGGCAGGTTACCATCGAACGGTAACCTAGACCCGTGGGTCGGCCCGGCCCGTCGAAAGAAAGCCGTCGAGACACGCAAGTCTCGACGGTTTTCTCTAGGTGCCTGCATCCTGTTGCCAGCGGGAGTAGCCTCGACAGTCTTGACCATATCGAAGCACTGAGTCAGGTTCGTCCAACCCTCGCCTACCAAAGCGGTCCGTGACCGAAACCGATCCCAACCTGCAGGCAGCTCTCAGCGACCGGTACATCCTCGAGCGGGAGCTGGGCCGCGGCGGGATGGCGACGGTCTACCTGGCCCGCGATCTGAAGCACGACCGCCTCGTCGCCCTGAAGGTTCTGCACCCCGACCTCGCCGCCACGCTCGGCCCGGGGCGATTCCTCCGGGAGATCAAGCTCGCCGCCCGGCTCCAGCATCCTCACATCCTGTCGGTGCACGATTCGGGCGAGGCCGCGGGCCGGCTCTGGTTTACCATGCCGTACGTGGAGGGCGAGTCGCTCCGGGACCGGCTGAGGCGCGAGAGCCAGCTTCCCGTCGACGACGCGGTGCAGATTACCCGCGAAGCGGCGCAGGCGCTCGACTACGCCCACCAGCATGGGGTGATCCATCGGGACATCAAGCCCGAGAACATCCTGCTCACGAAGGACGGCAACGCACTCGTCGCCGATTTCGGCATCGCCCGTGCGCTCGGGCCCGATGAGCAGCTCACGGCGACCGGGCTCAGCGTGGGGACGCCAGCGTATATGAGTCCCGAGCAGGCGGCCGGTGAGCGGACCGTCGATGCCCGGACCGATGTCTACAGCCTCGCCTGCGTGCTGTACGAGATGCTGGCCGGCGAGCCGCCATTCACCGGGCCGACTGCCCAGGCCATCATCGCCAAGCGGTTCAGCACCGTCGCGACGCCGGTGCGGGTGATTCGTCCCGACGTCCCGGAGCAGATCGAGCACGCGATCACCACCGCGCTGACCCGAACGCCGGCAGGCCGATTCCCCAGCACCGGCGAATTCGCCCTCGCACTCAAGCAACCGGGCCTCTCCAAACCCTCCCATGACACCCGCCGAGTCGCCCGGCTCGCGGCCCTCACCATTGGGCTCCTACTGTTGATCGCCGTTGCCTGGAATCTCCTGGACCGGCGCAGTAACTCCCGACTCCCGACTCCTGACTCCCGACTCACCCGGCTGGCCGTCCTACCCTTCGAGAACCTCGGCGACACAGCTGATGCCTATTTCGCCGACGGCGTGAGCGACGAGGTGCGAGGCAAGCTCGCGGCACTCTCCGGCCTGGAAGTGATCGCCCGCACCAGCTCGAGCCAGTACCGCCGGAGCACCAAGCCGACCAAGCAGATCGGCCAGGAGCTGGGCGTCCACTATCTGCTCACCGGCACCGTCCGGTGGGAGAAGCGGCCCGGCACCAGCCGGGTGCGGGTGAGCCCCGAGTTGGTCGACGCCCGGAGCGGCGCCGCGAGGTGGCAGGCACCATTCGATGCCGCCATCACCGACGTTTTTCAGGTCCAGGGCGAGATCGCCGGCCGGGTCGCCCAGGCACTGAACCTGGAGCTCGGTGCCAGGGAAGAGCAGGCATTGTCCGCCCGACCTACCGGTAACCTCGAGGCGTACGATGCCTTCCTCCGGGGCGACGCGGCAACCCGGCAGTTCACCACCCTCGATCCTGCCGCTCTCCGGCGCGGCCTGCTCTACTATGGGCAGGCGGTGAAGCTCGACTCCAGTTTTGCTCTGGCGTGGAGCCGCGTCAGCCGGGCCCATTCGATCCTCTACTCTACCAGCTCGAGCAGCCCCGCTGACAGCGCGGCCTCGGAACAGGCCGCCAGTCGGGCGCTCACGCTCGCCCCGAACCTGCCGGACGGCCGCCTCGCCCTGGGCGTCTACTACAACCTGGTCCTGTTCCATCGAGCCCAGGCCATCGAGGAGTATCGCAAGGCTCTCGCGTTAGCCCCCAACGACGCCAATCTCATCGGGGCTCTCGTGGTTCCAGAGCAAGCACTCGGCCGGGTGGAGGAGGCGGCCATGCATGCCCGAGAAGCCTTCCGCCTAGATCCCCGGTCGACCCAGGCAGCCCAGCGGGTGGCCCGCACCCTGATCTATCTCCGACGCTTCGACGAGGCGACGGCTGCGGCCGATGCCGCCGAGAGACTGAATCCGGCGAGTCCCGACGCGGTGTGGACCAAGGTGATGGCCTATGTCGCAAAGGGGGACCTCGACGGCGCGCACGCGGTCTATCGCCACACCTCGCCCGAGCTGGACCGGGTCGCGTTGGTGGCCTTCGTGGCGCACATCTGGGAAATGGCCTGGACCCTGGAGCGAGGCGACCTCGACCTCCTCTCCAGCCTGTCACCGGAGCCATTCGGCGGCGAGCCGACCGATTGGGGATTGGCCCTGGCCCAGGCCTGGGCACTCAAGGGCGACTCGGCCCGCGCCCGGATCTACGCCGATAGTGCCCGAGTGGCGTTCCAGCACATGATCAGCCGAAGCACCCGGAACGATCAGGACTTCGCGCTGTTCGGTGTGTCGCTGGCTTATCTGGGGCGATATGAGGAGGCGATTGCGACGGGTCAACACGCCCTTGTCCGTCACGATCCGAGGGCGATAGGGGTACCGGGGTACAACCAGTTCAATCTCGCACGGATCTACGCCATGGCCGGCCGGCGGGACAGCGCGATCGCGACCCTGGAGCGAGTGCTGAAGATTCCGCTCTACGTGACTCCGGGGTGGCTCCGGATCGACCCTACGTTCGCCTCGTTGCGAGGCGACCCCCGCTTCCAGCGGCTCGCGACTGACAATCCTCGATAGCAGATGGGTTGAGTTGCGCCGAGACTGATGGGATGAGATGCCCTATCTAGCAGGAATCGTTCTGGCGCTCACCGTCTCGGGCCTGGCGACCCTTGTAGGCCTCGACCGGGATCGTGCGTTCTATCCCACGCTGGTCCTGGTTGTTGCCTCCTACTACGTGTTGTTCGCGGTGATCGGAGGCTCCGGTCACGCCCTCGTGGTGGAAACTCTCGTGATGACCGGGTTTCTGCTGGTTGCCCTGATCGGCTTCAAGACGAGTCTTTGGCTGGTTGTCGCTGCTCTCGCCGCCCACGGGGTCTTTGATTTCGTCCATGGCCGTGTTGTGGCCAATCCCGGGGTGCCGGTATGGTGGCCGGCGTTCTGCGCGACCTACGACGTTACGGCCGCCGCCTTCCTGGCGTGGCTCCTCCGGCGGCGAGACCCGAAGCCCAGCGGCAGCAGCCTCACTCAGTAGCCACCAGGATCGAGGTCACCTATGGATAGAGGCGCCGGTCCGGCTGTCACGAGATTGTTGGCGTTCGGCGGCGTGCTCGCCCCTCTCGTGTTTCCGGGGGCAATCATCGTGACGGCTGCAGGTCGTCCGGAGTACCACCACGCCACTCAGGCCATCAGTGAGCTCGGAGAGGTTGGCGCCCGAAACGCGGCGCTCATGAACTATGGAGGGTTCCTGCTCTATGGCCTGCTGATAGTCGGGTTGGCAATCGGACTACACCAGGGTATCCGCCGGGGTTCGGGTGACTGGCTGGGACCGTTGCTCTTCCTTATGTACGGTGTGGCCTATATGGGGGTGGCATTCGCGCCCTGCAACGCTGGCTGCACGGGTACGCCTCAGGCCACCAGCGAGCAGGTCCACTTCCTGCTTTCCCGCGTCATCATTCTTACCGCGGTGGCCACTCCACTGGTGCTCTTCCCTCGGCTGGCCAAGGATCCTGCATGGGCATCTCTCAGCCCTCTCGTGGTGGTACTCCCCACGATCGCGTATCTCCTGTTCCTGCTTCCGGTGCCGGGGCTCACATCAGGATGGCAACAGCGGCTGTTTGTTGGGTGCACACTGGGCTGGATTCTGGCTCTCGCCATACGCCTCGTCCGCGTGACGGGCAAAGGGCGATCGGTCTCGAGGGGGCTACTCGACAACCACCTCGACTGAATCCGCGGCCGCGGCACTCTGCACCACAACCCATGTCCGTCCCGCCGCAAGCCCCTGCACCCGCGCTCGTCCGTTTGCCGCGGTCACGCCCGCTACCGATGCCGCTCGCGAAACAAATGTGAGTCCCGCCGAGCTGAGCCGGGCCCCTGAACCGATGAGTGAGGCCCGGAAGCTCGACGACTCGCCCCGGGAGAGGGTCAGCCGGTCAAACGACGTCAGGATCGCTGCGCCTGCCGGCGAGCGCTCGCTGGCCGGCGGCGAGACCGGATCCGGGGAGCAGCCCGCGGTGAGCGAGAGCGCGGCAAGGACTCCAAGCAGAGTCGGCGAGGACGAGCGCATACAGGCCTCTGGAGTAAACGGTGCGAAAGACTGGTGAGGGGCGATCGAACTGATTATACCGCTTTACGAAGACCTTGCCAGAGCCAGCTCTATGGCCTAGCCGAGCCCGCCTCCAGAGGCTAGCATAGCAGACCCCTGTAACGTCGCTCATCATCGCGGAATAACGCCGCTCATTCGGAGTTCCCCATGGCGCACACCCCGCTATTCGAGAAGCTCATCCACTCCTTCCGCGTCGCCGGAGAATCGGTCACCACCGGAAAGCCGGTAGACGCCATCCTCGACCAGCAGTCCCGCGACCGAATGAGCCGGCGCGAGTTCCTCGAGGCCGGAACCCTCGCCGGCGTCGCTCTCACCGGCATGCCCGACATGATGCGCCGGTTCCAGGTGATCACCACTCCGCGCATCGCCATCGTGGGCGCCGGCCTGGCCGGCCTCACCTGCGCCTACCGGCTCAGGCAGGCCGGCGTGATCGCCACCGTCTACGAGGGCAACACCCGGCTGGGCGGGCGCTGCTGGTCGCTCCGCGGTGCCTTCGAGCAGGGCCAGATCGCCGAGCACGGGGGCGAGCTGATCGACCAGTCCCACACCGAGATCCGCCAGTTGGCCCAGCAGCTGGGCCTCAATCTCGACAACCTCCTCGCCGCCGAGCAGAATGGCACCGAGCCGTTCTACTACTTCGGCGGCGCCCGGCAGACCTTTGCCGAGACTACCGATGCGGTGAAGCAGATCTGGCAGGCGATGCACGCTGACCTGAGCGTCGCGAGCTACCCCACCACGTTCGACAACTTCACCGCCGCCGGGTTCAACCTCGATCACATGTCGATCCTCGAGTGGATCAACAGCCGCGTTCCGGGGGGGCATGCTTCTCCGCTGGGCCAACTGCTCGACGTCGCCTACAACATCGAGTACGGCGCCGAGATCAGCGATCAGAGCTCGCTCAACCTGCTGTACCTGTTGGGCTATTCCGGCCCGGGGCAGTTCCGGATCTTCGGCCCGTCCAACGAGAAGTATCGGGTCCGGGGCGGCAACGACCAGATCGTGAGCCGGCTGGTGCAGGCGGTCGACGGGCAGATCGAGACCGATGCCGCCCTCTCGGTGATCGTGCGTAACTCGGATGGCCGCTACACCCTGACCTTCGGTAGCGGGCGCACCCGGCGCAGCGTCACCGCGGAGCAGGTGGTCCTCGCCCTGCCCTTCTCCAAGCTCCGCGAAGTGGACTATAGCAAGGCGGGGTTCGTGGAGCCGAAGACGTTCGCGATCGAGGAAATGCCCATCGGCGCCAATGCCAAGCTTCATCTCCAGTTCACCAACCGGCACTGGCGGGGCCTGGGCAACAACGGCGACAGCTACGCCGACACCGGGTACCAGGACACCTGGGAGGTGACCCGGGCCCAGGGCGGCACCGCGGGCATACTGGTCAACTACACCGGCGGCGACACTACCCGGAGCCAGAACGGCCTGAGCGCCGCCCAGGCGGCCGAGCGCTTCCTGAACCAGGTCGAGCCGGTGCTCCCGGGACTGCGCAACCAGTGGAACCAGAAGGCGACGATGGACTACTGGCCCGGCAACCCCTGGACCCATGGCGCCTACTCCTACTGGCGGGTGGGGCAGTACACCCGTTTCGCCGGCTCGGAGTACCTGCGCTCCAACAACTGCCACTTCTGCGGAGAGCACACCTCGATCGACTCGCACG
>Ga0193723_1000815_pt1 | contig 12308 bp, 10 predicted proteins | sample H2m2metaG_FD_143042 | JGI IMG/M metagenome (GOLD analysis project Ga0193723, IMG submission 143042) | Soil microbial communities from a riparian zone of the East river system, Colorado, United States - H2m2 | ecosystem: Environmental > Terrestrial > Soil > Riparian zone | place: USA: East River... | reverse complement strand
GTCATGTCGATGTTGGGCTTGTTCAGGACGTCATCGCCGATGTAGGGCTTCAGGGTGCCGAAGGCCAGGGAGTGGAGCAGCACGGCCACGTTGAGCTTCTGCTTGGACAGCTCCGCCAGCACTTCGTTGCGCTTTTCCTCGTCCGCGGCGTTGACGTTGAAGAACTGGGTCTTGCGGCCCATGCCCTCCAAGTCGCGCCGGACCTCGGCCACGTGATCCATGCCCGCCTTGCGGTCGAGGTGCACCCCGGCGATATCATAGCCCGCCTTCGCGAGGGCCCGAGCGGCCCCCTCACCGAATCCGCTCGAGGCGCCCAGGATGAGGGCCCACTTCGGGGTCGTCGTCTGCGCGTGTGCCAAACGTTCCTCCGGCAATCGGTGTCCGGTATTATAGCGCAGCCACGATGAGAAGCCATTGGTGGATGGGGATTGCTCTGGGCGCGGGCCTCATCCTGGGGCTCGCGGCCGCAGGGGTCGCGGACAGCCACCCGGAGTTCGTGCGGGCTGCCCAATGGCTCCGCCCCATCGGCACACTGTTCGTGAACCTGCTCTCGATGGTGGTGATCCCGCTCGTCGCGACCGCCTTGTTCACCGGGATCGCCCGACTCGGGAACATGCGCCGGGTGAGCCGGCTGCTCGTCCGCACCCTCGCGTTCTTCTGGGGCACGACGCTCGTCGCGATCTTCATCGGGTTCCTCGTCGCCTCGATCGTGCTGCCGCGCGCCGTCGTGTCGCCGGATCGGCAGGCGGCGCTGCAGGCAGCAGCCGTGGCGGATTCGAGCTCCATCCAGAAAGCCGCCGAGGGCATCCCGACTGGGGCACGCTTCATCGTGGAGCTCATCCCGGCGAACCCGGTCAAGGCGGCGGTGGACGGCAACCTCCTGCCCGTGGTGGTGTTCGTGACCTTCCTCGCGGTGGCGGCCGCGGGCCTCCCCGAACAAAAACGCACCCCCCTCCTCGAGCTCGCCGATGCGACGACCGAGGCGCTCATCAAGATCGTGCACTGGGTGCTGCTGCTCGCCCCGATCGGGGTTTTTGCGCTCGTCACGCCGATCGTGGCACAACAGGGCTGGGACGTCGTCAAGGCGATGGGATGGTTCATCACCGCGGTCATCCTGGGCGTGGTGATCTTCATCGGGGCCGTCTACATCCCCGCCCTCACCATCATGGGGCGGCTCGAGCCGGGGACCTTCCTGCGCGCTGCCTTCCCCTCGATGATGATGGGCTTCTCCACGACCTCGTCGCTCGCGACCCTCCCGACCATGCTTCAGGCCGCGGACGGCGACCTGCACATCCCGCGTTCGATCGCGGGCTTCGCGCTGCCGCTCGGCGCCAGCGTCAATCGCGCCGGCAGCGCTCTCTATCAGGCGATCGCCGTGCTGTTCGTCGCGCGGCTGTACGGCATTCCGTTCGGGTTCAGCGAAATGTTCGCGGCGGCGGCCGCCGTGTTCCTCGCCTCGCTCACCGTCGCCGCCGTCCCCTCCGGAAGCGTGCTGAGCCTGCTGCCCGCCTTCACGGCCACGGGTCTGCCGATTTCAGGTCTCAGCATCCTCATCGGCCTCGACCGCATCCCCGACATGTTCCGCACGATGACGAACGTCACCGGGCACCTGACCGGGGCCGTCGTCGTCCCCGCGCTGGAGGATGAGTCGCGGTAATGAGCGTCAGCGCCTGGCTCCTCGCGTCGCCCTGGATCCTCGCGCTCCTCGTCATCCTCTACCACTACGCCACCCGCCGGCCCAACCTGCGCGACTACGCGCCGGCATCATCCGGCCCGCTGGTCTCGGTGATCATCCCCGCCCGCAACGAGGCCCGCAACATCGAGCGTTGCGTCAGCTCGATCCTCGCCACGACCTATCCGTCAATCGAAGTGATCGTCGTGGACGACCGCTCGACCGACGGCACGGGCGAGCTGGTCGAGCGCCTGGGGGCACGTGTGCGCCTGGTGCGCAGCGCGGAGCTGCCGCCGGGATGGTTCGGGAAGCAGTGGGCAGTGGTGCAGGGATACCGCGTGGCGCGGGGCGAGCTGTTGCTGTTTGCCGATGCCGACACGAAACACGAGCCGCAGCTGATCGCCCGGGCGGTGACCGCACGCGCCGCTGAGCGCGCAGACCTGTTCTCGGTCATTCCGCGCCAGGAGATGGAGACCTTCTGGGAGCGGCTCATCCAGCCGCACGTGTTCGTTGCGCTGGGGGCCCGCGTCGGTGACCTGCGCCGCGTGAATCGCACGCGCACCGAGTGGAACGCGATCGCCAACGGACAGTTCCTGCTGGTCACGCGCGAATCGTACCAAGCGGTCGGCACTCACGAGGCCGTCAAGCACTCCGTCGCCGACGACCTGATGCTGGCGCAGACCTACGTGCGCCACGGCAGAGACATCTTCCTCGCGCTCGCCGTGGAGTACATGCAAACCCGCATGTACGGCTCGCTGCGCGAGATCCTCGAAGGATGGACCAAGAACCTCGCGCTGGGTGCGCCGCTCATGGCGCCGCCGGTGCCCTGGATCCGGCGGCTCTTCCCATACGTCATGTGGCTGCCGGCGCTGTTGTGGGTCGGACCCCCCATGGCGTGGGTCGCGTTCGGGTGGGACTTCGCGGCGATCGCGACGGTTGCGTCACTGATTACATGGATCGGGATCTACGCCGGCGAGCGCGCCCCGCTCCGCTACGCGCTGCTCTACCCACTTGGCGCCATCATGGTGGCGTTCATCATGATCCGCTCGGCGTGGCGAGGCGCGAGCAAGATCGAGTGGCGGGGACGGACCTACCGGGGCAGCGGCAGTCATCAGAAGTAGATCCCCACCGCGAACAGGACCTGCAGGCCCTGGAAGTAGAATCCATTCCCCTTGAGCGTGCCGAGCGGCTGTTCGATCTTCCGCTTCACGTAACCGCCCGATACACTCGCATTGCCGCCCAAGCTCAAACCGGAGGTCAGCCGGTAGGCGGCGCCGACGTCAGTGTACAGTCCCGTGCTCCATTGGTTGATCACCTGACGCGAGCCTCCGCCCAGGTCGAGTTTGCGGTACTGGTACCCGAACTCTGCCGCGACCGAATGGAACGCGACAACCTTCCCGCGCGGTCTGTGGTAGGAGCGCCGGCCCAACCGGAGGAGTCCCGTTGCGCTCTTGTCATCCGCGTCGGACGTGCCGCTGATGTCCGTGAACTTGCCGCTCACGAGGACCGCGGTGACATCGAAGTCGAGCAGCCAGGCGCTCTTTGGACTCGTGAACCGCAATACACCGAGGTTGAACAGGCTGGATCCGCCGCCGAACTGCATCGCCCACTGGCCAGGGTGGAACGAAGCGGAGTCGTCTTGACCGAGTAGCGTACCGGGGAGGAAACAGAGAACCGAAAGAACCAGGGCGCGGGCCTGCATGGGGTTGCCTCGGGCAGGAAAGGGATTCTTCAATCTGCCCGGCGCGCGCACCCTGACAATGGGAAGCGCGCCAAAAGTCATAACACGCTATTGGCCGGACATGACTCGCTGCGCCAGCGCCACCCCCGCGAGCACGCTCACGACGGCCGAGCCCAGGTGTAGCGCCGTCGCCCACGCCGTCCCGCGGCGGGAAGCGACGCGCACCATCGCGCCGAGGGTGAGCGACACCGCCAGCATCCCCAGGATCGTCCCTACACCGAACGCGGCGAAGTAGGTGAGGCGCAACCCGGCCGTCGGCGCGGCGGCGACGAGCAGCACGGCGATCGCGCCACTTCCCGCCAGCCCGTGCGCGATCCCGAAGCCGAGTGAGCGGCGCGCGTCGGCCGTCGCGTGCCCGTGCGCATGACCCGCGCTCTCCACATGACTGTGGAGGTGAAGGTGGGGTTTCTGATCGTGCGCGTGCAGGTGCATGTGCCAGCGCCCGCGCGCATAGCGCCACACCACCGCGGCGCCGAGCAGCACAAGTAGCCCCGCGACGACCAGCTCGGCGGCGGGCCAGAGGGCCGGCGGGACCCGGACTCCCAGGGCCACGACGACAAGGCAGATGGCGCCCACCGTGGCAGTGTGACCTACCCCCCAAACGAGCCCCAGCCGGGCCGCGCTCCAGAGGCTCCGCTGGCGGCTCGCCAGGGTGGTGACCGCCGCAAGGTGATCTGGCTCAAAGGCGTGCCGGAAGCCCAGCAGGCCGCCCAGCGCGAGGATCGGAAGGAAGCTCATTGGCGCCTTAATCTACTGTGCTACAACCTTCTACAGGAGCCGGCTATCCAACCCCGTGCATGAGCGATCAGGTGGTCGAGGACACTCTGCCTGCTGACTCGATAGCAGCCGATGCAGCACTCGCCGCGAGCGGCGATGCGAGCGCCTTCGAGCGCCTGTATCGCACGCACAGCGCGCGCATCCACAGCCTCGTGCGCCGCATGCTCGACGCCGACGAAGCGGACGACCTGACGCAGGACGTCTTCGTGCGGGCGTGGCAGAAGCTGGGGACGTTTCGCGGCGAGTCGGCGTTCGGGACGTGGTTGCACCGGCTCGCGGTGAACGTGGTGCTGGCGCGGCGCAAGACGCTGGGGGTCGAGCGGGGCCGGTTTCAGACGGGAGACGACCCGCTCGAGGGCGTGTCCGGGCGGCGCGAGACGCCGGAGATGTCGATGGACTTCGAGGAGGCGCTCGCCAAGCTCCCCGACGGCGCCCGACAAGTGTTCGTGTTGCACGACGTGGAGGGGTATCGCCACGAAGAGATCGCGCGCATGCTCGGCGTTGTGCCGGGCACATCGAAATCGCAGCTGCATCACGCGCGGATGGCGCTGCGGAGGCATCTGGACCGATGAACGACCAATGGACGGACCTGCTCTCGGAATACGTGGACGGCGAGCTCGCCGCGGGCGAGCGCTCCGCCCTGGAGGCGCACCTCGCGACGTGCGGGGACTGCCGCGCGACGCTCGGCGATCTGCGCAGGGTCGTGGCGCGCGCCAAGTCCCTGGAGGATCGGGCCCCCAAGGCCGACCTCTGGTCCGGCGTGGCCGAGCGGATCGGCGCGGGCAGGGTCGTAGCGATCCGGTCACGCCGCTTCTCCTTCAGCGTGCCGCAGCTCATCGCGGCGAGCATCGCGCTCGTGTTGCTGTCTGGCGGCGGCGCGTGGCTGGCACTCAAGCCACGGCCGACCCAGGGCAGCGCGTTCGGACCCCGCACCGGGCCCAGGGTGACGCTTGCGGTGTCGACCGGCCGCACGGATGCCGCGATCGCCGACCTGCAGGATGTGTTCGAGCGCAACAAGAGTCGGCTCGATACGTCCACGGTGCGCGTGGTGCGGCAGGCTTTCGCCACGATCGATCGGGCAATCGCCGAGGCGCGCACCGCCCTGCAGGCGGATCCTAGCAACGCGTACCTGAACCTTCATCTCGCCGACACGATGCGGCGCAAGCTGGAGCTGCTGCGGCGCGTCAACGCGATCGCAGCGGCGCAGTCTTAGGAGGATAGACAGACATGCTGACGACATTCGCAGCCGCCGTCCTGGTCTCGCTGGCCCCCCTTCAGGGGGAGACCGACACGACGATCGCCGTGCCGGCCGGAGCGAGCCTCTCGGTCAATAATTTTGGCGGCTCGATCGTCGTCCACGCGTGGACGCAGAATCGGGTGAAGGTACACGCCGAGCACGGCAGCCGCGGCGCCATCGAAGCGTCGCTCGTGGGCAACACCGTGACGCTCAGGGCGAGCAGCCGGCATGGGGCGCCCTCGGTCGTGGATTTCGACATCACCGTGCCGCAGGACATGGCCCTGACCCTGAGCGGGACGTACACGGAGATCGAGGTGGACGGCGTGCGGGGGGCGATCACCGCGGAGACGGTGGACGGCTCGATCGACGTGCGCGGCGGCAGCGGCATCATCACGCTGCACTCGATCCAGGGGTCGGTGACACTGGCGGACGCGACGGGCCGTATCGAGGTGAACTCCGTGAACGAGAGCGTCGAGCTCTCGAACGTCTCGGGGCAGATCAAGGCCGAGACCACAAACGGGGACATGACGCTGATGGGGATCAAGTCGTCGAGCGTGGACGCGAGCACGATCAACGGCGACGTGGAGTACGAGGGCACCGTGAGCGACGGGGGCACGTACTCGTTCAACTCCCACAACGGCGACATCACCGTGTCGATCCCCGAGGGCGCGAACGTGACGTTGTCGGTCGCGACCGCCAACGGCGACATCGATCCGAGCTTCCCCCTCCCGCTCACCCGCACAGAAGGCAAGCATCGTTACACGTTCAAGCTCGGCAGCGGCAGCGCACGGATGGAAGTCGAGTCATTCCAGGGCGACATCCAGCTGCGCCGTCCATCGGAGATGCGGCTGCAGCACAAGGACAAGGACAAAGACAAAAACCACGAGGAGAACTGACCATGCGCGCCTTCATCTTGACCGCCGTCGCCGTCTGCGTTCTACCCGCAGCCGCGCAGGCGCAGGACTTTCGTTGGCACGGCCGTCTCGCCCCCGGCAAGCGCGTCGAGGTGAAGGGCGTGAACGGCGACGTGCGCGCCATCGCCGCGACGGGGAGTGAGGTCGAGGTGACGGCGGCCAAGCACGCCCGCCGCTCCGATCCCGACGACGTCAAGATCGAGGTGATCGAGCACGAGGGTGGCGTGACCATTTGCGCGGTCTATCCCACGCCGCGGCGCGCCCGGCAGGAGAACAGCTGCCAAGTCGGCGACTCCTGGCACTCGAGCACCGAGGACAACGACGTGACCGTCGATTTCGAGGTGCGGATCCCCGCCGGAGTGGAGTTCGGGGGCCAGACCGTGAACGGCGAGATGTCCGCTGAGGGCCTCAAGGCCGACGTCAAGGCGAGCACCGTGAACGGCAGCGTGCGGGTCACGACGACCGGCCTGGCGGAGGCCTCGACGGTGAACGGATCCGTGTACGTGGAGATGGGCCGCGCCGACTGGACCAACGAGCTGGAGTTCAGCACCGTGAACGGCGGGCTGACCCTGGTGCTGCCGGCGAGCCTCAACACTGAAATCCGCGCCTCGACGGTGAACGGCGACCTGGTGACGGACTATCCCCTCACGATCACCGGACGTTTCGGCAAGCGCAGGATGCAGGGCACGATCGGGTCGGGGGGACGGTCGTTGAACCTCTCGACGGTGAACGGCGAGATCCGGTTGAGAAAAGCAACGTGAGCGGGGAGCGCGGCTGACCCCGGGGCGGCGACCGAAGGAAGTCCTTTAGGGCGCCCCGGGGTTAGTCGACCGCAGTAATTCGCACCACCCCGCAGCATCCCGGTACCTAATCCAGCACCCACCAGCCCCACCTTAGCTCCCCTCCTAGCCGAAGGGGCCCGTGGTGTTGCGGGAACTTCTCGCCCGCACCGAGCAGATCGACGATCTCCGCGACCTGTTTCGCGTGCTCGGGTACGACGCGGCGTGGGAAGCCGTGCCACCCGGGCCCTGGCTCGGAGAGCAGGCGGCGGCGACGGCCGGCGTCACGCGCGCGGCGCTCGTTGCGCGGCACGAGGCGTTCCGCGTGTTCGCGCTCGAAGCCGCCGACCCCGAGTCGGGCGCGCGCGCGGCCGCCCGCCGCCTCGCCGCCGGCGCGGAGCGGGGGCTGGCGTGCGCGCTCGGCGGCAATCCGCGGCGCCTGGTCTGTGCCGCGGGTCATCGCCTCGCGATTGTGCCGCTGCTGCGCCCCTCAGGCGCGGCGCTCGCGACATTAGAGCGCCTGGCTCCAGCCGCGAGTGAGTCGGCCCTCGCGCTCAGTCTTCGAGTTGCTGACGTGCTGGCAAGTGAAGCAGTCACCCCGCGGTTCTTCCGTGCCTTCCGCCAGACGCTGGAGCGCCTCACCGGCCGGCTGACCGCCCCCTCCGCCCACATCGACCGCCACGCTCTGGCGCTCACGGCGCTGACGCGCGTGCTGTTTCTCTATTTCGTGCAGGCGAAGGGCTGGCTCGACGGCGACGCGCGCTACCTGCCACGCCTGCTCCAGAGCGCACTCAACCGCGGACTCCATTTCCACAGAGTCTTCCTGCATCCACTCTGCTTCGGGGCCCTGAATCGCCCACTGGAAAACCGCGGCAAGACGGCGCGCGCCCTGGGCCGGTTGCCCTTCCTGAATGGCGGGCTATTCGAGCCGACCGTCCTCGAGCGGCGCTGCGGGCCGGCGATCTGGAGCAACGCGGACTGGCGCGACGCCTTCGACGACCTGTTCGAGCGCTTCCACTTCTCGGCGCGCGAGGACGACGCGGGCGAGCTCGTGGCGCCCGACATGCTGGGGCGCGTGTTCGAGGGGGTGATGGATCCGGCGGAGCGCCGCGCCAGCGGCAGCTACTACACCCCCGCGGCGTTGGTGCGGGAGATCGTGCGCGCGGGGCTCGAGGCCGCACTCGTGAGCCGGATGGGATTGAGCCCGGCCGCAGCCGCCCGCTGGATGCACCACGGCATCCCCCCGAGCCCCGTTCCCGACTTGCGGGCGGTCACCGTGCTCGATCCCGCCGCCGGATCGGGCGCGTTCTTGCTCGGCGCCCTGAGCGAGCTCGTCGCGCTGCGCTGCGCGGCCGGCGAGGGACCCGTCGGCGCAGTCAAGCGCGACGTCCTCGCACATTCGTTGTTCGGCGTCGATCTCACACCCACCGCCGTGCGGCTCACCGAGCTGCGACTCTGGCTTGCCCTCGTCGCGGACGACGACACGGCCGACTTGGCCGCCGTCACGCCGCTCCCTAACCTGGACGGCCACGTCCGCCAGGGCGACGCGCTGCTAGATCCCCTTGCCCTCGCGGGTTCGCTCGGCAGGCGCGGCATTCGCGTCGGCGGCCCCGAGGTCCGCAGGCTCGCCACCGCGCGGCGGGCACTGTTCGAGCTCACGGGGCGCGCCAAGAGCGCGGCACGGGCGGAGCTCGAGCGGGCCGAAGCCGCGCTGGCGCACCGGCTATTCGCGCAGGCGGCGAGCGGCCTGGAAGCAGCCATCAGAGACCTGATGGCCGCCGCCAAGGATCGTGACCTGTTCGGGCGCCGCCGCGGCCTCGCCTCGGCGGAGCGCGTCTGGCTTTCCCGCGCTCGGCAAAGCTTGCGGGACGTGCGTGCAGCGGCTCGCAAGCTGCGGCGTGAGGGCGCGGTTCCCTTTTTCTCCTTCGAATCGCACTTCGGAGACGCCCTGGTGCCTGGCGGTTTCGACATCGTCACCGGGAACCCGCCCTGGGTGCGGGGCGAGCGGCTGGCGCCGCGCGTGCGGGAGACGCTCGCGGCCCGCTACTCGTGCTGGCGTCCCGCCGGCACGGGGCGAGGGTTCAAGCACCTCCCCGACCTCGCTGTGGCATTCACCGAGCGGGCGCTCGAACTGGTGCGCCCGGGCGGTGTCGTAGCGCTGCTCGTTCCAGCGAAGCTCGCAACGAGCGGGTACGCCGAGCCGCTGCGCGAGCACCTATCCCACCGTACGCGGATCGACCGCGCCGCGCCGCTCGCCGATCCCGCCGCCCGGGCGTTCGCCGCGGCGGTATATCCCATGGCGCTCGTTGCCGCTCGCGCCGACGCGACCGGGGCGGAGATGACCGCCACGGCCCTCGGCCCCAAGTGCGACGCGCCGGCCGTCCCGCAGCGTCTGCTGCAGAACTCAGGTCCATGGATTCTCGTCCCTGACGCCGACCGCATCGCGCGCCGTCTGCGCGCCGCTTTTCCCACGGTCGGGGACCGCTGGACGCCGCAGCTCGGGGTCAAGACCGGCGCGGACGATGTGTTCCTCGTGCCGGCCGCATGCGCCGCGACGCGACCCGCCGTGCGCGGTCGGGATCTCGGAGCGTGGCGCTGCAACCCGCGGCTCCACCTGCTGTGGACCCATGGCCCCGATGGGCGGCCCCTGCCGCGCCTGCCGGCAGGCGTCGCCGCGCGGCTCGCGCCGCACTTGGGCCGGCTGCGCCGCCGCGCCGACTACCGCGCCGGTGCCCCGTGGCAGCTGTTCCGTACGGGGCTCGCCCGAGCGCCGCATCGCGTCCTCTGGCCCGACCTCGGGCGACGGCTTGCCGCCGCGGTCCCCGATGCGGCTGTGGTCCCGCTCAACACGGCGTACGGCATCGCCACTCGGGACGCAGACGAAGCCGTAGCCCTCGCGGCCTTGCTCAATTCGCGCTGGCTCACTGCCCTCGCGTGCCTCGTCGCCGACCCGGCGCGCGGTGGGTTTCACCGCTTCAACGCCGGCGTCGTGCGCGACCTACCGGTGCCAGGCGTCGGCTCGCCGGTGTGGTCGACGCTCGCCGTCCTCGGCGCCCGCCACGAACCCGCCGACGACGCCGAGCTCGACCAGCGCGATCGCCGCGCCCTTGATTCTCGCTGAGAGCCTCGTCCCGGTCCCGGAGCCACTCGTCGTGGCGCTCCGGCCGCGAGAAGGGGGCGAGGCGCCGGCGCGCGCGGTCGCGGGCCGCGCGGCACGCGCGCTGCTCGACGGGGCGCCGCTGGGGGAGGGGGAGCAAGCGCCGACGTGGCCGCCGTGGCTCGCGCCACACCAAGTCCCCGCCGCCGAGCGACTGAGCGCGATCCTCGCCCGTCACAGCGGCGCGCTCCTCGCCGATGCCGTGGGATTGGGCAAGTCGTACGTAGCCCTCGCCGTCGCGCTCGCGCACGACGCGCCATTCTGCCTCGTGGTGCCCGCGGTTCTGGTCCCGCAATGGCGTGGGTTACTCGCACGGTTCGACGTGGATGCGCCGATCATGACGCACGAGTCCCTCAGCGCGACACCGGGCCGCCCGTTGCCGCCCGTTGCCGCCCGCTGCCGCCTTTTCGTCATTGACGAAGCCCACCGTTTCCGCAACCCGGAGACGAACCGCCATCGCGCGCTGGCGCGCCTCGTCGTCGGCGCCCGCGTGCTGTTGGTGACCGCGACGCCGGTGCATAACCGTCTCGCCGACCTGCTCCACCTGTTCCGGTTGTTCCTGCGCGACCATGCGCTCGCCGCGATCGGCGTCCCGTCGCTGCGCCGCGCGGCCCTGGGTGAGATAGACGCATCACGCGTGGCCGCGGCGACGGCGCGCCTGGTCGTAGCACGCAGCCGTAGTCGAGTGCGGAGTGGGTACACGGATGGACCCATCGCGCTGTCGTTTCCGCAGCGCACGGACGCGGAGCCGGTGCGGGTGGGTCCCGCGCCGGCTGGCGTCGTCGAGGCGCTCGTCGCGGGCGTGCGTCGTCTCACCGGGGGTGGGCGTGCGGCACCGCTGCTCAGGCTCATGCTGCTGCGGCGCCTGGCGTCGAGCTTGCCGGCGTTTCGGGCGAGCCTCAACCGTCACGAAGCGTACTTGGACCTGGCCGAGCGCGCGGCCGCCGAGGGCCGGGGCCTCTCACCGCGCGAGTTCCAGCGCTGTTTTCCGCGCAACGATGCGCCTGATGTCCAGCTCGTCCTCTTCCCTCTGTTATTAGAGCACGGCGGAGTCTCACCAACCATAAGCGACCGGCGCGAGCTGGCCCGCCTGCGCGCCCTCGCTGCCGACGCCCGCGATCCCAAGGCAGACGCGCTGGAGCAGCTGCTCGATGCCCGGCCCGGCAAGACGATTGTGTTCACCGACGCGCGGGCGACGGCTCGGCACCTCCTGCACCGCTTGCGGCTGCACCGGGCGGCGGCCGTTTTCGGCGCGGCGGGCAGGTTCGCGGCCGGGGAAGGAACGCGGCATGACGTGCTGCGCGCGTTCGCCCCCGTGGCGCAAGGCGCGCCGCCACCGCCGCCCACCCTGACCACCGACCTGCTCATCGCCACCGACCTGCTGAGCGAGGGACTCAACCTCCAGGACGCCGAAAGAGTCGTGCATTACGACGTGCCGTGGAGCCCGGCGCGTCTCGCGCAGCGTGTGGGCCGCGTCGACCGGCTGGGGTCGCCGCACGCGGGAATAGCGAGCGTGACGTTTCTGCCGCCCGAACCCCTCGCGGCGGCGCTCGCGCTCGAGGAGCGACTTGCCGCGAAGGTCCGGGCGCAGGTCGCTGCCGGGTCCGCCCAAGTAGAGACGGCGAGGGGAGCGGCGTGCGAATACCCGGCGCTCGACTGGTGTGACCGCTTGGGCGAGCTGGCTCGGCATTCAGGCGCCGCCGCGCCGGTCCGGTCCTGGGCCGCGGTTCGCGGCGAGCAGCAGGCCACGGTGCTCTGCGTGCGCATCGGAGGGCTCGTCGAAGCAATCGTGGTGGAGGGAGGTGTTGCCCGCGCCGACCCTGTCGCCGCGACCCGACTGCTCGTGCACGCCTGCACTGCGGAACCGGTTGCAGGAAGCGTGGCGGAGCTGCGTCGGGCGGTGGAAGTCGCGGCTACGCTGCTCCGGGCGCGGCTCGCTGCCGTGCAGGACGCCCGTTGGCGGACCACCGACCGGGATCGCCTCGCTCGCCGCCTCATCCCGTGGGTGCTCTCGGCGGGCCGCCGGGCCGC
>Ga0193723_1000814_pt1 | contig 12309 bp, 12 predicted proteins | sample H2m2metaG_FD_143042 | JGI IMG/M metagenome (GOLD analysis project Ga0193723, IMG submission 143042) | Soil microbial communities from a riparian zone of the East river system, Colorado, United States - H2m2 | ecosystem: Environmental > Terrestrial > Soil > Riparian zone | place: USA: East River... | reverse complement strand
AGTGACTTTGGACACCACCGAGCTTCCAGCTGGCGAGAAACTGGTTTTGTCGCTGAAGCTGCCCGAAGCATTTGTGATCGTGTTCGATCCTGTCCTTCACATGTCTCAGTTCATCGAGGTAAAGGGCGAGCCGACACGCAAACGCCAGTCGTTCGGCTTCGTCATCACCAGGAAGCACGCGCCCACCGGGACAATTCAGATGCGCCCAGGCCGTCTGGAGATTTCGTTGGAGAACCGCTCGAATGTGCGCACGTTGCCCGGCATTTGGGTCGCCGACCATAAGCTTCACGATCTCCTCAGCAAACGTCGGCCGTTCTTGACGGCGAAACGTCTCCTGACCAATCAAACGTTCCGCGATATTTATCGCACCGATACGCTCGACGTAGATCAGCGCCTCAAGATCACGAGTCTCACCTTCCTCTTTACCGACCTTAAAGGCTCAACCGAACTCTACGAGCGCGTTGGAGATTTGGCTGCCTACGATTTGGTAAGGGCTCACTTCCGGGTCTTGAACGAAATCGTAGCGGCGGAAAGAGGAGCCGTCGTGAAAACAATCGGCGACGCTGTGATGGCGACATTCCCGACGCCAGACCGAGCGATGGCAGCTGCGCTGAAAATGCGAGAAGCGTTGCAGGATTTGAAAGGCGACTTGCTGCTTAAGATCGGCATCCACGAGGGACCTTGTCTGGCCGTTTCGCTGAACGATCGGCAGGACTACTTCGGACGGACCGTAAACATCGCTGCTCGGGTCCAGGGACTCGCGACGTCGCGCTCCATTTTTGCTACCAGACGCGTTGTTACCGACCACGAAGCATCGAAGCTCTTGCAATCAAACGGCATCGCCGCGATCCCGGAGAAGCGCTCACTTCGCGGCATTGCCAAGCAGATCGAGATTTTCGAAATACCCTGAGGAGCTTGGCTTAACGCTTATCGCCAAGGCGAAGGCGATAGGATCGATCACGCGGGTCGAAGGATTGCTGCTTGGAGTACTGGAGCAGTTGTTCGGTTAAGCGGATGGTGACATCATGCACAACAGAACAAAGACTGACACGTTGCAATGACCGACAGGATTCCATCAGATCCGCCATCGCTGACTGTGCCAATGCCATTAACGTTTCCCGAACGGATCCACCAGATATTTCCAACGTTAACGGCAACTCAAATTGCGCGCATCGCAGCGCATGGGCAGGCGCGTCAAATTAAAAAGGGCGAGATTTTGTTGGACGTCGGAGATCAACTTCGATTCTTCGTTGTCACTGAAGGAAAGCTGGACATCCTCGGAGCGCCCGATTCAAGCGAATCGCTAATCGTGACGCTTCAGCCGGGCCAATTCACGGGCGAGCTCAATCTTCTCTCCGGCCGGCGCGCGTTTACGCGCATTCGGGCAAGTGAACCCGGCGAGGTGATCGAAGTCGATCGCGAGGATTTGTTGAAGCTCATTCAAACCGATACCGAACTGAGCGACATTCTCCTGCGCGCGTTCATTCTGCGGCGGATTGAGTTGATCTCGTACCAAATCGGCGACGTCGTGGTTCTGGGATCAACCTATTCAGCCGAAACGCTGCGGATCAGGGAATTCCTCACGCGCAATGGTTATCCGCATGCCTATGTCGACCTCGATCAAAATTCGGACGCGCAGGAATTGCTCGATCGTTTTGATGTTGCCGTGCAAGACGTCCCGGTCGTGATCTGCCGCGGACAATTTGTGCTTCGTAATCCGACTAATCGGCAAATCGCCGACTGTCTCGGATTCAACGAAGCGATCGATCGAACTCATCTGCGTGATCTGGTTATAATCGGCGCCGGCCCCGCAGGACTTGCCGCAGCGGTTTACAGCGCGTCGGAGGGATTGGACGTGCTTGTAATTGAATCCGAGGCGCCGGGTGGACAAGCCGGCTCCAGTTCTAAAATTGAAAATTATCTCGGTTTTCCGACCGGAATTTCGGGACAGGAACTGGCCGGGCGTGCTTACACCCAGGCACAAAAATTCGGCGCCGAAATCATGATCGCCAAGCGCGCGAAACGCCTCGCCTGCGACCGCAAACCTACGCGATTGAATTGGATGACGGCCAAACTGTTCCCGCGCGTACAGTCATCATCGCCAGCGGCGCTGTCTATCGCAAGTTGTCGCTCGACAATGTCGCCCGATTCGAAGGTGCTGGCATTTACCACGGCGCGACGTTTGTTGAATCGCAACTATGTCGCGACGAAGAAGTGATTGTCGTGGGCGGAGGAAACTCTGCCGGACAGGCGGCCGTATTTCTCGCGCAGACCTCCAAATGCGTCCACATGCTGGTGCGTTCCAGTGGATTGGCCGCGAGCATGTCGCGGTATTTGATCCAGCGCGTTGAAAAGAATTCTGCGATCGATTTGCGGACGTGCACGGAAATCATCGGACTCGAGGGCAAGAATCATCTCGAACGTGTTACCTGGCGCGACAATCGGACGGGAAAAACCGAGACGCGCGAAATTCGCCACGTCTTCGTCATGGCCGGAGCGGTTCCAAACTCGCGCTGGCTCGACGGGTGCATGCTTCTGGACAGTAAGGGATTCATCAAGACGGGGACGGATCTGTCGCGAGACGACCTGGCTGCGACGGGTTGGCCAGGGACTCGCTCTCCTCACCATCTCGAAACGCGCGGACAATGTCAAACGCGTCGCCTCGGCTGTCGGCGAAGGCTCAATCGCGGTTGCTTCCATTCACCAAGTACTGCGAGAGTAGATGCATATGTCTGCGTGCCTCCACATCGATGCGATTGCGTCAATCAAACAACCCCAGCGCCGTGAATGCGAAGAATGCGTTAAGATCGGCTCAACCTGGGTCCATCTGCGCACGTGCCAAACTTGTGGCGTCACGCTGTGCTGCGACAGCTCGCCAAATCGTCACGCCACTAAACACGCGCACGCAACCGGGCATCCGGTCATTGCCTCCGCACAACCGGGGGAGCGTTGGTTGTACTGCTATCCTGACGACGCGTTTGCGGAATATTAGGCACTGGCGCCGTCCTCATCTGAGTTTGCAAAACTCGCGATTGAATTATGATCGCGGTGCGCGATGAATTTACATCTCCGTTTATGAGCGGCTTCTTCGAGGAGTTGCAGCGGCGGAAAGTCTATCGGGTCGCTGCAGCTTACATCATCGCTGCGGGATTCATCATTCAGATCGGGTCGGCGGTTTTTCCGGCGTGGGAATTGCCAAACTGGACACTGCGACTTGTGGTCGTGCTCTTGCTCATGGGATTTCCCATCGCTCTTATTCTTGCCTGGGCTTACGACGTCACGCCCCAGGGAATTCGCGTCACCCCGGGATCACAGCGGCGCCGCAATTTGCTAATGCTGATTGCGTCCGGCGTGATCATTTCCGCTGGAGCGGGTTTCTTCCTGTTGCCCCGGGCCTCAGCGCGCAAGATCGACAAGTCGATTGCCGTCCTGCCCTTCCAAAGTCTCAGCGATGAAAAGGAGAACGCCTACTTCGCTGATGGGATCCAGGACGATATCCTGACCAATCTTTCAAAGATCGGTGAGCTGAAGGTGATCTCGCGTATGTCCGTCATGTCTTATCGGGGCGATGCCGTGCGGAACGCCCGCGAAATAGGGAAAGCCCTGGGCGTGGCGACGCTTCTGGAGGGCAGTGTCCGACGGGTCGGCAATCGCGTCCGCGTGAACGTGCAGCTGATCGACGCGAACAACGACGAACATATTTGGGCAGAGGATTACGACCGCGATTTAACAGACGTCTTTGCCATACAAACAGATCTGGCGCAAAAAATAGCCTCCGCTCTTCAGGCAAAACTTTCTCCAACCGAAAAAGCGCGACTCGATCATCGGCCAACCCAAAATCCCGACGCTTACCTGCTCTTTGTCCAAGCGCACGATTATGCCAATCGCATGGACATGTTTCACGACACGTCGTTGAAAGCCGTGCCGCTTTTCGAACAAGCCATCAAACTCGATCCAAACTTTGCCCTTGCTTTTGCCGGTCTTTCAATGGTGGAGAGCTGGATTTATCACAGTTTCGATCCAACAGAAGGCCGCCGACAAAAAGCCCGCCTCAACGCGGATGAAGCCTTGCGATTGCAACCGGATCTTCCCGAAGGGCATCTTGCACTCGGTTTCTCTTATTACTATGGCGACCGCAATTACGAGCGCGCTCTTGCCGAATTTGAAATTGCGAGGCAGGGTCTGCCGAATGACGCACAGGCCTATATGGCCATCGGCGCCATTCAGCGGCGTCAGGGCAAGTGGGCGGAATCAACCGCGAATTTGGAAAGAGCCGCAGCACTCGATCCGAAAGGCACGAACATCCTGATCAATCTTGCCTCCAGTCACATCGCGCTGCGCAACTTCGAGACCGCTAAAAAGATTCTCGATCGTGTCATGGCTATCGCGCCGCGATCATTAGAGGCGTGTGGATTGAAGGGATTCATGGCGGTGTTATGGAAGGGCGATCTTAGCGCGGCCGAAAAAGCATTTTCTTCTGTTCCGCCTGAAAACGATGTGAGCGGACTAATGACCTGGGGGCGGGCCTGGATTCTAACGCTGGAGCGGAAGTTTCCAGATGCCCTTGAACTTCTGGAAGGATTTCGCGGTGACACGATGTTCACTACTACCACTGCCCCATACCCGACGGCTTTCGCAAAAGGCCTGATTCACCTGCTTCAAGGCGATAAGACCAAAGCGAGGGCAGAGTTCGAGAAAGCGCGCGAGATCTCGGAAAAATTGCTCCGCGAAGCGCCCGGAGACGCTGCCCGGCACGCGGTGCACGGCCGGATCCTTGCTGCGTTAGGCCAGAAGCAGGAAGCCATCGCCGAAGGCAAACGCGCAGTTGAGTTGTTACCTGAATCTCAAGACGCCCTTGATGGACCGCGCTGCACCTCCGCGCTCGCCGAGATTTATGCCTGCACCGGAGAATTCGATGAAGCATTTCGCCTGCTCGATCATTTGTTCGCAATCCCCTGCAATCTCACCGTCCCGATGTTCAAGCTCGATCCAGCCTGGGATCCACTCCGTAAAGATCCGCGCTACCAGGCTCTGATCGACAAGTATACAGCAAAGAGTTAACACGCGTTTTCAGCATCGATATGAAAAACATCTTCGGACTCAGCATACCGCAGACGCTGGAAGAGGTGTGTGATCCACAGCGTGTCGCCCTGCTCGTTTACGACATGCAGGTCGGCATTTTGAATCAGATCAAAAACCTGGAGCAAATCACGCTACAAGTTCTCAAGGTGTTAAGCGCGGCCCGCCACGCCGGAGTTCGCGTGTTCTTTTCACGGCATCTTTCATTGCCCAAAGAATTAATGGGCATGTCTCAATTCCGGATGGCTATGGCATGGCAACGAACCGACTCGCCCGAACAGGTTAAGCCATGGTTTTTGCGGGACGATCCTTCCTTTCAAATTATTCCGGAGTTGGCGCCACGTCCGACTGAGGGCGTATTCGACAAATTGACGATGTCAGCCTTCGAAGGAACCTGGCTCGATTTTGCTCTGCGAGATTGCGGCATCAACGCCTTTATCATTGTCGGCGTCGCGACCGAGATCGGAATCGAGCCGACGATCCGCCACGGCGCTGATCTCGGTTACATTCCGGTTTTCGTGAACGACGCCTGCGGAAGCGGCAATACGGAAGCCGCGCAACGTTCGATTAAGAGTATCAAATTCATCGGTGACGCACTGATCACGGACACGGAAACAGTTTGTTCCTGTTTAGCTCGTTCATGAACATTGCGGGCCGCGCACTACGCGTTCTCCGGAAACAACTCAGACCAAATATCTGCGAGGTGGCGTAATCGCGCGCGATTTCGCCGAGCATTTGAGCAGAATGTCAAAAAGGTTCGAATCCCTCGCTTACAGTTGTGTGAAGCGTAATAAATTGAAACGAACTTGTAACTTTACTTGGCACAAGATTTTGAGAGATTCTTAGAGCGCCAAGTCCGTTAGGGCGTCTCTCAAAAGAGCTCCACCTGACCCGCTTTCCGCCGGTAATCCGCGAGCGAAATGGCTCGCTCGCACAAGGTATGGCAAATTTCCCGAGGACAAGCCTGTTATGCAATCTGATCGCAAGACAGTGATCGTCACAGGCGCATCGCAAGGCATAGGCGCCGCCATTGTTCAGGCGTTTTTAGCACGAGGCTACAATGTAGTGGGCACTGCACGGAAGGCCACGAAATCGAAGCAGCTTCCAGCTTCCGATCATCTCGCCTTAGTCGACGGTGACATAGGTCAATTTGAGACCGCGCAGAAAGTTGCGGCTCTCGCGCTGGAGAAGTTTGGCTCGATCGATGCCGTAGTCTCGAACGCCGGCATCTTCGTGGTGAAGCCGTTCACCGATTACACGACAGACGATTTTCACGCTCTGATCTCCATCAACCTGGCGGGCTTCATTCACATCACTCAGCTCGCGGTCAAACAGATGCAGACACAGAAGACCGGCGGCAGCGTCGTCACCATTACTGCAGCGCTGGCTGACAACCCGATTGCTGGCGTTACCGCCTCGCTTTCCATGATCACGAAAGGCGGCCTTGAAACCGTCACCCGACACCTCGCGATGGAATACGCAAAGCAACATATTCGATTCAACGCCGTCGCTCCCGGTGCTGTCGATACCCCGCTTCACGCTAACGATTCGAAAGAATCCCTGACAGCGCAGTCGCCGATGGCGACCATCTCAACAGTGGAGGACATTGCCAGCGCGGTCGTTTATCTTACCGAAGCTCATCAAATCACAGGGGAGGTGCTGCACGTCGACGGCGGTGCGCACCTTGGCAAATGGTAACCGGTGACGGATTTCCACCCGCAAGCGCCGAACAGCGCTTGAAAGAACTTGGCATCAAACTCCCCCCGCCGCCCGAACCGTTCGGCACCTATGTAGAAGCGGTCCAGACGGGTAATCTGCTTTTTCTAACCGGAATGCTTCCTACACAAGGCCGCGTGGCGAAATTCATTGGACGCCTCGGTGCCGAGCTTGATGTGGAAGCTGGCCGGAATGCGGCGCATCTGGCAACACTTAATGCGCTCGCTGTGGCGCGGGAGCATCTCGGCTCGCTCGACAAAGTGACGCGGATCGTCCGGCTTGGCGTATCGGTAGCTACCTCAGGAGACGTCCGCGATCAGCCCAAAGTGGCTGATGCCGCTTCGGAGTTGCTGCAAGACATCTTCGGAAAAGACAAGAACCCATGCAGATTAGTCTATGGTGTGGCAAGTCTTCCGCTCGGCGCATCGGTCGAGCTAGAGATTATTTTCGAGGTCACAACATCAGAGAAGAGGCAGTGAAATCAAAATCCATGGAAACGAAATCAACTGATCAGCAACCGCAGATTCCCGAATCGAAAAGCTCAACGCAGCCGGCAACACGTCCTCCGCTACCTCCGTTTACGCTTGAGACTGCCATTCAGAAGGTGCGTCTAGCGGAGGATGGCTGGAATTCTCGCGATCCAGAAAAGGTGGCGCTTGCTTATACAATCGACTCGCGCTGGAGAAATCGCGCCGAATTTCCATGTGGCCGGCAAGAGATCATCGAATTTCTCAAACGAAAGTGGGCGAAGGAGCTGGACTACCGGTTGATCAAGGAGCTTTGGGCCCACGATGGCAATCGCATTGCGGTGCGTTTCGCCTACGAATGGCACGATGATTCCGGGCATTGGTACCGCTCATACGGTAACGAGAATTGGGAATTTGATGAACATGGGTTGATGCAACGCAGATATGCCAGCATCAACGATCTTCCGATCAAAGAATCGGAGAGAAAGTATCATTGGCCGCCTGGCCGGCGTCCCGATGATCACCCGGGTCTAAGCGATCTCGGATTGTAACCTGGCCGGGGACGTCACGGAGCCATGCCTATGTCGCGTTGAAACTCCTCTCTATTCGTTTTGCGACGTTCTCCGAAAGCGATCCAGCGTTCGCAACGGATGAATCTCAATCGGCGCGCGGCAGGAACTCTTCGCGCACGATCTTTCCATCCTTCACCGTGTAAACGCCGACCTCGGACAATTTTCGTCGCTGTTTCGCCTCCTTATCGGTAACATCCGCGTCGTATTGCACGACAAATCGATCGTGCGCAACGAATGATCCATCAGCGGTGAAACTATGCACTTCTGTTGCGTTCAACCACCAGTCGATTTTGCCGCGGACCGCTTCTTTCCCGCGCGATTCCGGCGAGCCGCCGCTCATGCTAAAGGCTTCTACGCTCACAATGTTGTCATCGTAAAGCGTGTCGAGCGCTTCGTACCAGCCTTGTTTGCGGACCAGGTCCACCACTCTTTTAGCAACTTCTTTAGTCGTCATTTCCCTTCTTTACTTAAATAATTTGGCAAGGCGAACATCAACATATGTGGGCAATTGACCGGGAACCTTGTGACGAGAGCGTAATTCGTTCGCGTCTGGCCAGCGCGCCTTGTTCGAAACTTGCCGGACGGTGGGTGCTGGTGGCGACGACTCTCGCTTCCAGCATGGCGTTCATTGACGGCACGGTTGTAAACGTGGCGTTGCCGGCGCTGCAAACCAATCTCAATGCCACGATCGTGGATGTGCAGTGGGTCATTGAAGCGTACTCGCTTCTGCTCGCCGCGCTTCTCCTTGCGGGCGGATCTCTTGGAGATCACTACGGACGCCGCCGCATCTTCCTGTTCGGTGTGACGCTTTTTGCTTGCGCATCAGCCTGGTGCGGACTTGCTCCCGATATTCATCAACTGATTGTCGCCCGCGCTGTGCAGGGACTTGGTGCGGCGCTGTTGGTACCCGGTAGTCTTGCAATTATTAGCAGTTCGTTTCCGGAGAACGAACGTGGACGCGCGATTGGGACGTGGTCGGGTTTCAGTGCGATTACCACCGCTATCGGACCTGTTATCGGCGGCTGGCTGATCGAACATGTTTCGTGGCGTGCGGTGTTCTTCATCAATATTCCAATTGCGCTTTTGATCATCTTAATCTCGCTGCGACGGGTTCCAGAGAGCTCCGACAAGCAGAGCAAGAGACTCGATTGGTGGGGCGCAGTTTTGGTAACCTTCGGCCTTGGTGCTTTGGTGTATGCACTGATCGAATCGTCGCAACTCGGCTTCGGCGATCGATCAGTAGTTGCGGCGCTCGTTGCCGCCGCCGCGCTGCTAACGATGTTCCTGGTCATTGAGACACGAGTGCCTGATCCCATGTTGCCACTGGAGTTGTTCCGCTCGCGAACGTTCACCGGGGCGAACCTGCTGACACTTCTGCTTTATGGCGCGCTCGGCGGGGCGCTGTTTTTCCTGCCTCTTAATTTGATTCAGATTCAGCATTACTCCGCTACGAAAGCAGGTGCGGCGTTCCTGCCATTTGTTCTGATCGTTTTCCTGCTTTCGCGCTGGGCGGGCGGACTGGTCGAAAAGTATGGCCCGAAAATTCCGCTGGTTGTCGGCCCGTTAATCGCAGGTCTTGGCTTCGCACTTTTCACGTTGCCCGGTGTGAATGCCGGTTATTGGCAAAACTTTTTTCCCGCTGTCGTTGTACTTGGTACGGGCATGGCCGTAAGTGTCGCGCCTCTTACCACTACTGTGATGAATTCAGTGTCGCAGAATCGAGTCGGCGTGGCATCGGGCGTTAACAACGCGGTTGCACGAGGCGCCGGACTGCTCGCGATCGCTGTATTCGGGATTGTCATGCTTCACTCTTTCAATCATTCGCTGGATCGACGATTAGCTGGATGGAAGCTTCCCGCGTCCGCGTGGCAGTCCTTGCAGGCTCAACGTACCAAGCTTGCGGCCCTTTCCCTTCCGCAGGAGTTGGATGAGATGACTCAACAAATGATTGGGCACACGATCGCTGAATCTTTTGTGGATGCTTTCAGGCTCATCATGGCTATCGGGGCAACGCTCGCGGTTACTGGTGGGATCGTAGCGTTCCTGCTTATTGGCACGCGAAAAAACAGCCTTCCCGGCAAATGATTTCCTTAAATCGTTATGCCAGAAGGTTCGCGAGTTACCACTACGTGGTTACCATATGAAGTCTGTGGAGAAAAAAATTCCGGGACTTCATCATGTGACTGCGATCGCCAGCGATCCGCAGCGAAACCTGGACTTCTATGTAGGCCTTCTCGGTCTGCGTTTTGTCAAACGCACAGTCAATTTCGACGATCCCAACTCTTACCATTTTTACTTCGGCGACGGACGCGGCACGCCTGGGACAATCCTGACATTTTTTCCATGGCCGGGCGCGCGGCGCGGAATTCGCGGCGCCGGCCAGATCGAAGCCACGGCATTCTCGATTTCATCTGGGTCAGTGAGTTACTGGCTGGAGCGTTTGAAACAGCAGCACGTTGCGGCGGAAAGAATACCGTCGCGTTTCGGAGAAGAAGTGATTCGGTTCGTCGATCCTGACGGACTCTTACTCGAACTAATCGCTTCAAATTCGCTCGCGCCAGTTGAGCAATGGCCCGATAGCCCGATTCCTCCGGAGCATGCGCTTCGCGGGTTTCACAGTGTTTCGGCTGCTTTGGAAGGTTATGAAAAGACGGCGCGTTTGCTCACTGATACGTTCGGTTACCGTTTGATCGAAGAATCACAGAACCGGTTTCGGTTCGCATCGCATGACGACAGCGCGCCGGGCCGAATTATCGATCTGCTTTGTCTGCCTGACTCCGGCGTTGGGCGTGTTGCGGCCGGGTCTGTGCATCACATCGCGTTTCGCGCACGTGACGAACAAGAGCAACTTCAGTGGCGCGAACAGCTCGTTGATCTTGGTTACAACGTTACTCCGGTAATCGACCGCATTTATTTTCATTCAATCTATTTTCGCGAACCCGGTGGCGTGTTGTTCGAGATCGCAACCGAGCCGCCCGGATTTACCTTCGATGAAACAATCGAAGAGCTTGGAACCGGTCTGCGCGTTCCGCCGTGGCTGGAATCCGCGCGTTCGGAGATCGAGAAGATTCTTCCGCCGATCCACGTGCCACACAAACAATGAGGCCGCAGCCGGATTTTCTTCATGAATTCGTTCCGGGTAACTCGAACCGCACGCTCTTACTCTTGCATGGAACCGGCGGAAATGAGCGCGATCTCATACCGCTCGGACGCGAACTCGATCCCGATGCATCTTTGCTTAGTCCGCGCGGAAAGATTCTGGAGAACGGAATGCCGCGCTTCTTTCGCCGACTGGCCGAAGGTGTGTTCGACTTGGAGGATTTGAAGACGCGAACAAACGAACTGGCCGATTTCGTCGACGCGGCAGTGCGTCATTACAAACTGGCTGCGGACCATATTGTTGGCGTCGGTTATTCCAACGGCGCCAACATCGCCGCAAGCATGTTATTGCTTCGGCCGGAAATTATGCGCGCGGCAATTCTATTTCGCGCCATGGTGCCGCTCGTTCCGGACAAATTGCCCGACCTTTCGTCTGTGCCCATTTGGATCGGCGCAGGCGATCAGGATCCGATTATTCCCGCATCCGAGACTCAACGCCTTGTCGAACTTCTTCGCAGCGCCGGCGCGGACGTGACAATTCGTTTTTTCAATGCTGGCCACGGCCTAACAAGCAGTGAGCTCGAGACGGCGGGTCAATGGCTCAAGGATCTTAAGCCGTCAGCCGCGCGAAAATGAAAACAACCCGGCTTGAAGCGTTCAGCGACGGTGTCCTCGCCATCATCATCACGATTATGGTGCTGGAATTGAAGGTGCCGCATGCAGTCGAACTGGCCGCATTGAAACCGGTGCTGCCAGTATTATTGAGCTACGTACTAAGTTTTATCTACCTCGGGATCTATTGGAACAACCACCATCATCTGTTCCAGGCCACGGAGGAGGTCAGCGGTGGAATTCTGTGGGCCAACCTTCATCTCCTGTTCTGGCTGTCACTCTTTCCGTTCACGACAGCCTGGATGGGTGAAAACCACCTCGCTCCCACGCCGACCGCGGTATATGGCTTCGTGCTACTGATGGCGGCTATTGCCTACTATGTTCTGCAGCGCACCATCATCGCCAAGGAAGGCCGTGATTCGCTCCTTGCGCAGGCTATCGGCAAAGATCGGAAAGGTAAACTTTCTCCCCTGCTCTACCTCGCCGCCATTCCGCTCGCGTTTGTGAGCTCCTGGATCGCAGGCGGGCTGTATGTATGCGGCGCGCTGCTCTGGTTGATTCCCGATCCCCGGATCGAGCGGGAGATTGAGAAGCGCGAAGAGTGACCGGTTCCACTTGTAGCACGAATACAGAACTCAAAATCGAAATGGCCCTTCGCAGATACTCACCGGCACTGCAAATACAATGGCAGCCATTCAGGCGTTGATGTAAGTTTGAATAGTATTTAACGAACAATCAGCAACAAACCCGCATGAAGGCGAGTG
>Ga0193723_1000813_pt1 | contig 12316 bp, 8 predicted proteins | sample H2m2metaG_FD_143042 | JGI IMG/M metagenome (GOLD analysis project Ga0193723, IMG submission 143042) | Soil microbial communities from a riparian zone of the East river system, Colorado, United States - H2m2 | ecosystem: Environmental > Terrestrial > Soil > Riparian zone | place: USA: East River... | reverse complement strand
GCTTCGTCATTTGTTCCCGCCGGTGAAATCGCATCAGGTCGCGGGAAACGGGTCGCTCTTCGAATCGTAAAGCGGCCCAACAGAAGCCTGACAACAACGCCAGCCCGCCCACCAGGAGTGGTCGTTTAGTCATCCGATAAGCTACACGGAATAACTGCCAGCTGACGGATCCGCCCAGATAGTAATCCTTCTTGCCATAAGCAAACATCGCGCCCACTGCTCCCCGTTCCGCAGTGCCCATCCGCCGATGGTGACGAAAGCGTCTCTCCGGGAAGTTCCGCGTTTTCCATCCTTTCATTCGGGCAGTTGTGACCGCGATCCAGTCGATGCCGCCTGCCCGGTTTGGCAAATATCCTCCGATTTCACTGAAGCACTGGCGCCGGAAAACTTGACACGCTCCATGAACCGAATTTTCACTCTCAAAACTATCTTTGGTAGAATCAAATCCTTCCTCGCTGTAAGCCGTTCCTGTAACGCCCAAACTTGGATCCTCTATTAGCTTCTGCAGCAGAAACTCAAATTGATCGGGTCCAAAAGATATGTCCGCATCCAGGTTTCCGATGGCTTCGAACTCTAGGGAGCGGACTCGTTCGAACCCCACATTGAACGCGTGAACTTTTGCGGCAAAATTGCGGTCCTGTCGTTGCGGCAGACGGACGAGTTCAATCCAGGGATAGCGCGCTGCACAGCGATCGACAACTTCTGCGGTGTGGTCCGTTGACCCGTCATCCACGATGACCCAGCGCTCAGGCAAAATTGTCTGCGCAACCATGGAAGCGAGGGTCATTTCAATGAAAGCTTCCTCATTGTGCGCTGGAGTGATGAGAACGTACTTCATAGTCTAGAGATCGAAGATCAGAGGTCAGATATCACGCTACTGAGGAAACTGGAATGTGGGAGGCTGGTGCTTCTGACGCCTGAGTTCTGCTCGGGTGGATCTGCGCGAAGATCTCATCCATGATTCGGGCCGTTAAGATGATTTCGCGATAAGGGATCGGAACCGGGCTCCCTTTTCGAACGCTGTTATAGAAGCGTTCAATCAACTCCTTCATCCCGAAGTCCTGATAAAGTCGCCGGCGTAGAAAATTGACTATGTTGAGCCTTGCGTTTCTAAGATGTTCGAAACCATTTTTCACGGGTGGAATGAAATAGGTCAGGTAGCTTTTATAAGAACGGGTTTTCTGTCTTATTAGACTTCCCGTGATGATATCCGCGGTTACTGAATGGGATGGCCCGTGAACGCGTAATTGATTAAGGCCCCTGATTTGGGTCGAAAAACAAAAGAACGCTGTCGTGCCACTCTTGTCCCGAATCATGACCCTTAGCTCATCCATGACTTCTTCTGCGCCGACGCTACGGAGTTGCTCGCTTTGATGTGCCGTAGCGACGATTTCGGTCACTTCGTCATCAAGGAATTCAGCCAGTTTAGCAATTCCATGGCTGATGATGTTATGAAATAATTGCCCCGGAAGTTGGCGAACCCAATGGTTGCGATTTCCAAGAAATGCACTGGCATATCTTAAATCTCCCATGTCGTACGACCAGTAGCTTTCCAGGTGGACCGGTCTTCCACCGAGAAACCCTTGCTTTACCAACCGGCGCATTTCGAGCATCTCGAGAGTAAACAGGTAGTTGTGACCAACGGTTATTTTTAGGCCACGGTGTTGAGCCAATTCAATTAACGCCTCAGTCTCACTGGCCGTAACAGTAAACGGTTTTTCCAAATAGACATGGCTGCCTGATTCGAGGCATTGTTTCGCAAGAGAATAATGACTGCGCGGAGGGGTAGTAATGTGAACGACGTCAGGAGAAACGGCGTGCAGCATTTCCTTCAAATCCGAGAAGCATTTAGCAATACCGAAACGTTGAGCGATTTGCCTGGCCATAAGCGGTTCGGAATCGCAAACGGAAACGACTTCGCAGTCCGGGATCCGATGAATCGCCGCGACGTGCTGGTCCGCGACCTTGCCGCAGCCTACGAGCGCGACCCGCAAGGTGCGCGAGGTTGATGGTTGAGTGTTAATGATTCAGAGCCTTTGACAATTGCGCGGTTGGTTAACCCGATTACTGATAATGGATGTCGAATGACCGAGGAATAGGGCTTAAGATTTTCTCACAGTCCGTCCTCGATGCTCCGTCGTCCTCACTGCGCTGGCGCCATTTGATTCAAACTGGCCTAAAAACAAAGCCATCGCCTGCTCCATGGGGACTTTCGGCCTCCAGCCGAGCCGTTCTTTAAGCTTTTGATTGGAATAGCGATTTCCCTTCCATTCCGCGGCACAGCGGCGACGATTAAAAGCCGGGGGAAGCTGGTTTCTTGACCACTCGGAGTACTTCTCCCAGAACAGGGACATGGCGTAACCGACGATATACGGAACTCTGATTGATACAAAAGATTTCGACTTCCTTTTGTAAGCTTTTAGGAACTGTTGCCCTGTCGGCAATTCATCATCCACAACGTTAAAAATCTCACCATCGATTCCGGGCTTGAGACCGGCCAACACAACGGCCTCGGCACAGTTATCGACGAAGACCAATGGCAAAGCCTGCGAACCGTTTACCTGTATCAAAAATCCAAATGCGCTGGTGCCGACGCGGCCGTTCAATTCTCGCTTCCCTGGTCCGAATACGTACCCTGGCCTGAGAATCACATAGGGCAGATTATGCACCGCGCCGTACTCCTTAACCAGTTCCTCCTGCTTAAGTTTACCAAACCCATAAGCGTCAAATCGTTCCTGAGGCGCATCCTCTAGTGGACAGTTCTCATCCAGGAGAGCACCACGGCTCAAAGTGAGGTTCGAATACACGGCAAAGGAACTGACATTCACAAAGCGCTTGGGCTCACCAAAGTGGAGAAAGGCATCCATGAGATTACGCGTAGCAAGCGCCGAGTTCATAAATGCACCTGCGAACGACTTTTCCATGCCGGCTGCTAGATGGTAAATAATCGAGGCCCTCGCCGCCGCTTTCCGGCAATCCGTGGGCGAAAGAAGATCGCCGGTAACGATTTCTACTTTCTTCTCGGCATTGAATTGGCGGAGCGTTTTTCCGAGTCGGCTAAGGTCGCTGGATGGCCGGACAAAACAACAGATATCAGTAAAGCCGTAGTCAAGGAGCGTAGCGACTACTTTAGTTCCGATAAAGCCACTGGATCCAGTGACTAGGATGCGCTCATCCCGCGATACAATGTAGTCGGAATTCGATGCCGGATTAGGAGGACGGCGTTGACTCATTTCAGTTACCGAGGTTATCCTGGTCGTCAGCCATTTTATTTGTCGGGCTTTCTTTGGTCTTTTTTGCTTTTTTTCTGTCGGGCTTCTTCCCACCCCAGGGTTGCCTTTTCTTAAGCGTATTGTGTTGCGAGTCCCCTGTCGCGTCTCGCGTCATCTGCTCCGGTGGCGGCAGGCCTTTCGTCAGCGGATGCGGGTAAACGTAAGGCGTGTAACCCGGCATCGGCGTATCATTGAAATAATCTTTCCCCGGCGTCAGCATCCACGCTGTGTTTGCCGCTGGATTAAAGTTTATGTGTTCACCACCCGGCTGATGGATATTGTTCCATGAATAGCAAGGTTCTATCACCTGATTTGGCCACTTGGGCGGTGGACCAGCGGTATTAGGCAGTAAATCACCTTTCCCGCGACACGGTTGATCGAGCGCGACCATCACCTTGCAAATTTCGTACTGGTCGCCAGCCCGCCATGTCGCGCCGCCACAACCAGCCGGGCAATTCCATTGCATTGTGAGCGTGTCGTTCGTGTTCGACATGATGAAACCGATAAAACCGTCTGACACGCGCTTGGCCGTGTAATTTTTCCACTGGTTCACAGTCCAGTTCTTTGATGTGTCAGTGAGCGAGTTCGTTGAGGCTTGGACACTCTCGCTGCCGCCCGTAGCCGTACCACTTTCAAATACGTAGGGCGGATTCCCGTCAACGTGAGAGCCATCCGCCTCGGTAACGTTTACGTCCCAAGGGTTCTGTCCGTCCGCGTTACCAAATGGTGTACCCTGATAATTACGCGATACCCGATACGTCTGCATTGAATAGCCAGTTGGTAGGTTGCCATCGTAAGTGTTGTCGTGGGCTATCATCGAGCCTGAGCGAATACCGTCCATCGCGCCAAGATTATAGCTCCAATGATAATCATTGTTGTAAATCTCTTGTGCGCGCCCGCCACGGTTGCGATCAATCTCCGTGCCGTGACACAAGATCTCTACATCCCACAAATGACAATGGCGTATCACGAACCGTCCACCTTGATTTGCATCCCATCCCCCGGCCGTACTAAAAGGATGACCCCTGTTGTCCACGTACCAATCCTCGTAGAAGAAAAAATCAGGGCCGCCATAACCTGCCGGTTGCGACCATTCGACGTCCCCGTAGTTCGTCCCGTTAAAGGTGCGGTTCTGCCCGTTCTGGCCCACCAAATGATCTTCAACGATATGATCGGCTACGCCTCGGATACTCGCATAAACGGCGATGTAATTTGAGTGATAAAGGTTTGTGAAATGCAGGTGATCAAGCCGCACTTGGTTGGAACTGCCAGATAACTTAATCGCGCCGTTATATGCAGTTGTGGTTAGCCCGCCTGTGCCAGTGAATGTGATTCCGGTAATCCGAAGTGATTGGCCCGCGTTCGTCTTGCAATGGAAGAAACCTTGCCCGCCGGGCACACGAACCAGATTGTCCACGAGAACAGTTTGATCGTCGGTTGTGCCCCTGTCCGAATCGACGGTGGTCTGTCCCTGAATCGTGATGCCCTTCGTAATCGCAAGGGCTGAAGTCCAGGCGGCCCTTCCAGCCGGAACGATTACAGTGTCGCCATCCGCTGCAGACGCTATAGCCCTCCTAACATCAGCAAGAGAAGGGCTGGCAGCGTTAATAATTCTCGCCGGCATCGCGGCGCTAGAAGCGGCAACAAGCAAAGCGGCGAGGACCGAACTCAGAACTGCATAATTCGACCGCAACACAAACAGCGAATTCGGATCGAAAGGCCGACGGCGTTCTGCGCCACCAGTGGCATCACAACGCATGCCTGATTAAATTCGAGCCCGGGATGGAATTCTGCATTGCGATTTCCCCAGGATACAATTCTAATTTCGAAGATCTCAAACTTCAAAGGTTGCTCAAGGACGCCGTGCCAAAAAGCCGGGCACGTCAGGGTTATCGTTTGACATGCCCGAGTCCATGTCGTCTTCGGATCTCGCAGTCCCCACAGACGATTCCGCAGTGGTGAAGCGAGTTTGCGGGTAGTCCATTGCAATGAGATAGAAAGCAAACCAGATGGCATTCACCGTTTTGAAGGCTGCTTCCGTCCAGTTGTACAGGATTACTGCCGCGAGGAAGCCCAATCGATATCGCCCCCATTCAAAATTTCGAAAAAGCTCAAGGCGTATTTTCCAGAAAGTGGCAACAAATAGTCCGACCAGGAGCAACACCCCAATTATCCCCAAGGTCAGATAAGTTTCCAAATACCCGTTATGGGCCTCGTTTGGGATATAAAAGAAAATTCCTTCCAGCTCCTTTAGCCTGTCCCCCAACCAGAAACTTTCGAATCCGGTTCCAAGAACTGGATTGATATGCACTTCCAGGAGACGTGTCCAAAGCATCGTTCTCCCCGAAAGACCGGCGCCCCTACCCAGAGCCTCCGAATAGTGGCCTGAAACTCCAAACACCAGTTCTGCTACCACCACGAGAACTAGTGCTGCTAGCATATACGTCCCAATAAAATTCTTGTTTACAGAACGGCTGCCCAGAAACACGACCACCACTACCCCTACAATCAGAGATGTAAGCGATGTAGCACTGTGCGCCTGTGATAAAAGCCACCAGATACCTATCAAAAACCCGGCAATTAGCCGAAGCTCGTTTCGTCTCCAGGTGCTCCGGTCAGTTCGCCAGGTTTGCAGCAAATACCAAAAGAAAAAGTAACCCAGGATCAGGCAATCGGCACCCAGTAGATTTTTGTTACTGGTGATACCTGTGTTAAATGTCTCTCCCGTCCACGGGTCGAACCCTCGACCCAAGTCGGGGTAGTATTTGATGAACAGAATGGAAACCGGGACGACGACATAAGCACACCTTTTCAGCAATGTTTTAATCGCTTGGTCGGGATTCGGCTCCGTAAGGATGACCAGCGCCATGATCGGATGACCCAGAATCTTGATCCACCGCTTGAAAGCCACGAAGGGAAAATCGGACCAAATAATGGAAATCAAACAATACAGGAGAAATATTGTGAGCCATTGATTGTTGCGAACAATTTCTGAAAGACGGACTTGCCTCTGACTAAGAACATAAACGCCCGCGACAATCAGGAAAAAGAAAAACCAAGCGTCCAGCGGACTTCCCTCTTCCACCGAAACAGCGCCACCTACAGGTAAGCCGAAGAGGTTGAGCCATTGAGAAAGCCCTCTTGAGCAAGCGATTACCAGCCAAATAAGTGGGAGCCACAGGGCGCCGGTAACATCGGGCTTTTGCCGAATGTCCCGCCTGAAAAGGAAGGCCATGAAGGCGAGCGTAAGCCAGGACGCTATGTTGGGAGGCAAATGTAGGCCCATAGTTAGGTTCCGTTAAATCGATGAGCGGTTACCACGATCAAATTGAAGATGGGAACGCTTGATTTTCCAAGAGGTAGCGATCCTTAGAGTGTGGAAAACTACCGTCTGATTTTCAGGTCCCGACGCTGGAGTCTTCGAGGCGTCGCAACAATCGCGCCGGGTTACCAACGTAAATCCCCGACTCAGTAATGTCTTTGGTAACGACCGCGCCCGCGCCAATGACAACTTGATCGCAGATCGTGACTGGAAGAATGGTGGCATTTGTTCCGACGCTTACACGATTCCCAAGTCTTGTTGCTCGCCAAAGGTCCGGCTTTCCGGCAGGGCCCCCGGTAACAAACTCATCATTGATAAACATAGCGCCATGAGAAATGAAGCACTCGTCTCCGATCGTTACGAGCTCACAGATAAATGCGTGCGATTGAATCCTGCATCGCTTGCCGATATTCACTCCCTTTTGTATCTCTACGAATGGGCCGACGAAGCTGGCATCTCCAATTGTGCACCCATAGAGATTGACCGGCTGCACCACCGTGACGTTTTCTCCAAACGTTACATCGACGATCCCTGCATGCCGGATTTCTGGCTTTGCCATGAACGTCTCGCTTAATGGCCGGGTTGAAGACGCCTGCGTAGTCAAGGCCGGACCTGCTGATTTATCCAACATAGAGGTGAGCCAACTGGAACTAGGCTTTATGGGTCTCCTCCCGGCGATCGGCTTTACAGAAGTCGCTCATTTAGTGGCCATGAGCGTCTCATAAGCAGTCAGAAGATTCTTGCCGACCTTTGTCCACTGGAGCTCATCCTCTACTCGGCGGCGACCATAAGCGCCCATTTTTTTCTGAAGCTCGGGTTTATCCATGAGTTGCGCAATAGTTTCCGCGAATTCCGCTTCGTTGTTCGGTTTAACATAGGCGGCAGCGTCTCGGGCAGAAAAGCGCGTTTCCTTCAGGTCGAAAGACACGATCGGCTTTGCCGAGGCCATATATTCCATCACCTTGATCCAGGTAGACACATCGTTTAATGGGCTGGAAGGATCCGGATCCACGCAAATGTCGGCAGCCGCAAGGTTAGCTTGCAACTCTTCATCAGAGACGAAACCGGTTAGTTCGACGCAACCGTTGAGTTGCAGGTTTTTAGCCAGATCGCGCAAATCTTGCAGTGAGTCCCCCGTGCCCATTATGACACAATAAAAATCCGCACGCCTCAAACCATGCAGTAAATGCCGCAACGACCGGAGTAGATAATCAACACCGTCTTGTGGATTTAGGCTACCGACATAGCATAAAATGGACTTGTTCATTTTTTTCAAACGGGCGCTGGGTGCTGCCGGCGTCATCCGCATCTCGTTCGGTCCATTTCTTACAACGAAGATATCACGCGGGTCCTTGTTCGCGCGTTCGATTTGTATCTGTTTGTAGGATTCGTTCGTAGCAATCGTGATATCAGCAAGTTTCAGGCTGCACCATTCAAACATTCCTAGCAACCGCGTGTAAAATCCTTCAGCGGCGCCATAACGGGATCGGTAGAGCTCCGGGCAGAGATCGTGCTGATCAAAGACGAATTTCTTTCCGAGCAGTTTGAAGGGCAAAGCCACTAGAAAGAGAGTATCGGGAGGATTGTGAGCGTGCATCACGTCGAAGCCGCGCCTCACAAAAATGTAAGTGCTAACAGTGAGACAAGCTGTGGTGAAGTAAAGGTATTCTACAACATAACCAAAAAAGGATTTCAGCTTAACGAAGAGCAGGTTCGTTCGGCTATCATTGGCAGACGAAGTCTTTTTAAAGAGCTCCAATGTCGGCACACGGTAAACTTCAATACCGTTCCAGGTCTCGCGCGCTGGCTGACCCTCTCTCCGGAGCGCAACGACTGCGACCTTGTAACCTGCGTCAGCGAGTAAACGTGCCTCGTTCGCGACACGAGTATCCTGAGGAAAGTGGTTTTCAACCCACATTAGGACTTTTGTTTGAGATTGGCTCATGACTCGCCCGCGTTGCAACCGCGTTACCAGCAGATGCCTTGATAATTCGCAAAACCGTTTACGGTTTCACCGGGCAACCGAATCAAATCAATAATCAACTTTGAATCGCCATTATTGCCTACAGCTTCCTGAATTTTGGAATTATTTTTGCCAACTACCACTACATCACTGGCTTCGATGGCTTCCTTTGCAGAAGAAACCATCAACGATGAAATGTGCGGTATTGCTTGTTCGATGTAGTATTTGTTCGCACCTACGAGTCTCGCCAAAGCAACTTCTTCGTCGTAGATAGCCAATTTATATCCTTTACCGATCAAGGTTTCGATCAGTCCAACAATCGGACTTTCACGGAGATCGTCGGATCCGCCCTTAAAACTGAGGCCCAACACTCCAACACGGTTCTTGCCGGTGTGGCGGATTAAATTGAAGGCTAGCTCGATCTGCTTACGATTTGTTTCGAGCACAGCACCGAGCACCGGCAGTTCCAGATCCAATTGCTTCGCCTTGTAAAGAATAGCGCGAACGTCCTTTGGCAGGCATGACCCACCAAAAGCAAAGCCAGGCTTAAGATAATAGGGAGAGATGTTCAGCTTTGTATCCTTGCAAAAAATCTCCATTACTTCGTGGCTATCAGTGCCCATAGCCTTACAGAGATTTCCGATCTCATTCGCGAAACACACTTTAAGGGCGTGAAATGCGTTGGAGGCGTACTTAATCAACTCCGCTACTGAAAGGGGGATACGCTCTACGGGGGCTTTTAGGCTGGAATAAAGAGTGGCGACTCGTTCAGCGGCACGCTCGTCACAGGTTCCGATGATCGTAAACGCAGGATGATGAAAATCATGAATAGCCGTCGTTTCGCGCATGAACTCGGGATTCATGCAGATGCCGAAGTCCTTTCCATCCTTTTTGCCAGATTCTTTTTCCAGCAAGGGGCGCACCACATCGTTTACTGTTCCGGGCAAAACGGTGCTTCGGACGACTACGACGTGAAAGTCGTTCGCTTTTCGTAGCAACTGGCCGATCTCGCTCACAACTCTTTTAAGCTGGGCAAGACCCAGACTGCCATTGTCATTGCTCGGCGTGCCAACACAAACCAGGGAAAGGTCGCCGAGTCTATGCGCGCGCTGAGTAGCTTGCAGGCGTCCCGCCGCAACTCCGCGGCCAATCAATTCTTCCAAATCCGGTTCGATAATGGGGCTTTTTCCTGAGTTAATGAGAGAGACCTTAACTTCCTGTAAGTCCACGCCGGTTACCGAGTGGCCCATCTCAGCCAGGCATGCGGCCGTTACGCAGCCCACGTACCCCATTCCGAAAACTGTGACATCCATAAAAGTTATATCTCTAACCCTTCATTAGATCTGGCGCCCTTGGTTACACGCGCACAGAACTGGGCCACCTTTGTCGGTGTTGTGTTCCAAAAAGCACCGTCATAGCGCCGATTCACGTACTCCAATAGCGATTTGTAGTGATCTACCGGATACTCCCTTGATGTTGCAATCGTGTTATCAAAGCACAAATAGTCAGGATGGACATCAACTAGTGCCATCCCGCCGTGTTGAGCAATCCAATCGAGTTTTCGCAGCCAGATTTCCGGTGTCTTCTCTTGCAATAGCACGAAGAGCGTGAAGTCTTGAGGAAGGGTATAAGGCAGCTCAACGTAACCTCTTGAAGAAGGGTTGATAACTGATCGTTCGGGGTTGATTGAACTCCCGTTTGGATGTGGCACCCAGAAGGGAAAGATCGTGTGGCGGCCCTGGGGCTGCGGCTCAAACGGATCCGTATCAAAGGTGGATGCGTCGTACTGCACATCGAGATCGTGCAACCAATCGAGATTACGTAGCATGAATCCCGATCTGAACCCTAAAGCGCCCCACTCGCGTGCATAGCCGTTGATTTTCGCGGCGCTGCGCTTGAACTTGCGCCGCGAGGAAAACAGATGGCCATCGTGTTTAAGATCGTGTATCCCAACCTCGAATCCCCTAGCAGTGAGTTCCCCCCTTAGTTCTGCTGGAAGTCGGTAACTGCCCTCGGGGATAAAATTAAAGGAAGAACGGAATCCAAGGTCCAATTCCAGTTCCATTAAGGACCGGCACCTGCTCAGACCTATCTTGCTCTCGACATCGTGCGTCAGAACAAGCGCAAACTTTTTGCCGCCCGGCCAGCCCGGCCAGTTTTCGGGTGCCCGCTCCGATCCCGGCATGATAGGCCATACGTCTTCGCTTTGCTTGCGTAATCGCATAGCCAGCTTTCGTCGAATCGCCGTTCGGATGAATTGCGGAACGAAAGGCTTTAAGCCGTAATAAATTCTATTGCGTAACATAAGGTATCGCGAGTTCAGGACTCGCGATAAACGTCCGTGGGACCATCCAACGGCGTATCGAAAACGCTTGTGTGCCCTCCCTGCTTTCGAGCTTCAACCCGGTGTGGGAGCGCAAACAGGAGTATAAGCAAGATGAAGAAGACAAAGAGCATCCTCAGGATATCAACAATCCCAAAGCGGCCGTAAGCTAACCATTGCAGCCATTAGAACCGCGGTTCAACAGTTATAATGCGGCCGATCAAGACTCAGAGTCAAGCCACTTCGGGACGTAGGAACGCGTCTTGTTTACTACGACTGCAACGTTCTTTCGCTCAGCGATCAGCTTCCCGAAGCTGCGCTTAATACCCTCACGGTTGTTCTTCTCTGCCTCGACCACTAGCAAGAGCTGGTCCATGAAAGCAGCCATTCCCCACGTGGGACTCGTTTGATCCAGCGGGGGCATGTCAAAAATAATGTAGTCAAAGTCGCTCGCCTTCATATTTGGCATCATGTCGAAGAATTTTTTCAAGCCTAGCTGCGCCGGACCTCCCGTATTAGGCGATCCCACTGTGGCGAGATAGAGATTGTCCGCAGCCGAGGCGATGGAGTCAGATGGCTTAAGAGCTTTGTTCAGAGGATAAGCAGGTTTACCCTTGAAAAACGGATGCACCTCCTCCGGTCCCAGGTTCACATCGACGAGGAGCACCTTGCCGTCGTTTGTTTCTGAAAGTGACGCAGCGAGTCCAGCAGCAAGGGTGGAAGTTCCCCCTTCCTCCGAAACGCTGGTAACGCCAACCAGCTTCGGTTTATGCGTCAAGTGATTGAGTTCGAAATAAAGACCGAGGCGATCCCGGATCGCGTCGCAGTATGGCCTGATGAAATGGTCGGCCTCCCACGGCGCCAATTTGGCGTGACGTCGCCCCGTGGTAAGCGCTCCCGGATTCGCGGGTGAACCATTACGAGGCAAGGAGAAGCGACCGTTCCTATATGGAATAGAGAGCATCAATGGGATGTGTAACTGTGTTTCCAGCTGGAGCGGCCGGCCAACGGTCTGGTTCAAAACCATGCCCCTAAGCAGCGCGAGCGCTAGGCCCAAGGCCACTCCCCCGCCAACCAACGCGAGTGCGATCTTATCGCGTTTTTTAGTCTCCAAGGTAGGAGGAGAGGGCCGCTGGACCGCGCTAATATTGGGCATTTTGGATGGATCCAAAGCCTCGTCGATCCGTGCCTTTTCTAGTGATGCTGCGAAGTACTTGTAATTCGCTTCGTCCATCTCTCGCTTCCTCTCCAAGTCTTCAATTTGCGGAGCCAGTTCTGAAAGCTTCTTCGTTCTCTGCTGAACATCGCGAAGTCGGGACTTAAGCGCCTCGACTTTTGCCTGTGTGCCAGCCACCTTCGCTTTTACGGATTGCGGGCTGTTTTCAGATGACGCGGTCTTTGTTCTCCAGCCTTTTGTCTTTTTTTCTACGAACTGA
>Ga0193723_1000812_pt1 | contig 12324 bp, 7 predicted proteins | sample H2m2metaG_FD_143042 | JGI IMG/M metagenome (GOLD analysis project Ga0193723, IMG submission 143042) | Soil microbial communities from a riparian zone of the East river system, Colorado, United States - H2m2 | ecosystem: Environmental > Terrestrial > Soil > Riparian zone | place: USA: East River... | reverse complement strand
CGTCGATGATCTTCCCGCAAAAGCTCCCAGGTACTCCACGAAGCCGGTAATCAAGCCTTCGTAGCGAGCGCCTTGAAATACCATTCCGTAGTGCGGGCCACCCGGTCGCGACATTGCAGTTCGCGCGCTGGCGACCATTTCCTCGAGGGTATTCGGCTCGCGCGGGACGAGATCGGTGCGTCGATACTGAAGCCCGACGTCCGCAAACCACGGCAGGGCGTACAGCTTCCCCGCCCAGGTGTTGGCCTCGATTGTGGCCGGAAAGAATTCACCGCTCGCTGGACCGTAGGGTGTGAGCGGCAGCACCCAACCGGCCGCGGCGAATTCGGGCGTCCAGATGACATCGAGCTGGAGGATCGAAGGATTCCCGACACGCGCGTTCAGCCACTGCACGTACAGCTGATGACGCTGGTTCGCATCGTCGGGCGTGCGCTGCAGCTCAACGCGGATCCCGGGATTCAACACCATGAAGCGTTTCAGCTGCTTCGCGACGAGCGTTCCCTCAGCTCCGAGCGCCGAGCCAGAGAATGTGAGAACAGTCTCATTCTTGTTTGACTTTCCGCCGCACCCAAAGAGAAGCACGGAGAGGATCGTGCAGCGTGCCAGTATGAGAGCTGACGAGCCCGGATCGCGCCTCAATCCCGAATCCGCGTAATGACGAACTGAACCGCCAAATCCGTGACGTTCCACAACTGAACGTCGGTGCTGGCCCCGTAACGTATCGGCCTGAGCGTCCCTCCGTTGATCTCGTAGCTCCACAATTCATTGTGCTTCAAGCCCGATGCTTCGACCGCGGCGTTGGCTCGCCGCAGCGCGTCGCGCATCTCGGTGACGTACGAAGTCAGCGCCGGATCGCGCGGTCGCCCCGCGCCATCCGTCGCACCCGAGATCTGATTTGCGAGCCCGAGCAGCAGCAGATTCACTTCCCTGCCCCACACCACTCGCGGCGAGTGATACGTGTCCCTTCGGAACGCTTCCCACACGCTCTGCGATGCATAGGCGTCGTTCGCGACGAGTGGACCAAGACGATCGACAAACAGACCGACTGGATAATGGCGCATGATCGACCGCACGTCGCGCGTGACCGCCGCGATCGCTGCACCCGTCGTATCACGGGCGTCGCGCAGGAAGAGCCAGGTCGCCGGATCCGTACTCACCACCGGAATCGGCTTGCCCGCCGAGTCGAGCGAGATCGCGACGAATTCGAACGGCTGCCTGTCGGTGCCGGTCGTGGTCAGCACCCCCTGCCAGTAAGCCCGTTCATCGGCCGGAAGCCACTGCAGCTTCGCGGATACCCGGGTGCGAATCTCGTCAGGCGTGAATGAGACGACAAAGTGCCGGATCGCGCCCTGCCAGTTTTGGATCGCGCGCTGGAAAAACGCGGGATCGCGCACGAATTCGGCGAGCGACGAGCCGCCTGCTCCCGGTGTCAGCGCGGTCAGCTGCTCGCTGGAGAAGCCGATTGCCTTGAGCGCGGTGAGAATCTCGGCGATCGATTGCAGCGCGCGCGGCGCCCAGACCGCGTTGATATCCATCTCGAACCGGCCATTGGCGTAGCCCGCATTGCTGTCGCGCCAGCTGATCGATCTCCAGTGCGTCGAGTCGATGCGCGGCGATCCGATCAGATTCTGCGCCACCGGCTCGCGCGCGTACGGCCCCGCCAATGTCGCCACCAGGGCCAACTCCTTCATCAGGAGTCCGATCCGGGATCCTTTGCCGTCCGACGAATCCAACAGAAAAGTCTTCTTGCGCGCGGTTGTGACCGCTGGATTACTCAGGTATCGCGCGACGACGACCGGCAACTGAAACTCGTCGTCACGCATGTGATAGTTCTCGCGCACCTTCTGGAGATCGACCAACAGAGCGCGCGCGTTGGCAAGCGCCGTGTCCGCGGCGGCTCGACTTCCGCGTCGAATCAGCCGGAAGTACTCGGCCATGTGCGCGTTGTACTCGGAGGAATTCTCCCGGATCGCCTGCCCCCCGAGTGCTTCTTCGTGACTCACATCTCCCTGTGGACCGAGTTTGCGAAGTGCGCTCGCGATTACGAACTCGGCCATGGCATCGGTCCAGACGGGTTGCATCATCAGCGACGTCATCATCATGTCACGTCCGAAATACGTGCCGTAGTTCGGAAGACCCGCCATCAACTTTTCCTTCGAGCTCAGGAGCTCGGTCCCGCGCGTATCGCGCTCGAGCTGCCGGTAGTACGACGCGGGGGAAGTCGAAGATCCCGGCGCCGGTGCCACGCGGCCAGGCTGTGGCGTCCGATCTGCCCGGGCGCGCGCGTCGGCGAGAAAGCGGAGAAACGGAGCGTTGAAGATCTGCTCACGCGCGAGAGGCGTGAGCGCCGGCGCGTCGGTCGTCACCCGAACAGTGAATCGAATCGGGCGATTGCCGATCGCATCGATCGAAACAGTAGGCACTACGACGAGCAGCGAGCCCTCACGCGGGTCGACCCCAATGTCGAGTTGGAGACTCGTCTTCCAATCGAGCGATTGCTGAAACGCTGTCGCGCCGCGGCGGTCGCGTACGCCGGTCGTAAGTAGATCGGGCTCGAGCCTCGCACGCAGATCAGAGGGATAGCTCGCGTTGAGTAAGCTCAGATGCCGCTGGCGCTCCGCGGCGTCGAGCCGCTCGATGTTCGCGATCAGCTCTTCCTGCTCGGGCAGCCGGAATGCCGGCCAATCGAACAGCTGGAGGTGACGTCCGGAATAAACGAGGTCGCGCTCGACGCGCATCGAGCCGAGCAGTATCCATCCGATGAGAATCCGCGGCGAATTGGCGATGAGCTGGTATTCGATCGTCCGCCGAGTCCCGGCCTGCGACACGACTGCGCCGGGCGCTCCCCACTCGAGCCGAAGTGGCTTGCCGCTTCCATCCCGGACGGTGAAGCCGACGCTTTCGTTGACTGCGTCCGCGAGCAGAGTCACCACGCGTCCACTTCGCGCATCGAGATAAACCTGGACGACGTTCCCTTTCGCATCGCGGAAGAACCGCGTCTGATAACCCTGGTAGGCGGCCGGGTCGTCGATGCCCTGCTCGGGGAATCCCAGCACCGGCTGAACGGTGCGCGCCTGCGCGGACGCGGGCTTCGCGGTGGCGACGCAGCTCAGGAGGAGTGCGGCGAGACCAGCGAACGCGCATGTCTTGGTCATGGGATTCCTCTCCGCTCGATCGTGCGCACCAGCACCAGTCATAATGTCGCACCTTCTGCCCCCGACTTGCAAAGTGGCCCCTTCGACCTCATTCTGCATGGCCTTGTCAGAATCTCACCGCACGTGACCTCCCTCGACCTCGCGCTCGTCGGCAACGGCGCGATCGGCGCTCTGATCGATGCCGGGGGCACCGTCGTCTGGTGCTGTCTTCCGCGGTTCGACGGCGATCCTGTTTTCGGCTCGCTGCTCGCCGGCGACTCGAATTCCGAGCGCGCCGGGAGCTTCGCCATCGAGCTCGTCGGAGCATCCCGAATCGAACAGCAGTACGCGCCAGACACGCCGGTACTCGTCACGCGCTGCTACGATGCGAAGGGCGGAGGAATTGAGATCACCGACTTCTGCCCGCGCTTCGAGCGAAATGGTGATCTCTTCTGCCCGACGATGCTGGTGCGGCAGGTGCGACCGATCGGCGGAAAACCGAACATCGTCGTGCGTGTCACACCAGCGGGCGACTATGGCTGCACCCCGCGGCCGCACGCACTCGGCGCCAATCAAATCAGCTACGCGGGCGATCGGGTGTTGAGACTCACGACCGATGCGCCCGTCGCGGCGATTGTGGAGCAGTCGGAGTTTCACGTCCGCCAGACGCTCACCTTCATGTTCGGCCTGGACGAGCCAGTGGGACAGGTGACGACCGCCGGCGCCAGCTTCCTCGAGAAAACCGAGGCGCATTGGCGTTCCTGGGTGCGCGGGCTGAAAGTGTCCGGCGAATGGCGGGATGCCATCGTCCGAGCGGCAATCACGCTGGAGCTGAACGTCTACGAGAAAACGGGCGCGATCATCGCTGCGATGACGACGTCGATTCCCGAAGCGCCGAAAAGCGGTCGCAACTGGGATTACCGCTATTGCTGGCCTCGCGATGCGTGCTTCGTGGTCAACGCCCTTGGCCGCGTGGGCGAGATCCGAACTACTGAGCGGTATCTGGATTTTCTGCTCGACCGCGCAGCGTCAACCAATGATGCGCGGCTCGTGCCCATGTACGCGATAGACGGTGGGCCAATCCCCGAAGAACGGGCGGCCGAATGCCTTGAGGGCTACCGCGCCATGGGCCCGGTTCGGATCGGCAACAAGGCGAGCGAGCAGCAGCAGAACGACGTCTATGGAGAGGCGGTGTTGACCGCCGAGCCGTTGTTCGCCCGTTCACCCGCGAGCCCGAGGGTCGACAAGACGCTGTTCGCCCGGCTCGAGGCGTTCGGTGATCACGCCGTGAGGCTGCACGATGTTCCGGACGCCGGATTGTGGGAGCTTCGCGGCGCCGAGCGGGTTCACACGTTTTCGAGCGTGATGTGCTGGGTGGCGTGCGATCGTCTCGCAAAGTATGCCGACCGTCTGAAGCTCGCTGACCGCGCTGAGTATTGGCGAATCCGCGCGAAGAGCATTCACGATGTCATCTCAAAACGGTCGTGGAGCGCGAAGCTGAACGCATTCACGGCCACGATGGAAGGTGATTCTCTCGACGCGAGTCTGCTCCTCATGCCGCGGCTCGGGTTTATCGAAGCGAGTGATCCGCGCTTCGCCGGAACTGTCGCGGCGATCGAAAGCCAGCTCAAGCAAGGCGACTTCGTCTATCGCTACATCGAGCGTGACGACTTCGGCTATCCAGAGAACGCGTTTCTCGTCTGTACCTTCTGGTACATCGAAGCACTGGCGGCAATGGGCGGCGCTCGGCGCGAACAGGCGCGCACGCTGTTCGAGAAGGTCCTCTCCGCCCGCAATCGGCATGGACTCCTGGCGGAGGATCTCGATCCCCGCACTCTGGAGCAGTGGGGGAATTTTCCGCAGACCTACTCGATGGCTGGGATCATCGACTGCGCAATGGCATTGGGTGCGTGACGCAAACTGCCGCTCGGGCTGGCCAGCCTGAGCGGCAGTTCTTAGCTCATCTGAACACGATCCATAGCGCCCCAATGATAGCGGCCAACAACACCGACAAGGCGATTTCGAGCGTCCTCTCTCGTGGTTCCACTTTCACTGCGTCCGACGGCGCGACGGTCTGGAGTGTAAGATCGGCGACGCGCTCCACCGTTGGAGGCGGAGTCATGAAGCTGACGACGATCAGGATTGCGCTGCACAACAGGAAGAGCAGTGCGGCGAAGTGGAGGAAGTTGATGTCCGCGAACCAGTAGAACATCGTTCCGCTCGACAGATTCGATTTGTCGAGCTCGAGCAGCAGACGTGCAAAACCAAGGACGAAGCCCGACCACAATGCGGCGAGAGCCCCTTTTCCGTTCAGCCGCGGGCTCAGAAGTCCCAGGAGGAAAACGGCCGCAATCGGCGGCGCGATGTACGCCTGCACGCTCTGCAGGTAGATGTAGATCTGCGGCGAGACGTACTTCATGAACGGGATCCAGGCGAGACCCAAAAACACGAGGATCACCGTCGTGACGCGCCCGACGAATACAAGGCGCGCTTCGCTCGCGGTCGGTCTCCACTTACGATAGACATCCCACGTGAGAAGCGTTGAGCACGAGTTGAAGGCGGACGCCAGCGAGCTCATTAGCGCCGCGAGCATTCCCGCGAGTACGAGGCCCTTGAACCCGATCGGAAGAAGGCGCGTCACCAGAATCGGATAGGCCGAGTCGGCTTGACCGCCGCGAACGTCAGCGTACAGCGCTGCGGCGATGATGCCGGGGAGCACGAAGATGAAAACGGGCAGGATCTTGAGATAGCCGGCGAAGATCGTCCCGCGCCGGGCTTCCTGTATGTTCCGGGCCGCGAGCACTCGCTGCACGATGTGTTGGTCGGTACACCAATACCAAATGCCGAGTATCGGTGCTCCGAACACGACTCCCGTCCAGGGGAAATCCTTGTGGTTCGATGGCTTCCACATCGAGAAGAAGTCGGGAGGCACGCTGGCGCGGAGCCCCGACCACCCGCCGACGGCGTGAAGACCTATGAACATCAGCGTTATCGTGCCTAAGATCAGAACTACCGCTTGCATTACTTCCGTATAGATCACGGCGCGCAGTCCACCGAAAATCGTGTAAAGGCCGGTGATGACGATGAGGATCGCCGCACTGGTCCAGAAGTCGTATCCCGTCACGGCGCGCATCACGACGCCGCCGGCGAACAACGTCACGCTGATCTTCGTTAGTACGTATCCGACGATGGACACCCACGTGAAGTACGAGCGTGCGGCGGGATTGTAGCGGCGCTCGAGGAACTCGGGCATTGTGTACACGCCGCTGCGCAGGTAGAACGGCACGAACAGCCAGCCGAGCAGCAGCAGGATGAAGCTCGCCAGCCACTCGAAGTGGCCGACGGCCAAGCCGCTCGCAGCGCCAGTCCCGGCGAGTCCTACGAGGTGCTCGCTTCCGATGTTGGAAGCGAAGAGGCTGGCTCCGACCGCAAGCCAACCCACATCCCGGCTCGCGAGAAAGAAGTCCGAGCTCACGTTTTTCTCTTTGCGCGCCGCCCAGTAGGCGATTGCCGACAGTATGAGGAAGTAGGCGGCGATGACGAGGATGTCGACGATGCTGAGATTGCTCATTGGCTTTCAGTCGGTGAGAGAGAAGAAATGCCGAGCTCTTTGCGCCTGGCTCCGCGACCTCTAGAGCGGAGAACCGCCAAGAATCTGGAGCATTTTGTTACCGCGCGCTATCCGTTATCCGTTATCCGGTACCAGTTACCTGTTACCCGTTACCCGAATCGGACAATCGGGCAACGGGAAGCGGGAAACGGGAAGCGGGAAACGGGAAACGCGTGGTTCGCTTGACACTGCCCCGACCGACTCCCAATTTGCCCACCACGCCAGTGGAGGGCATCAAATGGGCAAGGATATATCGCGGCGCGAAGCGCTGCGCCGGTCGGCTTGGCTACTCGGCGGCACGCTCTCGGCTCCCACCATTCTCGGCGTGCTTGCAGGGTGTCGGGCCGATACATCGACGTCGTGGGTGCCGCGCACTCTCACTCCCCACGAGCACGATACGGTGGAAACAATCGCCGAAATAATCATCCCGAGAACCGATACGCCCGGCGCCCGCGACGCTGGAGTCGGGCGATTTGTTGACGCGATGTTCAGCGACTACTACCCGGCAGCCGACCGCAACCGTTTCCTCAGCGGCCTGAAGCGTGTCGACGCGCTGGCCAAGCGCCTGCACGGCCGCGAATTCACGGCTCTTACCGCTGACCAGCAAATGGCGATGGTCTTGGACATGGACCGGGCCGCATTCGCCGATGTGCCCGGAACGGTTGGACAGCCCTTCCGCCCCGAGCTGGTCCCGGAGCTCCGCAAGAGTGATGTCGCAGCGGGAGGAGGAGTGGGTGCCACTCCGGAGGACGCCGCGACGCCGACGCCTTCAACAGAGGATATCGGGCGCGGCAGTTTTTTCCGCATGATGAAGGAGCTCGCCGTCGTCGGCTACTACACATCGGAAGTCGGACAAACGCGCGAGCTGCGTCTCACTCCGTGGGGACGCTACGGCGACATTCCATAAAGCCCGGCACTCCTGCCTGGGCCTGACCAGTTCACCGAGCTTCACGAGCGGCGCATGCTCATTCAGCAAAAAGAAGAATACGACGCGATCGTAGTCGGCTCCGGGATCAGCGGCGGTTGGGCCGCCAAGGAGCTGACTGAAAAAGGGTTGCGGACGCTCGTTCTCGAGCGTGGACGTAACGTGGAGCACATCAAGGACTACGTCACCGAGCACAAGCCGGATTACGCCTTCAAGCTGCGGCAGCGACGGATCACGCCCGACAGTCCGCTGGCGAAGGATTACCCCGTGCAGGCGCGGACCGGCCAATTCGTCGAGGCGGCAGTCCATTTCTTCGTCAAGGACACCAAGCACCCGTATCGCGAGGACAAGCCGTTCACCTGGATTCAGGGAGACCAGGTCGGAGGGCGCTCACTGATCTGGGGCCGGCAGACGTATCGCTGGAGCGATCTCGACTTCGAGGCGAATCTGCGCGACGGCCATGGAGTCGACTGGCCGATCCGTTACAAGGACATCGCGCCCTGGTACAGCTACGTCGAGAAACACGCGGGCGTGAGTGGCGAAAAGCTGGGGCTCGCGCATCTGCCCGACGGCGAATTCCAGCATCCGATGGAGCTGAACGCCGGCGAGAAGTGGGTGAAGGCCGGAATCGAAAAAGAGTTTCCCGGGCGTCACGTTACGATAGGTAGAGCGGCAGTACTCACCGAGCCTATCGGAGACCGTCAACCGTGTCACTTCTGCGGACCGTGCTACCGCGGCTGCAGGACCGGATCGTACTTCTCGAGCCAGTCATCCACACTGCCGGCCGCACAAAAGACCGGGAAGATGACGCTGCGTCCGCACAGCCTCACGCGCGAAGTCATCTACGACGAAAAGACCAATCGCGCGACGGGCGTAAGGTTCGTTGACACCCAGACGGGCGAGACGCACGAAGCCTATGCGAAGGTAGTCTTCCTCTGTGCATCGACGCTCGGCACGACGCGCATCCTTCTCAACTCGAAGAGCTCTCACTTTCCCAACGGGCTTGGCAACTCGAGCGGTGTGGTGGGGCAGTACCTCATGGACCACCACTTCGTAGTGGGCGCCAACGGCGACGTCCCCGGGCTTCTCGAACACTACTACGAGGGGAACAGGCCAAACGGGTTCTACATCCCACGCTTTCGCAACGTGGCGAGCTCCAATTCGGACAAGCTGCCCTTCGTGCGCGGCTACGGTTATCAGGGCGGCGCAGGGCGAATGAACTGGGGTCGCGGCGCGGTTCAACCTGGGATTGGCGTGGATTTAAAGAAGAAGCTGCACGATCCAGGTCCTTGGACCGTCGGCATGACGGCGTTCGGTGAGTGCCTGCCGCGAAAGGAGAATCACGTCTGGCTCGACGCGAGTGAGAAAGACGAATGGGGAATTCCCATTCTGCGCATCGACTGTTCGTGGGGACCCAACGAGCTCGCGATGCGTGAGGACATGCGGGTGCAGGCGACGGAGATGCTCCTCGCCGCGGGATGCAGCAACGTCGAAAGTTACGATGCAAACAAACCGGGTGGTCTCGGCGCCGAACCAGGACTCGGGATTCACGAGATGGGAACCGCCTGCATGGGACGGGACCCGAAAACGTCGGTGCTCAATGCGAACAACCAGCTGCACGATGTCCCGAATGTGTTCGTGACCGACGGCGCCTGCATGGCCAGCTCGGCGTGCCAGAATCCGTCGATTACATACATGGCGCTGACGGCGCGCGCCGCCGACTTCGCCGTCGGGGAGCTGCAACGGCACAACATCTGATCGTTCTCTAATGAAGCGGAGGAGATTCCTGGCGGCAGGAGCTGCCGCCGGAGCAGCCGGACTCATTGGCGCGCGGAAATTGCGCGCCGATCCGGCGGATTTGGGCAACGTGGCGCCGGGCGTCGATCGCACTGCATCACCCAACGCGATGCGGTACTCGGTCTCGCGATGGCCGTATCGTCAATTCACTCTCGACCAGCTCTCGCAAATGGCGCGCGAGCTCGGGCTCGACTCCGTAGAGCTGCTGGAGCCCGACGAGTGGGCGATTCCCAGGAAGTACGGTCTGGTCTGCGCCATGGGATACGCGACGGTGCCCGACCCAAGCACTCGGCTCACCCAGGGATTCAATCGCGTGGAAAATCACGCGTGGCTCATCCCGGCCTACGAGCGCGCGATTACGCTCGCCGCCGCCGCGAAAGTCCCGAACGTCATTTGCTTTTCAGGAAATCGCGCCGGAATCTCCGACGACGAGGGACGCGAGAATTGCGCGCGCGGCTTGGCCCCCCTCGTTCCGTTCGCGGAGAAATACGGCGTTACACTCTGCATGGAGCTTCTCAACTCCAGGATCGATCATCACGACTACCAGTGCGATCACACCGCATGGGGCGTGGCGCTCGCGAAGCAGGTCGCATCCGAGCGGTTCAAGCTCCTCTACGACATCTACCACATGCAGATCATGGAAGGTGACGTAATCCGTACGGTGAGGGACAATCACCGGTATATTGGTCACTACCATACCGGCGGTGTGCCTGGCCGCCACGAGATCGATTCCTCACAGGAGCTCAACTATCCCGCGATCATGCGAGCGATCGCCGAGTCTGGATTCACAGGCTATATCGCACAGGAGTTCGTGCCCACCCGCGATCCGCGAGCTTCGCTCGCCGAAGCGGTGCGGCTTTGTCGCGTGTGACGCGTGACGGCAGTCCGTCCCCCAGAAAATCCGATCATCACGCCAGCAATGGTCCTGCCCTCGAGGCCGGACTTCGAGGTGCTGGGCGTCTTCAATCCCGCCGTCGCTAGGCACAACGGAGACGTGGTCCTGCTGTTGCGCGTCGCCGAAGCTCCCCGAAAACTGTCGAGCGGGCTCGCGGCCGCGCCGACCTTCAATTCTGAAACCGGCCGCATCGAGATCAAGCGGTGGCAAGTCACCGCGGCGGGACCCGACATAAGCGATCCTCGACTGGTAGTCGCCGAGGGCCGCACGTGGCTTACGTCGATGTCGCATTTTCGAGTTGCCCGCTCTACTGATGGCATCCACTTCGAGGTGGAGGGATTGCCGGCAATGGTCGCTTCCAACGTGTACGAATCGTTCGGAGTCGAAGACCCCCGCATCACCGAAATCGATGGCACGTACTGGATCAGTTACACCGCCGTCTCGCACTTTGGAATCAGCACCGCGCTCGCATCGACCACGGATTTCAAGACGTTCACTCGCCACGGAATCATCTTCTCTCCCCCAAATCGCAACGTCACGATTTTCCCGGCGAAGATCGACGGGCGATACGCGGCGCTCCACCGGCCGATGCCGGAAGGCCTGGGACAGCATTCCATCTGGGCGGCATCATCAGTTGATCTGCTGTCCTGGGGCAATCACCGCCTCGTCGCCACACCGCGCCCGAAAAGCTGGGATGACGAGAAGGTTGGAGGTGGTGCCGTTCCGTTCCGCGTGCACCACGGCAGAGAGGATGGCTGGCTCGCCATCTACCACGGCGTAACGGGCGACCCACCCACCTACCGCCTCGGCGCGCTTCTCCTCGACAGACACGATCCCTCTCGCGTGAGGGGCCGCTCGCGTGAACCGATCCTCGTGCCGGAAGCTCCGTACGAGCGCGAAGGGTTTTTCGGCAAGGTCGTGTTCACGTGCGGCGCCCTCGTCGACGGAGATCTCGTGCGCGTCTATTATGGCGCCGCCGACGGCGTCACGGCCGTGGCCGACTTGTCCCTTACGGAGATTCTGTCGGGACTGGGAGAGGCGTGACCTTCGAGCTTGGTGTGAATTACTGGCCACGTCGCAGCGCGATGTACATGTGGCGCGAGCTCGACATCGGCGAAGTGCGCGAAGAGATGGCGCAGATGGCTGACATCGGCTTCGACGTCGTCAGGCTGTTCACTCTGGGGCAGGACTTCATGCCCAAGCCACTCTGCGTGGCCGGCAACATGGTCGCCAACCTCGTGCAGGTCGTCCGCGCGGCGAAGGACGCGGGGCTGACAATCGTGCCGACGCTCGTAGTCATCAACATGAGCGGCAAGTTCTGGTGGCCGGAATGGATGCTCGATGCGCAGGGCCGGCCCGGCGACTTGTTTTCGGATCCGACGATCCTGCGCACGCAAGCGATGCTGGTCGAGACGTGCGCACGCGCGCTCGGCGGAGACGACTCGATACGCGCTTTCGATCTGGCAAACGAGATCGATGATGCCCAGCGGCCCCGCACGAGAGATGCGGGCTGGCTGTGGGCGTCGCTGTTGGCGAACACGGTAAGACGCGTAGCTCCCGGTACGCCGATTCAGATAGGGGCGCACCTTCCGTCGCTGACGACGGAGGACTACATGCGCGTGGACGATGTTGGCGAGGTCGCCGACGAGGACTTGATGCACGCGTACCCGCTCTACTCCAAGGTCGCGCGCTCATTTCTCGATCCGGAGCTGGTGCCGTTCTCGTGCGCGTTGACAGCCGGGCTCTCGGGCCGCGGCCGTCGCCCACTGATGCAGGAGTTCGGGCTCTGCACTGCTCCGCCGGGAGCTCCCGGTCAGACGATCGACGACGATTGGTTGGGACAACCGGTCCGTCAGTATCTCGCATCCGAGGAAGAGGCGGCGACGTACTATACGGAGGTGCTGGAGAGATTGGCAGCCAACGGTGCAGCCGGCGCGTACGCATGGTGCTACGGCGATTACGA
>Ga0193723_1000810_pt1 | contig 12328 bp, 10 predicted proteins | sample H2m2metaG_FD_143042 | JGI IMG/M metagenome (GOLD analysis project Ga0193723, IMG submission 143042) | Soil microbial communities from a riparian zone of the East river system, Colorado, United States - H2m2 | ecosystem: Environmental > Terrestrial > Soil > Riparian zone | place: USA: East River... | reverse complement strand
CATCGGCGGCCGATGGACCGGTGCCATCATTCAGACCCTGTTGCAGGGGAAGACGCGGTACGCGCTGATCAAGGCCGCCATCCCGGACATGTCCGATCGGATGCTTTCCGAGCGACTTCGATCGCTGGAAGCGGAAGACCTGGTGACCCGATGGGTCATCGCGGACACCCCCGTTCGCGTCGAGTACGAGCTCACGGAAAAGGGACGATCTCTCGAAAACGCGCTGAATGAGATCAGCGCCTGGGCCAACCGATGGTTACCCGTCGAACCTCTGCAGGACGAGGATCTCGCCGGAAGTTCAGATTCTCGCGATCAGTCGGCGCGGCAGCGCTTGCCAGCCGCTAAACCTGGATGATCCGAATTCTTTTGCGTGACTAGACCCATGAGACGCTGCGAAGCCGGCAGCGTCTCTTTTTTTGCGGTTTCGCGTCCGGCAATTACGTTTGACGGTCGATTCCACTTCCGGAATGGACGCCCACCCCCGCGGAGAACTCCGAATGCGCACGCTGCTCTCATCGTTCCTGGTTTCTGCAGCCGGTCTCGCTCTCTCACCTGCGCCCGCTGATGTGGCCCTGCGCGGGTTCTTCCCGCAATCTGTTCAGGCAGAGCGCGATCTCGAGGCGCGATTCAAGGCGATGCCTGATCCCGCGCGGATGAGAGAGGTCATGCGTCGTCTGAGCGCGCGGCCGCATCACGTTGGCTCTCCCTATGACCGCACCAACGCCGAGTGGATTCTCAACGAGTTCAAATCGTACGGTTGGGACGCGCACATCGAGAACTTCGACGTTCTCTTTCCGACGCCCGTCGAGCGCGTCGTCGAGCTGATCGCGCCTACGACATTCAAGGCGTCACTGCAGGAGACCGCGCTGTCGCTGGATCCGACATCGAACCAGCAGAGCGAGCAGCTGCCGTCCTACAACGCGTATTCCGCCGACGGCGATGTCACAGGGCCACTCGTCTTCGTGAATTACGGAGTGCCGGCCGACTACGAAGAGCTCGAGCAACGCGGCATCTCAGTGAAGGGCGCCATTGTCATTGCCAAATACGGCGGTTCCTGGCGCGGCATCAAACCCAAGGTCGCGGCAGAGCATGGCGCCGTAGGCTGCCTGATCTATTCTGATCCGAGAGATGATGGTTACGCTGGCGGCGAAGTGTTTCCTGCAGGACCAATGCGCCCCGCACAAGGCGTCCAGCGCGGATCGGTCGCGGACATGCCTACTTATCCCGGTGATCCTCTTACCCCCGGCGTGGGCGCCACGAAGAATGCGAAGCGCCTCGCCGTCGCTGATGCTCCGACCATCACGAAGATTCCGGTTCTTCCAATCTCCTACGGCGATGCGCAGCCGTTGCTCGCGGCGCTCGGTGGTTCGGTCGTTCCCACCGCCTGGCGCGGCGGTCTGCCGATCACTTATCGCTTCGGCCCGGGCCCTGCAAAGGTTCACCTGCGCGTCAAATCCGATTGGAGTTTGAAGACACTCTATGACGTGATCGCAAAGATTCCCGGCACTACAGAGGCCGATCAGTGGATCATTCGCGGTAACCACCACGACGCGTGGGTAAACGGCGCCGAGGATCCCATCTCGGGCCTCGTCGCCGAGCTCGAGGAAGCGCGCGCGCTGGGCGCATTGTACAAGCAGGGCTGGCGGCCCAAGCGCACCATCATCTACGCAGCCTGGGATGGCGAAGAGCCCGGCTTACTCGGCTCGACCGAGTGGGCGGAGGCACACGCCGACGAGCTCAAGGCTCATGCTGTCGCTTATCTGAACAGCGATACCAACGGCAGGGGATACCTGGGTGTCTCTGGATCACACTCCCTCGAGAAGTTCATCAATGGCGTCGCCATGGATGTAGAAGATCCCGAATCAGGAGTGAGCTCGTGGAAGCGCGTTCAGGCAAACAGGATTATCAACGGCTCCGCGGATGCCCGCCGCGATGCTCGCGATCGCGAGGATCTTCGGATCAGCGCTCTTGGATCGGGATCCGACTACTCGACTTTCATCGACCACCTCGGCGTTCCGTCTCTCAACCTCGGATACGGCGGAGAGGATGACGGCGGTATCTATCACTCCATCTACGACGACTTTTACTGGTTCACGCATTTTAGTGACACATCCTTTGTCTACGGTCGGGCGCTTGCTCAGGCGGCCGGCATCGCAGTGCTGCGCTTGGCAAACGCTGATCTTCTTCCATTCGCCTTCACGAATCTCGCGGAAACAATAAAGACGTACGTGAAGGAGCTGCAGTCGCTCCGCGAGAGGCGCTCCGAGGAAATAGCGGAACGCAACCGACAGATAGACGATGGCGTTTTCAAGTTCACGAGTGACCCGCGCGATCCAGTTGCGGGGCCAAAGCGTCAGCGGCCTGCGCCACAGCTGAACTTTGCGCCATTGCTCAATGCCCTCGATTCGCTCGATCGCGCCGCGTCACGTTATGACCGGGCGTACGCGCGCGCTGTGGCCGAAGGACGCTCGAGCGTTGCCCGGACCGTGAACACGCGCCTGCTCCAGGCGGAGCGCGCGCTCACATCCACTGAAGGATTAAAAGGCCGGCCGTGGTACGTCCACATGCTGTATGCGCCTGGCTTCTACACCGGCTACGGGGTGAAGACCATACCAGGAGTTCGAGAAGCGATCGAGCAAGGTCAGTGGGAAGATGCGGACCGGGAGATCGCGAGAGCCGGCGCGGCCGTCGAGCGGGAAGCAACACTTATCAGTGGGCTTGCGACGACTCTTGGTGGGACGTGAGCGAGTTGGCGCCAGTCCTACTGGCGCTCGCCGTCATTCTCGCCGCCGCCAAGCTCGGTGGCGACGTCGCCGAGCGCATCGGCCAACCAGCGGTTTTGGGTGAGCTCATCGTTGGCGTGCTCGTCGGCAATTTGCCGCTGCTCGGAGTTGACTGGTTTCAGTTCATCGCTGCGAATGCCGCGATCGGAGTGCTGGCGCAGCTAGGCGCCGTCATTCTTCTCTTCGAGGTCGGGCTCGAGTCCACCGTTCGCGACATGCTGCAGGCTGGCGCCCGCTCCCTGTTGGTGGCAGCGCTGGGGGTCGTAACTCCGTGGGCGCTTGGCTGGTGGGTAGGTGCGCTGCTACTCCCGGAGCAGAGCGTTTACGTACACGCTTTCCTCGGCGCCGTACTCACCGCCACCAGCGTCGGGATTACCGCACGCGTCCTCAAGGATTTGGGACACGCTCAGTCGCCAGAAGCGCGCATCATCCTCGGTGCGGCGGTTATTGACGATGTGCTTGGACTGGTCGTGCTCGCCGTAGTCGCGGCCGTCATTGCTGCTGCAGACTCAGGCGCGGCTCTCTCCTACGGCGCGCTCGCACTCGTGTTCGGGAAGGCACTCCTGTTTCTGTTCGGCGCGCTCTCGCTCGGGGTTGTTTTCTCACCGCGGTTATTCAGTTTCGCGTCACGCCTTCGCGGACGTGGGGTGCTGCTCGCGACAGCGCTCGTCTTTTGTTTCACGCTCGCCTGGCTGGCATCGGTTATCGGTTTGGCGCCGATCGTCGGCGCTTACGCTGCGGGGCTAATCCTCGAGGACCTGCACTACCGCGATTTCGCAAAGAAGGAGCGGCAGCTCGAGGATCTCATCCGGCCGATTTCTTCCTTTCTCGTCCCGGTGTTCTTCGTGCTGATGGGGATGCGCGTCGACCTGAGCGCGTTCATGCGCCCGGATATCCTCGGCCTGGCAGCACTTCTAACGATGGCGGCAGTACTAGGCAAGCAGGCCTGTGCCCTTGGCGCGCTTGGCGGGAAGCTCGACTGGCTATCGATTGGGATAGGAATGATCCCTCGAGGCGAGGTTGGGCTCATCTTCGCCAACATCGGTCTCACCCTCGTCGTGCGCGGCGAGCACATCATAGATGCAGCGACCTACTCGGCGGTCGTGATCATGGTGATGCTCACCACATTGATCACGCCGCCGGCACTCAAGTGGAGCCTCAATAGACGAAAATCACGTTAGCGCCCAGGGTTGCCTGCTTGTCGCTGAGGGCGCCTCGCCTGGCAAGGATCGGTTGATTCGCCACGTCGTAGCGCCCTTCTCCCCGCAGCAGAACGTGATCGGTGAACTTGTACGCTGGTGTGAACGTCACCTCCGACAGTATCGCCTTGGTGCCCGTACCAAGTCGCACACCATCCTCGTCGTGAAAGGTCTCGCCCCGTAGCGCAACGGAGAATTTGCCCGTCAAGGCAAGCGTCGCGTAACCGGCGATTCCCTTCCACGTGGCGTCAGACCCCGGATTCACGACGCTCGTACCGCCTTCGATCCCATAGTCGCCATTCATGCCAAGCGTCAGCGTCTTGGTCGGCTTGAAGACGGCAACCATGTCGAAGACGTTGCGCTTGGTGTGATTGTCGTTCTCGAGCTCCGCGCCTCCAATCCAGTTGAGAAACACGGTGAGCGGCGTCACCGGTGTCAGTGTGAGCTGGGCGCCGAGAGACTTCGAGCGGTTATTGTCACGCAGGAGGTCCCATCCGTTCACCACTTCGACCATCGCGGCCACTTTGCTCGTGAATGCGTAGCTCGCTTTCACTCCCGTGTGCGTGAATGGAATTGCGTAGCCGAAGAGAATCGACCGGCTGTAATTGTCGTTATAGCCGTCGTACCCTTCGATCAACTCGTAACCCATGTGCGTGACGAACTTACCCACATCGAAGCGCAGGCCGGAACCGAGAGGAGCGATGTAGCTCGCGAATGCCTGCTGCAGGTCGAACTGGGCGGCGGTCTGATCCTGTGTCTTCGTGATCTGCGGGATCGAGTTGCCGGCGGCGAAATCCACGCGAAAGCCGGCATCGTTCGGCTTGGCAGGCGCGATCTGCACTACGAGCTCCGCGACATCGAGGTTGAAGGAGTTGTCATTAAAATCGAAGACGCGGTAGCTGTTAGTGCCAGTCGTCGGACGGTTTGAGTTGTACTGGTAGGCGGTGGAGACGAACGCGTTGACCGCGAGCTCGTCAAACCATTTGGGGACCGCTGCGGCAGCGGTGGTAGCAGAGGCTGTGTCAGTAGGCGCCTTGCCGGAGTCAGCGCGTGAAGGAGCAGCGGCTATCATTTGCGCGCTTTGCGACTTCGCTTCCTGCCCGCTTGCAGTCGTTGCGAATGACAATGCGAGCATCATCCCGCCAAGACGTAGCCTGCGTGATGGACCGGCTCTCGACGGTGGAACAGACACGCGAGCGGCTGCGGATATTCCATGAATCATCTCGACCTCCTTGGAGTGGATGGAACTGTACCGCGAAAAACAAAAAGCCCCCGCGTTCATCGATCGAAGACGCGAGGGCATTGGAATTCGAGCTGTGCTGCTAGCTCATGGCGGCTCTACCCAGAACGTTCGATCACGCCCCACAGCATCTGTGGGAGCGGGCGATTATTTCCAGGATTAGAAACAGAGACGCGGTGAGCAGAAAGCATTGATCGAGCTGGTGGTTGCGAATGACAAAAGCAATCCTGAACGCGGCAAGGGTATTCCACCCTTATCCGGATGTCAAGACATATTTTAGAATGCGCAACCCGGTGTCCTGACGAATTGCGTAGAGTTTTTATCTTTAGCTCATCCCGAGTTATCCGATTCTCTGCGAGGTGAAAATGCGCTCGAGTCTCCCTGCTATCGTTGCTGCCGTCGTTCTCGCCGCCTGTTCAACCTCCAAATCCGGTAACGCGCGACCAGACAGTTTAGCCACCACGGAATCCAATTCGGCGCGCCTGGTCGCGTCGCCTGGCGGCTTCATCCAGCCGGAAGCCGTGCGCTACGATCCGGATCAGGACAGGTACTTCGTGAGCAGCTGGGGAAAGGGTGACGCCGGCGCGAAGGACAACAACGGCTTCATCTCTCGGATGGCTCCAGATGGCACGATCGAGCAGCTTCGGTTCATCGCGGGTGGCACAGGTGGGACGACGCTGCATGCGCCACGCGGGATGGTAATCGTTGGCGACACGTTGTGGGTGGTCGACGCCGACGCCGTGCGCGGGTTCAACCGCCGCACGGGTGCCCCTCTCGCGACGATCGATTTCTCCGCGTTGAAGCTTGGTTTCCTCAACGACATCGCGGCCGGCCCCGATGCCCTGTACGTGACGGACACAGGAACCAATCGCATCTACCGGATCGCCGGTGGACGGATATCTGTCGCGCTGGATGATTCGGCGCTTGGTGGTCCCAACGGCATCACCTGGGACGCCAAAGGCCGTCGCTTCATCGTCGTCCCCTGGGAGGCTTCGGTGATCAAGGCCTGGGCCCCCGGAAGCAAGACTCTCAGCGACGTCGGAAAAAGCGGAGCTACGAAGTTCGACGGCGTCGAGATCCTCTCTGGAGACCGTGTGCTCGTGTCCAGCCAGAGTGATTCCAGCCTGCATTTGTTCGTGGGAGGCGCTGACCATCCGATCATTCGTACCGGAGGCGCACCCGCGGATATCGCTGTGGACACCAAGCGTAATCGTACTGCTGTTCCCTTTGTCGATCGCAATATGGTCGAGATCTGGCCGCTTCCGCCGAAGTGACGATGGCACGCAGGGGCGCAGATTTTCGATCGACAATCGCGGCCTTCGGATGGAGTGGCTAGGGACGGAATCGAACCGCCGACACGCGGATTTTCAGTCCGCTGCTCTACCAACTGAGCTACCTAGCCGAAGTACTTATGGGTTGGACAGCACAATTAACCCTATTGCGATCTTCTAATCAACGGGGCGCGAATTGGTGCTTCGAATCTCTCGAGTGTAGCGGATTCGATCAGCTCTTGTCCTTTCGCTGAGTCTCGCGAACTGGTGCGTCGATCGCTTGCGCCAATAGGTGCTGGAGCTCGTCGTCCGAAACGTTTTCCCAACTGGGTTGGTACCGGGGGAGGCGGCGCCGTGCCGTGCAATTCAACTCCTCAAAACAAATCCAGCCATCCTGGAAATCACCGAGAAAGCCCCGCCCGCTCTCGCTGGCTCGCGTCAAGCCTGGTGTCACCGGCCACGCTCGCCAGACGCGGCCAGTACTATCTCTGAATTCGCGAACTCGTGTGTCCGGCCTCTCGCTCTGCTCGTTCAACGCTGAATTCTCAGGATGCTTCTCGGCTCGAGGGGCAGCCTTTCTCTTCCTGTCGGCGGCTTCGTTAATTGCGATTGGACGCTCATTCTGCGCGGGCGCGCGGTTCTTCATGTGACGGCGCACCGTTATCGTTTGCTGCGCCGCGACTGCGGCAGCGAGGAGCGTATCTTCGAGGCGCCGAATCTCCTCGGTTGATTTCGTCGAGACTCCTTTGGCTTCGGCTACACAAGCTTCGTGGAGGCGGCGACGGAGCTCTGATTCAGCGTCAGCGAGGACGGGCTGAAGAGGGTGGGACGGCGGCGGTTCGGAGGAAGACGTCATGGTTTGCCCGGGTTCGACAGGCCGATTTGTGCAAGACTGCTACCACTGTTGCTTCGCGTTTCAGCGAGTGGGAGCCTTGCCGTGTACTGCGGTGATCACCGACTTGACGCCGCCCCGGACGTTGAAGTCGCCCACCACTCGCATCCACTTCGGCTTTGAGCTCGCGACCAGATCGTCCAGTATCCGGTTCACCGCGCGCTCGTAGAAGATCCCATCGTTTCTGTAGCTCCAGAGATAGAGCTTGAGGCTCTTCAACTCGATGCACTTCTTCCCCGGAAGATAGGTGATGCGAATCGTGCCGAAATCGGGAGCGCCACCCTTCAGGAGCGCGAGCTCCTCGGCGTCGCTCTCGATCCCGCCGACGGGGCATAATGATGTGAACTCCGAGCAATCCATGTGGATCTCGTAGTCACGATCGGCGTAAGGGTTGTCGAATGTCTCGAGGAGCTCTGGTCTTGGCATCCTCGAACGATGCACAGATGACTGGCGCGGATCAATCCGCGGCGAAGCACTCTGGGCCAAGCACTCAGAGCCGCGGCGCTATCACTCGTCGCGCAGCTTTCGCGACATGTCCTCGAGTAGCCGACGCTCGGCGCTCGTCAGGCTGTCGATTCCCTGTTGAGAAATCTTGTCCAGGACGCCGTTGATCCTCGCGGCGTATTCCTGCGGCGTGTCCTGTTTTGGCGCGTGCGTGAGCGGCTTGCTCTCGCGGAGAACGACGGCATTGCTCCGGGCCACGACTTCATCCACTCCGCGTCCGCGATGCTGCATCGAGGATCGAGTGCGAGGCACAGCGCGAGGCATGTCCTCTGATTCATCCGGTACCGATGACACCCAGCCTCTCACGCGATCGAGGCCGCCGAGAGAGTATAGCTTCAGAAAGAGCCATCCAAAGCCCATCCCACCGAGGTGAGCGGTCCAGTCGATTCGGGAGCCCGGTGACAATGCATAGATGATGTTCATTCCGATCATTGCCGCGATGAGCCAGCGTGACTTCATCGGGATCACGCCGAACAGATACACCTCATCATCCGGCCAGTGAATCGCGTAAGCAACCAATACTCCACTGGTTGCAGCAGACGCGCCTATTACAGAGGAATGCTGAGCGAATAGCAGGTGCGCGACAGCGCCACCGAGTCCGCACCAGAGATAGAACTGAACGAAGGCGCGCGTTCCCCACGCGTGCTCGAGTCTCGGGCCAAACATCCAGAGCGTGAACAGGTTGAAAGCGAGATGCAGGAGCGATCCATGGGCGAACATGTACGTGACGATGGTCCACCACGAGCCGGGGAACCTGGCCGGGTCGAGTGCGAGCACTGAAAACACCGCATCCGGGCTGAACAGCGTCAGCTGCAGGAAATACACGCCGATGTTCAGCGCCAGCAGCCACTGAACAGCGCGCGTCATGCGGGGAGACTCCGATGCCTCGTACAGCTCGCTCATGCAAACCTGCTACAAAGGGTGCTACATCCTAAAACACAGGGCGGGCCGAAGGGTTCCTGAAAGAAGCCCTATTCGAGGGCGAGCTTGACTATCCGCTCGCAAAGCTCGGGAAAGCTTATTCCCATAGCCGCGGCACCCTGTGGTATCAGACTGAGCTCGGTCATCCCGGGCAACGTATTTGCCTCGAGGCAGTAGAATTCGCCTTCGCTCGTTAGCCTGAAATCGATGCGCGCGTACCCTTTTAGCTTGAGCGCCCGGAAGGCCGCCAGAGCCTGATGCTGCACTCTCTCTGTCGCCTCCGGCGACAGTTTCGCGGGAAACTCTTCCCTCGCCATGCCCGCGGTGTACTTGCACTCGTAATCGTAGATCTCGTGCTTGGAGATGATCTCCCCGACCGGTAGCGCTACTTCCCCCAGAACACCAACGGTTAGCTCCCTCCCAGGTACGAAGCGCTCGATCATCACCTCGTCGTCGTACTTGAAAGCTTCCGCGATCGCGGGCAGTAGATCCTTGCGCTGCTTCACCAGTGTCAGGCCGACAGTCGATCCCTGCTTCGACGGCTTTACCACCACCGGCATTCCCAGCATTCCTTCGACCTGCTCGATTGTCGCGGGAGCCATCAGCCAATCAGCGGTTTTGACCTCCTCGCTCCGGAAAAGCTTCTTCGAGAGATCTTTGTCCATTGCCAGCGCGCTCGAGAGGTGACCGCTCCCCGTGTACTTCACGCGTGCCATGTCGAGCAGCGCCTGGATCGTTCCATCCTCCCCCTGTCCTCCATGAAGAGCGAGGAAAGCGACGTCGGCTTCCTTAACCTCTTTCATCGATGTGAGGTTGGGTAGAAAAGCGCCCTCCGCAACTTTCGACAGTGATTCGAGAGAGGGCGGCTCCGTACCAACCTTGCCGGTGCTCAGTTCCAGCTCCTCTTTGGCACTCAACACTCCACGCGCGGGATCGAGGGCTATCACTTTGTGCCCGCGATCACGCAACGCTTTCACAATGCGGATTCCGGACGCAAGTGAAACGTTGCGCTCAGAGGACGTACCGCCCATGAGTACCGTGATTTTCATTCGTTTTGTTCCTTGGTTAGCGCGACATCATGAAGTGCAGCATGTCGGATCGTGTCACGATCCCCTGCACGACACCGTGCTCCTGCACCAGCACAGCGGGGTTCGATTTCGAGAGCAGTTTTACCACGCTGTCGACCGGCTGGTCTGAGGCGACCATCGGGAAGGGCGAATCCATTATCTCGTTGACGGTGGTATCGAGCAGCTTGGGGTTCTCGAGGCTCTTTTGCGACAGCGACCAATCACTCACCGACCCGATACAGTTGGAGCCATCCATTACCGGGAGCTGAGAGACATCGTGCAGGCTCATTAATCCGATCGCTTGCCTCACCGTTGCTCCGGGAGCAACACTCACGACCGCTGGCGCGACACCGTTTTTCCTGCCAAGGACGCTGTGCAGAGCAACTTTCGGCGTATCGAGCATCTGGTTTTCACGCATCCACTCGTCGCTGTAAAGCTTCGAGAGATAACGCTCGCCCGTATCACAGAGGAGGGTCACGACCATTGCATTCGGGTCGTCCAGCTCGCGCGCAATCTTGAGTGCGACTGAAGTGATGAGCCCTGACGATCCGCCGACAAAGAGTCCCTCTTCGCGCGTGAGTCTCCTTGCCATCGCGAATGATTCTTTGTCGCTGACGGTGTAGTACTCGTCGATCACGCTCATGTCGAGCGTACCGGGCAGTTTGTCCTGGCCGATTCCTTCGATCTTGTAGGGCGTTCCCTCGATCTTGTTCTTACCCTTACTGCGCCAGTACTCGGCCAGTATCGAGCCGGCAGGGTCACCCGCAATCACCTTTACCTTCTTGTTCCGCTCTTTAAGGTAGCGGCCGGCGCCAGTGAGGGTCCCTCCTGTGCCTGCAGATCCCACGAAGTGCGTGATCTTTCCGGACGTCTGCTGCCAGAGCTCAGGGCCTGTGGTGGCGTAGTGGGCGTCCGGATTTGCCTCGTTGTCGAACTGGTCAGCGAGAATCGCATTCGGTGTTTCCTTCGCAATCCGTCTTGCCATCATCACGTAGTGCTCGGGATGATCGGGAGGCACCGCTGTTGGCGTGACGATCACGTCCGCACCAAACGCCTTCAGCAGCCGCACTTTTTCCTGCGACATCTTGTCGGGCATCGTGAAGATGCACTTGTATCCGCGAAGAGCTGCCGCGATCGCCAGGCCCACACCAGTATTTCCGCTCGTGCCTTCGACGATTGTCCCGCCGGGCTTCAGCCTGCCTTCTTTCTCCGCGCGCTCGATGATCGGAAGACCTATTCGATCCTTGACCGAGCCGCCTGGATTGAAAAACTCCGCCTTGCCATAGACCGGCGTTCGTATTCCGCGCGTGACGTGATTCAGCCGGATCAGCGGCGTCCAGCCGATCGTGTCGAGGACATTGTCGTACGGGAGGCGATTTCGTTCGTTCTTCATCTAGCGCGTATTTCCCCGCTTTGTCGTTCCGCGTCCTGCTTTCGCCGTGTCTGCCGCGGAATCTCGCTTGATGATCGAATCACCCGCGAGGGGCGGCGCATCTGGATGTCTGAAAAACACCGGAAGCAGAATCGACACCGGTACAGGGATGCCCTGAGTCGTCGCCGGCTCGAATCTGAGATCGCGCGAGCCCTTCATCGCAGCCGAATCCAGCGCGTTGAACCCTGACGTCTCGGCGACTCGAGTGGAATCAGCTACGATCGATCCATCCCGGTCGATATAGATGCGGAGAGTGACGTTGCCCTGAACCTTCTGGGCGTAGAGCGCGGGTGGATACCTGAACGGCAGCTCCTTGTTGAGCATCACCGGAGCTACATCGGGCTGGCGACCGACTGTCTGAAACGGCAGGTTCGATCCTTCGCCCTTCTTGCATGCAGTCGCCCACCCGAGCACCAGAATCGCGGCGCACCCCGTGACTATCGTGCGCTTGCTCACGCTGTTCCCTTCTCTCGCTTGACTTCATCGACCAGCCTGCCAAGGAGCTCGAGCGCTTGAATTGGTGTCATGTTATTGGGCTCCACGTTCCTCAGTTGTTGCACCACGGGATGCGTCATCACTCCGAACAGAGCCAGCTGGTCATTCGTGTCGCTGCGCACAACTGGTGAAGAGTGACCAGATCGGGGCACGATTTGTTCCGCTTCGAGCAGTTTCAACAGCTCTTTTGCGCGTTCGAGCACCGCGGGCGGGAGTCCAGCCAGTCTTCCGACCTCGATCCCATACGAGCGATCAGCTCCGCCAGGTTGGAGCCGGTGGAGGAATAGTACCTGATCTCCGACCTCCCGGACCTGCACATTATAGTTGCGAACTGCTACTAAACTGTCCGATAGCTGAGTCAACTCGTGATAGTGCGTAGCGAAGATGGTTTTGCATCCGACCACATCATGAAGATGCTCACTAACGGACCACGCGATGGAAATGCCGTCATAGGTCGAGGTGCCGCGGCCGATCTCGTCGAGCAGCACCAGGCTTCGGTTGGTTGCCGTGTGGAGATCAGGTAC
>Ga0193723_1000809_pt1 | contig 12344 bp, 7 predicted proteins | sample H2m2metaG_FD_143042 | JGI IMG/M metagenome (GOLD analysis project Ga0193723, IMG submission 143042) | Soil microbial communities from a riparian zone of the East river system, Colorado, United States - H2m2 | ecosystem: Environmental > Terrestrial > Soil > Riparian zone | place: USA: East River... | reverse complement strand
GCACCCAAACGCTTCAACGCGGTCACCGCCTCGGCCATAGTCCCGGCGGTGTCAATCATATCGTCCGGGATGATGCAGTCCTTCCCGGTTACCTCGCCCACCACATTCAGCACTTCGGCCACGTTGGCCGACGGCCGCCGCTTGTCGATGATCGCGAGCGACGCGTTAAGCCGCTTCGCGAAGCCACGGGCCATCTTGGCAGAGCCGACGTCGGGGGCCACGATGACCAGATCGCGAAGGCTCTTTTGCCGGTAATGGTTCACGAACACCGGCGCGGCGTAGAGGTGATCGACCGGCAGGTCGAAGAACCCCTGCAGCTGATGCTGGTGGAAGTCCATCGCCAGCACTCGATCGGCGCCGGCCATGGACACCATGTTGGCCATCAGCTTGGCGCTGATCGCCACGCGTGGCTGATCCTTCCGGTCCTGCCGCGCGTAGCCGAAGTAGGGGATCACCGCCGTGACCCGGGCTGCGCTGGCCCGCTTGGCGGCGTCCATGAGGAGCAGTAGCTCGATCATGTTTTCCGCCGGCGGGTTGGTGGGCTGGACGATGTAGACGTCCCGGCCGCGCACGTTCTCGTCGATCTTGACGAAAATCTCGCCGTCAGCGAAGCGCCGAAGCGTGACCTGACAGAGCGGCTGTCCCAGTTGGGCGGCCACCTCGACGGCTAGGGGGCGGTTGGCCGACCCGCTCAGGAGCAGCATTTGGCTGCGCGACAGCGACAGGTCCGTCATGGTTACAGCCCGCAAACGTAGTTAGGCCAATAGGGTGGAGTCAACCAGAGGATCGCTCGAGCAGCAATGTGATGCATGAACCAGCACTGCCGGCGTACTCCGAATAGGTTGCCAGCGCTGGCTATGGGCCGCCCGCCACAGTTGTGGGCTCGCCGCAGCGTTGTGAGGCGGTCAAGCCGCGCATGTAGGTCTATGTCGTACCTGTTCTTGGGTATGGAAGCTCGAGCCCGTCATCACGGTGCCACCCGCTGGCACGGCTCTGGCTCACCCGGCGTGCGGGTCGCGTATAGTCACGCGCCACTCACTGCGCCGGTTCCTCGTGGGACCACTCTGTCACTCCTGGCTGGGAAGACTCTATGCGATCAATCCGCTTGATGGCTGTATCCACTCTCATCCTCGCTGGGGCTTGGGCTTGCGGCGACGGTGGTGGCGTCGGACCGAACACGCCGCCGGTGGCCGCGTTCACGGCCCCGATTTGTACCCCCAACGTGCCCTGTCAGTTCACCGATGCCAGCACCGATGCGGACGGGACCATCTCAACCCGCTCCTGGGACTTCGGCGATGCCAGCGCGGTAGTGCCCGATCAGAATCCGCTCCACACCTTTGCGGCTGCAGGCACCTTCCAGGTGAAGCTCACGGTGACCGACAACAACGGGGCAACCGGTACTGTCACCAATGCCGTCACGGTTGGGGCCTCCAATAACGTTCCGCCGACCGCCAGCTTCGACCTCCCAACCTGCACCGCAGGCACCCCGTGCGGATTCCACAGCACCAGCACGGATGCGGACGGCCAGATCGTGACCGCGCAGTGGGACTTCGGGGATCAGCAATCGGGCGAAGGCACTGACGTAACGCACACCTACGCCAGCGCGGCAACCGTTACTGTCATCCTGGTCGTCACTGACGACAAGGGCGCTCAGGCCAACGCAAGCCAGGTACTTACGGTTTCGCCGGCGGCGAGCCAGGACTGCACCACGTCGGGCACCTTGGTGAACTGCTCCCTCGTCGTGACCCAGCGGGTGACGGTGAAGTTCACCCTGGTGAGTCGCAGCTGCGAGCTCGTTGGGAACTCGCTGAGGTCCACTGCTCCTCGAGACCAAGCCATCTTCTTCAACCTCTGCAGCCGGGTTGTCGGCTCCGAATACACTTTGCAGGATGACGCCGGGTTGCCGCTGGTGCTCACAGCGGGCACTGCGCTGGGCCTGCGCTTCAGTCAGGGGCTGCCCGGCCCGAGCGACCCGCCGGCAGGTGATCCCGGAATTCGGATCACGGGAACCTACCCCAACTGGACGCTCAACATCGATGATGGAGGCGCTGCGGGTACTCAGGGTGAGCCGGACTTCAACGACGCTGTTGTAAGCGTTACGGCGACCCTGGCACCGTAAGCGGCGAGCTGGGCAGTAAGAAACTGCGGTACCCCCGCCGGAGGGCAACCTCCGGCGGGTTTGAGGGAAATCGAAGACCAAGACACCGATCAGTCGAAGCGTAGAACAGCAGTACGCCGCCGGAGGGCAACCTCCGGCGGCCAGGACGGAAGTCTGCGGCCGGTCCGCAGCGCGTAGCACATCAACCTTACCCCCTGAGGCGCACCATGAGAGCGATTTGGCTCGCAGTAGCAGTTGCTGGGGCGGGCCTGGTCACGGCCTGCAAGGATTCCAAGCCCGGCACGGGTCCGGGCAACGAGGCTCCTGTCGCAGGATTTGCTTACGGCTGCGTGGACCTCCAGTGCAATTTCACTGATGCCAGCACTGACGACGCCGGGATCGCCAGCTGGAGCTGGGGGTTCGGTGACGACAACGCCGCGTCGGTGCAGAGTCCAGTTCATACTTATACCGCCGTCGGTCCGCACAGCGTGAGCCTGACGGTGACCGACGCCGAAGGCGAGACCTCGACTGTATCCAAACAGGTCGTGACCAGCCTACGCGCGGTCACGTCGCTCACCTGCGTGAACCCGTCGGCTCCTGGTGGCTTCGTGGGCTGCACCCTGAGGCTGCAACAGGAGGCCGGGTTCAAGGTGGTGCTGACCAGCAGCAGTTGTGATGTCCATGGGAATCTGTTCCGGGTGACCGCACCAATTCCTGGAACGCTCACGAGCGACGGATGCTACGAGCAGCCAGGGAAGGAGCTCGTGTTCTCCGCGCCGTTCCCGGCAGGAACCGAAATCAATGCTGAAGTCGTGGCTCCTCAGCTGCAGAATGCGCCGCGGCTGCTGGTGAGCGGCAACTATCCCGAGTGGGTCCTCACCTTTGAGGACGGGGTGGACCAGGACTTCGACGATCTGGTGATGACGCTGACGGCGCTGCCGACCGGCAACTAACCGGTCGAACGCGAGACAGGGGCAGCCTCGGTACTGCCGAGATTTAGGCGGTGCCGGGGCTGTTCCGTTCCGTGCTGAAGTCGACGAAATTCGACCGCGATCAAGTGGAGGGTCGGTGTCCCGTATCTGGTTGCTATCGCTACTGGCCGGCACAGCCTGCACCGACGGCGCAGTCCGCTCCGGTGCGGCCGAGCAGGCCGACTTCCTACCCACGATCTCGGACAGCACATCCGAGGCGCTCTCGACCGAGCAGCCGCGGCTGATCCTGCGGTGCGAAGAGGGCCGGGTCGGCGCTTACCTTACCGTGGGCACGGCCGCGGAGGTAGAGTCCGGTCGGGCCGACGGCCGTGCGGTGCCGGTCCGGCTGGATTCGGCGCCATCCTGCTGAGCAGGCCGGCACGGCTGGACCGCTGCGCCGGCCGCCGTGTAGCTTGCCACTCGGATCTTCACGGGAGCAGACGTGCGCATCGGGGTCATGTTGCGGCACTACGATCAGCACGGCGGCGGGGTGAAGGTCTATACCAGCCGGCTGATGCGCGCCCTGTTGGATCTCCGCACAGAACACGAATTCGTCCTGCTGTATCGCAATCCCGCCCTCCTCGGGACCTATGGCGGCGAACGCGGGGTCGAGGAAGTCGCGCTGGCCGCCCGTTCCGTTCTCGGCTGGGACCAGCTGGCGGTACCGGAGGCGGTGCGGCGCCACGGCATCGACGTCCTGTTCAATCCCAAATACTCGATTCCCCTCCGCGCCCGCTGCCGCACCGTCTGGGTCTGCCATGGCCTGGACTGGTACGTCATGCCGTGGGGCTCCAAGCTGGTGGATCGCCTGAGTCACCGGTTTCTGGTCCCTCGCTATGCCCGTAAGGCAGACGCGATCGTGGCCGTTTCCGAGGTCACCCGCCGCCATGTGATGGAGTACCTCGCGGTGCCGCCAGAGCGCGTGACCACGGTCTATTCCGGCGTTGATGACGTGTTCCGGCGCCCGCTGTCCCCATCGCGCCGGGATGAGATCAGGAAGAAGTACTCCCTGCCTGAACGTTTCCTCCTCTACGCCGGCGCGATTTACCCGCCGAAAAACTTCACCCGGCTGGTGCAAGCCTACGCCCGGGTCGGGCCGGAACGTGGCATTCCGCTCGTGGTGGCTGGAGGCGAGAACAGGTTTCTCTCCGAGGGAGAGCTCCGCCAGCCGGAAGCACTCGGGATCGCAGAGTGGGTGCGCTGGCCGGGGTGGATCGAACAGGAGGAGTTGGCCGGATTTTATGCCATGGCTGAGGCGCTGCTGCTGCCGTCGATCTTCGAGTCGTGTGGTCTTCCCGTGCTGGAGGCGATGGCCGCCGGGTGCCCGGTCGTGACGTCCGACCGCTACGGAACCAAGGAGCTGGCCGAGGGAGCCGCGGTGCTGGTGGAGCCCGAATCGGTGGAGAGCATCGCCGATGGCATCCGCCGAGCATTGGAAGACACCGCGCTTCGAGCCGCGCTCATCGCCGCCGGACGAGTGCGCAGCCAGGACTTTACCTGGCGCCGCTGTGCCCTGGAGACTCTGGGCGTGCTCGAGCGAGTCGGGTCGACGCAGCCGGGCCGTGCCCCAGTCCACTCGGCATCCGCGGCGCGCTCTCCGTCCTGACCCGGCACATGGCCGACATCGCTGCCCAACCCATTGAAGTCCTGGTTAACGCCAGGCACCTCGCCGGTCCCAGGACGGGCATCGAGGTATACATGGACCAGCTCATGGCGGCATTGGGCCGTACCGGCCGGGTCCGGTTGACCGCTCTGAGCTGGGAACCGCTCAATCTCGGGTTACCTGGGGTCACCGAGGTCCTACCCGCTCGGCGTCCGAACCTCCGCCCCGGCTCGCTGCCCGCCACGCTCTGGAAGCTCTGGTTCGACCAGTGGCGGTGCCTGAGTGCCTACCCCCGTACCGACGGGATCGTCTACCACGGCATGGATGGGTTCCTGCCGTACTCCCTGCGCCGCGCCGACCGGGCAGTCGTGACCGTGCACGATCTCGGGTGGCGGGTTCATCCAGAACTGTACAATCGACGGCTGCGGCTGATGTATGGCGGCCTGTTCCCCTGGGTTGTCCGGCGGGCCGACCGGTTCATCGCAGTGTCCCGCTACACCGCGGACGATCTGGTACGGCGGGCTGGGGTCCCCGCGTCGAAGATCGAGGTGATCTACCATGGACTGGATCCCGCATTCTCCATCGCGGACAACGGTGCCGGCCGGGCGCCGCCGGTCTCGCCGTATGTTCTGGCGGTAGGCGGAGTGTCTCCCCGAAAGAACACCAGACGGCTGATTGCGGCCTTCTCCCGTTGGAGGGCGCGGGGTGGCCATCGCTCGCAGTACCGGCTCTTGATCACCGGCACATCGTTGGACACGGATTTCGATCAGAACGGATCGGTCCTGCCGGAGGGCGTATCACTTCTCGGGTACGTAGACAAGGCAGAGCTGCCGGGGCTGTACTCGGGGGCTGCCGCTTTCCTTTATCCCGGGATCTACGAAGGGTTCGGGCTCCCCATCATCGAGGCCATGGCCTCGGGGGCACCGGTGGTCACCTCTCGCACCGGTGCGGCGCCGGAGATTGCCGGAGGCGCCGCCATTCTGGTCGATCCGTTTGACGTGGGAAGCATTGAAACCGGCCTGGAGCAGGCGATACAGCCGGAAGAGGCTCGGCGGCTGATCGAGCTCGGGAGAGACCGAGCACGGTCGTTCGAATGGAGCGCGGCGGCGAACGCCACCATCGAGGTTTACCGGTCGGTGCAAAGAACCCTGGCAGCTTGACGCAACCAGGTCCTGGCGTCACCCTTGTAAGAGTCCGTCACCCTTCCAACGCGACATACATGTCCGCCGGATCTCCGGTTCGGCGGAGCCGGAGTCCACGCTCTTTTTGCGCTTCCGCGACACGGAACTCTCAGTGTCGCTTGGGGATGGGATAGATGCAACGGGGTCCCTTGCAGTTCTCGGCCTTACTCCCGGTCAGCCTGGTGCTCTTCCTGAGCGCCTGCCAGGACAACTCGCAATCACCACCCTCGCGCCCTGACGTTTCACCGGCGGATGAGCCCGCCGCGACCATGCTCACCCCGGTGGACCTGGTCTACGTCTGTGGCAACAGATTTCTGGCTACGAACTCGACCAGCGCACCGATCACCGTCCGCTATCGGGTCGTCGGAACCAATGAGACCGGCAGTGTGACCTTACCACAGAAGCCGGCGGGGGGCGATCCATGGTTCAGCGAGACGGAGCTGGAAACCGTGGAGCGGGGGCTGGTGGAGCTATACCAAGGTGAGGATCGAGTGGCTCGCCGGCAGAACGAGTGGCAGGCATGCGGCGCCCCGGCCTTTTCAGCCGCCATGGTGCTCGGCGCCTCTAGCTCGGCAGGGCAGTGGAGCGCCCCGTTCCCTTGGGCCAACATCGCGGTCCACCTGAGTCTTCTTCCAACCGGGAAAGTACTGTCTTTTGGGTTGTCCGGAACACCGCAGGTGTGGGATCCGGCGAGGCGAACCTTCACGTCCGTCCCGAGCCCTTCGTTGCTCTTCTGCGCCGGGCACTCCTTTCTTGCGGACGGCCGCTTGCTGGTGGCTGGGGGCAATAACAATCCCACAGCTGCGGCTAATGGCCTCCCCAACATCAACATCTTCACTCCGGGCAGCCAGAGCTGGACTACATCGGTCCCGATGCGGCGGGGGCGCTGGTATCCGACCAATACCATGCTGGCAAACGGCGACGTCGTGATCCTTGCAGGAAAGGATGAAGCGGGCGTGACGGTGCGGGTGCCCGAGGTCTGGTCCTCAGGTACGTTGCGGGAGCTAAGCACCGCAGCCGTTTCACTGCCCCTCTACCCCCGCACATTCCTGGCCCCGAACGGCAAGATTTTTCTGGCGGGGGAGTTCGCCGCGACGAAATACCTGGACCCGAGCGGCACCGGGTCATGGACGCCGGTCGCCACCCGCAAGTATGGTCAGCGCGACTACGGCGCCGCGGTGATGTACGATGACGGAAAGATCCTGTACGTCGGTGGAGGGCGTACCACGAACACAGCGGAAACCATTAATCTCAACTCGGCGGCGCCTGCCTGGCAGTGGACCGGCTCCATGGCCTTTCGGAGGCGGCACCTCAACGCCACTGTCCTCCCCACCGGTGAGGTGCTCGTGACGGGCGGAACCAGTGGCATCGCCTTCAATGACTACAAGCTCGCGGTCCACGCTGCCGAACTGTGGAACCCTGCCACGGGTCTCTGGACCACCCTGGCGAGCAACACCGTGAATCGGGTGTATCACTCGACCTCGATCCTGCTACCTGATGGGCGTGTCCTGCACACCGGCAGCGGAGACGGCAGCCCCGATCAAAAAAACGCGGAGCTCTTCTCACCGCCGTATCTATTCCGCGGTTCGCGCCCGACCATCACGGCCGCCCCCTCCGTCGTTGGCTACGGCAGCTCGTTCAGCGTAAGTACTCCTCAAGCCGCCAACATCGCCAAGGTAAGCTTCATTAGGCTCGGGTCGACCACGCACGCGTTCGACATGAACCAACGGTTTCAGCGGCTCTCATTCACCCGGCAGACCGGAGCATTGACGATCTCGGCCCCGAGGATCAAAAACCGCGCGCCACCCGGCCACTACATGCTCTTCATTCTGGACGGGAACGGGGTTCCGTCGGTGGCGCGGATCATCAAGCTGACCGGACCCTGAACCCGTTCCGCCGATGTTTATCGAAACGGCCGCCGCCTGACTAATACCCTGAACGACGGCCTCTTCGGCACCACCATCTCGTTCTTAGGTGCGGCCACGTACACCTACAAGGTATGCGAGGGGGGGACTACCATATGCTCCGACCCGGCGACGGTGCAGTACGGGGACTAGCAGGGATGCGGCTGCGGCTCGCCTCTGACTGGCTCCGTCATGCTGAGTCCGGGGGGATGAAGGCGGTACCAGGTTGAGGCAGAAGTTGATGCACGAATAGCTAAGTTCAATTGGCCCTGGTGGATTCGAACCACCATTGACGGATCCAAAGTCCGCTGTCCTGCCGTTGGACGAAGGGCCAGTGGACTGAAGCCTAGCGGCCCGAAAGGGGCCACGGAAGGGAAGCGGCACCTTGCCAAGCTGCCTTGCCCTGGGCCACCGGGCGGGCGCAAATTGAAGCAACACCGTCAGCTACAATCCTGCCGGGTCACGGGCATTGTCCGTGCGTAAGGTCCACGGCTCCGACCACAAAGGCACATGCTCCAAACTCCCATGAGAGACCGTTGCGGTGGCTGACGACATGTCCCTTCTGCTAGAGAAGCTCCGGGCTGGCCAGTCCCGTGAGGCTTCCGGCGCGTCCTCCACAAACGAGCGGCTCTTCCAGATCCTCGGTGACGTCGCCCCAGGGTTCCTGTGGATCGTGGACACGACGGGCCGCTTCCTCTACGTCAACCGCACCTGGGAGGAGTATACCGGGTCGGGTCTGGACCAGCTCAACGAGCTCGGATGGGAGCAGTTCAATCATCCGGATGAGCTCGATGCAGTCGGGCGGAAGTGGAGCGAGGCCATTGTGCAGGGCGGCCCGTTCGAGATGGAGCTCCGCTACCGCCGGCGCGATGGCGAATACCGCTGGATGCTGGCGCGAGTGGTCCCGCTGCGGGATGCGGAGGGAGAGATCCAGAATTGGGTCGGCACCTCCGTGGACATCGACGATCTCAAACGTACCCAGGCCGAGCTCAGTCGCAGCCACCGTGATCTGGGAGACTTCTTCGAGACCGCCTCCATCGGGCTGCAGTGGCTCGGTCCGGACGGCACCATCCTCCGGGTCAATCAAGCCGAGCTCGACCTCGTCGGCTACACCCGGGACGAGTTCGTGGGCCGGAACATCAGGGAGTTCCACAATGACCGTGATGCCATCGAGGACATTCTAGGGCGATTGACCCGAGGGGAGGTCCTGCACAACTACCCCGCCCAGCTCCGCTGCAAGGACGGATCGATCAAGCACGTGATGATCGACTCCAGTGCGTTTTTCGACGAGGGGCAGTTCCAGCATACCCGGTGCTTCACCCGGGATGTGAGCGCTGAGCGCCAGGCACAGGAGGCAAGCGCCCGGCTCGCCGCCATCGTGACCTCGTCTACCGACGCGATCATCGGCAAGACCCTTGATGGCGTGGTAACCAGTTGGAATGCCGCGGCGGAAAGAATCTTCGGATACAGCGAAACGGAGATGGTGGGCCAGTCGATCTATCGACTGATCCCCGAGGAGTACCATGATGCCGAGGGTGTTCTGCTGACGCAGATCGGCCGGGGAGAAGCGGTGGACGTTTCCGAGGTCGAGCGCGTCGCCAAGGATGGTCGGCGGATCCACATCTCCCTCAGCGTGTCTCCCATCCGCGACGAACAGGGCCGGGTGATTGGCGCCTCCTCCATCAAGCGTGACATCACCGAGCGCAAGCAGGCCGCGGAGACCCTGAGACAAAGCCAGGAGCGTCTCCACCTCGCCCTCAAGGCAGCCAGAATGGGCACCTGGCTTTGGGATGTCACCTCCAATTCTCTGAGCTGGGACGAGGGGCTCGAGAACCTCTACGATCTGGCACCGGGCGAGAAGATCACCCGCTATGAAGAGTTTATCGAGCGGGTGCATCAGGATGACCGTGCATTCGTGGAGAGCTCGGTGGCGGGGGCGCTGCATGATGGGGCGTTGGACTACGAGTTCCGGATCGTGCTTCCCAACGGGCGGGTGCGGTGGCTCGCGGATCAGGGACGCGTGGCTCGGGACCAGGCCGGAAACCTGCTCTACATGACCGGAGTCTGCCTCGATGTTACCGATCGGAAGCACGCCGAAGAGCGTCTCCGCCAGGCACAGCGGATGGAATCGGTCGGGCAGCTGGCCGGCGGCATCGCCCATGAGGCGAACAACATGATGTCGGTGGTGCTGGGATGCGCCGACTACGTGCTCCAGCGCTCCGACCTCTCCGAGCCGGTTCGCCAGGACGTCGCCCAGATCTGGAAGGCCGCAAAACGGACCGCCGGGGTCACCCAGCAGCTTCTCGCCTTCAGTCGCCGCCAGGTACTCCAGCCTCAGGTGCTCGACCTGAACGCCACCGTTCGCGGCCTCGAGCCGATTCTCGCTCGGACGCTGGGCGAGAGCAGCGGGCTCCGAATGCATCTGTCACCGACGCTCGGACGGGTCAGAGCGGATCCCGGGCAGCTGGAGCAGGTTCTCATCAACCTGACGTTGAACGCCCGCGATGCAATGCAGGACGGCGGCAGGCTCACCATCGAAACCATGAACGTGGTGCTCGACCCCCGCTATGTGGCCGCCAAGCCGGTTGAAACGCTGAAGGCCGGCGAATACGCGGCTTTGATCGTCACCGACACCGGCCATGGGATGGATCGGGACACGCTGGGGCGGGTCTTCGAGCCGTTCTTTACCACTAAGACTGTGGGCCAGGGCACCGGCCTTGGCCTCTCGACCGTCTATGGCATCGTGAAGCAGAGTGGCGGCTTCATCTGGGCCTATAGCGAGCCTGGCCTGGGCACCACGTTCAAGCTCTACTTCCCGCTGGTACCCACCATCGATGAGGTGTTCGACGCGCCGGGGGGAGCTCCGCCCGCCAACCCGGACGAGGTGGTGCTGATCGCGGAAGACGAGCCGATGGTGCGCGGCATCATGGCACGTACGCTCCGCGACAGCGGCTATGGCGTGCTCGAGGCCGCTGACGGGAAAGAGGCGCTGGAGATACTGGAGGCCAGAGGCGGAGACGTGAGCCTCGTCGTCGCCGACGTAGTGATGCCCGGCTTGGGAGGGCGGGAGTTAGCGGCCCGGCTCGCGCAACGCTGGCCCCGAGTGTCGGTGTTGTTTACGTCAGGGTACACCGGCCTCGACGTCGTCCGCCGCGGCTTGATGGAGGAGGGGCGCGAGTTCATCCAGAAGCCCCTCGCGCCAGATGCGCTCATCCGCAAGGTGCGTCAAATGGTGGACGAGAGGGTGCCAGGACCCTGAGTTTGATGGAACCCGCCGCGTGAGGGGCGCCCGCCAGCTTCGAGCTGTCCTGTTGGTGTTGGCCACCGCCGCCTGTCAGGACAATACAAGGTCGGGACCTCCTGAGGGGCTCGCGGAGCTGACTGTCACCTACATCTGCGGCAACGACTTCGATCTCGTAAGCCGGAAGTCCAGCGGTCTGACCATCGAGTATCAGGTTGTCGGGACCTCCGAAGCCGGCGAGTTGAACCTGCCTCCGGGCTCCAGCAGGGCTCCCAGCACGACCCGACTCACCACTCAGACACCCGGCGATCTCGAGATCTCCTACGAGGGTGAGGAGCGCGCACCGGTCGCCAACCACGCAACAACCTGCCCGCTTCCGTCGTCCACAGCCGAGCCCCAGGCAACCGCCGGGGAGTGGGCCCCACGAATCGGCTGGCCTGTCGTCGCGGTCCATCTTCACCTGTTGCCGACCGGGAAGGTGTTCTCCTGGGGGCGGTTCGGCGATCCGACGCTCTGGGATCCGGCAACAGGCGACTTTGCCGCCGTGCCAATCACTACCATGGTGTTCTGTAGCGGGCACAGCTTCCTGGCGGACGGGCGGCTGCTGGTCAACGGCGGCCACTTGGGCGACAGACGGGGACTGCCCGATGCCAACATCTTCGACGCATCGACCGGGACATGGTCCTCGGTCAAGCCCATGCACTGGGGGCGCTGGTACCCCACGAGCACCACTCTACCGGACGGCGAGGTGGTCACCCTTGCCGGGACCGACCAGTACGGTGCGGAGGTCGAGACGCCCGAAGTGTGGACTGGCGGTTCCTGGCGCTCCCTCACCGGCGCATCCCGTGTTCTCCCCTACTATCCCCGAACGTTTGTGGCGCCGAACGGCCTGGTGTTCTACGCGGGCGAGCTGCCTCAGACCGCCTACCTCGACGTTCGCGGGACCGGCACCTGGCTTCCGGTGGCGACAAGTAGCTACGGCCGGCGGGACTACGGAAGCGCTGTCATGTACCGCCCGGGGAAGATCATGATCGTCGGCGGCAGCGACCCGCCCGATGGAGCACCCACCAATACGGCGGAAGTCATCGACCTCAACCAATCGTCGCCGTCCTGGCGGTATACCGATCCGATGAGGTATGCACGGCGCCATCTGAATGCGACGCTGCTGCCCGATGGAACGGTGCTCGTGACGGGAGGCACCAGCTCGGCCGGATTCAGCGATCCGGCCGGGGCAGTGCATGCGGCCGAGCTATGGGATCCTGCCACCGAGACGTGGACCCTTCTCGCCAGCAACAGCGTGAACCGAGTCTATCACTCCACGACCGTGCTGCTTCCGGATGGACGCC
>Ga0193723_1000808_pt1 | contig 12359 bp, 9 predicted proteins | sample H2m2metaG_FD_143042 | JGI IMG/M metagenome (GOLD analysis project Ga0193723, IMG submission 143042) | Soil microbial communities from a riparian zone of the East river system, Colorado, United States - H2m2 | ecosystem: Environmental > Terrestrial > Soil > Riparian zone | place: USA: East River... | reverse complement strand
CGGGCCAACAACAAGGCGGGAAGGACGGGAAGGACGGGAAGGGCGGGAGCGCGAGGGAACCATGGGAAGGAGGGTGGGGGGAGGCGGTATGCGCGGCACCCAGGAGGCGTGTAGTCTTTACGTACCAATCCACCAACCGGAGCATCCGGTGAACACCGCGCGCCGCACGCAAGGCTTCCGTGAGTCGGTCATCCGGGGTATGACGCGCCTGGCGCGTGAGTACCGGTCGATCAACCTGGCCCAGGGCTTCCCCAACTTTCCCGCGCCCGAGCTTCTGAAGGAAGCGGCGGCACGCGCGATTCATGATGACATCAACCAGTACGCCATTACCTGGGGTGCGCAGCGACTGCGCGAGGCACTGGCCCGGAAGTATCACGCCTGGTATGGTCTCGAGGTGGACCCCGAGCGGGAGATCACCGTCACGTGCGGCGCCACCGAAGCGATGATCTCGGCCTTGCTCGCCCTGGTGAATCCGGGCGAGGAGGTGATCGTCTTCGAGCCCTTCTACGAGAACTACGGTCCCGATACGATCCTCGCCGATGCCAAGCCGGTCTATGTCCCGCTCGATCCGGGCAAGCCACTCGATCTCGATAGGCTCTCTGCAGCCTTCTCCTCACGAACCCGCGCCATCATCGTCAACACACCGAGTAACCCGGCCGGCCGGGTGCTCACCCGGGCCGAGCTCGAGTCCGTGCGCGATCTGTGCGTCCAGTACGACGCCCTGGCCATCACCGACGAGATCTACGAGCACATCCGGTTCGAAGGCGAGCACGTGCCTATCGCGACGTTGCCGGGCATGCGGGACCGCACGGTGACCATCAGCGGGGCCTCGAAGACCTTCAGCGTGACGGGGTGGAGGGTCGGGTGGATCGTCGCGCCGGAGGAGCTCACTGGCGCTATCCGAAAGGTGCATGACTTTCTCACGGTCGGCGCTCCGGCTCCGCTCCAGGAAGGGGTAGCGGTCGCGCTGGAGCAGATGGACCAGGCATTCTACGGGCGTCTCGCTGACGACTATCGTGTCCGAAGAGACCTGCTCCACGGCGCTCTGGTCCAGTCGGGGTTCAGGTGTACTTCACCCGAAGGCGCCTATTACATCCTGGCTGACTTCTCTGGTCTTGCCCTTCCCGGCTCCGAGCGCGCACTCTCGGATACCGAGTTCGCCATCTGGCTCTCGCGGGAGATCGGGGTGACGCCGGTACCGGGCTCGAGTTTCTTCCGAGACGGTGGGGACGGGGGCCGTGCGTTGGTTCGCTTCGTGTTCTGCAAGACCGACGACATACTCCTCGAGGCGGCCCGGCGGTTACGAACACTGTCGTCCACGGGTACCGCTCCATCCCCGCGTCCGTTCGAGCCCGCAGCACGCAGTGGCTTGCAGCGCTGATGGATACTTCTTCCGAAAGTACCCGACCCTTGGCTGTGGTGACCGGTGCCTCCGCCGGCATCGGGAAGGTGTTCTCCGAAAGGCTCGCTGCTCGGGGTTACGATCTCATCGTGGCGGCTCGGAATGCCGCGCGGCTGGAGAGCCTGCGAGAGGACCTCGAACGGCGATACGGGGTGTCGGTTGAGGTTTTTCCCGCCGACCTCACCATCGACACTGACGTGAGTCTGCTGGCGGAGCGGCTGACTCGGTCGCCCCGACTCGCGCTGCTGGTGAACAACGCCGGCTTCGGCACCCGGGGTAAGCTTGCGGACGCGAGCCCGGCAATTCAGGAGGCACTGCTCCGGCTCCACGTCGTCGCCCCAATGCGTCTGACTCAGGCAGCGCTGCCAGTGCTGCTCGGCAACCGCCGCGGGGCCATCGTGAATGTTTCCTCCGTCGCCTCCTTCATCTACTCGGCAGGAAACGTGAACTACTGCGCGACCAAGGCGTACCTGACCACGTTCAGCGAGGGGCTCGCGGCGGAGCTGGCGGGCACCGGCGTGAAGGCACAGGCGCTCTGCCCCGGCTTCACCCGGTCGGAATTCCATCAGCGAATGGATGCCGATGTGAATGAGATTCCCCGATGGATGTGGATGTCGGCGGACCGCGTGGTAGATACCTCGCTTCGGGCGCTGGACCGGGGAAGACCGGTGGTTTGCATTCCGGGGTTTCGCTATAAGCTGATGGTGCTTCTACTTCGGTTCATACCCCGAGGCCTGCTCCGGCGGTTTACCGAGCTCAGAGTCCGGGGGGTGTGAGCTACATCCTATCCGTCTGTCCCGTTCAGAAGTACTCTCAAATAGCTCAGAATCGTCAATCGAAGGCCTTCGAAGGGGAATCGGAGGGTTCTTATGCGTGCCATCTTGCTTTCGCTCCGGCTACTCGGTCCAGGACTCGGCTTGGCGGTGCTCGCCTGCGCCGGGGGCGACCTCAACCTGCCCAATGACGGCGCTCCTGTCGAGCTGACGGCTGTCTCAGGCGACGGCCAGGAGGCAAAGGTGGGCAGCCTCCTGCCCAAGCCGTTGGTGGTGCAGGTGACCGATGCAGCGCGGCAGCCGGTCGCCGAGGTGCCGCTGGTGTTTCGTTTTCAGACTGCAGTCCCGGATGCAGAGATAAACCCGGCGACCGTGACGACGGACTCCACTGGGCACGCCTCCGTTCGGGTGCGGCTGGGTACCGTCACGGGATCTCAGACAATCGAGGCCACGATTGCGCAGGATGCCGAAGCACGGGCCACCTTCGGGGTGACTGCCCTGGATAAGGGCGGGCACGACCACGGCGGCGGGCACGGGGATGGCGACCATTAGGCGCGGTCACGGAGAGTAGTGCAACTTCCTGCAGTGCCATGTCACCCGTCCGCGTTGACGGGGCTGCCGCGGTTCGGTTCTCCGGGTTAACGTAACAATTCGACCTCACATCTCCGATCGATCAGGGTTTTGACTCCTCTGGCCGATACTCCGTCCGAAGGGCGGGTTCGGCGCGGGCATATGCCTGTGTCCGGCCCCCCCAAATTCCGAGTAGAAGGGGGACCCTCTATGAAGTACGCCGGGTTGGTTCTGATCCTCGCAGTCACGACCATGGGCTGCACCAGCCGCGCCAACCTGACCAAGGCGCTGGCTGAATCGAAGGCGGCCGAGGCTCAGAAGGACAGCCTGCTGACCGAGGTGCTCGAGACCACGCAGTTCGTCAGCGACCTCAACAGCGAGCTCGCCAAGGCCAAGGTCGCTGCGCTCGAGATCGGCGGGGACCGTGGAATCCCGGGTGCCCAACAGGACAAAGCCGAACGGCAAGCCACCCTGGGAAAGATCCGTCAGGTCATTGAGCGGCTGAACGAGAGCGAAGCCAAGCTGACCGAGACTGAGAAGCGGGTCAAAAACGCCAAGATCCAGAATGCAAGGCTGCTCGCGCAGATCGCGACCTACAAACAGACCATCGAAGATCTGAAGACAGCGGCGGAACAGCAGCGGGCCGAGACCGAGGCGATCATCGCCGATCAACGGAATCAGATCGCGACACTCGCCGGCCGGGTCGATACGCTTAGCTGGGAGAAGGGCTGGCTGATCGACACAGTCGCCCATCTCACTGCGTACAAGAACCGGGTCTACTACGCCGTGGGGACCAAGGACGAGCTGATCAAGAGCGGGGTGGTGACGAAAGAAGGCTCCAAGTTCCTCTTCTTCGGTGGCACCCGGCTCGAGCCGGCACGGCGGCCCAACCTGGATGCCTTCACCATGATCGACAAGACCCAGACCCTGTCCATCCCGCTCCCTCGCACGGACAAGAAGTACAAGATCGTGTCCCGCCAGAGCCCGGATTTCCTGGCCGGAGACATCAACGAGAAGGGTGAGCTCAAGGGTGTGGTCGAGATCGGGTCACCCGAGGAATTCTGGTCGGCATCGAAGTACCTGATCCTGGTGCAGAACTAGCACCCGACAGCAGCCGAAGCAAAAGGACCCTCCGAGGCTAACGCGCGGAGGGTCTTTTCGTGACGAGTATCAACTTTCTGCGCAGTAGTGTGACCCGCATCACATTGTGGCGTAGCATCTTTCCAACAAATCTGTCAACATCATCTACATTTGCGGAAAACCTCGGTCTCCAGCCTTCGGACGTCCCCGGTGACGCGCAACACAGGCGTTCCGGCCCATCCCACCCATATTGGCCTGAGTAATTGGCGGTCTAGTTGGTCTCTCAACCGGAGGTCACTCGTGCGGAATCTCACGCTGGCCCTAGCGTTCGCTGCGCTCTGGACGCTCAGTGGATGCAAGAAGACGGGCGAAGGACAGTATGAAGTGCAGAAGCCGGTAGTCGGCACCGAGACGGACACGGTGAATACTCCGACTGTCGAGACCGGTACGGTCAAGGACACCATCACCGTGCCCACGGTCGGAACCGAGAAGAAGGAAGTGACCTTGCCCAAGGTCGAGGTCAAGAAGCCCAAGGAGTAGGTTCGCCCTCCCGAAAACCCAGAGATATATTGCGCACACCCGCGGGGTCGATCGTCCCCGCGGGGGTGTACTTTTCACGCGCTCCGGAGCCAGCATGATGCGGTTCGCCTCGGGCCTTGCGGCCGCGGTGCTCGCGGCCGGCTGTCCCTTATCCGCCGTCACTGCGCAGACCCTGACGGCCATTCGGGCCGGCCGGTTGGTTGACGTGGAGCGGGGCGAGGTGCGCCGGGATCAGCTCGTGCTGGTGCGCGGTGCCCGGATCGAGGCGATTCTGCCCGGCTCCGCCAAGCTTCCGACCGGCGCTCGCCTGGTCGACCTGTCGCGGTATACCGTCCTTCCCGGTCTTATCGACTGTCATACTCACCTCATCGGTGACGCAGCAGCAGCCGATGTGCTCCTGCCGCTGGAGCGCTCGGAGGCGCAGGAAGCCTTCAGCGGCGTTCGGAACGCGCGCGCGACGTTACTGGCCGGATTCACCACGGTCCGCGATGTCGGCACCTACCGGGCCTTCGTGGACGTGGCGCTGCGTGATGCCATCAACGACGGCAGTGTGATCGGTCCCCGGATGAAGGTCGCGGGCGCCTACGTGACGGTGTCCACCGGCGCCGGTGAGCTGGTCGGAGCTGCACCGGATGTAACCATCCCGGCGAGCTTTCGCTTTGGCGTTGCCAACTCGGCCGACCAGGTGCGCGAGCGGGTGCGCGCGATCATGAATGGCGGGGCCGACTTCATCAAGATTCTCGCAACCGGTGCGGTGTTTACGCGAGGCACCAAGCCCGGCGTGTCGGAGTACACCGAAGATCAGATCCGGGCCGCGGTGGAGCAGGCGGCGGAGTACGGCACCTTTGTGGCCGCACACGCGCACGGTGCGGAAGGGATCAAGCGGGCGGTGCGGGCGGGCGTCCGTTCGATCGAGCATGGCTCGCTCATGGACGACGAGGCGATCGCGCTGATGAAGGAGCGGGGCACCTGGCTGGTGGCCGATATCTGGAACGGCGACTATACCGACAGCGTGGGGCGGGAGCAGAAGTGGCCCGAGGACATCATGAGAAAGAACACTGAGACAACCGAGCTGCAACGCACCGGCTTTCGCAAGGCGGTTGCACTCGGCGTCAAAGTGGCGTATGGGACCGATAGCGGGATCTATCCCCACGGACTCAACGCGATGCAGCTTCCCTACATGGTCAAGTACGGCATGTCGCCGATGCAGGCCATTCAGTCCGCGACGATTTCGGCCGCCGATCTCATGCAATGGAAGGACAGCGTCGGCTCGCTCACGCCGGGGAAGTACGCCGACATCATTGCCGTCGAGGGCGATGCGCTGGCGGATCTACGAAGCTTCAGGAAGGTTGGGTTCGTGATGAAGGGGGGGACCGTTTACAAATCGCCCCAGGGAGAGTCGCGGTGAGGTGGAAGCGAGGCGTGGCAGTCGGACTCCTGTGTACAGCATGTGTCATCCAGGGTGCGCTCGGGCAGGACGCGAGCAAGCGCAAGCTGACGCTCGACGACCTGTACCGATTGCGGGATGTCGATGAGCCGCAAGTCTCGCCTGATGGAGGGTGGGTTGCTTACTCGGTCTCGGCACCGGACGTCGCCAAGGACCGGGCCGACAAGGACATCTGGATGACCAGCTGGGATGGCAGCCGAAGCCTCCGGATGACTACCAGCAAGTCCGGCGAGCACACGCCGCGCTGGAGTCCAGATGGGAAGTATCTGGGGTTCCTGTCCGACCGCGACGACCCGCGCGAGGTGGATCAGGTCTGGCTGCTCGATCGCGCGGGCGGCGAGGCGGAGCGGATCACGGATCTCCCGGGTGGCGTGTCGGAGTATGCCTGGTCGCCTGACGGCAAGCGGTTGGCTCTCATCGCCAGCGATCCTGACCCGGACTCGGCAACGGTGAGCCCGGATACCACCAAGCGTACCCCTCGGCCGATTGTGATCGACCGCTTTCAGTTCAAGAAGGACGAGGCCGGCTATCTCGACACTCGCCGGGATCACCTCTACCTGTTTGATCTCGCGAGCCGCAAGGGCGAGATCCTCACCCCTGGCCAGTACTATGAGCTCTGGCCGGCCTGGTCTCCCGACGGCCGCTCGATTGCCTTTGTGAGCAAGCGGCGTCCGGAGTTCGACCGCACCAACAACTGGGATATCTACGTGGTAGATGCCCAGCGGGGGGCCTCGCCCCGCCAGCTTACCACCTTCGAGGGTCCCGACATGGATCCCGATTGGGGCGGACACGCCCCGGCCTGGAGTCCGGATGGCAAATACCTGGCATACGTCCAGGGAGGACCCCTCAACCTGATCTATTACGCCGGACAAAAGCTCGCGGTGGTGCCGGCTGCCGGTGGTCCCGCCCGGGTCGTCACTCCATCGCTCGATCGCAACGTGCTCTCACCGGCCTGGTCGTCCGACGGGACATCGCTTCTGTTTCTTCTGGAGAACGATCGGGTCACCAATGTCGCTCGGGTTCCCCTGGCCGGGGGTTCGGTTCAGTTGCTGACCAAGGAACGCCGAGTGGTCAGCGATTTCTCCATGGGCCCCGGCGGTAAAGTCGCGGTCCTGGCAAGCACGCCGTCAACGCCGGCGGAAGTGTTTGCGCTGGAGGGTGGCGAGCTGCGGGCGCTTTCCCGCCAGAACGACCGATGGCTTACCGACGTTCAGCTGGCCCCCGTAGAGGAGATCTCCTTCAAGAGCCGCGACGGCACGCCGATCGGCGGGTTTCTGATGAGGCCGGTTGGCTATCAACCGGGTACCCGAGTCCCTGCCGTGCTTCGGATTCACGGTGGACCGGTCTCCCAGTTTGCCAACGAGTTCGATTTCGCATGGCAGCTGCTCGCGTCGCAGGGATACGCGGTGGTAGCGGCCAACCCGCGCGGAAGCTCCGGACGGGGAGAGAAATTCTCCACCGCCATCTGGGCAGACTGGGGTAACAAGGACGGCCAGGACGTCCTCGCCGCCGTGGACTATGCGGTGGCGCAGGGGGTCGCGGATCCAAACCGGCTCGGTGTAGGAGGCTGGAGCTACGGCGGCATCCTGACAAACCAGGTGATCGCGCGGGATCAGCGATTCAAGGCAGCGATCAGTGGCGCCGGGCAGTCCAACGTCCTCGCCGGCTACGGCACCGATCAATACGTCCGGGAGTACGAGGCTGAGCTGGGCACGCCATGGAGAAACACTGCGGCCTGGCTCAAGGTCTCCTTCCCCTTCGTCCACGCTGATCGGATCGTAACGCCGACGCTATTCCTCTGCGGCGACAAGGACTTCAACGTGCCCTTGCTCAACTCGGAGCAGATGTATCAGGCACTGAAGAGCCTTGGACGGGAGACCCAACTTGTCATCTATCCGGGGGAGCACCACGGTATCGAGAAGCCCAGCTACCAGCGGGATCGGTTGGGGCGGTATCTCGATTGGTATGGCCACCACCTCAAGCAGCAGCCTGACCGGGCATCGACGCGTTGAAGGGCTGGCCTGGATTCTCGTTGCGCTGATCCTCTGCCCGTTCGCCTGTGCTCGGCACGGGGCAGAGTCCGGCGCAGCCACAGAATCCCGTGCTGAGATCGCTCTGGTGGTGGAAAACCATCACTGGAACGATGTGGTCGTCTCCGTGCTGCATGACGGAGTGGTGGAGCGAATCGGACTCGCCACCGCAGTAAAGACCACGACTTTCGTCATCCCCAGCCGCCGGCTCGGCGCAGCCGGCCTGATCCGGCTCCGGGGTCATCCGGTGGGAGCTCCGGACGATCACACGACAGACGCGTTCCTGGTACAACCCGGCCAGGAGATCCAGTGGACGCTGGAGAGCGACTTGGCGCGCTCCAGCGTCGCAGTCCACTAGATCAGGGACACACGTTGGGGTCGTTCCAGTTCTGGAACGGCCCGCCGTCGGGAATGCTGGTATTCGCGTTCCGCTCGCTGAGCGGGTACACGAAACGTCCGGGGATGAAGCTTGACCCCGAGGCCGGTACCAGCGGGGGGATACACGTCCGCTTGTAATCATTCCAGGCTTCGGGACTCTGAAACAGACGGATGTACTTCTCGGTCATGATTGCTTGGAGCAATGCCGCACCGCCCCCGCCGCCAACGGGGCCCAGGCCAGCATCGGCACGCACCGCATCGAGGTTAGCCCGAGCCGTGAGATCATCCCCGGCCTGGTTGGCAGCCTCCGCGACGATCAGGGCGTTCTCCGCCCAGGTAGCGAGGGGCTGGCGGAAGCTGGCATCCAGGCGCGTCGCACTCAGAGGTGAAGGAGAGACCCCGATATCATCGCCCGGGTCCGCCCCCACAAAGTCTCCGTCGGCGTTGGGGTCGAAGTACTCGCTCAGCCGCGGATCGACGGTACTCTGCAACAGATCCAGCAATGCCTTTCCGGCCGATAGATAATCCACCCATTGCCCGGTGAACTGGAAATAGAGGTTGCTTTCGGTTGACGCCGCGCTGTGGTAGGCCAGGTAATCGCCGGTCGCATCAGCGATCCCGTTGGCCGCCGCCGCCAGCGCCGCCGCGTACGCCGGGGCTCCCAGCCGCTCAGCGGTGTGCAGGTAATACCGTGCCTTGAGGGTGTAGGCCAAGGCGGTCCACTTCGCCAGGTCCCCCTCGTAGACCAGATCCTCGATGCCCGGGGGACTTCCACCCGGGTTACTGGCGTTCATCGAGGCGATAGCCTCATCAAGCTTGGTTTGCAGCGCGGCATAGACCTGCTCCTGAGGATCCAGGACCGGGGTCGGAATTGTGGAATCCACCGCCTGCGAGTAAGGAACGTCTCCCCAGACGTCTGCCGCCAGCCCGACGTACCAGGCCTCGAGTACTTCGGCGACACCGGCGTATGCGGAGTCGCCGGTGGCGAGCGCCTGGCGCTGCAACAATCGGAGATCGACCAGTCCGCCGGGGCCATAGATCTGCGACCACGCGATAAAGTAGTCATCGTCACCGACGATGTACTGGCCGAGGCTGGCGTACTGGAGCTGGGTGCCGGCGCACTGCTGCATCCAGACGCAGATGCTGCGGCCGAGGTGGCCCTCGATTACGCTGGAGAGGTTGGTCTGCGAGGCCACCAGCAGATTGGCATTGGTTGCGGCAATCGGGCGATTGGGGTTGTCCGACAGCTTGGGGCCGGTGAGGAAGTCCCCACAACCGGTGATCCCCAGAGCGACACCGAAACCGATCACCGCCGTCGCGAAATGCTTGCGCATAGCATGAACCTCGAGTGGTCGGGTGGGCATCAGCGGTTCAGGGTCACCGAGAACACGAACGATCGGGTCTGTGGGTTGTTGAACCATTCGATTCCTCGGGCGCCAGTGTCGGCTCCCGTGAGGTTGGTCTCCGGATCGACCCCAGTGTAAGGGGTCCACACGGCGAGGTTCCGGCCTGCCACCCGGACATCCATGCTGCTCAGGCCGAGGCTGCGGCTTACGAAGCCCCCGGTGAAGCTGTAGCCGACCGACACCTCACGCAGCTTCACAAAGCTGGCGCTCTCGTAGAACGGCTGCCCCAGGAAGGTGAAGGTGCTGTAGTAGTTCTGGAACCAGTTCTGGTCCAGCACCGCGCTGGTTCCGACCCCTGGGCCGGCCACGGCCCCGGGCAGAAAGTCCTGCCCGAAGACGACGGACTTGCCCCGCAGGTCGCCGGATTCCTTGGACGTGCCGATGGCGTTGAGCGCGCCCCGGGTGCCGTTATACACCAGCCCGCCGTGCCGGATGTCGAGCAGGCCCGAGACCGAGATCTTTCCAAACCGGAGGCCGCTCCGAATCGAGCCGGTCCACTTCGGGTTGGGGTCGCCGATGATACGGCTCTCGGGCTCGAGCAGTGGATATCCCGCGCCCGCGCCGGGGTCGAAGCCGGTGTTCTGGTAGGTGCCGTCGTTAATGAAGAGCGCATGCTGGCTATTGGCCGCCGCCCCGCAGAGGTCGTCCACGTTCACCTCGGTGGAGGCAGCATCCAGAATGGTGATGCCCCGGCCACAGCGGATGTAGTCGTAGTCGCGGAACGCACCGACGGGCTGGCCCACCTCCGCCACCGAAAGGGCGAACCCGCCCACGCCGCCGTAGCTGACGAATTGCGGCCCCGCCAGGCTGACTACGCGGTTTCGATTGGTCGAGAAGAGGAAGCCAAGATCCCAGGAGAAGTCGCGCTTGGTGATGGGCCGGATGTTGAGCGCCCACTCAGTACCGGCATTTCGAATTTCGGCACCGTTGGTAGCGGCGTTGATGAACCCGGTGCTGGCGGCCACGGGGAGCGTCAGGATGACGTCCTTTGATGTGCGGTGGTACCAGGTGAAGCTCAGGTCGGCGAGGTCGTTGAAAAGCCCGAAATCGGCGCCCAGCTCGAGCTCGCGGGTGCGCTCCGGCTTGAGCTGGGTGGCGCGGGTGGTATCGCTGAAGAGGCCCCCAAACCCGTTCTGGGACGCGGTGAGATTATCGCCCCAACCGTCCCCGAAGGTGCCGCCGCTGAGGAAGGTGAACACGGTCAGGTAGGGATTCGGCTGGGTGCCCACCTCGCCATACGCTGCACGCAGCTTGCCGTAGGTGAGGTTGCCCCCCAGGGTGCCGGTCTGCTTGGTGAATTGCCAGGCGGCGCTCGCGCTGGGGTACCAGCTACGCAGCTTGTCCTGGGCGAACGTGGATGCCCCGTCGTACCGCAGGCCGGCTTTGAGGAAGAGCTGGTCGGCAATGTCGAGTGTGCCCTGCCCGAAGTAGCCCTCGATGCGGACCTTGGTCTCGTTGTCGATCGGGGGGAGCTGGCTCGCCGTGTTGGTCAGGGTGAACGGCTCGGGTGCAAGCAGACTATTACCCACACCGCCGAGCTGTCGCAGGCTACGGGTGTTCAAGTTCTGGCCTAGGGTGAAGCTGCCGCCCAGGCTCGAGCTCAGCTTGTATGTGGCCGTGCCGGTCAGGTTGTGATCCACCGATTGATTCACCAGGTTGACCTTCACCACCTGGCCCAGGGGATTGGGAATGTTGGACGACGTCTGCGGCTGTCCCTGGAGCCGATCGTCGCCGGAGTAATCCACGCCCAACGTGTAGTTGAACCGGAGCCATGCCAGCGGCACATACTCCAGGCTGACGTTGCCGAACACCCGATCGGCAATGGCACTGCTGACCGGAACGTTGGCGGTGAAGAACGGGTTGTCGTAGCCGCGGCTCGAGCCGAAGGACGACGCCGAAGGGTTGGGGAACCGGTAGGAGCGGTGCAGGCCCGTTGTCGGGTCCAGATAGGTGCGGTTGTCGAATTCGGGCGCGCTACGCCATGCGCCGAGGAGCACACCGCTGAAGTTGCTCCCCTTCTGAATGAATCGGCCGTCGGCGTTGGAGTATGCGACGTTGCCACCCACGGTGAAGTTGTCCCGCACGCGGTGGGACCCCTTCAGTCGGAACGAGTAGCGCTTGTAGGAATTCTGCGGCCCCACAAAGGTTCCGGTCTGGTTGTTGTAAGACCCTGACAGATAAAACAGCGTCCGGTCGTTGCCGCCGGAAATTGTGAGCGTGTTGTCGGTCATTACGCCCGTGCGGAACATCTCCCGGGCATGATCGAAGGTCGGCGTGCCGGAGGCGAGGGCCGGACCCCAGCTATCGGAAGTGCCCTCGCAGTCGATCGCGCCGCCGACGACACAGGTTTCCGCCGTGATGACGCCGAGGCTGTCTTCGTCTCCCTGGCCGTACACACGCTGGAGCTGGGGGAACCGGTGCACGTCGTTGACCGAGAGCGAGGAGTTGAGTGAGTAGCTCGTAGCCCCGGCGTGTCCGCGCTTGGTCGTGATGAGGATGACCCCCTGGCCCGCCCGGGCGCCGTAGATGGAGCCGGCAGCCGCTCCCTTGAGAATCTCGACCGACTCGATATCGGCCGGATTGATGTCCGAGGCCCGGTTTGGCGCCGCGGTGCCCTGCTGGCCGCCGAACCCGGTTCCATCGAACGTCGTGGTGGTCACGGTGGAGTTGTCGATCGGCACGCCGTCGACCACGAACAGCGGCTCCCCGGTGCTCCCCAGGGTATTCGCGCCC
>Ga0193723_1000807_pt1 | contig 12360 bp, 10 predicted proteins | sample H2m2metaG_FD_143042 | JGI IMG/M metagenome (GOLD analysis project Ga0193723, IMG submission 143042) | Soil microbial communities from a riparian zone of the East river system, Colorado, United States - H2m2 | ecosystem: Environmental > Terrestrial > Soil > Riparian zone | place: USA: East River... | reverse complement strand
GTTCGCGCGCCGCGGTCGAGTCGAGCCTCAAGGAGATCGAGCGGCTCATGGCGAGCGCCGACGAGGCCGAGCGCGACATCCGGAGCCGAGATGAAGAGGCGGCGCTCACCGAGAAGCGCATCCAGGAGACCGACGCCCTCAGCGCCCAGCGCGAAGGCGAGCTGACCCAGGAGATCGAGCGAAAGACGGAGCGGGAGCTGATCCTACAGAAGTCGCGCGAGCGGTTCGGGGAGGTGAAGGGCCTCGCCGACGACGTCGAGGCGCGCACCCGCGAGCACCGGCGGGAGCACGCCGAGCTGACCGAGCGCCTCCATCGCGCGGAGCTCGAGCAGGCCGAGGCCGACGGCGACAACCGCCGCCTCATCGAGCGGATCCGGAATGAATACGAGGTGGATCTAGCGACCTACGTGCCGCCGGTCGAAGGCGCGATCGCGGAGGGCGAATCCGGCGCGGAGAATGCACTCGCCGAGGTCGAGGATGTGGATGTCGAGGCGGAGGAGGGTCGTGTTCCGGACGAGGCGATCGTAGACCGCGGGACAGCCTCCGACACGTCCCCGGGGGAGGCTCCCGTCCTAGCCGGCGCGCCGCGGGAAGACCGCGAGGCCAGACTCCGATTCCTCGGCGAGAAGCTCCGCGCGGTGGGGCCGGTCAACCTGCTCGCGCTCCAGGATTACGATGAGCGGCGCGAGCGGCTTGGCTTCCTCACGGGGCAGAGGCAGGATCTCGACGACGCCCGCCAGTCGCTCCTTGAAGCGATCCAGAAGATCAACGGCACCGCGTCGCAGCTCTTCCTGGACACGTTCGCCCTGGTGAACACGAACTTCCAGAAGGTGTTCACCTCCCTCTTCGAGGGAGGAGAGGCCGCGCTGCTCCTGACCGGGGATGACCCGCTCGAGGCGGAGATCGAGATCCTCGCGCGCCCGCGCGGCAAGAAGCCGCAATCGCTCTCCCTCCTCTCGGGAGGCGAGAAGGCGCTCACCGCCATAGCACTCCTCTTCGCCATCTATCTCGTCAAGCCGAGCCCCTTCTGCATCCTCGACGAGGTGGACGCGCCGCTCGACGACGCCAACATCGACCGATTCGTCCGTCTCCTCCGCGAATTCAGCGAGAAGACCCAGTTCATCGTCGTGACGCACAACAAGAAGACGATGGAGGTGGCCGACTGCCTCTACGGCGTCACGATGGAGGAGCTCGGGGTCTCGAAGCTTGTCTCCGTCCGCTGGAATCGGGAGCGACCGGCCGAGATCGAGCCCGCACCGGAGGAGCTCGCGCCGGTCGAATCGTAGGGCGCCGTGTCGTTCCTCGACAAGATCACGCAAGGCCTCCAAAAAACCAGAGACTCCCTCTTCGGCCGCGTCGCCGCGGTATTCCAGCCCGGTCGAAAGCTCGAAGAAGCCGACTACGAAGCACTCGAGGCAGCCCTATTGCGCGCCGACGTGGGGCCCGCGACGACGGATCGCTTGCTCACAGGTGTGAAGAACCGCCTTTCCGAGGCTGCGTTTTCGGGCGACCCGCTCGATGCCATGCGTGCCGAGGTCGAGTCCCTACTGCGAAATGGGGGGCGCGCCGTTGCTCCGGGGACACGGGGAAAAGAAACGGTCCCCTCCGCAACGGCGCGCCCCCACGTCACACTGGTGGTTGGAGTCAACGGTACAGGCAAGACGACGACCATTGCGAAACTAGCCAATCGCTACAAGCAAGGTGGGGAATCCGTGTTGCTCGTCGCATGCGACACCTTCCGCGCGGCGGCGGCGGACCAGCTCGAGGTCTGGGCCGAGCGGGCGGGCGTGGAGATGGTGAAGCAGAAGCCGGGCGCCGACCCGGCCGCGGTCGCGTTCGACGGCATGGCGCGCGCGAAGAGCCGGAACGTCGACCGGGTGATCGTCGATACGGCGGGGCGGCTCCACGTGAAGTCGAACTTGATGGCGGAGCTGGAGAAGATCCGCCGTGTGATCGAGAAGGCGCTACCGGGAGCGCCCCACGAGACGCTCCTCGTGCTGGACGCCACGGTGGGGCAGAACGGGCTCGCGCAGGCCCGCGAGTTCGACCGCGCGCTCAAGCTGAGCGGGATCGCGTTGGCCAAGCTGGACGGCACGGCGAAGGGCGGTATCGTGCTGGCGGTCGCCGACTCGCTCCGGACGCCGATCCGGTGGATCGGAGTGGGCGAGGGGCTGGACGATTTGATCCCCTTCGATCCCGCCGAGTTCGCCGCCGGCCTGATCCGGGTCGAGGGCTGATCCATGCAATTGGCCGAGGAGTTCCGACGCGCGGGGGACTGGCTCTTTCGCCGCCGAAGCTATCTCCCCCTGTTCCTCCTCGTCCTCGTCCACGTCGACATGCTGCACTTTTCCTATTTCCGGGGCAGCCACGAGTGGGACCGGATCTGGGAGCTCTTCTGCCTCGGCGTCTCGCTCGTCGGCGTCGCCATCCGGGTCATGACGATCGGCTACCGGCCGCACGGAACCTCGGGCCGCAACACGCGCGGCCAGGTCGCGGAAACGTTGAACACCGAGGGGATGTATTCCGTAACGAGGCACCCGCTCTATCTGGGCAACTACTTCAACTGGCTCGGCCTCGCGCTCTTCACGCACGACTGGTGGCTTCCGATCATCGTCACGCTCGCCTTCTGGCTTTATTACGAGCGCATCATGTTCGCGGAGGAGGCGTTCCTCCACGAGAAGTTCGGCGAGACCTACTCGGTCTGGGCCGCGCAAACGCCGGCGTTCTGGCCGCGGCTTCGGAGCTGGCAGCCGCCGGCGCGTCGTTTTTCCTGGGGTTCGGTGCTTCGGGGAGAGTATTCGGGACTCTTCGCGATCGTGGCCGTCTTCACGTACATGGAGCTGCTCGGCGACCTCGTCGTGGAACGGCGGCTTACGCTCGACGGAATGTGGGTGGGGATCTTCGCCGTGAATCTCGCGCTCTACTTGACGCTCCGCACGCTGAAGCGGCGCGGGTAGCCCGCGCCAAAGCCTACTCGCCCGCGAACACGCCCTGATTCTTGCCGCGCTCCTTCGCGATTCGGAGGTGAGCGTTCGCGCGCGCCCAGAGCTCGTGGGCGAGCTTTTCCCGCTGGGGGCGGTCCAGGCCGCGGGAGCGGTCCCAGGTTACCGGTACGTCGGCGGGGAAGAGGGCGCCCCCCAAGCTCATCGTCACGCGAACGGCGTTCTCGCGGCCGTCCAGGCCAGGCACGACGATCGCCATGTTCTGCACCTTGAGCCGAAGTCGCTCGCAGATCTCCTTCGCTTCGGCCTTCGTCGTGGCGGCGCTCAAGATCAGCGCGAACTCCTCGCCGCCCCAGCGCGCGACCGTGTCGAACGGCCGGACGCTCGAGGCCAAGGTCTGGGAGATCTCCCGCAGCACCACGTTCCCGGCTTCGTATCCGTAGGTGTCGTTGACGCGCTTGAAGTCGTCGATGTCGGCGATGATGAGCGACATGGGCCGCTCCTCGCGGTAGGCGCGCGCGAGCTCGTGGTCCAGCTGGCGTCCGAAGTACGGCCGGTTGTAAATCCCGGTGAGCTCGTCGACCATGACGAGCATCCCGAGCTTCCTCAGGGTCAGGAGCAGGTCGGTGGCGTGCTCCCCGACGACGGTCAGGATTCCGATCCGCTCGTCGGTGAAGAATCCGGGGGTCTTGCTCCAGGCCTCCAGCGCAAACAGGAACGGAGATCCCGGCTCTCCCACGCGCGCCATCGCGAACGAGCGGTGCTCGCCGGACCCGGGTCGCGGCGAATAGGGCGCGATCGCGAGATGCACCGTGGCGTCCATCGCCTCGGCGTCGACCATCGTCTGCACCGTTCCCGCCTCGGACAAGTCATGGACGTAGACCGGGAGGGCGCGCTTCGCCACCCATTCCTCGGCGAGCGCCCGGTTCCAAGGCTCTCCCTCGCTGACCGGCTGCACGTGGCGCGGCTCCTCGACGCCCCGGTTGAGCGCGAAGAGGCGCGTTTCGTCGCACTCGAGGACCTGGCGGGCGGACGCGAGGATCGTTCTCAGGATCTCGCCGACGTCGGTCTGGAGATATTCGAGATTTCGCTCGTCGCGCGTGAAGAGCTTTCGCTCGACGGCGATCAGGTGGGAAAGACTGCGGTAGAGGAGCCGGCTTCGCGCGTGCCAGTGGGGCCGTGAGACCCGGACCAGCTCCTCGGCCGGGGTGTCCTCCCGCGCGGCAAGGAGGAAGGTCTCGCCCGACGCGGGAATCCGGTATCGCACGTACGGTTTCCCGTCACGCTGGAAGCGATCCACACGCTCGAGCGCGCCGGAATCGAGCAGGCGCTCCGCGATCTCGAACGCGATCTGATCGCGGCGCTCGTCGTCGATCCCGGTCAGGGTGAGCTCGATCAGACGCTTCCGATCTTCGGGGGCGGCCTCGTGGAGCGAGAGCGACGAAAGGAATGCCGTGCGGATGCGGTTTGCTTCGTTCATTCCCCTACGTCTCGGATGCGCGCGCTCGGATGGACGGGAACAGACGCCAATTATAGCACATAGCGCCCTCGGGGCGCTGCCCGCCCCTCGCGGCAGACCACCGCCCCGCGCGTCTAAGACCTTTTTGGGCTTGCATTTGACCTGAGACTTTGCTACCTTTCGGTTGCGTAGCCGGAGTGCCTGCCCACGGAAAGGGTGCGCGCATGGCTTCCAAGCCCACATCGAAATCCAATCGCGCTCTCCGCCCATCCCCGGGGCCGGCAGCGCTTTTCCTTTCCCTGGCCGCGTTCATTCCCCATGTAGTGGCATTCTCGGAGCGTGCCGTTCCAGCCGTTTCGGCCGCTCAGGAGCGAACACAATGGACAAATCGGTTACAACACGCCATGGCGAGTCCCCACCCCCAGCTCGCCGCATCGTCGCCGGAGACGCGGAGGTGGTCTCCATGAAGATCCAGAGGTCGGGCGGCTTCCGGTTGCTCGCGTGGACCGGGACGGCACTCTTGCTCGCGGTCCTCGGCGGAGCGCCACGGGACGCGGAGGCGCGGCTCTACAAGCCGAATGAGCCGCCGTATCCGGATGGCGATCCCACGGCGGACGATCAGCCGAGCCCGACGCCCAAGCTCAACCGGAACGTATCGGCACACATGCAGGGGAGCGCAAACGCCCTTGTCGGGAAGGCCGGCTTCTCGTACGGCCGCCTGATCTGGCTCTCGTACGTTCGCACGTGGATCCGAATCATCGTTCTTTGATGCGGCTTTAAAACCAACACCGGGGCGGGCGAGTGCCCGCTCCTGAGGTCTCATGATCGACGACAAGAGGCCGCGGAGCGACACCGGCGGCTTCCTCCTCAAAATCGACGATCTTCTCGCGCACGCGCGATTCTCCGCGGTCCTGGACGCGGTCGCAGAGATCAGGGCAACCGGGCCCCTCCCGGAGGCGCTGGAGACCCCGCTGCTCCTGGCGCGCTGCCGGGCCCTCCTCGGGCTGGGCCGGTGGAAGGAAGTCGGGGAGATCGCTGAGAAGAAGCTGAGCGAGCTCTACGCGCTCCACCCCGACGACAAGCGCGCGCTCCTCGAGTTCCACATCGCCGCCGGCCGCGCCGTCTGGCGCATCGGCCGGCCGTCCCGCGCGGAGGAGCACTTCCGCGCGGCCTATCACATCAGCAGGTGGGATTTCGAGGACACCGCGGGAATGCTGCGCTCCCGCAATCTCCTCGGCCTCTGCTTCCTGAGCGCGGGCGAGTTCCACCGCGCGGTCGGCGAGTTCGCGCGCGGCCAGCTTCAGGCGCGCGACGCGGGCCTCTATCACGAAGAGGCGTCGTTCTCGCTCAACTTGAGCATCGCATTGGCGAAGCTCGGACGACTCGAGGAGGCCGACCAGGGCCTCGCCCGCGCGCGGACTTTGTTCGGCGAGCGCGGGCACTCTCGAGGCAAGGTGCAGGCGCGCCTCTTCCACGCGTTTCTCCTACGAATTGCCGGCGACCTCGCCAAGGCGGACACGCAGGTACGGGGAGCTCTCTCGGAAGCCGAGGAGCACGGTTTCGAGCGCGAGCAGGTCATCGCGCTCGAGTACCTGGGCGACCTCGCCCTCGACCGCCACGAGAATCAATCGGCCATCGAGAGCTACGATCGCGCGCTCGTCCACGCGGAGAAGCTGGCGCCCGAGGGAGACCTGGTGCCGGAGCTGAGTCGCCGGATTGCCGAGATCCACGTCCGGATCGGGGAGCCGAACCGGGCGTTGATCACGTGCGAACGCGGGCTCCGCGTCGCGAGAAGGATCAACGACCGGTTCGAAGAGGCCGCGACGTACCGCGTGATGTCGATGGCGCACCTCCTGCTGTCGCACCGGGAGAAGGCGATCCGGACGGCGCACGAAGGCATCTTGCAGCTGCGGAAGCTGGAGGCGCTGTACGAGCTCACGCGCCTCCTCGTCTGGGCGGGCGAGATCCTGCTTACAGGCGGGGACGCCGAAGAGCGGCGCGCGGCCCGCGACTATCTCTGGGAGGCGCGCAGCCTCGCCATGTCGATGAAGCTCGACGACTGGGTCGAGCGCGTCGAGAAGATCCTGGGCGTGGAGATCGCGTCCCTTCCGGTTGTCGTCCCCGCGCCGGAGGCGGTATCCGCGGGAAGCGACGCGCCGCCGCGGGGCGCCGACCCCGGCTGCTTCAAGCTCGGCGTCGTCACTCAGGATCCGCGGCTGATCGACCTGGTGCGGATCCTCGAGCGCGCCTCGAGCAGCCGGCTGCCGATTCTGATCCTGGGGGAGACCGGCACCGGCAAGGAAGCGCTGGCCCGCGCGGCGCACTCGTTGAGCGACCGGTCGGGTCACGTCTTCGTCGTGGGGCACTGCGCCGCGCTCCCCGACGGCCAGCTCGACATCGAGCTCTTCGGACGGGATGCGGCGGGAGGGCCTGGCGGCGAGCGCGCACGGGCCGGGCTCTTCGAGACGGCTCACCGCGGGGTGATCTTCCTCGATGAGGTGAGCGAGCTCTTGACCGCCGCCCAGGCGAAGCTTCTGCGCGTGATCGAGATGGGCGAGCTCCGCCGCGTGGGTGGCATGGGACTCCGCCAGGTGGACGCGCGCGTCATCGCGGCGTCCACTCGCGATCTGGGGGGCCTCGTCCGGCGCGGGCTCTTCCGCGACGATCTCTACTATCGGCTGAACGGGATCCGCCTCGAGGTCCCGCCGCTCCGGGAGCGACCGGGCGACATCGAGCTGATCGGCCGCTACCTGCTCGATCGCGCCTGCGTGCAGGCGCACAAGACCGTCACGCTGAGCGAATCGGCGTGGGCCTACCTCATGTCGTACGCTTGGCCCGGAAACGTCCGGGAGCTTCGAAACGTCATCGACCGGGCCGTGGCCCTCGCCCAGGACGGCGACCGGTGCCGCGCGGAAGCGGTCCAGGTTCAGATCCCGGGACGCAATGGGGCCCGGCGCGCGCAGGCCGGTGCGCGCGGCGCTGGCCGCCCCGCTTCCGCCGACGAGCGCGACATGATCCTGAACGCGCTTCGCACGCACGGCGGAAATCAGTCGGAGGCCGCCCGCAGCCTGGGCGGAATGAAGCGCACGACCCTCCTCTACAAGATCAAGAAGCTCGACATCCGCCCCGAGGAGTACGGACACTCCACCGGCGCCTGATCCGCTCCGACGCGCCCCCCGCGCTTGACGGCCCCGTCGGCGCCCCCTACACTTCGAGGCTCATCTTTAGCTCCGTAAACCCGACGAGGTGCGCCGCATGGTCGCCGAGCTGATGAAGGGCCTTTCGATCACCCTGTCGCACTTCTTCAAGAAGCCGGTCACGTTGAAGTACCCGGACGTGAAGATGAAGATGTATCCGCGCTTCCGCGGGCTCCACGAGCTCCACCGCTACGAGAACGGCCTGGAGCGCTGCGTCTGTTGCGGCCTTTGCGCCGCGGTCTGCCCGGCCGACGCGATCTACATGGAAGCCGCCGAGAACACCCCCACCCTTCGTTTCTCGGCCGGGGAGCGGTACGCCAAGCGCTACGAAATCGACATGCTCCGCTGCATTTTCTGCGGCTACTGTGAGGAAGCCTGCCCCGAGGACGCCATCTTCCTGGGGCACAACTTCGAGCTCTCCGACTACTCGCGCGACGCCTTCATCTACTCGAAGGAACAGCTTCTGGTGCCCCTGGGCACCACGAACACGCCCGGCATCGTCCGCGGCAGATAGCGAGGCCAAGGCGGTGAGTGACCCGATTGTCTGACGGGTGGGTGCTGGCCGCCGCCTTTGGGGTGGTCGCCGGGCTCGCCAATGTCGTCGGGGGATGGCTCGCGGTCGGGCGCCAGGGATGGGACCGCGTCCGCCAGAGCTACTTCGTCGCCGCGGGCGCGGGCTTCATGCTCGCCGCCGTATTTCTCCGCATGGTGCCCGAGAGCTACCGGCTGGTCGCCGCGCACGGCGGGGCGCCGCTCGGCGTGGGTACGCTCATCCTCGTCGGCTACCTGATCGTCCACGCCGCGGAGCACGTCCTCGTCGGGCACTTCCATTTCGGCGAGGAGACGCACCGCGAGCACTGGGTGGAGCCGGTCGTGGGCACGACCGCCCTGATCGGCCTGCTCCTCCACACGCTGTTCGACGGCGTCTCCATCGGCTCCGGGTTTCTCATCCGACCCTCCCTGGGGATCCTCATCGCCATCGCGATCATCCTGCACAAGGTCCCCGAGGGGTTCACGGTCGGGTCGATCATGGTGGCTGCGGGCCGGTCGCGCCGGGAGGCCGTCATGAGCGCCGCGTGGCTGGGAATCGCCACGGTCGTAGGCGTGGTCACGATCTCCTTCTGGTCGGGGCTCGTCGTCTACGCGCTCCCGCTCTCGGCCGGAGCGGCGCTCTACGTCGCGGCTTCCGACCTGATCCCAGCCGTGAACGAGGCGAAGGGGATCGGGATGGCCCTCGGCGTCTTTGGCGGAGTGCTTTTGTTCTATATCTCGGAGTCGATTCTCGGGAGCCTGGGGTTGTGATTGATTTCACAGGCTCCGATTGATACGCTCGGGGGTGCGGTTCAGTTTCTGGCGCCGGGGCCGCGGTTTTCCGGCGCCCGTTTCAACCGAGGCAGGTGATCCCACATGGGTTTAGAAGAGCTCGTACCGGACGGCATTCTCACCACGACCGTCGACAAGATGGTCAACTGGGCACGCCGCTCCTCGCTCTGGCCGGCCACGTTCGGGCTGGCCTGCTGCGCCATTGAGATGATGGCGACCAGCGCTTCCCGCTACGACCTCGCGCGGTTCGGCGCGGAGGTGTTTCGCGCCTCCCCGCGCCAGGCGGATCTCATGATCGTCGCGGGACGCGTGAGCAAGAAGATGGCGCCGGTCCTGAAGCGCATCTACGATCAGATGCCGGAGCCCAAGTGGGTGATCTCGATGGGCGCGTGCGCTTCGTGCGGCGGCGTCTTCAACGACTACGCCATCGTGCAGGGCGTCGACACGGTGGTCCCGGTGGATGTCTACGTCCCCGGATGCCCGCCGCGCCCCGAGGCCCTGATCTACGGCATCATGAAGCTTCAGGAGAAGATCGACAAAGATCACGTCCGGCCCGTTCCCGCTCCTCCCGCACCCTCCGCCGGCGCCTAGAGCGTTTCACCGGGATGTCCACCGTGCTTGCCTCCCCGGAGTTCAAGACCCTCACCATCAACATGGGGCCGCAGCACCCGTCGACCCACGGGGTGCTCCGCCTGGTCATCGAGCTGGACGGCGAAACCGTGGTCTCGCTCAAGCCCGTGATGGGATACCTCCACACCGGCATGGAAAAGATCATGGAGTCGAAGACCTATACCAAGTCGATCACGGTCACCGACCGGATGGACTACCTCTCACCGCTCGGGAACAACATGGCCTACGTGGGCGCGGTGGAGCGGATCATGGGTCTCGAGATCCCCGAGCGCGCGCAGGTTCTGCGCGTGATCCTGCTGGAGCTCACCCGGATCTCTTCTCATCTCGTCTGGCTCGGGACGCATGCGATCGATCTCGGCGCCATGAGCGTGTTCCTCTATTGCTTCCGGGAGCGCGAGAAGCTCCTGGACGTGAACGACATGGTGGCGGGCTCCCGCCTGACGCCGAGTTACTTCCGCGTGGGCGGCTTCTATCAGGACGTCCCCGAAGCGTTCGTTCCGTTCGTGAAGAAATTCTGCGACGAATTCCCGGTCGCTCTCGGGGAGTACCAGAACCTCCTTAGCAAGAACCGGATCTGGATGAATCGAACGATCGGCGTCGGCACGATCAGCCCGGAGCAGGCGCTCCAGCTGAGCGTGACCGGTCCCACGCTGCGCGGCAGCGGCATCGCCTACGACGTGCGAAAGACCCAGCCCTACTGCGGCTACGAGACCTACGAATTCGAGACGCCGCTCGGGCGAAACGGCGACGTCTACGACCGCTACCTCTGCCGCATCGAGGAGATGAAGCAATCGCTCAAGCTCGTCCGTCAGGGACTCGACCGGCTTCGCCCCGGGACCGTTCGCGCGGACAACCCGTATCTCTTCCCGGCGAACCGCGAGGACGTGAAGAAGGGGATGGAAGAGCTGATCTTCCACTTCAAGATCATGTCCGAGGGATTCCGCGCCCCGACCGGGGACGCCTACTTCGCGATCGAGTCGCCCAAGGGAGAGCTGGGATTCTACGTCGCGAGCGACGGGGGTCCTCTCCCGTATCGCGTGCGGGTGCGCCCTCCCTCGTTCATTAATCTTCAAGCCCTCGAGGGCATGTGCATCGGACGCATGGTCTCCGACGTCGTCGCGTGCATCGGGAGCATCGACATTGTGCTGGGGGAGGTGGATCGCTAGATGAGCGCGAACGGACGCGTGCTGATGGCGACGGTCGACCTCCCGGGTTCCCACACCCTCGAGGTCTACAGGAAGCACGGGGGCTACGAGGCCCTCGCGGCGGCGCTCACGAAGCAGCCCGAGGAGATCATCGACGTCGTGAAACGCTCCGGACTGCGCGGCCGCGGCGGCGCGGGGTTCCCGACCGGCACCAAATGGGGGTTCGTCCCCAAGTCGACCGACAAGCCGAAGTATCTCTGCGTGAACGCCGACGAGAGCGAGCCGGGGGCGTTCAAAGACCGCCTCCTCTGCGCGAAAGATCCGCATCAGGTCCTCGAGGGGACCGTGATCGGGGCCTACGCGATCGGAGCGCGCCGGGCCTACATCTACATCCGCGGGGAGTTCGCCGAGGAAGCGCGGATTCTCCAGTCGGCGATCGACGAAGCGCGGGCGGCCGGCCTGGTCGGGAAGAACATCCTGAACTCGGGCTTCGACTGCGACGTGGTGATGTACTTGGGCGCGGGCGCCTACATCTGCGGCGAGGAAACCGGCCTGATCGAATCGATCGAGGGGAAGCGCGGCGAGCCTCGGCTCAAGCCTCCGTTCCCCGCGGTCGTCGGCCTCTTCGGCTGTCCCACGGTGGTGAACAACGTGGAGACGCTGGCCTGCGTGCCGCACATCGTGAAGCGCGGCTGGGAGTGGTTCGCCTCGATCGGCCCCGAGCGGAACTCCGGCCCCAAGCTCTATGGGTTGAGCGGGCACGTGAATCGTCCCGGCGTCTACGAAGCGCCCATGGGCATTCCGCTGCGCGCGCTGATCGAGGAATACGGCGGCGGGGTGCCCGGCGGACGGCCGGTGAAGGGGGTCATCCCCGGAGGGGCGTCGTGCCCGGTCCTGACCGGCGACGAGATCGACATCCCGATGGACTTCGACTCGCTCACCCGCGCCGGATCGCTCTTCGGCACGGGGACGCCGATCGTCATGGACGATACGACGTGCATGGTGCGCGCGGCGTGGATCACGGCGCGCTTCTTCGCCCACGAGTCGTGCGGGCAGTGCACGCCCTGCCGCGAGGGATGCGGCTGGCTCCAGCGCCTCCTCTGGAAGATCGAGACCGGAAACGGCGTCGAGCGCGACCTCGACATCCTTCTCTCGGTCACGGATGAGATCGAAGGAAACACGATCTGCGCGCTGGGCGACGCGGCGGCCTGGCCCGCGCGCGGCTTCGCGAAGAAATTCCGGGACGAATTCCTGCAGCATATCCGCGAGAAGCGCTGTCCGATCGGCAGCGGCTCGCTCCACTAGGGGATCGGCATGGCCACGGTGAAGGTCAAGGTCGACGGCCGCGAGGTCGTCGTCGAGAAGGGGACGAACCTGATCGAGGCGGGGAAGAAGGCCGGCGTCCTCGTCCCCAGCTTCTGCTACCACCCCGGCCTGCCGGTCGTCGGCGTCTGCCGCATCTGCCTCTGCGAGGTCGAGGGCCGGCCGAAGCTCGTCGCGGGCTGCGCCACCCCGGTCGAGGAGGGGATGCACGTGATCACCCGGTCGGCCAAGGTGCGCGACGCGCGGCGCGCCGTCATGGAGCTCCTGCTCATCCACCACCCGCTCGATTGCCCGATGTGCGACAAGGGCGGGGAGTGCACGCTGCAGGACTACACGATCAT
>Ga0193723_1000806_pt1 | contig 12369 bp, 13 predicted proteins | sample H2m2metaG_FD_143042 | JGI IMG/M metagenome (GOLD analysis project Ga0193723, IMG submission 143042) | Soil microbial communities from a riparian zone of the East river system, Colorado, United States - H2m2 | ecosystem: Environmental > Terrestrial > Soil > Riparian zone | place: USA: East River... | reverse complement strand
CCGAAGATCCGGACCAGATTCTCGGTGAGCAGGAGATCGGTCAACCCGAGACCACACAGCTCAGAGACTCGCAATCCCGCTCCGTACGCCAGCTCGAGCAGTGCGCGATCCCGCCAGGCCAGCGGCTCGTCCACCTGGGGGGACGCGAGCAGCTTTTCCATTTCTGATACGCTCAAGGTGGGAGGAAGGGTGCGCCCGCGCCGGGGACTCTCCAACCGGTCGCTCGGATCCTCCATCACTCGACCTTCACCGACCAGAAACCCGAAATAGGTACGGATCGCCGATACCCCCCGACGGATGGAGGCGGCACTCAGTCCGAGGTCCTTCAGCAGGTAGACGAAGTCGCGCAGAAGAGACCGGGTCAGGCGACCCGGATCTCGAATGCCGCGGGCGGTGGCGAACTCTCCCAGCCGGCGAAGGTCCCGGAGATACGATTCCACCGTGTTGGCGCTGTGTCCCGACTCGAGCGCCAGGAAGTCGCGGAACCCCTCGAGCCAGAAGTCCCGGTCGATCTGAGCCCGGACAGCCGGTGAGCTCATCGTTCCGGCCTGGTCTGGAGCCGGGCCCGAATCTCGAGGAGATCGGTCTTCCTCAGGCCCAACAGCTCTCCCGCGAGGTGCATGAGACGCTCCTCGTGATGGCCGATTGCCCCGTCACTGAACGCCACATTCCACATCCGCTCCACCAGCGCCAGCCGCTGGCCTTGGCCGAACCGGTTTCTGAGACGGCTGGCATACCTGGCGAATCGGGTCCGGCGCTGGTGCTCCGGCTCGGGGGACGGAGGGCCATGGGGGTCGAGGCCCCAACGGTCGCGCAGATGGGATGCTACCAGATCGCGGTCGGCCTCGGTAAGCGCCGGGTCGGCGTAGGCGAGCTCCAGGACCAGCAGGGCCGCCGCCTGCTGGGCGGATCCCTCCACGATGTCGGAACCGTCAAGAAAGGATGGCGTGCCGGGATCGAGGGCATCGTGGGTCGCGTGCCAGACCCGTTCCCGCCGTCGCCGTCTCCGCCTGATCAGCCACCACACGAGGGCAGCCGCAACGAGCGTCAGGGTGATGATGCCGAGAGTCCGATTCACTCCCAGCATGATTCGGCTAATCTGCCCCCATTCGTTTCCGACGACCGTCCCAAGAATGGTGATGCTGCCATACCAGATGGCAGACGCCACCCCCGTCGGCACCAGGGTCCGAAGCGGGCTCAGGTTCACCAGCCCGGCGAAGGGAGGCACCACGGCTCGTATGCCTGGGAGGAATCGACTCACGAAGATGCCGGCGACCCCGAAGCGGAGGTATTCCCGTTCGATGACCGCCAGCGAGCGAGGAGCCAGCAGCCTCCGCCCGACCGAGGTTGCGAACAGCCGCCGGCCGTAGCGGCGGGCCACAAAATAGACCGCGGTAGCGCCGGCGAGATTGGCGAGCCAGGTAACGGCGAAGACGCCGAACGGGGTGGTGATGCCACGATTGGAGAGAAAAGCGCCCAGCGCCACCGCGGCGTCCGACGGAACCGGCGGGATGACGTTTTCGACCGCGGCAAGCAGGGCGAGAACGCTGTAGATGGCGACGGGTGGCAGTTGCGACACCCACGCCAGCAGGGACTCGATCAGCGCGCCTCCAGAGTGGCCACCGCGATCACGGCAATCCCCTCGCCCCGGCCGATGAATCCCATTCCCGCGTTGGTCTTGGCCTTGAGGCTTACCGAGCCTGGCGGTGCTTCCAGGCGCTCGGTCAGCTTTGCGGCCATGGCGGCAAGGTGGGGACCGAGTTGTGGCCGTTCGGTGATGATGGTCAGGTCAGCCTGGGCGACCGCATAGCCGCGCTCCCGGACCAGTTGGTGCGCGCTGCGCAGGAGCGCCATCGAATCCGCGCCCTTCCACTTCGGATCGGTGTCGGGAAAGTGCTGACCGATGTCGCCGGCTGCGGCGGCGCCCAGTATGGCATCAATGAGCGCGTGCGCAACCACATCGGCATCGGAGTGCCCGGCGAGGCCGCGCGGGTGGGGAATCCTGATTCCTCCGAGCACCAGCGGGCGACCCTCCTCGAATCGATGCGAGTCGTAGCCGATGCCGACTCGAATCATGCGGCCACGGTGGCCGGCTCGTCGACGATAGAGTAGTCCTGCCGCCGGCGACGCACCGTGAAGCCGGCGTCACGGATGCAGCGCTCCATCTCCTCGATGGTGGCTCGATGTGTGGTGCCGGCGGCAGAGACGACGTTCTCCTCCATCATCAGGCTGCCGAAGTCGTTGGCCCCGAACCGGAGGGCCACCTGCCCCACCTTGAGTCCCATGGTGACCCAGGAGGACTGGAGATTGGGCACGTTGGAGCAGATGATCCGGCCCATCGCCAAGGTACGGAGGTACGCGACCGCATCGGTCTTCGGCTGGTCAGCCATATCCGTGCCTTCCGGCTGCAGCGGCCAACAGATGAACGCCGTAAAGCCTCCGGTCCGAGCCTGCAGCTCGCGCACCCGGAAGAGGTGCTCGATCCGGTCGGCATTGGTCTCGCCCAGGCCGTACATCATGGTGACCGACGTCTTCATCCCCTGCCGGTGCGCCTCCTCCTGGACACCGAGCCACTCCTCGGTCTGGGCCTTCTTCCTGGCCACGCGCTCACGGATCTCGTCTACCAGGATCTCGCCGCCGCCACCGGGGATGCTATCCAGCCCCGCCGAGCGCAGCTCCTGGATGACGTCGGCGACGGAGAGGCCGAACCGCTCACTGAAGAAGACGACCTCGGAGGGTGAGAAGCCGTGGATATGAATCGGATGATTGCGCTTGATGTAGCGCATCAGCTCGAGGTACCACTCGAAGGGGATGTAGGGATTGTGGCCGCCCTGGAGCAGGATCTGGACGCCACCAATCGCCTTGCATTCGTCGATCTTGGCGCCGATCTGCTCGAAGCTCAGCACGTAGCCCTCCCGGTGCTTGGGCCGGCGGTAGAACGCGCAGAACTTGCAATCGGCGACGCAGACGTTGGTGTAGTTGATGTTCCGGTCGATGATGTAGGTGACGATGTTCTCCGGATGCCGCCGCCACCGCTCGGCGTCCGCGAGCTGCCCCAGCTCCAGCAGCGAGGCCCGCTCGTAGAGCCGGAGATAATCCGTGAATTCACTTGAGGTGCGATCTACAACGCTCATATTGTCATACTCTTACGCCGCCGATATGAATGACAGCGACCCGTCGGGTACCAGGCCCTCCTGGGCCAGCCGGCGGAAGAAATCGGTCAGGCCGGCCAGGTGGCGATACGACAAAGCATAGTCCAGGTCGCCCAGGTAGGCCCGGCATACCTCTTCGGCAACGCCGGTGTTTCGCGCCGCGGCGGCCGCAAGCTCGTCCAGGTGCCCGAGGCCCCAGGCTCGTGACTCGAGCAGGCCTCGGTGCACGGCTCTCACAGCCGCGGCCGAGCCATCGCGCCGCGCAGCCCACACTGCAAAGACGAACGGCAGTCCCGTCCACGCCTTCCACTCCGAGCCCAGATCGACCTTCACCGGATAGACGGAGCGGGTCGAGAGGTGGAGTGCCGCATCGCCGATGACGAGCACGGCCTCATGCGGCAGTGCTGCCAGCGTCGGGAGATCGGGTGCTTCTGCCCTCGCCGTCGCGAACCGGGGCCGGATATTCCACCGGTGTCGACAGAGCAGCTCCAGCAACAGCACCGATGTCCGAGATGACGCACTGAGCAGCACTGTGCACCCGGTCAGTTCCTCCACCGGGCGCTTGGAAAAGAGTCCAACGCTGTGCACCGGCCCGTCGCAGGTGATCGCGAGGTCCGGCAACAGGTGATACATGGCCGCATTCCGGGCGTACTCGACCGCGGAGACCGCACTCACCTGGAGCTCGCCGGCCGCGAGCAGGTCGTTCAGCTCGGATGCCGTTCCGGAGATCAGCTCCGCCGGGATACTCACGAGCTCCCGATCAATTGCGCCGTAGATCGGGTAGCAGTTGATCCAGGGGATGCGGCCGAGTCTCATGCGGCGTGTACCACAGGCAGGGCCGCGCCACGGCGGAGCAACGGCTCCGGCGGCGGGTCATCGAAGTTTTCCCGCACCGCCTGATACAGACTATCCCGCTCGACTGGGCGCTTCCCTGCCCCCCGGATCAGGCGAACGAGCTCCATATAGGGCATGTGCATCGCCGTGTGTGCGCCCGCCTCGTGATAGATCCGCTCGTATACCACGGTACCCTCGACATCGTCACAGCCGAAGCTGAGGGCGATCTGGGAGAGGAATGGCGTCACCATGGGCCAGTGTGTTTTCACGTGCGGGATGTTATCGAGAAACAGCCGCCCGACCGCAATGTTCTTGAGATCCTCATAGCCCGTGGTGGCGGTGCCGACTCGCCCCATCTCCTCGCCCAGCTCGTTGTGGTCGGGGTGATAGGCCAGAGGGATATAGGTGAGGAATCCTCCGGTTTCGTCCTGCAGCGCCCGCAGCATGCCGAGGTGTTCAATCCGATCCTCGGCGGTCTCCACGTGCCCGTAGAGCATGGTGCAGTTGGTAGGAATGCCGAGCTCGTGCGCCACCCGATGGACCCGGATCCATTCCTCTCCCGTCAGCTTGCGCTCCGCGATAGTCGCTCGAACAGCGGTACTGAACACCTCCGCACCACCACCCGGCAGGCTGGTAAGCCCCGCCTCCTTCATGGCGATGAGCACCTCGCGCTCGGAGAGCTTCTCGATCCGGGCCAGATGCGCGATCTCCACGGCGGTGAGCGCCTTCACATGCACCTGCGGATGCCGCTCCTTGAGCCCCCGGATCATGTCGGTGTAATAGCCCAGCCGAAGCTTGGGATGGAGCCCACCGACGATGTGGAATTCCCTTGTCGGCATGCCGGTGGCCTGCTCGGCTTCGTGGAACACCTCCTCGAGCGAGCGGGTGTAGGCCCCCTCTTCCTTCGGCATACGGGCGAAGGAGCAGAAGGTGCAGGTGTTCCGCAGAATGCAGACGTTGGTGGGATTGATGTGCTGATTGGACGAGAAGAAGACCCGGTCGCCGTTCCGCCGCTGGTTGGCGAAATCGGCGAGCATCCCCAGTCCGAGAAGGTCGGAAGTCGCGTAGAGAAGCAGCCCGTCCGCCGCATCGAGGCGCTGGCCCGCGGTCACCTTCTCGGCAATCGGGCGCAGAAGACGATCGCGGAGGCGTGCCAGGTCGAGTCCACCAGCCATCGTATCTCCTTGAATTGCCGAAAGTAACCTACTTCTAACTTAACCGTGGCATTGCCGCCTGGGCCAGCCTCCCTAAAGCAAGGATTCACCACAGAGGCACAGAGGACACAGAGGGTTCCTCGCACGTTCTGGCTCACGACATCGCGTGATCTGGCCCCTCTCAAGAGAATTCTTGGTGGGCTCCTATTGTGGCATGGAGCTCCAAGTCAATCCCACAGAAACAACTTCTTGAGATGGTGGAACCCGCGATGTCGTGAGCCTAAAGGCTAGATGAACCCTCTGTGTCCTCTGTGCCTCTGTGGTGAATCTCTGGCCGGGGTGGGTCGCTACGCTTCCCAGCGCCGGACGGCGAGGGTCACGTTGTGCCCGCCGAAGCCGAAGGAGTTGGAGAGCGCCACATCCACTCTGCGCTCGACCCTACGATTGGGCGCGGAGTCGAGATCGCATTCCGGATCGGGCGTAAACTGGTTGATAGTGGGTGGGATCACCCCGCAGTTCGAGGCCAGCAGGGAGACGATGAATTCGAGGGCCCCGGCGCCACCGAGCAGGTGGCCGGTCATGGACTTGGTGGACCCGAACACGAGCTTGCGAGCCTGTTCGCCAAACACTGCCTTGACCGCCCGGGTCTCGGCGATGTCGCCCTGCGGAGTCGAGGTGCCGTGGGCGTTGATGTAGCCGACGTCCTTGATATCTATGTGTCCGTCTTCGAGGGCGCTCTTCAACGCCCGCTGCGCACCCTCGCCCGATTCGGCCGGCGAGGTGATGTGGTACGCATCGGCACTCGAACCATAGCCAAGCACCTCGCCGAGGATCCGTGCGCCGCGCCGCTCGGCGTGCTCCAGGCTCTCCAGGACCACGATCGCACCGCCGTCGCCAAGGACGAAGCCATCGCGATCCTTGTCGAACGGTCGGCTGGCGGTCTCGGGGGAATCATTCCGGGTGGAGAGTGCCTTCATGTTCGCAAAGGCGGCCACCGTGAGGCCCGTGATCGCGCCCTCCGAGCCCCCGGTGACCATGGCATCGGCGGCGCCGTGGCGGATCATGGTGAAGGACTCGCCAATCGCGTGCGCCGAGGAAGCGCACGCCGACACCGTCGCAAAGTTCGGGCCTTTCAGCCCATAGCGGATGGAGACCAGCCCGGCAGCGATGTCGGGAATGAACATCGGCACGAAGAAGGGAGAGACCCGGTCGGGACCCTTGGTAAGGTACAGTGAGCAGTTGTCTTCGTAGGTCTGCATGCCACCGATGCCGCTGCCGATGACCACTCCGGTTCGGTCAGGCGAGGGGAACCGCCCCTCCAGGCCGGCCTGGCTGATGGCCTGGTGGGCGGCGGCGAGGGCGAGCTGGGCGAAGAGATCGTACCGCCGCGACTCCTTACGATCGATGTACTGCAGGGGGTCGAACCCCTTCACCTCGCAGGCGAAGCGGACCCGTTGATTGGAGGCGTCGAACTTGGTGATCGGTGCCGCACCGGGCTTCCCGTCCAGCAACGCATCCCAGGTGGATTCCACGTCATTCCCGACCGGGGTCACCAGCCCCAGGCCGGTGACGACGACACGATGCGTCAAGCTATTTCCCGATCTTTTCATGGAGGTACGACATGGCATCGCCGACGGTGCGGAGCTTCTCCGCCTCCTCGTCTGGGATATCGATGTCGAACTCCTTCTCGAAGGCCATGACGAGCTCGACAGTGTCGAGGCTGTCCGCGCCGAGGTCTTCCATGAAGCTGGCGTCGTTGGTCAGCTTCTCCCGCTCGACGCCGAGCTCTTCGACAATGATATCCTTGACCTTCTCTTCCACGTTGCTCATGTAGTCCTCGATTGAGGTTCGGGTCAGCCTCTAGATCACCATTCCACCGTCGACCACCAGCACCTGGCCGGTGATGTATGCCGCCAGGTCGGAAGCCAGGAACAACACGGTCCCCGCGACGTCCTCGGGACGGCCCAAACGCCCGAGCGCGATCTCCTCTAATAATGTGGCTCGCGCTTCGGTCGGCAAGGCGTCCGTCATCTCGGTTTCGATGAAGCCCGGAGCGATACAGTTCACCAGGATGTTGCGGCTGGCGTATTCCTTGGCGACCGATTTTGTGAGCCCGATGAGCCCGGCCTTGCTCGCCGCGTAATTAGCCTGGCCCTTGTTGCCGGTCAGGCCCACGATGCTGCCGATGTTGATGATCCGGCCCGAACGCCGCTTCATCATGCCCTTGATCGTGGCCCGGATGGTGTGAAAGGCGCCCTTGAGGTTGGCGTCGAGCACCGTATCCCAGTCCGCGTCGGTCAACCGGAGCAGGATGTTGTCCCGGGTGAGCCCGGCGTTGTTGACCAGGATGTCGATGGGTCCCAGAGCCGCCTCAGCCGCCGCCACCGCGGCATCCACCTGGTCAGCCTTCGCCACGTCGCAGGCCACCCCGGCCGCGCGGTCACCCAGGCTTGCCGCGACTGAGCGGGCTCGCTCGACATCCCGGCCGACCACTCCCACCTTAGCGCCCGCGCCGTACAGTGCCTTGGCGATGGCCAGGCCAATGCCCCGGGTGCTGCCGGTGACGAACGCGGTCTTGCCGGCCAGGTCGATGATCACGAAAGAAACCTCTCCACCTCATCGGCGGTTCCCAGCGTGACGGTCTTCGCCGCCGGCACGATCCGCTTCACCAAGCCGGCCAACACGTTGCCGGGGCCGATCTCGATAAAGGTGGCTCCCGGCGCGAGCCCAGCGGCGGCCTGCATGCAGGCGACCCAACGCACCGGTGCAGTGAGCTGGTCGACCAGGAGGCGCTTGGCATCGACGCCGGTCCGCACCGCTTCGCCGCTTGCGTTGGCGATCACGGGGAACATGGGGTCGGCGAAGCTCGCCTCCGTCAGTGCCTCCCGCAGGCCATCCACCGCGGGGGCCATCAACGGGGAGTGAAAGGCCCCGCTCACCTTCAGCGGAATCACCCGTTTGGCTCCCCGAGCCTTGCAGCGCTCGCCCGCGCGAGTCACGCCCGCGGGATCGCCGGAGATGACCGTCTGATCCGGCGCGTTCAGGTTGGCCGCCACAGCGATTCCGTCGGGGCCGGAGGCCTCGTCACAGGCGGCTTCGACCTCCTCGGTAGCCAGGCCGAGCACGGCCGCCATGGCTCCGGGACGCTCCTGGCCGGCGGTGAACATAAGCTCGCCCCGCCGGCGCACCAGCCGGGCGGCATCCACGGCGGTCAGCGTGCCCGCCGCGATGTGGGCGCTGTACTCGCCCAGGCTGTGTCCCGCCGCGGCCGCCGCCGGGCCCAGTCGCTCTCCAACGACAGCCAGTACCGCAGCGGAATGAGCCAGAATCGCCGGTTGGGTATTGTGCGTGAGGGTGAGGTCATCCTCGGGACCTTGCCACATCAGCCGGGACAACGAGCTGCCGAGCGCCTCGTCGATGGCCGCGAAGGTTTCCCTGGCGGCCGGAAACCGCTCGGCCAGGTCCTTCCCCATCCCCACCCGTTGCGCCCCCTGGCCGGGGCACATCAGTACGGTCACCACCTGATGACGGAGCTGCCCCAGGTGAATCCGGCACCGAAGGCGACCAGCAGGATAAGCGAGCCAGGCTTCACCCGACCCTCGGTGATGGCCTGGTCCAGCGCGAGCGGGATGGAAGCCGAGGACGTGTTGCCGTAGCGGTCGACGTTCACCATCACCTTGTCCATGGGCAGGCCCGCGTGCTTGGCGGTGGCCTCGATGATCCGGACATTGGCCTGGTGAGGAATGAGGAGATCGACTTCCCCTGCGCTCACATCGGCCCGGCGGAGGGCCTCGTCGCAGGCTTCGGCCATGGTAAGCACCGCCGCCTTGAATACCTCCCGGCCGGCCATCTTCATGTAGTGGGAACGATTGCAAACCACTTTTTCACTGATCGGATCGGCCGCGCCGCCGCCGGGCCGGTAGAGGAGCGGGGCGAGCTTGCCGTCGGATTTGAGGAAGGTCGAGAGAATACCACGACCATTGTTGCCGGTGGCCCGGCGCACCACCGCCGCCCCTGCCCCGTCGCCGAACAGGATGGCAGTGGAACGGTCCTGGAAGTCGGTGATGGTCGAGAGCTTCTCGGCTCCCACGACCAGGACCACTTCGCTCTGACCCGACGCGATCAACCCCTCCGCTATACCGGTCGCAAACACGAATCCCGGGCACGCGGCCGAAATGTCGAACGCCGCCGCCTTGTCGGCGCCCAGCAGCGCCTGCAGGTCACACGCGGTGGAGGGCAGCAGCCGGTCGGGGGTCGCGGTCGCGAGAACGATGGCATCGATGTCGGCTGCCGTGAGCCCGGCCCGGCTCAGCGCCTGCTCGCTCGCTTCCTGGCTCAGCATGGCGACGGACTGGTCCGGCTTGGCGATGTGGCGCTCACGGATGCCGGTACGCTCGACGATCCATTCGTCGGAAGTATCGAGCATGTGGGTGAGATCGGCGTTGGTGAGCACTCCGGGAGGAACGGCTACGCCGATGCTCGCCATCTCCGCGATCGGAGGCCTGGTCATGCCTCGGCCGCGGTTTCGCCTTCGGCGAACTCGGCGCCGATGTGCTTGCTCAGATCGGCCTCCACCGACTGGACCGCTACCCGGACGGCGTTCTTGTAGGCATTGGCGGGCGAAGCGCCGTGACAGATGATCGACACACCTTTGACTCCGAGCAACGGAGCGCCACCGTACTCGGAGTAGTCCAGTATCCGGAACAGTTCCCGCAGCTCGGCCCGCTGGAGCAGATCGGGCACCAGCTGCTTGACCAGCCCGACGAACAGACGTCCCACCGACTCATAGAACTTGAGCACCACGTTGCCGACAAAGCCGTCGCACACGACCACGTCCACCACGCCGTATTTGTGGTGTCCCGCGACGATGTCGCGCCCCTCGATGTTGCCGATGTAATGAAGTCGTGGGCTCCGCTTGAGGAGATTGTGGGCCTCGCGGGTAATCGCGTTGCCCTTCTCTTCCTCCTCGCCCACGTTGAGCAGCCCTACGGTGGGACTGGGACGCTGCAGCACATCGCGCATGTAGACGGTGCCGAGGTAGGCGAACCCCACCAGCTCACGCGCCGAGCAGTCCACGTTGGCGCCTCCGTCGAGCACCAACACCGGCTGATTTCCGGTGGGAAAGAGGGTGGCGACAGTGGCACGCTCGACCCCGTCGTGCAGGCCAAGCAGGATGGTGGACGCGGCGAGGATGGCGCCGGTATTGCCGGCAGAAACGAACGCGTCGGACTGACCGGCCTTCTGGAGGCCGAGTCCGACGACGATGCTGGACTTGGGCTTCTTGCGGACCGCGGCGAGGGGCTTTTCCGCCATACCGATCACCTCGGCCGCCTCGTGAATCTCCAGGCGGCTGTGATCGACATCAGGGTACTTGGCGAGCTCCGCCTTGATCACCTCGGAGCGACCCACCAGCTGGACGATGAACCGGCCCGGCAGTGCGGTCAGGGCCTGAACCACGCCGGCGATTTCCGCCTGCGGGGCGGTATCGCCCCCCATAGCGTCTACCGCGACGCGGATCACGCTCAGGCGTCCTCGACCTCTATCTGCTTCTTACCCCGGTAGTAACCACACGACTCGCAGACTCGATGGGAGAGCTTGGGAGAGCCACACCGGGGACACGCCTGAGTCCGCACGCTTGCCGCGACGTGATGCCCGCGACGTAGGCGCTTCCGGGACTTCGAGGTCCGACGCTTGGGAACTGCCATGATATCCTCAAACAGGTTCGGCGGGCGCGGAACAACCGCAGGGTCCCGCGTTCAGGTCGGCTCCACAGTGGAGACAGAGTCCGGCACAGTCTTCCCGGCAGAGCAACAGACGGGTGGGAACGGTCAGGGCCAGCTCTTCCCGCACCACATCCCGGACGTCGATGTGAGAGGCGCGCTCGAGCAAGGGATAAAAGTCGGGATCATCCGCGGCCTCGGGATCAGAGCTGAAGATGGCGGCATCCACGTCGATGTCCACTTCGGTGCGGACATCGGTCAGGCATCGCCGGCACTCGCCCTGCATCTCACCGTGCACGCTGCCCCGCCACAGGTATTCACCATCGCCGGTAGCCTGTAACTGCCCTGCAACCGAGACGGGGCCAACCAGATGCAACTCCAAACCTTCAAACGCGGGATCGTCGGGCCGAAGCTCCCCGACCGTCTGCACCGGGCCCCGCTGAAGGTCCCGGATGTCAACTCGCAGCATAGCCGCTTAAACTAGCTGCGACAACGAGATAGATCAAGGCAACTAAACGCCCCAAAGCTGTGCCAGCTCCCCCTCCGTAAAGAAGAACGCCACCTCTCGTTGCGCATTTTCAGGGCTGTCCGACGCATGGATGGCGTTTCGGCCCTTCGATTCCGCGAAGAGCTTCCGTACCGTGCCCGGCGCGGCCTCCGCCGGGTCAGTCGCTCCGATCACGCTACGCATGTGGTTCACCGCATCCTGCCGCTCGAGCGCCATCGGCAGACAGGGGCCGCTGGTCATGAACTCCACCAGGTCGGCATAGAACGGACGGCCCCGGTGGACCTCGTAAAACGCAGCGGCCTCTGCCCGGGTGAGGCGTACCAGCCGCGCGGCCCTGACGGTGAAGCCGGCCTTTTGCAGATGAGCCAGGATAGCGCCCGTCTTCCCGGTCTCGATGGCGTCGGGCTTGACGATGCCGAGCGTGAGCGTTGCTACCACACACCCACCTTCACGCGTTCGAGAGCCTTACATCCGTTTGCGCAGAAGCTCGACCACGTCGGCAGGACGGCGCATGATGCTGATTCCGGCCGCTTTGAACGCCGCCAGCTTTTCTTCGGCCGTACCCGACGACCCGGATATGATGGCCCCTGCATGGCCCATCCGGCGCCCTTTCGGAGCCGTTTGCCCTGCGATGAATCCCACTACCGGCTTGGTCACCTTTTCCTTCACGAACGCAGCAGCGTTCTGTTCGTCGGTACCGCCGATCTCCCCGATGACGACGATGGCATCGGTGCCGGGGTCGTCCTGGAACGCCCGCAGGCAATCGATGAAGTCGGTGCCGATAATGGGATCGCCGCCGATACCGACGCAGGTGCTCTGGCCGATATCGCTCCGGGTGAGGTGGTTCACCACCTCGTAAGTCAGAGTTCCGCTGCGAGAGACCAGCCCCACGCGTCCTGGGGCGCAGATGTTTCCGGGAATGATGCCGACCTTGCTCTCGCCGGGGGTGATCAATCCGGGACAGTTCGGCCCAATGAGCCGCGCCCCCCGAGATCGCACGA
>Ga0193723_1000805_pt1 | contig 12379 bp, 12 predicted proteins | sample H2m2metaG_FD_143042 | JGI IMG/M metagenome (GOLD analysis project Ga0193723, IMG submission 143042) | Soil microbial communities from a riparian zone of the East river system, Colorado, United States - H2m2 | ecosystem: Environmental > Terrestrial > Soil > Riparian zone | place: USA: East River... | reverse complement strand
GACGTGCGCTACGTCTACGTCTACGATTCCACGCCGGACGTGGTCTACGTGGGCTACCTGCCGGGATACCTGGGCTGCTATCCCTACTACGGTACGGTCGTTTACGGCACCGGGTACCACTACAGTTCGTGGCGGAGCCGGCACCAGTACTATCCGCGCCGATTCACGTGGGGCTTCCACGCGCGCTATAACCCGTGGCTGAGCCGGTGGAGCTTCGGCTCAAGCTATGGCTCGGGCTTCTTTCGTGTCGGCACGCGCTGGCGTTCCAACTCGCAGGTCGCTCGGAGCAACGTTCGATCGAAGTGGTTTGGCCCTAGCGGCTACCGGCGCCCGCTGATTGCCGAGGACATGACGCTCCTCCGGATCCGCCGACCGGGACGCACGCGGCCGCGCGTGTCGGACGGCCTTCCCGCCAACGTATACAACCGCCAGGAGAATGTCGCGCGCGTGGACCGGACCTTCAACAGAACTCCCCCACGCTCGATTGCGCCTCGCATCGCTCGGCAGGCCCCCGTGCCCGACGACGTTTTCGCGGGCAAGGACGGGAAGGTGTACCGCCGTGATCCGAAGGGAATGTGGCAGGTGAGGACCGGGAGCGCGTGGAAGCAGACGAACCTTCCGATTCCTCCGCCGGCTGCCCCACCGCCGGGAGACCGAGAATCGGGGAGCCCCTTGACGCCCTCGCAGCCCGAGCCGAGTCGGCAGCACAAAGGTGGTCCCGCCGTCGAGCGCTCGGTGCGGCAGCGCAACAACCCGCCGGAGCGGCCGACGCCTCCCAGGGAACGGCCGGCGCCTCCTCCCGAACGGCCCGCGCCTCCTCCCGAACGGCCGGCACCTCCCTCGGAGCAGCCCGCGCCCCCTTCGGAGCGGCCTACACCTGGCGATCTGGAACGCGACTACCGCGCCCGAGAGCGATCCGGCCCAGGGGATAACTCAGGCAATCCGCAGCCAACCGCGCGTCCGGAACCGCCACAGCAGGAGTCGCCGAATTCGAAGGCGCAGGAAAGTCAGAGGGAGAGACCGCCGCGGCCCTCGAAGGAGAACTCGAGGTCGGAGCGGAATCGCTAGGGGCAAAGCGCCAGCGGAGCAAGGACCACTACCGAATCTCCAGGGATGCGATTTTGTCGCCGCCGAGTTCGAAGATGTGCTCGAGGGTCAGGGGGCTGTTCGGAAAGTTGCCGGAAACTCTAGCCTTCACCACGATCTTACCCTCCCTCAAAACGGAATCGAGCGGCTCGACCGTGTGGTGATACTTCTTTCTCGCCTCAGTATTCCATTGCTTGATTGCCGGCACACCTCTCACCGTCTGGCCCTCATCCCGCACAACGCCGTCGGCAACAAAGCAAAGAGCCACCGCGTCCGCATCATTATTCTTCTCGGCCGCGAAATACGCGGCGACCGGCTTCGGTAGTGTCATGATCCCCATGTCTGGAGCTTTCGCGAAGGAGGCTCCGTCACTCGACCGTCGCCTCGATGGCCGCCTCGATCGCAACAACCAAGTCTTTGTGATACCACGGCCCGTCGTGACGCTCGCCGTTGATAAAGAACGTCGGGGTCCCATTGACCCCGCTCTTCACCCCGCTCATGAAATCCTCCTTCACGCGCGCGGCGTGCTTGTGCGACTTGAGCTCGCCGGCGATCCGGTCGGCATCGAGCCCGAGGCCGGCGGAATAGGCAACGAGATCCCGAGTCAGGAGGGCGCTCTGATGTTCGAAGAGCGTATCGTGCATCTCCCAGAACTTCCCCTGCGCCCCGGCCGCCTCGGCCGCTTCCGCTGCGTTCGATGCGTTCGGATGCATTTCGCTTAGGGGGAAATTCCGGAACACGAACCGGACGCGTGGGCCGAGCGTCTTTTGAACGGCCTTCACGATCGGGTAGGCTTGGCCGCAGTACGGGCATTCGTAGTCCCCATACTCGACGAGCGTGACGGGCGCACTCGCCGAGCCCTGCGCGTGATCGCGATCGCCGACCGGTAGAACGAGAGTGGGGCCATGATGTCCGCTCTTCATGTCTTGCTCACCTCCTGCTGAAGCGCCTCGAGCGCCGCAAGAATGCCCTCGGCGCCCGGATTGACCCCCACCGGGGAAACGTGACTCCATCGAATCACGCCTTCGGCATCGATTACGAACAGGGCCCGTTCGGTGAAGCCATCCGAGGGTCGATAGACGCCATACGCTCGCGCGACCGCACCCTTCGGCTCGAAGTCCGCCAGGAGCGGAAAATGCAGCTTCCGATCCGTGGCGAATGCCGAATGACACCACGCCCCATCCACGGAGATCCCGAGTAGCTCTGCCTGGTAGCGCCGGAACTCCGGCAGGATCTCGTTGTAGAGCGCCATCTGATCGCCACAGACCGGGCTCCAGTCGGCGGGATAGAAGGCGAGGATCACCGGCTGCCCGCGAAAATCCGAAAGGGATACCGACTGATCGGGCGTCGTCTTGAGTGAGAACTCCGGCGCATGACTGCCCGGCTGAAGCGCGGAACCGTGGTGCTGGCCCGCGCCGAAGGTCGTTTCGTGGTTGTTCATGCATCCTCCAGGCTTGGGAAGCGTTCGAGCTCGATTCCCACCTTAACGGGTGGTGGCGTTCCTTAGGTCGGGGACCGACCGTCATGTGGACAATTCTATCACTCTGGAGCGACCCTAGGTCCACTGGCTGTTACCCGCGCCCGGACGTACTATGATCGCAATGTGATCCTACCCCAGAATTCGGGGCTTCGCGCGGTGACTTGGAACGGCAGGGACAAGGAGGGGCGACCAGTGGCCAGGGGTGTCGTTATCGCGATGATCGCGCTGATTGTGCTCAGCGGATGCGGCCAGCGAACTCCGCCCGAATCGCGCACAAGCACAACGGCGAAGGTCGATTCCGCGGCTGCTCCCGACGCGCCAGGCTCACCCCGAATGGACAGCGTGCTCGTTGCGCTCGGGAATGAGCCGTTCTGGGGCGTGCGCGTTACCGCGTACGAGATTCTCTACCGGGATCCCGAGCATCAAGACGGCTACCGGTTCCCGCCGGCGACCGCGATCGAGGAGGGTGGTACGCGCATCTTCCGCTCGCGGCGCGACATTCCCGCCAGTCAGCCTGGCCCGCGAACTCTGGAATTGCGCATCCGCCCCGGAGCATGCAGCGACGGCATGTCGGACAGGCGGTACTCGCTGGTCGCCCTACTCAAGATCGGCGAGGAGACGTACAACGGGTGCGCCTGGTCTGAGCCCGATACCGGGCGAGCTCGTACGGGCGGATGGTAAGCTACTCCTGATCCGGCGGAAGTAGAGGGCCCCCGAAGGGATCCCTTCGGGGGCCTCTTCACACAACACCCCGCCGGGCTCGCTAGCCTTCTAGAATAGGTAAATATGGAACCCGACGTTCGTGAATTCGTTACCGATCGTCGAAAAACTCGTGATCTTGTCGCCGGGGCCCACTGGATCGATGCTCTGGTAGGCGATCCCGGTGCTCGCCGAAACACTGAAATTGTCGAGGAGGAATGCCTCCGCCTCGATTTCACCGCTCAGGTTGAAGGTCTTCTCGTTATCCGTGTCAAAGGCGGTCGGCGGGCTCGTCACCACCTCCTGCTGACTCTCGTAAAGTATTCCCGGACGGAAGAGGACGTGGACCCGATTCCAGCTCTTCATCACGATCGGGACTCCCACGTCGACCGCCCAGCCCGTCACTTTCTCATTGGGGTAGCCGCTGGCCACTGCTTTTTCGGAGTGGAATCCGAGTCCGAGATCCAGCGCGACCTTCTCACCCATGAGCCACCACCGCACGCCTAGTGGGGCGGTGATGTTGTGGAACCCGATACTCCCCTTCTTGTGCTCGCCCGCCGGCATGTTCATGTTGTCCGCGCGCGCTGGCGTCGAGAGCACGCAGACGAGTGACATCAATGCAGCGGCGACTGCGGGGATCCGTCGGTACATGCGCTTCCTCCTTGAAGAGTGATGAGACGGTGGCGAGCATGTGTATCATGACGCGCCGGTGAACATGCGTCTCCGCACCCCGCGTAGCACCCGCTCCCTCTCGGATTTCGACAGCTGGGGGGCGGCGATGCCGCATACGCGGATCGATGCGGGGAGAAGAATACGGACCTCCATCGTCTCGCTGTCAAGCGCACATTGCTAGCGAACGTCCGTACGGTGGCCCTACTCCATTCCATTCTTAAAGTTACAACGGCGGGCCGGATCTCGCTCCCCTCGGCCGAGCAGGCCATCCACGAAGCCCCGGGCTTGGGTGAGATCGTAGGCAAAGAGTCTCCGCGCGACATAAACGGCGGCGATGATCTGTCCCGAGGCGGCGAGCTCGGCGACGCGTCGCTCCTGCTCTTCCCGGCTCAGGCCCTTCAGGCGCGCGTAATCCACGGTGACCTCGACCGGCGCCTCGATCTTGGCATGCTGCCGGAGAGCTTCGAGAAACGAATCGAGGCCGGGCACGACGCCCCATTCGACATCGAGCAAACCGGAACTCGCCAGCCATAGCGGAGCATGGTTGTACTTCGTGCCTGAGGAGCCGTACCAGCGCCGCTCGCTAGGTGGTTTCCGGGCGACCTCGGCTTCCAGGGCCTTGGCCAGCTGCGAGGAATCCTCCGCGACCTCAATCTCCACAAGACGGCGTGTCTGCCTCGCGACCCGGACCGCTCGATACCAATCGGGGTCTCTGTAAGGGACGTCCCGTCGCTCCGTCACTCGCCGGGCGGATCGGACCGCCGAGTAGGGGATGAGAACGACGGTGAGATCGTCCGCCGGGAAGCGATGGTTCAGATAGGACCGAAACTGGATGAAGAGGCCGCCGTCGCCCATGCGCACAAGCCAGTTCGAAGGCCGGAATCGCGCCAGGATGAACCGGCGCATGACGAGCATCCCGAGGACGACTACCACCGCGAGGTAGACCGCCAGTCCGGAGCGCCGGCTCAACCCGAACCAAAGAAGCACCGCGCCGGCGCCGAATGCAACGAGCGAGAACGCGGCAGCGCGCCCGGTCGAGTACCGGAATAGCCGATCGCCCGCGTTCATCGGAACGTCGCCAAGCCGCATCAGCCGCATCCCCTGCACGACGGCAGACTAGCATCCGCTCCGGCCGCGAGCTACCCTGCAACATGCTCGAAATGGCGTGATCCGGATCCGCTAGCCGTCCTCCTACCTCAAAGGGGCGAAACCATGCACGACGTTGCCGCCGCGCACCTCTCGGCGTGGGAGAGCTTTTACATCATCGTGGGTTCCTCTGCAGGCGCTCTCACTGGACTACAGTTCGTCGTGATGGCGCTGATTCGGGAGGCCCGCCCCCATGGCAGCAGACATGAGGTATCGGCGTTCGGCACCCCGACCGTGGTGCACTTTTGCGCCGTCCTGCTCCTCGGCGCGGTGTTGAGCGCGCCGTGGGGCGCGGTCTCGAATGCCGCGTTCCCCTTGGGGATGCTGGGATTGGCGGGCATAGCCTACACGGCGGTCGTAATCAAGCGCGCCCGGAGTCAGCGGGGTTATAAGCCGGATTTCGGAGATTGGACGTGGCACACCGCGCTTCCCCTCTTGTCCTATGCGGCGCTCCTGGTCGCGGCAATAGCCATGCCGCGAAGCCCGGCGCAAGCGCTCTTCGTGATCGGCGCATCTTCCCTCACCCTTCTATTCGTCGGGATCCATAATTCCTGGGACACGGTTACCTACATCATCGTGAGCGAATGGGAGTCAACGAAGGCAAAGCGAAAAGCGGAGGAGTCCTAGGACCGGTCCCGCCAGCGCGCCAGCGTGGGCGGCTCCTTGAATAATTCGGGGACCGTGACGAATCGATATCCTTTGGCGCGCAGGCGCTCGATGACCGACGTCAAGCCGCGGACGACCACGCTCCGATCGGTGCCGGGCGCGAGGTTGAGCCCGTCGTGAAGCAGGATGATCGCGCCGGGATGCGCGTTTGCCACCACGCGGTCCGAGAGCTGTTGAGCCGTCACTCGATTCCAGTCGATGGCCGAATCGTCCCACGTCACGGTATCGAGCGAGTCTCCCTGGGCGACCCGCATCAGCCATGGGGAGCGCAACCCCTGAGGCGGGCGGAAGAGGTGCGGGTAGATCCCCGTCGCATTATGGATCGTGATCTCCGCGCGATTGATCTCCCCTTGGATGCGGTCTGAGGACTCGAACGCCAGGCCGAAGGGATGGGTGTCGCTGTGATTCCCCACGACGTGCCCTTCCCCGACGATCCGCGCCGCGATGCTGGGGTCCCGCCTCACTCGCTCGCCGATCAGGAAGAACGTTGCGCGGACGTGCTCCCGCCTCAGGACCGATAGAACTTCGGACGTGTACGGCTCGTTCGGCCCGTCGTCGAACGTCAACGCCACGACCCGATCCCGATTTGAGCCCGTCCAGTGCGTGGTGCCGAACGCGTTCGACCAGGGCGACACCGCGTCGTAGACGCCGATCCCTACAACCGCGGAGACAAGCGCAGCGGCCGCCCATCGCATCGACCACATACGACCTCCGGCCGGGGTCTTCTTGGGGCCTTCATCCCGCACGTCGGGGAATGCTCTCCAGAGCGGCCGGCCCCGCAACTCGAGCGAGAAAAAATTGGTCGCGTAGAGAAACAGGCTGCGGCCAAGCATTCGGTTCCAGCGCCGGCACGAGGTGTAGACCGGAAGATCCTCGAGGAGCACGACCTGACCGAACTCGCGCAAACGCTCCGACAATTCGGTATCGACTTGGAGATTGAAATCGAGGTTCCACCCGCCGGCCGCATCGAAGGCCGAGCGACGAACCGAGAAGTTGGCACCCCAGAGGTGTGGCCCTTCGGGGCAATTTCGATCGAGGCGGTTCAGCACCGGAAGCAGGCCCCGGGTGAACAATTTGGCGCGGCGATTCGGGTTGCAGAAGACGATCTCGCCGCCGACCGCCACGACCTCCGGCCGCGTTTGGTACTCGCGTACCAGTCGGGAGACCCAGAATCGAGGAACGACGGTGTCGGCATCGGTGCTCGCGAGGATGTCCCCGCGGGCGGCCGCGAAGCCACGCGCGAGCGCTCGGCTATAGCCGTGCTCCGGCTCCTCCACGACTCGCACGCCGCGGGAGCGCGCCACGGCTGCCGTGCCGTCGGTGCTCCCGTTGTCAATGACGATGACCTCGACGTCGCCCTCATAGTCCTGCTGGAGAAGCGAATCGATGCAGGCAGCGAGGAGGACCTCTTCGTTGAAGGCGGGAATGACGATGCTGACTTTCATTTACCGCGCCCGTCGGCCTTCTGGCGACCGCTGAGACGGGTCGCCAATAGAATTCGGACGTCCCGCTGCCAGTTGCGGGCTGCCGTCGCGTAGGCGCGTTCCGCGAAACCTTTCGCCGGGTTGTGCTCGATATCGCGCCGAGTGGCCAGGCCAGCCTGGAAGGTGACCTCCACGCTGTCCCGCGGCAGGGATCGGACGGCGACGAAACAACGGCCGAACGCCTTTCCCGAGAAGAGGCGGAAGAAGAAGTTGTGGATCGGCTTCCACTGAGTCGTCAGGTGGGAGTCCTCCTGTCGCGGAGGCTCGAGCTGCCAGTGATCGTCCTCGAGCGCCAGGCGGGACGCGAGGAGCGCTGTCCTGAGAGAGGTGGCGAGCGTGTCCCGGTGCGCACGTCCGAGGTGCAGATGCCATCCCCCCCCATTCGCCCAGCCGCGTGGGTCGCGTCCGACCGAAGGCGGGGGCGGATCCGGCTTCTTGGCCCACGCGGCCGCGGGGCATGCGACCGCGGCGAAGAGGGAGAACGCGGCGAGCGAGCGCGCGATCAAGCGACGCCCGCGGCGGTGACGGCGGGATGCAGCTCCAACGCCCCGTCCAACGGCGAATGCAGCTCTTCCCTGGGCCGATCGACGTAGGTGCGGGCCCACAGCTCGAGGCATGTCAGCGCGAATATCTGATGCGCTTGCCGCCCCGGTTGCCGCGAGTCCTTGTCGAGCATCGCGGCCAGCCCCTTTGGATTCAGCCAGCCGCGCCGCGCACAACCTCCGTCCAGCAGAGTCTCGCGGGCGAGGGTTCCTAGTCCGTGATCCATCCATCGGTGGAGAGGAATTCCGAAGCCACGCTTTCCTCGACTGAGGATCGCATCCGGCAGGAGCTGCTTCGTGCTCTCGCGAAGCACCCATTTCGTTACTCCCTGGCGCACTTTCATGGAGAACGGAAGCCGAGCGGAGAACTCGACGATGCGCTGATCCAGCAAGGGAGTGCGCACTTCCAGCGTGTTGAGCATCGACATCCGATCGACCTTGGTCAGGACGTCGTCCGGAAGGTAGGTCTTCGCGTCATAGTCGAGAAGCGCGGCGAATGGCTCACCGTTCCGCCCGGCTTGCGAGCTGGGCGTCTCCGCGAGCAATCGAAGTGGCCCGGAAGCGGCCGCCGCGGCCATGTCGGGCGTCAAGACGCTCCCGATATCTTCGGGACGGAACAGCGACATGTTCGCCAGATGGCGCTCCAGGATTCCTCGATCCAGCTGGCGCAAGCGCCCCAGAGCGCCTTGCCCGAGGGGAAGCGCCCTCGCCGCGGAGGCGACCTGTCTCCGCAACGCCAAGGGCACCCAATCGCCCGATGCGTGTCGCAGGGCCTTCCGGTACGTGTCGTATCCGCCGAACATCTCGTCGCCGCCGTCCCCAGAAAGGACGACCGTCACCCGCTCGCGCGCCAAGCGCGCGACGTGGTAGCTCGGCAGGATCGATGGATCAAAGAACGGCTCGTCGAGCCCCCACACGAGTCGGGGTAGCAAGGAGAGGGAGTCCGGACCGATAAAGTACTCGTGATGCTCGGTGTGAAGATGGCGCGCCATGAGCCTGGCGTGCGCGATGTCCCCCTCCGTCTCTCCTTCCACGCCGATGCTGAACGTCGGAATGGATGGGCCGCACTGCGCGGCCACCACGGCGGCAACGCAGCTCGAATCGATTCCACCGGAGAGGAAGACGCCGATCGGCACATCCGCGACGAGGCGCGTCCGTACGGCGTCGTCGATCAGGCCCCGGAGCTCATCCACGGCAGCGTCGTCCGATCGGGGCTCCATCCTCTCGGTTGGGGCCGCCCAGTATTGCTCGGTGCGCGGACCCGACGAGTCACAGAGGAGGCGTTGTCCCGGAAGGAGCTTCTGCACGCCCTTCCAGATCGTCCGAGGAGACGCGATGTAGCCGAACGTGAGTGCCTCGACGACCGCGCTCTCCTCGACGTCGCGAGGGACGGCCGGGTCGAGGAGTAGCGCCTTCAGCTCCGACGCGAAGACAATCCGATGCCCGTCGTCGTACCAGTAGAGCGGCTTCTTCCCCATCCGATCCCGCGCGAGGAGCAACACCCGGGTCCTAGTGTCGAAGACCGCCAACGCGAACATTCCCGTCAATTCTTGAAGCGCGGCGATGCCCACGTCTTCCCAGAGATGGACCAGCACTTCGCTGTCGCTGGCGCCGCGGAAGGTGTGACCGCGATGCCGCAGGCGATCGCGGATCGCCCCGCTGCCGTAGAATTCTCCGTTCACGACCGTCCCATCCTCGTTCTGGATGGGCTGTCTCCCGGCCTCGGATGTATCGATGATTGGAAGTCGCTGATGCCCCAGCCTGGCGCGCTCCCCTCTCCAGATGCCGGGTGCCTCAGGACCGCGGTGGCGGAGTGCGCGAAGCTGATTTTCGAGGACGTCGAGCGCGGCGGGACCATCGGCATACGCGAACGACCCTGCGAAACCGCACATCGATTCGCCCCTCCGGGCTGATCCGAGGTTACCGTCCGCGCTGCACAGCTACTCTATGGGTATAAGTCGTTCGATACGAGCGTATACCCCTCCCGCATTGCACGGTTGCACGGACGCGAGGAGAAAGTGAACCGGAGCCAAACGTTGGCTGCGCGGCGAGGTCCTTCGACGGGCGCCCGTAATGTGGAGTAGCCTGGGCCAAGTGAAGTTAGTTCAGCTACTTAACGTCTTGTCTTCATGTTTCATGGCAGCCCATCCGACATCCGATAGCCCACGCCTGTTTCGGTCATGAGGAGCCGCGGCCGCCCCGGATCCTTCTCGAGCTTGTGCCGGAGCTGAGCCATGTAGACCCGTAGATAATGACACTGGGTGGTATACGCCGGTCCCCAGACTTCTCGGAGCAAGAACTCGTGCGTCAGCACGCGACCGGCGTGTCTCGCCAGGGTGATCAGCAAGCTGTACTCGATCCGCGTGAGCGGAACCGGCGTACCTTCGATGGACTCGCCGCGAGCCCGATGCCGCAGTGCGACTCGCATTCGCGCCAGAAGCTCCGGCATGGAGAATGGCTTCGTCACGTAGTCGTCCGCGCCTGCGTCAAGCGCACCGATCTTGTCCGACTCCTGCCCACGAGCCGTCAGCACGATGATCGGGATTCCTGACCACTCCCGAATCCGCCGCACGACGGCCAATCCGTCGAGATCGGGGAGCCCGAGGTCCAGAAGAATGACGTCCGGGGATCGCGTGGCGGCTTGAGTCACCCCTTCCCCACCTGTACCGGCCTCGATGCAGCGATATCCCTGACCTTCCAGCCCCGTGCGCAGAAATTTCCTGATGCCACCCTCGTCTTCGATCACGAGCACGAGCGCGGCAATGCCCGCGCTGACGGGGTCCTTGGAAACTCGGCTCGCGGTCACGGCGTGACCATCCCCGGCGAATCGCCGGCGTCCTCAGGCTCGATGGTAGGCGGCGCGCCCTCGAGCGGCAGATTTACGGTGAACACCGAGCCGCCGCCGGCGCGCCCCGCCGCGACGATGGTCCCTCCGTGGGCATCGACGATCCCCCGACAGATCGAGAGACCCAGCCCGGCGCCTGGCCTGATCGCGGCTCGCGATCCTCGATAGAACTTCTCGAAGACTCGCTTCTCCTCGCCGGCCGCGAGCCCTTCCCCTCGATCCGCGACCTCGAGGCGAAGCTGCTCCCTGTCGACGACCGCGTTGATCTCAATGGGACGGCCCGCTGCCGAGTACTTGTGCGCGTTCTCGACGAGATTTCGGACGACCTGCTCGAAGAGCACGTCGTCCATCGGAATGAGGGGGAGGTCGGGCAGGAGCGAGACATTGACCTCTCGGCCCGACAGCTCAGGCCCGAGCCTCGTCAGCGAAGCTCCGACCACTTCCTCAAGAGAATGCCACTGCTTCTTTACGCGCAGCGTGCCGGACTCCAGCCGCGTCATGTCGAGCAGGTTCCCGATCAGGCGGTTCAACCGCTCCGCTTCCTCCGAGATCGTATCGGCAAGCTCTCGGCGGGCGGGCTCGCCGATCTTGCTCCCATCGTCTCGAAGCGCGCTTGCCGCGCCTGTAATCGCGGCGAGCGGCGTCCGCAGGTCATGCGAGACGCTGCTTAGGAGCGCGTTCCGTGCGCGCTCGGCTTCGATCTGGGTCTGGATGCGACGTGCATCCTCGGCAAGGCGACAGCGCTCCAGGGCAAGCGCGGTGAGATTGGAAAACGCCCGGATCATCTCCATGCGCTCCGGGTCGAGAAGAGTCTCTGGATCCATGGCGCTCAGCGACAGAACCGCGTTCACTTTCGTTCCGGCGACGAGGGGAATGTGCAAGCCCCGGACTCCTTCCGGCGTGCCCCGTGTGAATCCGATAGGCCGGCCTTGAAGCAACGCCGACCGAGCGGCGGCGCGATCGGGCTCGGACGCGAGGATCTCGGGATCGCCGGCCGCCACAGTGACCGCCCCTTGCCCGTTGGGCAACACCGCCGCGGCCTCGATTCCGAGGATCTCTCGGATACGATCGACCGCGGCCTCCAGCACCTCGGTCGGGCCGCTGCGTAAGGCGAGATCCTGGCTGAGCCGCTGCAGCGACGTGATGCGTCTCTCGCGCAGGAGGGCTCGCTCCCGCTGCTCGCGCAAGCGGGCGGTGAGCGTGCCGGTGATCACGGCCACCGTCAGCATCACCGCGAAGGTGACGAGGTATCGTGCTTCCGAAACACGGAAGGTGAATCGAGGCGGAACGAACAGGAAATCAAATGCCGCCACACTCAGCAATGCGGCGGCAATCGCCGGACCCCGACCAAAGGAGATGGCGATGATCACTACGCCCAGCAGGTAGAGCATCGTCAGATCGGATAGTTCGGCGTGGTTCTGGAGGAAGGACGAAATGGCGGTCGCGCCGACCACGACGGCGATGGCGCCCGCGTAACCCTTTCCACTCCTCCGTCGCGCCATGGATCATGATTCTAGCGCAGCGGAGACTGGCGCGAGGGCCGACGCCCATAAATTGATGAAATCTTGATGTGCCCGGCCTGCCTCCTGACACCGCATTGACGCCGTTCCGTCATTTACTTACACGAGTGCGACCCAACGAGAACATGCCGCGGGACGTGTTCGCGGACCTTCGCCGCTTCTTCATCGGCGGACCCAAGAACCTGCTGGATCCACGCATTCACCAGCATCTCGCCCTTGTCGCCTTCTTCGCCTGGGTC
>Ga0193723_1000804_pt1 | contig 12400 bp, 9 predicted proteins | sample H2m2metaG_FD_143042 | JGI IMG/M metagenome (GOLD analysis project Ga0193723, IMG submission 143042) | Soil microbial communities from a riparian zone of the East river system, Colorado, United States - H2m2 | ecosystem: Environmental > Terrestrial > Soil > Riparian zone | place: USA: East River... | reverse complement strand
GAGCTGATCGAGCGTGGAGCCGCGGGCGAGCGCATCCTGCAGCGACGGCCCGCTCAAGATCAGATCCTTGCCGCGCTCGACACGCATGCCGCTCGGCTTCGCACGCGCGCCGAGGCCGCCCGCCTGTGCGAGCACGTCGGTGAGCGACTGACGCGGCGCCGCCGAGTAATAGCCCGGGCGCGCGACATCGCCCTCCACGAGCAACCGGACGAGCAGCTCCACGTGGACGACGGGGTTGCGCAGGTACCGCGCCAGTTCCGTCTGCAGATGACTCGCCAACTCCGCGCGGAGGACGCCCCGGAGCGACACGGTGTCGAGCTGCGGCAGCTCGAGGGCCGGGCCGGCCTGCACGGTGAAGGTATCGGAGAGCTGCGGCTCACCGTCCACGCGGATCAGGATCCGGTCACCCACCTGAAAATCACCGTTCGCGAGCCGATCGCGGATCAACGCGGCCTGCACGCGCGCGCCGCTGTTATTCTGAGCCTCGAGCCGCGCCAGGTCTGCCGTCAACCGATCCCGTGTCGCGAGTGTGGCACGTTCGGGCCCCTGCGCGGCGAGCAATGAGGCGCACAGCGACGCAACTGATATCGTGAAGAGAAGACGCATGCTTATTCCACCGTTACGCTTTTGGCGAGGTTGCGTGGGCGATCGACATCGCACCCGCGCAACACCGCGATGTGATAGGCAAGGAGCTGCAGCGGGATCACGGTGAGGATGGGCGAGAGCAGCGGCGCCGTCTGCGGCACACGCAGCTGGTAGTCCGCCAGCGTGCTGAGATCACCGTTCCCTTCCGTCGTCACGGCGATGATGCGTCCGCCGCGCGCCTTCACCTCCTGCATGTTCGACATCACTTTGGGATAGACCTCGTCGTGTGGGGCGACGAAGACCACCGGCATTTTGGCGTCGATCAACGCAATGGGACCGTGCTTCATTTCGGCAGCCGGATAGCCCTCAGCATGGATATAGCTGATTTCCTTCAGTTTGAGAGCCCCCTCCAGCGCGACCGGGAAGTTCACGCCGCGTCCCAGGTACAGCGCGTTGGGCGCCGGCGCAAATTCCTCCGCGATCATCTTCACTTCCGGCTCGAGCGCGAGCGCCCGCGCGATGAGCCCGGGCAGCTGCCCCAGCCGGCACACGAGGTCCTGTCCTACCTCCAGCGACAGGCCGCGCTCGCGGCCGAGATAGACGCCCAGTAGCGCCAGCGCCACGATCTGTGAGGTAAACGCCTTGGTGGAGGCGACGCCGATCTCCGGCCCCGCATGGAGGTAGATGCCGCCATTGGACTCGCGGGCGATGGTGCTGCCCACCACGTTGACCAGCCCGATCACGCGCGACCCGGCAGCGCGTGCCGCCCGCATCGCTTCCAGCGTGTCCGCCGTCTCCCCCGATTGCGAGATGGCGACGGTGAGAGTTCCGGGAAGCGGAATCATGCGGCGGTAGCGGTACTCCGAGGCGTATTCGACAGTGACCGGAATCTGGGCTAACGTTTCGATCAGATGCCGCCCCACGAGCCCGGAGTGCCACGAGGTGCCGCACGCCACGATCGTGATGTGCCGGATCGCGGCGCAGTCGGCGGGCGTCAGATTCAGGCCGTTGAGGCGTGCTCTCCCCTCGTCGAAGATCAGCCTGCCGCGCAGCGTGCTGCGCACGGTCTCGGGCTGTTCGGCGATCTCCTTCTGCATGAAGTGCGCGTACCCGTTCAGCTCGATCGCATCGAGGTCCCAGGTGATGTCGTCCACCGCGCGGAGCTGCACGTGGGATTCGCGATCGATCACGTGGTAGCTGCCCGGCGTCAGCACGGCGATGTCGCCGTCGTCGAGATGGACGATGGACCGCGTGTACTCGAGAATGGCGGCGGCGTCGGACGCGACGAAGTACTCCCCTTCCCCGATGCCAAGCAGCACGGGCGAACCCTGCCGTGCGACGACGATTTTCTGCGGATCGTCGGCGGAGATGACCGCGAGGCCGTAGGTGCCCACGACGTGCTCGAGCGCGGTGATGACGCGCGCTTCGAGCGTGTCACCGGGCGCGTCCTCGATCAGATGGGCCAGCGTTTCGGTATCCGTCTCGGTTCGGAAGATGTGGCCCGAACGCTCCAAGGCGGCGCGCAGCGTGTCGGCGTTCTCGATGATGCCGTTGTGCACGACGGCGAGGCGCTCGCCGCAGTCCGTGTGCGGATGAGCGTTGCGCGTCGTTGGCGGTCCGTGTGTGGCCCAGCGGGTATGCGCGATGCCGCACGTTCCCGCTACGGGTTCGCGCGCGATCAACGCCTGCAGATCCGGCACTCGGCCCGCGAGCTTCCGCAGGTCGATGCGGTCGTCGATCTGAACCGCGATGCCGGCAGAATCGTACCCGCGATATTCAAGGCGGCTGAGTCCGCGTACCAGAACGGGCGCGACACTGCGCTGGCCGCCACCGGTATAGCCAATGATCCCGCACATGTCAGTTCTGCTCCAGGCGGACGACGTGAAGACCGCGCCCCAACAGCTGCAGCTCTGGATGCTCCGACTCCCCTTCCGGGGGCCGTATCATCCCGAATTGCTCCAGCTGCGACTGCTTGGCGAGGAGTAGCCGCGCGACGTCTTCGGCGCCCAGCAGGGCGCCGCACCGGGTGCAGCGCAGACCGCTGATGCGGTCCGCTCCCCAAATCGGCATCGGGTGCACCGGCTCGGGCGTCGTTACCTCGTCGCGCGAGCGCGCTTCACAGCTACGACAGTACATGCCTGTGCGCCTCTCAAGTTCCGGGCCGTCATGGGCCGTGCGCCCCACGAGCTCCCAAACCGCCAACAGCCCCACACTTACGCCAGCTCGTCCGGCGTGCGCCCGCGGGCATCGTGACCGGCCGCCCCGCCGGGAGTGTGCGGCTGTAGTCGTGGTGCATCAGTTCCGCACGCCAGGGCGCACCAGGCGCGACTCTAACTCGTTGCGAGCAGCAACGTTGCCCGGCGTCAGCCGCGCACGACTCCTGCTACCATAAAGTGTCCGACACCCGGACCCCGTTGCACTAAACCTGCAGTAGCTGTCCGGGCGCCCTGTCCCGAGAGGAATCGCATGCGCAAGACCCCGCCGTCGGCGCGCCCCGTCGGCGTTCTCATTGCGAGCGAGCAGGAATGGACCAGCCGTTCCCTCGCAAGCATTCTCGCACCCCAAGGGTATTGGGTCCTCAAGGCCTACACGCGCGCGCAGACGCTCGCGCACATTCGCCGCGACCCGCCCGACGCGATCATCATCGACGAGCAGCTGCCCGACGGAGACGGCTATGCCCTGTGCCGTGATCTGTACGAGCAGGACATGATCTCGCCCAGCACGCCCGTGTTTCTGTCGCTGCCGCGTCCTCCGACGCGTCGCGATCGCCTCGCCGTGCTGCGGGCCGGCGCGTGGGCATGTCTCGGCGAGCCGCTCGACGCCGAGGAGCTCGTCGCGTTGCTGGGCGTGTTCGTGCCAGCCAAGCTGGACGCGGAACACGCGCGCATGACGGGCCTCGTGGACGAAATGACGGGCGTGTACAACGCCCGCGGGCTCACGCGGCGCGCCGAGGAGCTCGCGGCGTACGCCGTGCGCAGCCACTCCGGGCTCGGCTGCGTCCTGATCGCGCCGGACACGGAAACGGGGACACCACCGCTGACCGTCATGCGACGCATCGCCACGGCGCTGCGGTCCGCGACGCGACATTCGGACGTCGTGGGACGCGTGGCCGAAGGCGCGTTTGCCGTGGTCGCGGTAGACACCGATGACGGGAAGGCCCGGCGCCTGGCGGAGCGGCTCGCCGCCGCGATCCTTGCCGACGCGAACGGCGGGAGCGCGCCGACCGTGCCGCCGTTCCGGCTGCGGGCCGGCTTTCATGGCGTCTCAGACTTTCATGACGCGTCGATCGATTCCGCGGAGCTGATGCTGCGTGCGACGGCGGCGCTACAAAAGGCGCGGACGGACCAGCCGGACGCGTGGTTGCAGCAGTATCACTAGTTCGTAGACCGCCTGAGCAGTGTCTGCACCGGCCGCGGCGCCGGCACCTAGAGGACCCCGCGCGCCTTGTGGCCGGCGATGGCGTATCCCTCCCGCTCGTCCACCGCCGCGTACCCGGATAGGTAGCTGTAGTAGCGGTACATGCCGCCCGGCCGCACGTCGTTCAACACCACGCCGAGCAGCCGGATCGGCAGGTGGTCCAGCACCGTGAGCTTCGTGCGCGCCAGCGCGAGGTTGGTCGTGCCCGTGCGCAGCACGAGCAGCATATTCCCGGTCAGCGTCCCGAGCGTGTAGGGGTCCACGCCCGACCCGAGGGGCGGGCTGTCCACCACAACGACGCGGTACTTCGTCCGGACGCGCTCGATCAGCTCCGCCATCGCGGGCGATCCGAGGAGCTCGGGTGAATCGCGGAACCGCGAGCCCGCCCCGATGAAGTCCAGAGATGGGTACGTCGTGGTTTGCGTGACGGCCTCGAGCGTCGCCGTGCCCGCCAGACAGTCAGTGAGCCCAAGCTTGCGCGGCCGATGGAGCGCGCGGTGCAAGCAGCCGCGTCGAGCGTCACCGTCGATGAGCAGCGTCGATTGACCCGCCTCCGCGCACGCCAGTGCGAGGTTCGCGGAGAGAAAGGACTTGCCGTCGCCGACCCCCGGGCTCGTCACGGTAATGACGACCGGACCATTCCCACCGTAGAAATGCATCAAGCTGAGCCGCACGCTGCGCATCGCTTCGATCACCTGGGTCACGTGCGCGTCGTCCGGCCCGGCGGCGCGGTCCTTCACGTGCGGCAACACGCCCAGGATCGGCAACCCCATCTGGCGCGTCACCTGCTCCGGGTAACGCATGCGCGGGTCGAGCCGGTCGCCCATCACGGCGCCCACGAGGCCCAAGCCGAGGCCAGCGGCAAAGCCCAAAATGATGAATCGCGACGTCGAGCTCTTGAGTGGCTCCTGCGGGGCCACCGCCGCGTCGAGAATCCGCACGTCCGCGACGGTGCTCGCGTCAGCAAGGCGTGCCTCGTCGTACCGTTGCTGCACCCCAGTGAAGAGGTTCGTCGCCAAGTCGACATCGCGACGGAGCCGCGCCTCATCGATGACGCGCTGCGGAATCCCCCGCAGCTCGTTGTCTCCCGCGGCGATTTGCGGCGCCAACACGCGCTCCCGCTGCGTCAAATCGTCTCGCAGCGATCGCGCCAGCGCCGGAATGGTGGTCCGTTCCAGCACCTCGATCTCTCCGCTGAGACGACGGACGGCGGGGTGATCGGCGGTATACCGGGAGTCGAGCGCGCGTCGTTCGGCCCGTTTCGCAGACAGATCGCGCAAGGCCTGACTCACATCCGGTGAGCGCTGCGCCGCTCCGATGAGGGCGAGCCCGTCCGGGGAACCACCAGAGTCCCTGATCTGGACCAATACCTGCTCGATCGCAGACCGATCCCGCCGCAGCTGCTCCTGCTCGAGCTTCGGGCCGAGCAGGATGCCGAGCGACGACGCGTTCCCTCCCGACGACGCCGACCCGGCCCCCGGGTCGGGAGCCAGTGTGGCGGTGCGAACTCGGAACTGCTCGAGCGCGCTTTCCGCCCGCCGCAGATTGTCGCGGGATGCCCTGAGCTGCTCGTCGAGGAGCGTGCCCAGGGTGTGAAGCTTGGACCGTTTCAGCTCTGCGCTGACTTCGACGAAGCGCTGCGCGACGGCGTTCACCGTCAGCGCGGCCTCCGTCGCGTCCTCCTCGGTCAGCCCAATCCGGAGGAAGTTGCCGCTCGGATCCATCGTGACCGAGAGCGAGCTCCCCAGACCTTTTGCCGCGTCTCTCAGGGCACGGAGCCGGAACGCCACGTTGCTGCCTGGCGGCAGCATGGCCGCGGTGGGCGCCCACCGCATGCCCAGTGCGCCGCCCACGGAATCGCCGACGGTACCGCTCTGCAATTCTCCACCGCCCGGCCCAAGGAGGCGGAACGTGCGGCCAGAACGGTCCACCACGATCCGGTACCGACCGGGACGATAGGGGTCACCCACCGTGAACCCGCCGAACGCGCTCGCCCAGCCGCGCTCCGGGGCGAGGTACAGGCGCAGGTCGCGCGTGACATCGTCCAGCACCACGTAGGACTTGAGCAGATCCACCCAGGCGTATGACTCGAAGAGCTGATTCGCACCGATCGGCCCCCGGCTGGTGCTGCCGCGGGTGTCACTCGACTGGATCCAGATCGTCGCTTGGACTTGGTAGCGAGGCGGGAAGAACCGAGCGCCGGCGGTACCGGTCAAGGCACCCACCGCGACGAGCCCGAGAATCCACCACCGGTAGCGCAGCACCGAGGACCCGTAGCGGCGCCAGTCGAGCGGTTCCTCTCGAGGGGCGAACCCCTCTGATAGCGCCCCGTGCGGCGCACTGAGTGGGGTGGGCGCGTGTTCCCTGCGAAGAGCCGCGCCATTTGTCGGAGTATGAGGAGTCACGGTGCTTGAGCATTGCAAGGGTGATACCGCGAGCGGCGATCACGAACAACGACCTGCCCTACGGCGCGCCGGTTGGTTCGCGTGTGTGGTGTATCACCGCGGCCACAGTTAGATTACCCTGTCACCGGACCTGTAACAAAAGTCCAACACCTTTCTTGACAACCAGCCGGATTGCGTGTAAAACCAAGCGGTTGTTAGGGTAGTCCCCATCACGTTCCACGGCCCGATCCGTGCCAAGAGGGAAGATGCCAGTGGCAGCAACCCCAAAACGGCACGGAGGCACCGAAGTGTCCGCACCCATCCCCGATCAGCGCGCCAACGCCCGGCACGTGGTGAGCCTGCCAGCGCTCACCCCGGAGCTCAAAGCGTCTATCCAGGTCCTCATCGTGGACGACGAGCGTACGCTTCGGGAGAGCTGCGCGACCGTGCTGCGCTACGAAGGCTACCAGGTGACGGTGTGCGCCCGCGGCGACGAAGCCCGCGACACGCTGAAGCGCACCAAGTTCGACGTGGTGCTCCTCGATCTTTATATGGCGGAAGTGCCGGGGATGCGCCTGCTGCGCACCTGCCTGGAAGCGAATCCCGACACGATCGCGATCATGATTACCGGCAATCCGAGCGTGGAATCGAGTCTCGAAGCGCTCCGCGCCGGTGCCTGGGACTACCTGCCCAAGCCGTTCTCGGGCACGCATCTGCAGATCCTGCTCGGCCGGGCGGCGCACACGGTACTGGTGGCGCGCGAATCCCATGCGGTGCAGGCCGAATTCGCCCGCGAGCATGGCAACAGCGAGCGCGTCACGGTGCTCGGGGCCGCGCCCTCATTTCGCCGTGCGGTGGACCTGGCACGGCGTGTGGCCCCGACCGATGCGTCGGTGTTCATCACCGGCGAAAGCGGCTCGGGGAAAGAGCTGATCGCCCAGTTCATCCATCATCACAGCCGGCGCAGTAGCCGCCCACTGATTGCCGTGAACTGCGCGGCACTGCCCGAGAACCTGCTCGAGTCGGAGATGTTCGGGCACGTCAAAGGCGCCTTCACCGGCGCGGTGCGCGACAAGCCCGGTCTGCTCGAAGCCGCCAACGGCGGGACGCTGCTGCTCGACGAGCTCGTCGAGATGTCGAAGCCGATTCAGGCAAAGCTGCTGCGGGTGATCCAGGACGGCGTCGTGCGCCGGGTCGGGAGCGAGACCACCGACGCGGTCGTGAACGTCCGCTTCATTGCGTGCACCAATTGCAACCCGGAAGAGGCCGTCGCAGCCGGGACGCTCCGCGAGGATCTGTATTATCGCCTGCGCGTCGTGCCGATTCCCGTTCCGCCGCTGCGGGAGCGTCCGGCCGACATCCTGCTGCTCGCGGAACACTTCCTCGCGTATTACTGGGCCCGGCATCGCGGCGCCGGTGCGGCACCGCCGCAATTCACCGAGGGGGCGGCGCGATCACTCCGCGCCCGCGCGTGGAAGGGCAACGTCCGGGAGCTCGAGAACGTCATCGAGCACATGGTGGTGATGCTCGAGCCCGGCTCTCAGATCCGGCCCGAAAACATCCCCGCGCTCGGCGGGCAGGGGTCCGCGGCCGTGGGGGCGCCAATCCCGGCCGAGGTCACCACTGAGGAACCGTACTACGCCGCCCGCGATCGCCTCGTCGCGACCTTCGAGCTGCAATACTTGACGCAGCTAGTGACGCAAGCGCGCGGGAACATGTCGCGCGCCGCCCGCGCGGCCGGCGTGGACCGCACGACGCTGTACCGTCTGATGGAGCGTCACGGCTTGCATCGGAAATTGACGCCGTCAGAGGAGTAATGCAGCGGCGTTTGTAGCACCCTCCTGACATTTGCCGTGACGCGGTGCGACACAGCCCGCAGTGTGTCTTGCAATCCGTTGATCCACCGGCACTTCCGAAAGTGGTTCGGGGGCACAGCGCCTGCATTACGCGCTGGTAACTCAGCCACGAGCCCTCGGCGTGACAAGCATCAGGATGGTCGACGTTCTCAGCCGTACCGCGTTCCCGGCACAACCGTCGGAGACGCTGCGGCGTGCGCTCAATGTTGTCGTTGCCACAGTCGGAGTCGTGGTGACCGCGCCGTTGATGGCGCTGATCGCGCTCGGCATCAAGCTCACGTCGCCCGGCCCGATCTTCTTCACCCAGCCGCGCGTCGGCCGCGACCGCCGCAACCCCGGAGAGCCCACGGGGAACAGTCGCCGGCGCGACGACGCGGGCGGCAAGCCGTTCATGATCTACAAGTTCCGCACGATGGCGACGAATGGACACGCAGCAGGCGACCAGGTGTGGGCTCGGCCGGACGACCCGCGGGTCACGCGGATCGGCCGGATCTTGCGATTGTATCGCCTGGATGAGCTGCCGCAACTGTTGAACGTACTCCGCGGCGAAATGGATGTGGTCGGTCCACGCCCCGAGCAGCCCGTCATCTTCGCTCGGCTCCGCAAGGAGATCGACCGCTACAAGGAGCGCCAGCGCGTCCGTCCGGGCATCACCGGGTGGGCCCAGATCAACCAGACCTACGACACCTGCATCGACGACGTGCGGAACAAGCTTCAGCGCGACCTGGAGTACATCTCGCGGCAGTCGTTCTTCGAGGACCTGAAGATCATGGCGCGCACGCTGCCCGTGATGATCGGTAAGCGCGGAGCCTGGTAGCCGAGTCAGCGCGCGAGCAGCTCCCGCGCGCGACCGGCGATGTGACGGCCGATACTGAGGCACGCCGTCGCCGCGGGTGAAGGCGCGTTGAGGACGTGCAGCGAGCGCTTCCCTTCCACGATTTTGAAGTCGCCGATCAACCGCCCAGCCCGATCCACGGCCTGGGCGCGCACTCCGCTCCCTCCAGGGACGACGTCCTCCGCACGCAGGTTCGGCACCAGTCGCTGCAGGGCTCGTACGAACGCGGCCTTGCTGAGCGAGCGGGCCAACTCGGCCAGTCCCGTTCCCCAATACCGGCCGGCCATACGCCAGAACCCGACAAACCCGAGCATTTCCGCGACGTCCCGCGCCGAGACGTCGGTCCTGGCGTAGCCCTCGCGCTTGAGCGCGAGCACGGCGTTCGGTCCCGCGTGCACGTGGCCTTCGATGGTGCGCGTGAAATGCACGCCGAGGAAGGGGAGTCGCGGATCGGGCACCGGGTAGATCGGGTGCCGCACCAGGTCCCGTCGCTCCGGGAGCAGCTCGTAGTATTCGCCCCGAAACGGGATGATCATCATCTCCGGATCCACACCGCATGCCCGGGCGACGCGATCCGCCTGTAAACCGGCGCAGACCACGAGCAGTGACGCACGCAGCTCGCCGCGATTCGTGATCACCACGGTCGCCGATCCGTCGTCGCGTGCGCCGAGCACCCGGGTCCCGGTCCGGATTTCCACGCCGGCACTGGTGATTTTGCGCGCGAGCGCGGCGGCCACGAGCGCGAAGTCCACCACCCCGGTCTCGGGAACCCACAGCCCCGCCAGGCCGCTGACTTCGGGCTCGAGGGCGCGCAGCTCGTCCCGCCCCAGCTGCCTCACCCCCGTAAGCCCGTTCGCCCGGCCCCGCGCCTCCAACTGCGCCAGCGGCGCCAGCTCGGCGGGCCGCGTGGCCACGACGAGCTTGCCATCGCGGCGGTGCGGGATGCCTTCGGCCGCGCAGAACTCGAACATCGCTTCCCGTCCCTCGCGGCAGGTCTGTGCCTTGAGCGAATCGGGGGCGTAGTAGAGTCCGGAATGAATGACGCCGCTGTTGTGACTGCTCTGGTGGGCGGCGAGACGGTCTTCGGCCTCGAGGAGTACTATCGACCGGCGGCCGCCGTCGCTCAGGGCCAGCGCGGTCGCCAAGCCAACCAGGCCGCCGCCGGCCACGACGACGTCATGCGTCGCGGGCATCAGACACCCCCGGGCAGAAAAACTGATGTGATTATGTAACACCTCTGAGTGACGTCTTTGTCGGGCCGGGCGTGAACAGCTATCACCAGTTCTCCCAATCACTTACGCAGTTGAGGGTGTGCCTGATGGTGGTCCGGTTCCTGCGTTGGCCACTTCGATATGGACCGCACACTCCTTGCCACGTCACCCGGTGCTGACACCCTGGTCGAACATGCTCCGGCCCCCGGCCGCGGCGCCTGCCGGTTTTGCAGCGCGCCGCTGCGTCACACCTTCGTCGATCTCGGCATGTCGCCGCTGTGCGAGAGCTATCTCCGCGCCGACCAGATCAACGACATGGAGCCGTTTTACCCGCTCCATGTGTACGTCTGCGACGTCTGCTTCCTCGTCCAGCTGCAAGAGTACGTAGGGCGGGAGGAGATCTTCACGGAGTACGCCTACTTCTCGTCGTATTCGCAGAGCTGGCTCGCGCATGCCCGGCGCTACACCGAGAAAATGATCGAAGAACTCGGCCTCACCGGCGCGAGCCGGGTGATCGAGGTGGCGAGCAACGACGGCTATCTGCTCCAGAATTTCGTCGAGCGCGGGATTCCCGCCCTCGGGATCGAGCCCGCCGTCAACGTCGCGAAGGCGGCCATCGCGAAGGGCGTGCCGACGCTGACGAAGTTCTTCGGGCGCGAAACCGCCCGCGAGCTGGTCGCGCAGGACCAGGCGGCGGATCTGCTCATCGGCAACAACGTGCTCGCGCAGGTCCACGACATCAATGATTTCGTGGCCGGGATGAAGATCGCGCTCGCCCCGAGCGGCGTGATCACCATGGAGTTCCCGCACCTGATGAAGCTCGTGGCGGAGAATCAGTTCGACACGATCTACCACGAGCACTTCTCCTATTTCTCGCTCCTGTCCGCCTCGCGGATCTTTGCCGCGCACGGACTCACGATCTACGACGTGGACGAGCTCGAGACGCACGGCGGATCGCTGCGCGTGTACGCGTGCCATTCCGAGGACCCGCTCCGGCCAATCACGCCGCGGGTCGACACGTTGCGCCAGTTCGAGATCGCCGCGGGGCTCGAAGACCTGAATTACTACTCCGACTTTGCCGAGCGTGTGCGCGACACCAAGCACAAACTGCTCGACCTGCTCATCGCGGTGAAACGCGCCGGCAAGTCGATCGCGGGCTATGGGGCGCCGGGCAAAGGCAACACGCTGCTCAACTACTGCGGGATTCGCACCGATTTTCTCGACTACACCGTCGATCGCAATCCCTACAAGCACGGCAGGTTTCTGCCGGGGACGCACATCCCGATCTATGCGCCGGACCGCATCGCGGAGACGCGCCCCGACTACGTGCTGATCCTGCCCTGGAATGTGCGGGACGAGATCATGGAGCAGCTCGCCTACATCCGCGAATGGGGCGGCCAGTTCGTGATTCCGATTCCGGAGGCGCGCGTCGTCCCGTGATGTTCCGCGAGACGGCGCTGCCGGGGGTGTTCGTCCTCGAGCCGGAGCTTCGCGAAGATCCGCGGGGCTTCTTTGCGCGCACCTGGTGTCAGCGCGAGTTCGAGGAGCATGGTCTCGACCCACGCCTCGTGCAGGTCTCGGTCTCGTTCAACCGGCGCCGCGGCACGCTGCGCGGCATGCATTACCAGGCGCCCCCCCACGCCGAAGCGAAGCTGATTCGCTGCACGCGGGGCGCGATCTGGGATGTGGCGCTCGACCTCCGTCCCGCCTCGCCGACCTTCCGCCAGCACATCGGCGTGGAGCTGACCGCCGACAATCGCGCGGCGCTCTACATCCCCGAGGGCCTGGCGCACGGCTTTCAGACGCTCGCGGACGACACCGAAGTGCTGTACCAGATGTCCGAGTTCTACGCCCCCGAGGTGGCACGCGGGATCCGCTTCGACGATCCGGCGTTCGGCATCAGCTGGCCGCTCGAACCGATCATGCTTACCCGCGACCGCACCTACCCCGACTTCGCGGCGCTGTCGGCATGAGCACAACCGTGGCCGCCCCCGTGGTCGCCGAGGATGTGGGCACCGAGATGCACGCCCTCATCGCGGAGCTATATCCCATCTGTCGCAGCATCACCGGCGACGGGTTGCGCGAGACGCTGCGCCGCCTCGAGACATACAT